>Ga0209431_10002998_pt1 | contig 13544 bp, 12 predicted proteins | sample RifCSP13_3_FD_184021 | JGI IMG/M metagenome (GOLD analysis project Ga0209431, IMG submission 184021) | Soil microbial communities from Rifle, Colorado - Rifle CSP2_sed 13_3 (SPAdes) (version 2) | ecosystem: Environmental > Terrestrial > Deep subsurface > Rock core/Sediment | place: Rifle...
ATGAAAGAATAAACTGTTGGGCAATGACGACACGAATTATTGCTTCCTGGCAGTATTCAAAGAGCATAATGATAAGCTGGAAATCATGGGTGAGAAAGAAGTGGCTGCAGGAACAATAGAACGATATCAGACTGCTTATAAACATTTACAGAATTTTATCAGGTGGCAATATAAAAGGGAAGATTACCTGTTACGCGATGTAAGCTTTAGCTTCATCAAGAATTTCGAATTTTATATGAAAACTGAAAGGGACATATGTTTTCTCAGGAATACATAATTGAATGGCGGCAATCATTTCCATGGACTTCAATACCGACTTAGTCGGTCAATACGCAACGACTAAGTTAACGACCAAGCCTGATGTAATGAAATTTTTTGAAAATGAATACATACCTTGGCAAAAAATTACCGGTCGTAATATTTAACTCCTGAAAATGTTAAAACATGCCAAAGATTTTTATAACAAAACAAGATAACCTTTCTGAGTTTTTAAAACAATTTCAGCAGACGACTTACAGGGTTTCTGCGAGTCCAAAGTATATCACCGTGGTCGGGAATATTTTGAATACGGTTATGTAGCAGACGCTTCATATAATATTGACAAAACCCGACTTAAAACGCTGGTTAAGGGTAATTCGGACTACACTGTTATCATTAACCTTCAAAAAGGCGAAGTGGAAGGTTTACTTTTGTACATCATAAGTGAGGTAGAAAATGCATTTGACAGAGGCTACTTATACGACCATTACAATGATTACAACTATGAACCATCCGAAGAATTTAATGGATTTGTTACCAATTTCGTAAAGAGCCTGAACTATAAGGAAAAAACAGCTTTCTTAACAAAGCTTGATACAACACTGAAAGAACAATCCTACGACACTTTCGGAAGTTTGCAGCAGCTTTCTGAAACGGTTTTTACAGAAGATGATCTTCCTGCCCTTAAAGACATGCTTGTAAGCGATTACAAGAAAATATCGCACCAGTTAATTGAAAATTACTATGAGCGGGTTCGCACCTTCCTTACCGAACAGCAAAAGGAAACAATCTTGATCGAAATACAAAATAATAAAAGCAAATGGATTATTGAGCTGGCAGGTTTGTATGATTCCCTGAACCAGGGGATAAAAGCCATTGATGCAATAAAGGTTTGGTTAACAGCTAATAATGGGTTTGGTATTGAAGAAGTTTACACACGCTACCTCGATTTGCTTGCAAAGGCCGGGCTCAGTTTATCAGAGGCTGCTAAAGAAGCGATAACTCATTGCCCTGCCTGTTCAATGTTACAAAAAATTGCGTCCCTGGTTAGCGAAGGGATGCCGGATTATGAGCTAATCCTTGAACAAAAAGCAGCAGGACAATTGCTCGATTACCTGGAAATTACCGTCCGGTTACAGGATGCACAGGCATTGATAAAGCGTAGCAGGAATATTTGGCATACCCGTGTGTTCGATTTCTATAAAAAGCATAAAAAGATTTTTCCTTCCGAGGCCGAAAAATTTTTCACTGATGATATTAACAAGAATCTGGAATTCGCAGGAGATAGTTATTATCATGCCATAGCCGATAATATCCAACAGCTCAAACAGGTAAACGGTTCGTTGGCCGCAGAATACCTGGCGGATATCCGGCTCAACTATAAACGCAGGCGCAACCTGATAACTATTCTTTCTAAGCTTTAGTTCTTTGGGTTAAATTCCCCGCCGATTGAGGCTGATAAGAATTTTTTTCCATTAGGATACCCCCTATGCTTCCGGCGAGTTAGTTCATTATGTTTTATTTCTATGGTAAAGCAAAAGCTGCATCTCCACGGGTGCTACACTTCGTTTTGCAGCCTGTCATGCCTTTTGCGTTCCGCCTTCTTCCCCATGGCAGCCTACTCTGTCCTGCAAGTTGCTTTATTCATTTCGCCTGCATAATGTCAGTTCTATTTTGATGTAAGGGATTTCATAATTAATAAGCATATTTCACGAATCATCACAATATTTAACTATTTTTCACCTATTATAATCATTTTTCACCTATCTTTGAAATAATTATTTTTCACTACAACACATGGATTATAATAAATATTCACAAGAGATAAGTGTTTTTCACGGACGGTCGACGCCTGAAAGAGGAATATTAATAGGTTATGGTGCTGTTATTGATACCTTACATTTACCAGTTCCTTTGCCTGCCCAACTTGCATTGATCAGCGAAAAAAGAAGGCAGTATCAAACCTCCGAATGGCTAGTATTTACTCCTCGTCATCAACCCCAGGATACATTATACGACCATTTGGTTTTTGCCCTCAAATACGAAGGAGTAAACCTGTTATTTTTCAAAAAACTATTTGAGCAACTTGATGCTAAAACTATCGAAGGTTGGGTAAGAAACGAACCATTAAGCCAATACAGTCGAAAATTATGGTTTCTGTATGAATGGCTTTTGCAAACCCAATTAGATATACCCGATTTAAAAGAAGGAAATTATGTACATCTCATAGATGAAGATGTTCAATACACATCTGGGTTAAGCATCAATTCATCCCGCCAAAGAATTCGCAACAATTTACCTGGTACCATAAACTTCTGTCCACTTATACGTAAAACTGTCAGGCTGGAAAACTACATTAAGGAAGATCTTTCCCAAAAAACCAATGCGTCAATCAAAGGGGTACATAGAGATATTTTATTACGTACATCCGCTTTTTTATTGCTGAAAGATTCTAAAGCATCCTTTACCATAGAGGGAGAAACTCCGGCACAAAACCGGGCTATCCGTTGGGGTAAGGCAATAGGACAGGCTGGTTCCACTCCTCTTTCAAAAGAAGAATTACTTCGCTTGCAGCAAATAGTAATAGAAAATAGTCGTTTTGTAACCTTAGGTTTCAGAACCGAAGGTGGTTTTGTTGGTGAATACGACCGGAACACAGGCGAACCTATCCCCGAACATATTTCTGCAAGATGGCAGGATGTGGAAAAGCTAATAAATGGCTTATTGGAAACAGCTTCCCTCTTGGAAAAATCAGAATTTCATCCTGTACTTACTGGCGCACAAATAGCTTTCGGTTTTGTGTTTATCCATCCTTTTGTAGATGGTAACGGGAGAATTCATCGCTATTTGGTTCATCATCTGTTATCCAAAATGAATTTTACGCCACAAGGTATTATTTTCCCGGTTTCTGCCGCAATACTCGACCGTATAAATGATTATCGCAAAGTATTGGAAGCTTTTTCTCATCCATTACTTGAGTTTATTGTATGGAAAAAATTGCAGAACAACAATATAGAGGTATTAAATGAAACGATGGATTATTATCGGTATTTCGATGCCACAGCTCTGGCTGAGTTTTTATTCGAGTGTGTCGATTATACGATCAATAAAATTATCCCCGAAGAAGTCGACTATCTACAAAAATACGATGCCATGAAAATCTGGCTCGACGATACGTTTCAGATGTCTGATAAAACTGTAGCTATGTTAATTCGATTCCTGGAACAAAACAATGGTATTCTATCTAAAAGAGCTAAGGATAAGGAGTTCAAGATGCTAACAGACTCTGAAGTAAAGGATATTGAAGAACAATACAAAATCCATTTCGAAATGTAATAACATTTTGAAACCGCAAGACTCAAGATTGAAAACACTTTCCAAATCCAGGGCTTTAAATCCTGCCGTTTGGCAAAGGTGTTGATTGAATTTATAGGTCTTTGCCAAACTCCCCCAGTCTTTAAAGCCCTTCCAAATCCGCTTCGCTCCAAATTGGTCTTCTCATCATATTTAATAATGCCTGGTTCCGCTGGAGCTGCACCAGCAACAAAGCGGTGCGCCACGAATTGCGATAGCTATTTAACATAATGCGCTATTATGTGTCCGCTTCGCACAACCTGCGGAAATTTTGATTGAATCAAGGTGCAGGTTGTCACATAATTCGTCACTATGTTAAATAGCTCTTTTCAAAGGTGTGGCGCGGTATATCCATGTGCACAGCACAGAGAAACCTCAATTTCCCCACCACCCTTTCAAAGGAGCAGGGGTAAAAGAAGCTATGTCATATTTTGTGCCTGTGGTACATGCCTCTTTCTTTGCTCCATTTCGTTCGTTGCTATCCTTGCCTTTCCTAACCCAATTCAGCGGTATGCCCCGCGTTCATATCTACCCCATAAAAAACAACATTCCAAAATTTTTCGCATTTCATTTTTCTTAGGCATACCGGTTGGTGCTCTATACGGCTCTTGTGGCTGTCGTTCTCAATTAGTAGGCTGCCTTTTTAGGTAGCTTACTTTCTTTTTTTGATTCCGGCAAAGTCCGTATCCATGTATAGGTATTAAAAATATAAAAAAGACAGCAAAGTTAGGCTTTGCGTTTCGGCTGGTAAAGGTCAAGCCCTGCGGGTTTTTTGTAAAATTTCCACACCTTCCGGCGTCGGGTAGTATTTTTCAAAAAAACCTTGACAAGCCTTCACTCCAAGCCAGCTACGTGGCTTTCTTTTTTCTTTTTTCTCGTTTTTTCTTCTTTCTTAAAAAAATATGTGTGCGTAGCGAACGGCGAGGCCCTCACGAACGAAGTGAGTAGCTCCCAAAACTTTAATCGCGCATACTATGCAAACATTTACCGTAAAATCAGCATCCGTTAAACCGGAAATCGAAAAACCTCATTTCTGGGTTCTCTGTAAAGGAATGAATAGTGGCAAGCCGCTTTCTATGCCTTGTCCTAATTCATTTCGTATCGAAACCGATTCCGTGGAATTCAAAGAAACGCTTTACTGGGTATCGTTTGCTCTTTGGAGATCTAAAGCATTCCATTGTTTCTCCAGGAACTCGACTTTCTGGTTCATCACATCGATTATTCCTTTAAATTCGGCCTTGATCAAATTGATCGTTGCTTTTACTTCGTTGAGGTCCTTTTCTACCCGTTTAAAATCCGTATGTAATTGTCTCAGAAAATAGGCTACAATACCCAGTAATACAGATATAAGGGAATAAAAGAATGTCTCGGGTTTTAGCATCATTTCCATGATAGTTCACTTTTATTACCCTAACACCCTGACCAAAGCCAGGCAGTTGTAGTTCCCGTTCTTCAATGGGTAGTTCACCAGATTCACCTGCTGGTAAAACTGAATACCAAACACCAGAAACAATGGACTGGTGGAGTTTGCTGTCAACTGGTTCAGAAGATTCTGAGCTGCAATCTGCGCCTGATTAATTGGAATATCTGCGCTTTGTGAAGTAACTACTTCGAAGGTTCCCGCTTCAAAGTCAACCGCAGCACCTCCAGACACCAACCTCAAATGAGTCGCTCCATCCGGTGTCGCAACCATGTTCCCGGGTATAAATGCTGGGATAGCTATTCCCAGAGCTCCCGTAACCCGATTGATGGTTGCTGTGTAAGGCGAGTAAAAAGTAGATGACAGTTGCCCATGAACATTAAACTCAAAACCTTCCAGCATTTCAAGTTCTCCATCCAAAATGTTTCGTTGTCCCCTGGTATTGGTTGCACCGGCTTTAACCACCTCCATCATTGCCGTAGTTAACCGGCTCACCATCCTGTTATCGGCGTTATTCTGAAGGTAAGTCCGGAAAGCCATTCGTAAAAGTTTTCCGGCAGCCCGGCCCGTCCGAATTCGTCCATATTTTCTCTGGTTCGCTGAAAAGCTGCATCTCCTTTGATCCTGTCTGCCGAAATACCACCCTTGGCACGGGCAAGATGCCCATCCTGGGATTTGTAGAAGGCAATATCACCGATAGTACCTTCCAGTTTAATAATTCCGCTTTGTTTTGCCATAGCTTTAAATTTTATATACGGTTCAAAGCTATTTCATTCAATACACGTCTCAAAATCAGCGCGTAGTGGTATGTATTTTCTATTCACATTTTGCTCGTTTATGATCTATTTAGTATTGAATCTGATTTACTATAATTTACTCCCGGTTATTCCATAGCAAGGTCAAAAGCATAGCAAAGGGATACCAAAGCGCACCCAAAGTATAAATGAATCTAAATCGAATCATTGTTTACCCTAAGGATGTGCAACGGATTACCGGTAAAGATATTAGATATTGTAGAGCCCTCCTTGACAGGATCAGGGGGAGCAAAAACAAAAGAAAAGATCAATTTATTAGTGTAAATGAATTTGCTGAATTTACCGGGTTATCCGTTGACGAAATTGCATCTTACTTAATGGATTGAAACAAACTTTAACATCCTCCAATCCCAATAAAATCAAGCATTTATGAGGCATTATTTTTATGTTATTTTAGCTCATTTTAGTTGGTAAAATCATCCGAATTTCTTATTTTTGAGCAGTTAAGTTCTTTCAAAACAATGCAATACGATTCAAATTGTTCGGTTAGCAATTAGGCTAACATTGAATTAATTGACATTTAAAACACTGATATTTAAGCTATAGGAGTAAGGGTTCGAATCCCTCTCTCTCCGCCAAACGCCTAAGCAGGCAAAAGCAAAATCCAGCGGAATTGTGCTACAAAACAACGGTTAAATACATCAAGAATATTAAAAAGATAATCCGGATCGCCGTGTCCAATAACTGGCTCAACTTTATTTTCCGCATATTGCAAAACCGTCCGCTTCCAGGTTGTTCAGCCATTTGATTCATACCTGCCCGCATCTTCAGCAAAAACTTACAGAAATCAACTGGAAAAAGAGATCGAAATATTTTACACCAAAGCAGGTGAAAGTGCTGGTGGGGCATTTTGATCCACCTTTTTAAAAGCTATTAAAACCATCTTCTTGTCTTTCTGCAATATTTGATATACTCCTCACCGTGTTTTTTAACAAGATAATCTTCTTCGAGCCTTACTTGTACCCCAAAAAGCATTGATGTAACAACGGCAGCAAGAAGTGTTATGGCATTAGGTAAAACCAGGAATATTCCACAAAGGGTAAAAATCATACCTAAAAACACAGGGTTACGTGAAACCGAGAAGAGTCCGTTGATTTTAAGTTCTGTTATTGCTGAAGGATCTATTCCAACACGCCAGGAGTTGTTCATTTGTAACTGTGCGGTTACTATCCATAGTAAAGCAATGTGAATCATGATAATACCTGCATACTTCAATATGAGTATTTCGAGCCAGTCAAATGGTGCAAAATATTGATAAACTTTCGGAAGAATAAGATTTATAAATGCCACAATAAATACCAACGAGGTAATAGGGGCAGAAACCTTACCCAAAAAATCATGTGCCGAATCGGTGTTTTTAAAGACGTAAGGATTTATGCCCGTTTTGCGTTTTACCCTTATTGATGGTAATAAAAATATGATAAGGAAATACAGGCAAAGAAAGACGGTTATATATATCTTTTCTATCATAATATAATAGCATTAATTGATTATAAAATTCAGTTACGAGGTGCAAACATTATAATTGCCATTCCAGCAAGCGAAACTATGCCTCCTATTATATCATACTTATCGGGAATAAACCCATCTATTTTCCAACCCCATAGAATAGCCATAATAATAAAGATGCCCCCATAAGCAGCATATACCCGGCCAAAATTGGCCGGTTGAAGTGTGGCTACTACACCGTACAGTATAATAACAATGCTTCCAATTGCTCCAAACCACCAAGGCTTGTTTTCCCTTAGCCAAAGCCAGACCAGATAACCGCCACCAATTTCGCACAGGCCGGCAAAAATAAAAATGAGTATTGATGTTACTGTTTTCATGTATATTTTCTCAATTATATTTGCACATTAATCTTTTAATATTCTGCTAGCATTAAAAATGGCAATCAATGCCACTCCCATGTCGCCGAAAACCGCCTCCCACATATTAGCAATACCATATATGCCAAGGACAATAAAAATTGCCTTAACTCCCATGGCGAAAGCGATATTTTGCCATACAATTTTCCTTGTCCTGTAAGCAATATCTATGGCTGTTACCACTTTTGAAGGAGAATCAGTCATTAATACCACATCGGCGATTTCAATAGCTGCGTCTGAACCAAGAGCTCCCATGGCAATACCTATATCAGCCCTCGCAAGTACAGGCGCATCATTGATTCCATCACCTACAAAAGCAATTTTGCCTCCCTTATTTTCCTTAATCAGGTTTTCGATGTGCATAACCTTATCTTCAGGCAATAGTTCAGAATAGTAGCGACCTATCTGAAGTTTTTTTGCAAAGGATGCCGCAGCAAAATTGTTGTCGCCGGTAAGCATAACTGTTTGAATGTTTTTAGCTTTTAATGCTTCTATGGCTTCAAGGGCATCATCTTTCAGAAGGTCTGAGATAATTATGTGCCCTGCATAAACATTGTCAAGACTTACATGTACCACCGTACTTTCTACATTGCAAACCGGATGGTCAATATTCTCTTTGTGCAATAGCTTATCATTGCCAGTAAGTACTTTTTTCTTGTCTATAACAGCTTTAATCCCATGCCCGGATAATTCCTCAACCTGCTTAATTCTTGTGTTATCTGTTTTTTTTCCATAAGCTTCCGAAATTGATTTAGCAACAGGGTGGTTTGAATTGGCTTCTGCATAAGCTGCAAATTCCAGGATTTCTTCTTTGGAAAAACCATTTGAAGTAACAATCTCTGAAACCTTAAATTCTCCTTTTGTGAGTGTGCCCGTTTTATCAAATACAACTGCTTTAACCTGTGTTAAAGCATCAAGAAAATTTGAGCCTTTTACCAGAATTCCTTTACGTGAAGCACTGCCTATGCCACCGAAATAACCCAATGGAATGCTGATAACCAATGCGCATGGGCATGAAATTACCAATACAACCAATGCCCTGTATATCCAGTCGCTAAATGTTTGACCGCTAAACAAGAGAGGGGGTAAAATCGCCAGTAACAAAGCACCAATTACTACAACAGGTGTATAATATTTGGCAAATGTGGTAATGAATTTCTCTGTTTCAGCTTTTTTAGATGAAGCGTTTTCAACCAGTTCCAGGATTTTGGACACAGAAGATTCGCTGAATAATTTTGTCACCTTGATGGTGAGTAAACCTGATAGATTAATCATACCTGATAATACGGCATCTTTTCCTTTCACTTTTCTGGGTACACTTTCGCCTGTTAAGGCTGAAGTGTCAACAAATGAATTTCCTTCGATAACCTCACCGTCCAGGGGAATTTTCTCCCCGGCTTTAACGATAATCGTATCGCCAACCTTAATACTTTCCGCTGAAACCCTGGTTGTATCACCATTTACAGATAAATTTGCATAATCAGGTTTTATTTCAAGGAGCGATTTTATTGATCTTCGTGAACGATTAATGGCTATATCCTGGAATAATTCCCCTACAACATAAAACAACATTACCGCAACTGCTTCGGGCATTTCATGAATTGCAAATGCTCCTAACGTTGCTATTGACATCAAAAAGTGCTCGTTAAAAACCTGACCCCGGATAATATTTTTGACAGCCGATACAATTACATTCCAACCTACAATCAGGTATGCCAGGAGGAATATGACATATTCGAATATCCGAAAAGTGGAAGTGTGAAATTTATCTTCGAAAATAATCCCGGCAATCAGTAAAACTAGTCCGGAAATGGCCTTGATAATAGCTACTCTGTTTTCAGCCAGATCTTTTGCTGTAACGGTAGTTTTCACCTTATCAGGGTCTAAAATTTCAACATCCGGTTCAATCTCCTTTATTTTACTTTTTACCTTTTCAAAATTATCCGTATCAATTGTCAGCGTTGAATTGGCAAAATTCACAGTTACAAATTTTACCTCCTCCAATTTAGTCAGACTGCCTTCAATCTTTGTAGCACATGAAGCACAGTCCAGGTTTTTCAACTTATACTTTTTCATCGCATCAATCTTGGTAAATTATGCTTAGACTTCATTCCGAGAGATTGGTTGCCCGTAAAAACCGGGCACCAACTCTTTCAAACTATTATCATAATTACTTTTCATGATTTCTAATCAACATCATCTAATGTAATTACTGTCCCGGTTTTAACTTTAAAAGCTTTATCTACATTTGAAACATAAATAATACCATCGCCGGGATTCCCTGTGCGCCCATGTTCAGATATAATAGCAACTATTTTATCCATATCATTCTTTTTGCATACAATTTCAATTTTTGCAACCTGACTTTCGGAAATTGAAAAGAAGGTTGAGATATTGGGATCATCGTTGTGAAAATTACCAGTGCCTTCAGCCATAGAAATGGTAATATTCGGGAAACCGGAATCAATTAACCGATGCACTATATCGTTTACCCTAAAGGGCTTTACAAATGCTTTTATTTCTTTCATGATTTGATTATTTTTAATGTTCATGTTTCGTTTCGCTTTTCTGTAAATCGGACATTAAATAGTAAGCTGCATTCATTACTATTTTTGCATTTGCCGGTATAGAATCAATTGGCCTGATTTCAACATAACCATCATCCGTAACACCGGGTATAATTTCAATCATTCGAAAAGCCCATGCTTGACTTTCTTCGTTCTGTCCTTCCTGGGGTTGCTTTTCTGCCTCAATCCCTTCGTTTTCGTGTTCGTCGGCATGTAAATATTTTTCGGCAGATTCATCGTCCTTAATAAATATATAAGACTTAGTACCTTCGGTTACTATGGCAGATTCAGGAAGCGCTTTGGTGAAAATCTGGTCGGTATGTACGTGACCGGAAACATATACACCCGGGATGAGGTTTGCGGGTACATTTTCAACTTTGGCATGCACCAAAACAGCCCTTGCGTCTTTTTGAAATTCTTTTGCGATTGCAAAAATATAAGCCGTTAATTCTTTACCGGGTTGATTAGAAACTGTAAAGTCAATCTTTTGTCCAATTTTCAAAAGATGTACATCCTTTTCATAAACTAAAAAGTCAGCATGGATATCGCTGTTGTCAGACACCGATAACATCTTGGTTTGTGCATCGATAAATGCCCCTACTTTGATATTGACTTCACTTACAAAGCCGGTGATGGGAGACTTAACTGCTATTTCCCTGAATATTTGCCCCTTTTCAATGGCCGCAGCATCCATGTTTATCATTTCCAGACGAGCTTTCAGCCCGTTGTATCTTGATTTCATTGTATTGTAATCAGCTTTGATCTGCTGATAATCTTTGCCTGCACCCACCTCGTTTTCAAACAACATTTTTTGGCGTTCGTATTCTTTCTGCAAATACTCCAGCCTGTTTGCTGCTTCAGCAAAATCCTCCTGCAAAGCAATGTAATCGGGATGTTCCAATGTGGCAAGTACCTGGCCTTTGAAAACCTTATCACCATGGAAAACTTTAATCTCCTTTACGTTACCCCCAATGAAGGCTGTAATATCCGCTTTACTTTTGGGCGACACTTCCAGTTGACCATTTGTTTTGACCAAAGTGGTAAGATTCCGGTTTTGAATTTCACCCAATTGTAATTCAAGGGCATCCCTTTGCGGTTTGCCCAAAAGCACAACACCTTCGGGTAACTCATTTTCCAGATGTCCTGGATCTTCTTCGACAACTTCTTTTTTATTAACATTACTGCAAGCACTTAAGAAGAAAAGGGAAATTGCAATTGCTGGTATAATTATTTTTGTATTCATTTTTGTTGTTTTTTATTTTCCTGTTAAATAATTGATTTCTGTTTCAAGCATTTGTAATTCGGCCTGGCTGACTAAAAACTCCTGCTTTATATTGATGGCCAACTCTATATTTTGAATAAACTGAATGTAATCGATGCTGCCCAGCTTATAGGAAAGGTTTGATGCATTGATCTGTTCGTTAGACAGGGGTAAAGCTTCATTTAAATAATAAAGCCTTAGATATTGCAACGTTTGCAGCCGACTTCTTTTTTGCTTTAAAACCGTTCCAGTTTCAAGTTTTATCAGATTGTAATCCTGTTCGGCTATTTGATACCCCAGTCTTGCCGCTTTTGTTTTTCCTTGTTGTGAAAAAAAGAGCAATGGGACAGAAATGCCGGCCTCAAAACCATAAAACCCTTTTGAACCATCGACCGTTTGGTTTTTATATGCCACATCAAGCTTAGGCAGAAACCCGGCTTTTTCCGTTTTCCATTGGGCCTTTGAAACATCAACCTCCTGGGCAAAAAGATTAACTAGTGGATTGTTGTTGAGATAAGCAGAATCAAATAGGACAGGCTGATAGTTTTCGATAATTTCAATATCGAAAACTGAATCGAATAATAGATATTGGTTCAGCTTTTCAAAAGCAAGACTATTTTCACTTTGAGCCTGCTGGATTAATACCTGCAGCTGTTTATATTTTCCCGAAGCTGCCAGATATTCCAGTTTTGATGTCTGCTGGGTACTGTACCGCAGTTCGGCTGCTTTCAGAAAATTGGAATAAATGCTGTCGATTTGCCGGTACAATTGCAGGTTTTGACTTGTATACGCCAGATTGTAATATGCAACGGACACATCCTTCACCAGTTCCTTTTCGGCAAGGTTAAGGCCCGCTTCGGCAAGGTTGATAAAGGTTTTGGCAAGCTTTGCCTTAGCAGGAATGCTAAAGATATCCATATCAGACTGGACAATTCCTGCATTTGTTTTAATTCCTGGTAAATCGTTTCCAACTTCTTCCTTCCCTGAAAATATGGAAGTGCTTCCCAAATCGTATGCAGTTGCTTTTAATGCCTGCTGTTTTTGCACGTTCAGTTTTGCAGCCTGAATTGATGGATAGTTCTTTTTTGCCAGTTCAATAGCATTACTCAGGTTTATAATCCGTTCCTGAGCCTTTGCACCCTTGGGCATGAACAAAAAGCCAACCAAAATTATTGCTGTTACACCCACTTTCACAGGGAATTTAGGATTTGATTTTCCGGATTCAACCCATTGATATAATACCGGTAAAACTATGAGCGTTAGTATTGTTGCCGTGAACAATCCTCCAATTACAACGGTTGCCAACGGACGCTGAACTTCGGATCCTGCAGAGGACGAAACAGCCATAGGAAGAAATCCAAGCATATCAACTGTAGCTGTTAATATTATTGGTCTTATCCTTCGGATTGAACCATTAACAATAATTTCTTTTAAGGATAAATTGCCTTGCTGCTTAAGCTCGTTAAACCCATTTATTAACACAAGACCGTTTAAAACAGCAATTCCAAACAAAACAATAAAACCAACCCCTGCAGAGATACTGAATGGCATTCCCCTTAAATAAAGTGAGAACACACCTCCTACTGCCGCAAGTGGTATCGCAATGTAAATCATAAGTGTTTGTTTAAACGATTTTATCGCTACAAAAACCAGTAGGAAGATTAGTCCCAGCGCAACGGGGACAACAATTGCCAGCCTTTTGGATGCACGTTCAAGGTTTTCGAAAGCACCTCCATACCGAATGTAATAACCTGCAGGTAAGTCGAGTTCTTTATCAAGTTTTTGTTGTATTTCTTCAACCAGCGATTTTACATCTCGTCCTCTTACATTTATTCCCACATAGGTCCTTCTGTTTGTATTATCACGGCTAATTTGCATAGGTCCCGGCTGATAACTGATATTGGCTATAGCATTTAACGGAACCTGGTTGGCACCGGAAATATATACAAAAAGATCCCTTATGTCATTAATGTTGGTACGGTGTTCTTTATCCAGGCGAAC
>Ga0209431_10003000_pt1 | contig 13539 bp, 12 predicted proteins | sample RifCSP13_3_FD_184021 | JGI IMG/M metagenome (GOLD analysis project Ga0209431, IMG submission 184021) | Soil microbial communities from Rifle, Colorado - Rifle CSP2_sed 13_3 (SPAdes) (version 2) | ecosystem: Environmental > Terrestrial > Deep subsurface > Rock core/Sediment | place: Rifle...
CCGCCGACCCGAGCAGCCGGCTCGTCGCGGCCGTCAGCCGCGACCGGGCGAAGGCGGAGGAGTTCGCCCTACGCCACGGTGTGCCGAAACCCGGGACGGATCTCGATGCGATGCTCAGAGATCCCGACGTCGACGTTGTCGCGATCACCTCACCGAACGCCCTCCACCCGGCTCATGCGATGGCCGCGGCCAAGGCCGGCAAGCACGTGTTCTGCGACAAGCCCCTGGCACTGACCGTCGTCGAAGCCAAGGAGGTCCTCGCGACCTGCGCCGCGGCCGGGGTCCGGATCGGCCTCGACTTCCAGACTCGGCACCACGTCTGCTTCCAGGAAGCACGGCGGGTGATCCAGGCCGGCGAGATCGGTGACGTTGTCGTCGTCCAGGTGGATGCGAGCCCGGGCAGCGTGCCGCTCCGTGGCTGGCGGGCGGAGCCGGAGCTGGCGGGGCTCGGGGCAGTCAACAACATCGCCATCCACATCTACGACCTCCTGCGCTTCCTCGTCGGCGCCGAGATCACCGAGGTGGCGGCGATGTTCGACACCAATCGTCGCGACGAGCTCGAGCTCGTGCCGATGGTCCTGCTCCGCTTTGACAACGGGGTGCTGGCATTCGCCAACGGCAACCAGCGGACCCCGTACCCGCTCAATGACATCGTCATCCACGGATCTGCCGGGCGGATCGACGGACGCTCGGTCACTCGTCCCCAGACCGAGGGGGAGATGCGGATCCTTACGACGGCGGGCGAGCGCACCGGCCATTACTCCTCGCACGACGCTTGGACGCGGACCGTCCACGCCTTCAGCGAAGCGATCCTTGCCGGCCGGGATCCCGATCCATCGGGGCTGGATGGGCTGCGCAGCGTCGAGCTGACTGACGCGATCCGCCGCTCGGCCCGTGAGGGCCGCGTTATCGAACTGGCGCCGGCCGCAACCACGTGGCCATGACGTCCCTGGCAACGATCGCGCCGTCGGCCGTGAGCCGGGACGGCGCGGCGTCGGTCGCGACGCTGCTGCGCAGCCTGCGCAGCGGCGCGCTCGATAGGATGGAGCTCCTTCGCGACCAGCTCCGTCGCGTCGAGGCCGCTCGCGGCCTGAATGCATTCCTGTGGGCCGACGCCGATGCGATCATCTCAGCGGCCGCGGCCGCGGACGTCGCCGGCAAGCCCCTGGCGGGCCTCCCGATCGCGCTGAAGGACAACATCGATACCGCGGGGATCCCCACGACCTCGGGCTCGCTCGTGGATCGAGAGCGGATCCCGACCAGGGATGCCGCGGTCTGGCAGCGCCTTCGCGACCGCGGGGGCGCCGTCCTGCTCGGCAAGACCCACATGTCGGAGTTCGCCTATCGATCGCACCACCCGGGGCTTGGTCCCGTTCGCAACCCGCGGAACGTCGAGCGCGCGACAGGGGGCTCCAGCTCCGGCTCCGCGGCGGCCGTGGCGGCGGGCATCTGCGCCGCAGCGATCGGGACCGACACTGGCGGCTCGGTGCGGATCCCAGCAGCGTATTGCGGTGTCGTCGGATTCAAGGGCACTTCCGGGATCGTCTCGAACGAGGGCGTCGTTCCCCTCAGCACGACGATGGACAACGTCGGCGTGTTGGCCCGCTCGGTCACCGACGCTGCGATCGTGTTCGAGCAGCTCACCACGGAATCCGTGCAGCTGGTCGACGGCGACACGCTGCGCGCCCGCCCGGCAGATCCTGGCCGACTGCGGGTCGGCGTCGAGCGGGGCTGGTTCGCGAGCGGTGCGCAACCGGCGGTGATACGAGCCTGGTCACGGACAGTCGACAGTCTGGCGTCGGCCGGCTGCTCCATCGTCGAGGTCGCGCTGCCGCGAGCCGCGCGTTGGCGCGCCGCCCACAAGACCATCCTGCTTCGGGAAGCTTGGCAATACCACGCCGACAGGCTGCGGACGGACGCGCCGTATGGCCCGGTGTTTCGCAGCGCGGTCTCGCGAGGCGCCGACATCACACCTGCCCGATACGAACTGGCGCTCGCGCTCCGACGTGAGTCCCGAGACACGCTGGCCGAGGTGTTCGGACGGGTGGACGTGATCCTGACGCCCACCTGCCCGACCGTCGCTCCACCGGCGGACGAGGGCCGCCGCCGGCTCGTGTACACGCGCTACACCACGCTCGCCGCCTTCGCCGGCATCCCGGCGATCTCGGTCCCCGCGGGAACCGGCTCGCTCGGCCTGCCGATCGGCGTCCAATTCATGGCCGCGGCCGACGCGGAGCCGACGCTCGTCGCGGCCGCCGCCCTCCTCGAGGACCGTCTCGCCGCCGCGACGGTCAGCGCCTGAGCCCGCGTCGAGCCAGGACGTTCGCGGGCATGCGGGAGATGCTGGGTCAGTACCTCTACACCGCCGCGATGTCGATCTCGCCGGACCGCGAGACCCTCCTCAACGAGGTCTACGACAAGGAGCACATCCCGGCGCTCAAGGCCGTGCTGGGCGTGCTGGACGTCCGTCGCTTCCGGCGGATCGACCCGCCAGGCGTCCGGTACCTCGCGGTGTACGAGATTGCCAGCCCGGATGTCCCCTCCAGCCAGGACTGGCTGGCGGCTCGCGACGTCGGGCGCTGGCCATCGGAGGTGCGGCCGTTCATCAGCGGGCTCCACAACGGCCTCTATGCCTGGCAGCAAGATCTCGACGTCGGCCAATCGCCCGCAGGCGACAGTGAGCCAGATGCGTTGCTCGTGGTCCGTGGCTCGCCTAGCGACGTGGGGCCGCATCTCGAGTCCGCCGTCGAGCTGATGAGGCGGACCGGCGGGGCAACCGCCGCCGCGTCCTACGTCGATGTCCGCGACGGTTCGATGATGGTTGCCTCCAGGGCGACCAACCCAGAGGCTTTGCGGCCCACATTCGCTTCGATCCGAGAGCTGTTGCCGGCTTCGATCACAACCGAGGCATACGCGCGCACCGGCCATGGGTGAGGTCGAAGAGTCTTGAGGCGCACGCCATCGCGCTGGTCTCCTCGGGAGCTGTCGAAAGTCGGGCTCCTGATCGCCGCGATGTCAACCGCTCTGTTCCCCGTCATCGGGATAGGCGTTCTGGCGCGGTTCATCCTTGATGAGCTGTCGATCAGCCGGGCCCAGCTCGGTCTGGCGATCACGGCCGCGTCGGCGACGTCCGCCGTCGGTGCCATCGCGCTGGGTCGGCTGGTCGACCGGCTGAGCGGGAAGCGGGCCATGGTGATCGTGTTCGCGGTGGGTGGGCTTGCGATGGCCGGCATCGCGGTTGCTCCTGACTTCCTCGCGCTCCTTGTCGCTGGCGGGATCGCAGGGCTCGCGATGGGCATCGCGAACCCGGCGACGAATCGGCTCGTGGTCGAGACGATCCCGAGGGTCCACCGGGGAACCGTGACCGGGATCAAGCAGGCAGGCGAGGCGCTCACCGTCGTCCTCTGCGGGCTCGTCTTCCCGGCGGCCGCCCTCGCGATCGGCTGGCGGCCGACGTTCGCATCGGTCGCGATCGTCGCCGTCATCGCGATCGGCCTGGCCCTCCTCACCCTCCCGGACGCTGAACCATTGCCGCCGTCGCGAACGAGTGGCACGCGCCCACGGCTCAACCGCAACATCTACTGGCTGACGGCGTACTCGTTGGTGGTCGGTCTCTCCGCCGGGAGTATCGCCACCTACCTGCCGCTCTATGCGCAAGAGGCCCTGGGGATGGGCCAGGGCTCGGCCGGACTCCTCATGGCCAGCATGGGAGTCGTCGCAGTGGTCGGGCGCGTGACCTGGGGGCACTTCGCGACCTGGTCGACTGATCTCCGCAGCCGCCTGCGCTTCATCGCTTTCGTGGGCGTGGCGGCCGTCCTGCTGATCTGGTCGGCCAGCGTCTTTCAGCGCGATCTCGTCTGGTTGGGCGCGCTCGCGTGGGGCGTGAGCCTGCTGTCCGTCGGCGCCCTTGGGCACCTCGCGATCATGGCGTACTCCGATTCCGAGACCACGGGGCGCGCCTCGGGCGTGATGCTCACCGGCTTTGGCGTGGGCCTGATGATCGGCCCGCCCGTGTTCGGTTGGACGATCGACACCACCCACGCCTACCACGTAGGCTTCGGGCTGGTGACGGCGGAGCTTGTCGCCCTGGCCGCCATCGCTACCGCCTGGACACGAAGGCCCGAGTTGTCGGTCGAGGCCGAGGCTCCTCCGAGACTCGCCAGTCAAACGCCGGAATAGTCCGAGTCGATCCGACCCGAGGAGAGCGCGATGCCCCACCCCCAGGGCCTGTTCGGCCGCTCCGAGACGGCACTGCTCGTGGTCGACATGCAGAACGCCTTCTGCGACCCACGGGGCGGCCTCGCCGAGGCGGGTCGTGACGTATCGGCGCAGCACGGCATCATCCCCCTCGTCGGCAGGATCATCCACGCTGCCCATCGGGCCGGGATCCTCGTCGCCTGGACCATCCAGGAGGGGCTCGGCGCCGATGACCGCGCCCGCCTGACGCGATCGATCCCGCGCATCCTCGGCCGGCCGGACGCCGGGGTTCCGGAGTCGTGGTGCATCCGGAATACCTGGGACGCCGAGATCGTGGCCGAGCTCGCCGAGCATGTCCGGGCGAATGACTTCGTCGTCCACAAGCTCCGGATGTCCGCCTTCTACTCGACGACGCTCGACGGCCTGCTCCGCATCCGGCAGATCAGGTCGCTGATCGTCGTCGGGGTCAACACTGAGAAGTGCGTTGAATCCACCGTCCGTGACGCTTCCTTCCGCGACTACGACGTCGTGGTAGTCGGAGATGCCGTCGCGACGACCGACCCGCGGTTCCACGACGACAGCCTCGCGAAGATCGACCTCTACTTCGGCTCGGTGCTTCTCAGCGAGATCGTGCTCGACGCACTCGTGGAGCTCGCCGACGCCGTCGGGCCAGGGCAACCCGGGGCCCTGACCTCGGCGGCCGGATAGTCCTTTAGGCTGCTCCGCCGGCGGCTCTCGTACCCCGACCCAACCTCCTCGTTCCGCCGCTCAGGCCGGCGAAACGACTGGGACAAGCAGATACGAGGGTCGGTCCGGGTCGATGTGCAGCGTGACCTTGCCGCCGAACACCTCGGCGGGCCGATCCCGTGGGTCGTCGTGGCGGTACGGCCCACAGCCGGTCAACGGCCGCTTCACGTTGGATAGGTAGACGGGCTCGCCCGGGTAGACGTAGTCGGTGCCCCGGACCGACAGGCCCAGGCGATGGCCGGCCGGGACGACGACGCAGGTCGGCCAGATTTCGACATCGAGCTCGACGATCTCGCCCGGCCGGAGCGGTTGCCGCTCATCATGGGTGTGGTACGGCCGATACGGCAGCGCCAGCTCCGGATCGAGCTTGCGCTGCGAGGCGCGCAGCCATCCCTGGCCGACCGGCGTGTGGGGGTCGATATTGCCCGCGAATGTGACCTCCTCGAGATCAGGGGTGAAGACCCGGACGACCAGGAACAGGTCGGCGTCCTCCGTCTCGGACGAGACGAACAGCTTCGCTGCGAGCGGCCCGGTGATCTCCGTATCGGCCTCGAAGGGCGGCGTCAGGAAGGTGGCGCCGCGGCCGAGCCCGTCGTAGGCGACCGTTTCCGAGGACCGTGGCCTCGAGCGCGATAGGGTCAGGCGCTCGGCGTCAAGGTAGAGTTCGGTCCACGCGGTCCGCGCGATCGGCCATTCCTGCTCGGCCCGCTCGGCGAACTTCCCGTCGACGTGCCGGACCTGGAGAAGCACCGGCGGCTGGTGCTCCCAGCCGGTCGCCTCGCCCTTCAGGAAGTGGCCGAAGAACCGTTTCTGCAGCCCCTGGCCGTAGGGCGTGTAGAAGTGCGTCCAGTGCTGCAGGCCGTGTGACTCCAGCCACTTCTGCTCGGATACGGCCCGGAGGTAGGCTTCGAAGTTGCCCCGGCCGTGCAGCCCATTGCCGCCCCAGTTCGCTGCCGACAGGAGCGGCACCGTGATCTTCGAGTAATCGGGCGTGCGAACCTGCCAGTGGTCGTCGTCGAGTGGATGGGCAAACGCATCCTCGCCAAAGTCGGCGATGTTCTGGGCCAGCTCTTCGTCGGTCAGCGTCTCCGGTCCACAGACGAGCTCGCCAGTGACGCGGCTTCGGGGCCCTCGTTCGCCGAGGCCATGCTGAACGGACCGGACCTGCGTTTCATACCAGTCCCTGGTGAAGGTCGTGAAGATCCCGCCATGGTGGGTGACTTCGCGGTACCAGTCAGACGCGCCCTCCCAGACGCACATCGCGGCGAGATGGGGAGGCTGGAGAGCGGCGACCTGCCACTGGTTCATCGCGAAGTAGGAGATACCGTTGAGACCGACCTTGCCGTTGGACCAGGGCTGGATCGCCGCCCACTCGATGCAGTCATAGAAATCGCGCGTCTCGCGGGGCGACCAGACATCGAGGCGGCCCGGCGACCGACCGGCACCGCGTGAGTCGACGCGAACGCAGGCATAGCCCTCTGGCACCCACGTTTCGGGATCGACGGTCTCCCAGTTCTGATAGAGATTCGACGATCCGGCAACTGCCTCCGGGTGCTCGGACGACAGCTGCGCCCAGACAGTCGGGTAGCCGTCCTGCCAGGCGAGGCCCTTGGCGTATGGACCATGGGTCATGATCACCGGATGGCGGCCGTCGCCCATTGGCCGGAAGATATCGGCCCGGAGCAGTAGCCCGTCGTCCATCTCGATGGCGACGTCCCACTCGACCATCATCCCGTCGCGGATCTCGACCTTGTGGCCCATCGGTTCCCTCGTGCGCTCGTGACGAGGCCGTCACGAGCGAACTGTAGCCGCCTTGGGCGTTCGGATGCACAATCGACCGGAGCCGGGCTTGCGGACACCGCCAGTCGCACGCACGAGCGCGAGTCGAACCCCACACTCTGCCTCGGAGAGGCACGCGGCCTCGTGCAGGCGGGGACCGCGGGTCGCCACACGATGGAGGAGAGATGCGAGTTATCGATCTCCACGCGCACGTCACGCCGCAGCGCTTCCAACAAGCCATCCGTGCACGGGGCGAGTGGCACGGCCTGACGTCGACCACCGGCGAGCTAGAGGTTCCGGGATTTCGACGAACGCTTGACGAACGACTGGCCGACATGGACGCGTTGGGAGTCGACATGCAAGTGATCTCCCCGAACGCGGGCTTCTACCAGTACGGCAACGACCCGGCGACCACGACGATCATCGCTCGCGAATGTAACGATGAGATCGCCGAGATGTGCTCCGAACATCGTGAACGATTTGCCGGGCTGGCCACGCTCCCGATGCAGGACATTCCGGCGGCCATCGCAGAGCTCGAGCGGGTCATGGTCCGGCTTCGGTTCAGGGGAGCGATGATCAACGACCACGTCAATGGGCGGACGTTCGACGAGGCCGAGTTCTCACCGTTCTGGAAAGCCGTCGAGGGCCTCGGGGCCGTGATCTTCTTCCACCAGGGCGGAGATACCGTCGTCAGTCACCGGATAGATCGCTACCATCTCGACAATTCGGTCGGGAACCTGACGGAGCGAGTGTTGACGTTCGGCGCCCTGGTCGGAGGAGGGGTCATCGACCAGTTTCCGAACCTGAAGCTGTTACTGGGGCACGCCGGCGGCTACACGGCGTTCGGGGCCGCTCGGATGGACCGGGCGTGGGAGGCCGCCCACGAGCTCGTCGAGGCAGGCGTTGATCCGGCCATCGCGCTCGGGGGCGACTTCGGCGCCGAGAAGGCGGAACGAGCCCGGCGCGCCGGTCGCCCACCCAGCGCGTACCTGCGCAGCTTCTACTACGACTCGTGCACCTACACGGAGCCGACGCTGCGCTTCCCGATAGATGCCGTCGGGAGCGATCGGGTCGTCTTCGGCACGGACTACCCGGCGCCCATGATGATCACCGACGCGGTGCACTGGATCGGAGGACTCGGCTCCCTCAATCAGGATGAGAAAGAGGCGATCCTCTCCCGAAATCCCGCGAGTCTGATCGGGCTGTGAGCTCGCGGCTTCGCTGCGAAGATACGGCAGTTGCGGCCCGAGAAATCCGGGAGCCGGTCGAAAAGCGAGGCAGTCGATGAGTGCTTCTCAAGCGCTGCGGGTAGGAGCCGTCCAGGCCGCATCGGTCTTCCTTGACCGAGAGGCGACCACGGGGCGCGCGTGCCAGCTGATCGAGGAGGCCGGCGACCTTGGTGTCGACGTCCTCGGCTTCCCCGAGGGCTACATTCCGACCCACCCGGACTGGTATCACTATCTACCCGCGAGCAGCCGAAAGAGCTTCGACTTCGCCAGCCGCCTGTTCGACAACAGCGTCGAGGTCCCGGGCCCAACGGTGGATCGGCTGGCCGAGGCGGCCGCACGAGCACGGGTGAACGTCGTCATCGGTGTCTGCGAGCGAACGCCGGAGCCGGAGTTCAACCTGTACAACACCCAGCTGTTCGTCTCGCGCGACGGCGTGCTCCTCGGAAAGCACCAGAAGATCATGCCGACCCTCGCCGAGCGCGTGGTCCATTCACGTGGTTCAGGCGCCGGCCTTCGCGTTTTCGCCACGCCGGCGGCGCGAGTCAGCGGCCTGATCTGCGGGGAGAACTCGAACCCGCTTGCGGTCATGACCCTGACGTCCGAGCGACCGCACATCCATGTCGCCAGCTGGCCGAGCCCGGTCTCGAAGGACGAGGGCGGGATGGGTGACCTGATCCGGTCGGTGAGCCAGTGGCTGGCGTACGCCACCGGCTCCTTCGTCCTCAGCTCGCAGGCCGTCGTCGACGAGTCCATCGCCGAGGAGATCGGCCAGACCGACGACGATCGGCGCTTCCTGAAGGCGCAGGCGCGGCGAGGCGATTCCATGATCGTGGCGCCCAACCAGACGATCCTGGCGAGAGCGCCAGACGAGCCGTGGGAGGGCATCGTCACTGCCGACATCGACCTCCAGTCGTGCATCAAGGCACGCCACATCCACGATTTCGCCGGGCACTACAACCGGCCCGACATCTTCAGCCTTCAGGTCGACCGCGCCACCCCCAAGCTCGTGGCGACTCATGATGATGACGAGGACCGCCCGGTGGCCGCGGAGCCGGCCGACGGCGACGTCGGCGTGACGCCACAAGGATGAGGTCGTGCTGGGGCGCTGACGACTTCCCTGGTCAGCGAATCGTCTGTGGTCGCACCCCGGCGCCGGCACGCGGGAAGAACTCGTCGTACAGCTCCGGGCGCTGCCACTGCCGGAGCACGCCGGCCTTGGCGCGATTGCGCCGGGACGAGGTCGAGACGTCGTCCTCGGCTCGCAGCTGACGGATGCGCTCGAGGTCGATGTCCACGAGGTAGAGACCCGGCAGCGTCGACTCGAAGACGATCTCCTCAGGGTTGGCCACCATCGCCAATCCCCGCTCGGCTGGGTCGAAGAGGTTCTGGGTCGTGGCCACGATCGCGAGGTTCTCGATGGCCCGGGACCAGATCAGGTTGCGCCACGAATGGAAGAGCATCTGCTTGTCCGTGCCGGCCGGGAGCAGGATGACCTCGGCGCCGCGCAGCGCGAGGGCGCGAGTGACTTCGGGGACGTAGGCTTCGCTGCACATCGCGAGCCCGAAGGTCCCGTGTGCTGTCTCGAAGACCGGGAAGTCGTCCCCCGGAACGTAGGCGAAGTCCCAGGCGTCTCCACCCGAGTAGATCCACGGCCCCGGCGGATGGGTCCGCCGGTAGATCCCCGCGGTCTGTCCGGAAGGACCAGCCAGCACCAGCACGTTGTACGCGGTGCGAGCATCGTCGTCGATCGGCTCGAGCGTCCCATACTGGACGTAGACGCCCGAGTCGTGCGCCGCCTTCGCCATCGCGGCCCGCGGATCGAACGAGGCCGGCATGCGCCACGGCCCCGGATAGGTCTCCGGGAAGGCCACGACCTGGGCCCCCATGGCCGCTGCCTGCTCGATGGTCCGAACGGCGTCGGCAACGTTCTCGACATCAGCCGGCGGCCGGTGCGCAAGAGGCTGGGCGAGGGCGAGGCGGAAGCTCATCTCTCCTTCTCGGCTCGATGCACCGTGCACCAGGATCGTAGCACGGGGTCCGCCAGCCTCGATCGTCTCCGGCCTAGCGAACCGTCAGCGCGCCCGGGTTGACGATGGAGGATGGCCGCTCGCCCTTGATGAGCGCGACGAGGTTTTCGGCGCCCAGGCGGGCCAGGAGGGCGAGGGTCTCCTCCGTGGCGCCACCGAGATGCGGGATCAAGATGACGTTGTCGAGCTCGTACAGGCGCGGGTCCACATCCGGCGTGTAGGTCACCGGAGGCTCGTTCCAGTAGACGTCGAGCCCGGCACCGGCGATCGTTCGCTTTCGTAGCGCCTCGATGAGGGCTGACTCATCGACGAGCCGACCGCGCGACGTGTTGATGAGGAAGGCGGTGGGCTTCATCGTCGCGAGCTGTCGCGGACCGATGAGCATGTGGGTCGATTCGTTGTAGTCGGCGTGAAGACTGACGAAGTCCGATCGCCTGAGCAGGTCGTCCAGATCGGGGGTCCATGTGATGCCCAGATCGCCCTCCGCCTCCACCTCGAGACGCGTCCGTTTCGTGTACACGATGTCCATCTGGAAAGGACGCGCCCGCCGCGCGACGGCATTCCCCACTCCGCCAAGGCCAACGAGGCCCAGCGTCTTGCCCTCGAGCGAACGGGTCATGAACAGCACGGACTGCTCCTGTCGGAAAAGCCCCGCTCGGGTGAAGCGGTCAGCCTCGAGGATGCGCCACGCGAGCGCCAGGATGAGCGCCATCGTCAGCTCGGCGGTCGTGTTGAGGACCGGGCCGCGCGTGAGCCCGGTGACGGGGATCCCCAGACGTGTGGCAGCGTCCAGGTCGATCCACTCCTCGGGATGACCCGCGATGGCCGAGATCCCCCTGAGGGCCGGGTTCGCCGCGAGGATATCTTCGTCGAGCGTGTAGTCGCCCATGGACAGGAAGTAGTCGCTCGACCGGAGTGCGGCCTTCAACTCCTCGCGACTGAGCATGCCGGCGGACAGGGCGACCTGGACCTCCCCGTACCGTTCGAGCAGCCGAAGGCCATCCTCATGGATCGGTTGCGGAACGAGGATCCGCGGCCGTCCTGGCTCGGCGGCCCCGCGGCTAACCAACGTCGTTCAACCGCACGAGCGCCACGTCGTCACTCCCGGATGCCGGTCGCGGCGATGCCCCGCACGACGTAGCGCTGGAAGGCGAAGTACAGGACCGCTAGCGGGATCGAGGCCACCGTGGCGATAGCCATGATCTGGGGGAAGTTCGACAGCTCCGCCTGTTGGAAGGTGCGCACGCCGAGCGGGATGGTTCGCAGGGCATCGGATTGGACGATCAAGAACGGCCACGTGAAGTCGTCCCACGTCTCGCGGAATGCGAACACCGCCACGGTCAGGATGGCTGGCCACGATAAGGGAACCGCGATGGTGAAGAAGACGCGCAGGTGGCCTGCGCCGTCGATGCGCGCGGCGTCGATCAGCGCCCTCGGCAAGGACCTGAACCATTGCCGCATCAGGAAGACGCCGAACGCGTCGGCGATCACGGGCACGATCAGGCCCTGGTAGGAATCGATCCAACCGAGGTCGCGCATCGTCAGGAACAGGGGAACCATGATCACTTCGAGCGGCAGGATCAATGTCGCGATCATGGCGAGGAAGAGGAGCTGCGCGCCGGGGAAACGGTATTGGGCCAGACCGTACCCCGCCAGGCTCGTCAGGAGGACGTTCAGGATCGTCACGAAACCCGTGACGATGACGCTGTTCATGGTGTAACGCGCGAAGTCTCCGCGGGTCAGACCCCCGGACCACGCATCGACGTAGTTCTCCCAGCGTGGATCGCTGGGGATCCACTGGATCGGCAGGTCGAATTCCTGGCCCAGCGTCTTGAGCGACGTCGATACCATCCAGAAGATCGGGAGCAGCAGGAAAAAGGCCACGATGGTCAACAGGATGTAGAGCAGGACGGGTCGGGTCAGGGCCTGGAACCGCAGGCGCCCCACCTCAGTCCTCGCTCCGGAACAGGCGCATGTTGATCAGGGTGACCGTGATCATGATCATGAGCAGGACCATCGAGGCCGCGCTCGCGTACCCCACGCGGAAGAATTGGAACGCCGCCTGGTAGATGAAGACCGAAAGGGTCTGGCTCGCATTGTCAGGACCGCCGCCGGTCAGGACGAAGGCGATAACGAAGCTGCGCGCGCAGAACAAGGTGGCGATGACCACGACGACCAACATGATCGGCCGCAGCATCGGAAGGACCACGTAGCGAAATCGCTGGATGGGGGACGCGCCGTCGACCTTGGACGCGTCGTACAGGTCGTCAGGGATCCCCTGCAGACCGGCCAGGAAGATGATCGAGAACAGCGGCACCAAGCGCCAGTCTGTGGCGAGGATGAAGCCCGGGATCACGGCCCCCTTGTCGTGCAACCAGCTGATCGGTTCGATGCCCAGCGCCCCCAGCCCGACATTGACCAGCCCGTACGGATGGAAGAGGAACTGCCAGAGGATGGGGACCACGATGATCGGCACGATGGCCGGGAAGAACGTGGCCACACGGAACAGGCGCATCCCCCGCAATCGTTCGTTGAGAAGAAGGGCCAAGGCGAGCGAGAGGACGACGACCGGCAGCACCGCCCCGATGACGTAGTAGGCCGTGACACCAAGAGAGTTGATGAACTGCCTGTTGGCGAAGAGCTGTTCGTAGTTTCGGAGCCCGATCAACTCATGGGATGGGTCGAACGGGGTCGCGTCGGTGAAGCTGAGATAGAAGGCACGCAGGATCGGTTGGAACTTGAAGGCGATGAAGAGCACGAAGATCGGGAGGACGAAGAGAAAGCCCCAGTACCCCTGAGCCGGTCCTCGCCAGCTCCGGATCAACCCGGTCATTCGCCTCGTCGTCGTGCGACCGCCGATCGACTCGGCGATCCCGCCCACCTTAGCCTGCCAGCATGAGGTGCTGGATCTGGGCTATCGCCCCCGGGAGCGATACCTCGCGCAGAAGCGAGGCGACCTCGAGCTGGGCGGGGTGCTCGTTGAATGCGCGCAACCCGTCAACGTCGTCGAAGTGGGCCTCGATGATCCAGTCGTAGTTCGGAGGATACCAGCCGAGATCATCGCCGAAGACCAGTGCGCTCACGGTCGGGCATCTGCCCTGGAGCCCCCCGACCGCCTGGCGAACCTCGGCGCGCCTGGCATCGCTCACCCCGTCGGCCCACCGGTACAGGGCCGTGTGCCGCACCGCTCCACGCCGCGATTCGGGGCCGGAGTAGATCCAGTCGACACGTGCCGCGCGCTCGGGCTGCGTGAACGCCTTGATGAGCTCGCCGACCCGGTGATGCGTGGCATTCTCGTTGTACTTGTCCCACGCCGCGCGATCTCGGTGGTCGTGCTCCAGCGCAAGCTTGAAGTCGGTTGGAGCGAGACCGAGATCCTCTCCGAAATCCAAAGCCAAAACCTCGCTCGCGTAGTGGCAATACGCCATCCCCTGTTTGGCCTGGAGGATCTGTTCGCGGCTCGCGGTATCGGCCAGCGCGAACAGCACGGTGTGGCGAATCACGTCTGCCTCCTCGGCTGCGTTCGCAACCTACGACGGCGCTGACTGGCGCGAGCGAGT
>Ga0209431_10003003_pt1 | contig 13535 bp, 10 predicted proteins | sample RifCSP13_3_FD_184021 | JGI IMG/M metagenome (GOLD analysis project Ga0209431, IMG submission 184021) | Soil microbial communities from Rifle, Colorado - Rifle CSP2_sed 13_3 (SPAdes) (version 2) | ecosystem: Environmental > Terrestrial > Deep subsurface > Rock core/Sediment | place: Rifle...
AGTTGTAACTGATGCGGATATGCCCGCATTGATCGCATTTGTCAACATGTCCGCCCAATGACGATGTCCGGCAACGCAGCAATGCACTCAAAGTACGCTTCACATATCTGCAACCGGCACTTCTTTACCGCTTCGCGCAACGCCCATTGCATGCCGCGCACGCTAAACGGGGAGCCTGGCCCGTTGCCGTTGAACAAATAATCTACCGGCTTGCTTCGCGTGCACGCAATCCCGCAGAATACATCAACGACAGAAGAACACGGTGCTTGAGCAGTTCCGGCGCGTTGAACAATGCCTTGCATTCCTGATAGTTCAGTACTACCGGCAGCTTATTATCGTGTTTAATACTGGGCAGTTGAACAATCTTATCGTTTAACCCCAGCAGACGGTAGCAATAACGAAGTCCGTATACCGCAAACTTGAAGTCACTCAACGATGGCGTTTTACTTTGCCGGGCCAGCGAAGCCAGATATTTATTTATCTCCTTCCCGCTGATGTGTTGCGGAAGTTTGCCAAAATGAAGGCTAAGCTGGGCTAATTTCCTGGCATAATTGTTCAGTGTACTGGGTGATTGTCCGGATAACCGTACTTTATCATCCAGTTCCTGGTAAAGATTTCTGAAGCCTCTTACCTGATGAATAGCCTGTTCAACAATTGTGAAAGACTTTTTTCGTTGCTTTGATTGTGTCTCCATATTAAAATGAATTTTGGTTGAATTCATTTAACATGGCTGACACAAAAAGTGCTATCCCGCCCCTTTTTCAGGGGTGGGATTTAGTGCAACACTGTATAACCCATTGTTGGACTAGGTTTGCGATTGTCTACCTATAAATACTGTGATTAGTATTCCGAATAATAGCTATCAGCTATGAAAAAAGGATACCCACCAGATAAGTATGTTAGAAGTATCAATGATATCGATCCATCTTTTTTTATAGGACTTTTCGAGGAAGAACGAAATGAAAGATATGTGATCGGTTGTCTTAAAAGGAGCAGGGAAAAATTACCACCTGGCAGTGATGAAAGTATTAAGGAAATTAGTAAAATACTCGATAGTTTCACATATAGCAAGGATTTAGATATCGTTAAATTATGGGGAGGGTTTATTTCTTCTGGTATATTACATGATATTGTGGTACTCTATAATAGTATTTTTGATTGGTCCCAGATGCTGGAACTTCTCATTAAACTGGGACCAGAGGAACCGGTTAATGAAGAACTTCAACAACTTATTGATGGCTATTTAAAAGAAATAGAAGATTCTGAAAATGATTCGAACGCAAACAATCCGGAATAATGAAAAGTATAAAGGATTGTTCTTCACTTTTCTTAATCCCAGTTGATTTGTAGGATTATCCATGACATCGCATTTCATGGTGCAACCTGATTTGCTTTGAATAAATAATTCTAAACCGTTATTTTTATTTTTTTACAGCCGTGAATGTTTTATTTCAAGCATTTTAAGTTTCAAAAACTTTAATAAATAAGTAACTATGCAGACACCGTATATAACCAATTGCCGGGCAATGTGTAGCCAATAAGGATCCTCCCAAAATAATGGATGAAAATTATTGAAATCTGTGTGAAAAATTGTGTGTTTGACAAAAAACGGCATTATAAATCATTGATTTACAATGCCGTAATTAGTGAGATTGTGACCCCAAGGGGACTGAATTCAAACCAGATTATGGATGATTTGCAGAAAATCAATGCATTGAGACTTATTTTGTAAATAAGGCTAAAACAATACATCTGACTTTTACATGGTTTAATCCATTAATTAGCCTAAATCAAAGGAAATCATTAACCACCAATGTATATGGGCAATCTGCGGCCATTGAAAAAATAAAACAGGATCACTTCAGGTTAGGCGATGGTTTTACAGCTCTTTACATAACAAATACTGAAAAGGTAATTTTATTAAGAATTCCAGATTGACCGTTGACATGATGAACAACATTATACAGACAAAAAAACAAAATAAATTTGTGCTTCGTGGATAGTCTGGCAGGATTTAAGCAAACAGATTTCAGGACCAGACAACAAAAATGATCAATGCTTCCACATTTTAAGCATATAACTCCTTTTGCATTCTGATAATCCTTAAATTTGGTCATGTATTAGGTTTCTTTCGGAAATGGGTCACTAAAATTGATAAGATTCAAGATTAAATTCTGCAAATAGTTTAATCATTGATACTCATTCCTGACACTATTTGGATATTTTAGTTGTATTCAAACAGTGACAGTATTTCAGGTTAAGAATTGTTTGTTTGTGCGTTTCATTAATTTTATTAGAAATGGCAATACAACTTTGATCGTTTTAATCAATAGGGCAATGAACAACAAAATGAAGGAAAAGGTTTTGCTGGTTTTAATGAAGGTAACAGGTAACAAAGTAGATAATATTGATCTTGAATTTGATCTGAAATCACAGGTATCTCTGGATTCGATTCAGGTGGTGGAATTGTTTGCCGCGCTTGAAAAGGAATTAGGTATCGAATTGCCACTTCGTTTAATGACAGTGAAAACCGGTAAAGCATTCCTGGAATTGCTTGAAGAGGAAATGAAAAAACAGGGGGATTGAAAGTTTCTGCTGGATCTTTTGATCTGCTAATTCCAAAGATATCTTATGAATGACTTTCAATTGATAACCGAGCTGAATTTTAAACAAATCTATTTCAAGGAAAGACGATTTGATAAACTGTTGATCTCCGATGCAATTTCTCATCTGGCAAAATACCTGATACTGCATATTCGTTCAGCATCACCCTTTGTATTGCTGGCCACATATAACCATATCAAATCTCTGATAGCCTTTTATGCCATAATCAAAGCAGGAAAGATACCGGTAATAATGGACCCTGGCTGCAAATCGATCGAACTTACCGAAATCATTGAAGACACAGATCCGGCCGCAATTGTGTTCCTTAATTCAAGCGAAATAGCTTTTCGTTATGAAGAAGAGATTGTTTTTAGGAGGCAAAAATCCGGATTTCTTATCGCCTCCGACTTAAAAGATGTTTGTACACTAGCATACACCAATGCAGAAGACGGTTATTCAAAAGGGGCAATGCTTACCGAGAAGAACATGTTATCTGAAATTCATGCATTGATCAGTACCAACGGATTAACAAACAACTCCGTCACATGTGCACTACTTCCTTTTTCACACCTGTTTGGTCTGGTACAGGGGATATTGATTCCCACTCATGCCGGTTCAAAAGGAGTAATCTTTGAAATGGACATTTTTAAAATAGCTGAAATAATAACAAGAATTCACAAATATAAAGTAACACATTTATACACTGTGCCGTCGTTGTATTATTTATTCAGTAAAGTCCCCGGAATAAAAAATTTGGTAAGTAGTATCATGGAGTTTTATTCGGGAGGCACCCAGCTAACTCCCTTTATATTTAATAGCTTTTATCAAAAGACTTACAGGAAAATAAGGGAAGGATATGGACTTACAGAGAGTTCACCTGGTGTTGCACTGGATTACGGAGAAGAAGGCCCTGTGATGAACAGCATAGGTATACCGTTGCCCGGCTGCGATATAAAAATCCTGGATGATGAAAACAAAGAGTGTTTGCCTAATAATATTGGTGAAATATGTATAAAGGGTGATATGGTATTTAAAGGATATTTTAACCATAATGAAACAACCAAAAATGTATTAAAAGATGGTTGGCTTTATACTGGTGATTATGGCAGGAAGGATATGAATGGGTGTATATATTTTTGCGGGCTTAAAAAGGATATGATAAATGTCGCTGGTATCAATGTGTATCCCAGAAAATTGGAACGAATGATAAAAATCAATAAAAATGTCACGCAGGTAAGTGTATTCAGTGAAGAGTCTGTTTTACAGGGTCATGTTGTTGGCGCAAAAATAGTATTGAACCAGGCATCTGAAGTTGCTCAGGAAGGATTGAAAAGATGGTGTTATGAAAATATTAATAATAGTTTGTTGCCCAAGATATGGCGGTTTGACTAAAAGATGTTAATCCCATGAAAAATATTAGTATTGAAATTAGTGATTGGTATTATTCAATAAAAAATTTGCAGGAAAATGGTTGTGTCTTTCAATATTATGAGGACCCTGAATATGATGGAAGAAAAATTACCATAAATAACCGTGAGCTTATTCACTTTTCAAACTGCAGTTATCTCGGACTTGAGAAACATCCGAAGTTAATTAAGGAAGCGGTTGAAGCCGTTGAAAGATATGGAACCCAAAATTCCATGTCAAGGGCTATGTTGTCCTCCCCTTTATATAAAACCCTGGAAGATAATTTAGGTAATATGTTTCCAGGTTATCAGGCAGTTTTCCCGACAACAACATTGGCACATTGTTCAGCAATGCCTTTGTTAATTCGGGAAAATGATGCCATAATTCTTGATGCGTATGTTCACAATAGTGTTCGCATGGCAAGTCAGCTGTGCAAAGCCGACGGGACTTTTGTCGTCATTGCGAAGCACAATGATATGGAACATGTTAAGTATTTAACATACAGGTTGAAAAAGGATGGATTCAGAAATATTTGGTACTGTGCAGATGGAATTTATAGCATGCATGGAGATTTTTGTGATGTAGAAGGATTGTACAAATTATTGGATATAGAAGACAACTTATACGCGTATATTGATGATGCACATGGATTAGGATGGTATGGTAAGAATGGCTGCGGCTATGTAATCGGTAAATACGGATTGCATGAAAAATCAATGGTAGTTGTTTCTTTTGCAAAATCAATGGCAGCATCGGGAGGTGCCATTATTTCAACAGATAAGAATCTTATTGACTATTTAAAACTTACAGGCCAAACCATGATATTCTCAGGTCCCATACAACCTGCTGTACTTGGAGCATTAATTGCCAGTGTTAAGCTCCATTTATCAAATGAACTTTTAAATCTTCAAAACGAATTGACTGATCTTATCAGCCATTTCAGGAATAAAGTTAAAACACTTGATCTTCCATTAATAACCAAAGATATTACTCCTATACAGTTGTTAAGAATAGGGAATCTGGAGAACACCTATAAAGTTCAGAAGCAATTGATCTCAAATGGATTTCTATCAACAACAGTAGGCTATCCGGCGATTTCAACAGGAGACGAAGGTATCAGGATCAGTTTAACAAGACATTTATCAAAAAAGGATATAGATAATTTTCTTGAATGTTTGAAAGATATTATGGTTTCTGAGCATTTGTTAAAATAAAAACAGGCATGCCCAAAGAAATTAAGAAAATAGCACTGATAAATCCCAAAAGACCCCTACAAAAAGATAATATAAAGATTTATGAGATGTTCGAAAGAAACAGAGAACGTCTTAAACTTTGGTATGCTCCACCGTTAAGCCTGTTAACCATAGCAGCGCTGACGCCCTTGGATATTGAGGTAAAAATTATAGATGAGCACTTTGAAGAAATTGATTTTAATGTAAGGTATGACTTGGTTGGAATTACTGCAATGACTCAACAGGCATACAGGGCTTACGAAATTGCAGATAAGTTCAATCATAACAATACTATTGTCGTAATGGGAGGGATTCACGCATCAATATTGCCATACGAAGCCCTTGATCATGTGCATACTGTTTTCATTGGTGAAGCGGAAGAATTATGGCAAACCTATCTGGAAGAGCTTAAATCAGGTAAGGAAAGAAGAGTGTACAAAAATGATAAGTTATTTGATCTGAAAAAATCCAAATTACCAAAATATGAATTGATAAATTTTGAGCTATTTAATAATCTTACTTCATATTTTAAATTTCTTCCTGTTCAGGCAAGTCGCGGGTGTCCGCATGACTGTAGTTTTTGTGTTACCACTAAATTTTATGGAAAGAAAATAAGAAAAAAAGAGATTGGTCAGATAATCAATGAGATTAAATATTTGAAAAATTATAGCAAAAACTCCCTTTTACTGTTTGTAGATGATAACCTGTTTGTTGACCGCATATTTGCAAAATCATTGTTACGTGAACTTGTTCCTCTTAAAATTAAATATATCGCTCAGTCCGATGTTAAAGTGGCAGAGGATAACGAGCTTTTACAATTAGCATACCTTAGCGGATGTGTGATGATTTTTATTGGTTTTGAAAGTATTAATATAAAGGCATTGGCTGAGATAAATTTAAATGCATGGAAAATGAAGCAATATCATAATTACCCTGAGGCTATAAAGAAGATTCAGGAAAATGGGATTGTAGTTTTTGGTGCTTTTATAATTGGTTTTATTAATGATAGCTTATCCACATATGAAAATATTAGGGATTTTGTAATTCAAAATAACATTCCCGGGCAATTCACATTATTGACACCACTTCCTGGCTGTCGGATATTCGAACAGTTTAAAGCTGAAGGAAGATTAATAAATGAAGTTTTCTGGGATAAATGCAGCTTCTTCGATATGACTTTTAAACATGACAACATTAGCATTGAAGAAGCTGAAGATGTGATTATAAGACTTCACGATGAAATATTTAATGAAGAAAATTCCATGAAAAGGAATTTTCATATGTTGAAAATATATAAAAAACTTCCTCAAAGATGGATGTTTAGCGAATAGAACATTAATATATACAATCCATGATAAAAAATGTTTTAATCACCGGCACCTCTTCAGGCATTGGAAAGTCATGTACCGAGCTGTTGGCTGGTAATAATTTCAGGGTGTTTGCATGTATAAGGAATCGCAAAGAAATTCAAAGTTTAAATTATGATAAACATCCGAACATTATTCCTATTATTATGGACTTACAGGACGAAAAGGATATAGAAAGCGCTTACAATGAATTATGTAAAAAGATCACAAATGAAGGTTTGCAGGGCATTGTAAATAATGCAGCCATTGCTGTAGGAGGGCCGTTAGAATTTTCTACAATGGAAATTATTAAAGATCAGTTTGATGTGAATCTTTTCGGACAAATCAGGGTTATTCAAAGATTCATGCCTTTATTAAGAGCGGGCAAGGGAAGGATAATTAACATCAGTTCAAATAATGGATTTTTATCATTTCCGTATATGGGAGTTTATTGCGCCACCAAATTTGCCTTAGAAGCTATAAGTGATGCTCTCAGACTTGAATTGAAAAAATGGAATATTCCGGTCATTGTTATCAATCCGGACAAAATTACCTCCCGAATGTGGCAGAAGTCGATACAAAAAAGTGATGATAGTTTTTATAAATTGAAGAAAGAAGCTGAGGATGCATATGGTGATTCTTATCGAAAATTTATAGCTGCAATTGGAAAAATAGAGGGAAAGGCATTATCACCTATAATCGTAGCCAAGTCAGTTAGAAGAGCATTAAATTCACCAAATCCTAAAACCAGATATTTGCCAGGTTTTGAAGCGAAAATTACTTTTCTGATCTCTAAATTTTTTCCAAAAAAGTTGCTAAACTATCTTATTCTTAAAGAGCTAAATTTGAAATAAAGGACTTGGAATGAAAATAATTTGAAGATGACCACTTCAAACTAACGATCAACCATCTCCCAAAAAATATTAAGCATGATCTGTTACAAACTAAATGGTGATGGATACGTATATTAGGGCAACCTTGCCTTTTAATTAATTGACAAATAATGATGAAATCTTATATATGTCCCTTCTTCATAATTCTACTCTCTTTACACAGCATAAACTTCAGTGCTTCGGATACTCTATATATTAAGGATGCAGGTAATACCATTGATTTATATAATCATATTTCAATTCTTGAAGATCCTCAATTGACATTAGATATTGATTCAATCCTTGATCTGAAAGACAAGTATACCTTTTATATAAATAACGATTCAAAACTAAACTTCAAATACTCCACTTCAAGATTTTGGTTACGGATAGTTATTAAGAATGAGACCAAAGAATCAATAAACTATATTTTGGAAATTTCTAACCCTGATCTGGACTATATTAGTTTCTATGAAGTACAGAATAATAGGATGATACGAACTGTTCATACCGGAGAATTGGTTGATGTAAATTTAAGAGAGATCTATCATCGAAATTTCCTGTTTAATGTTTTTACTGAACCGGGAGAGTCATATACATATTATATTGCTCTGAATAACAACGGACATCCTTTTTATATTCCCATTGAATTAAAAAAGAAGACTTTCTTTGAAAAATATGACAATAAATCAGAATTATTTAATGGGCTGATATATGGTTTGTTTGTATTTATTATTATGTTCAATATTTACTTATACCGTTCAACCAAAGATAAAATAAGCTTATATTATTCACTTGCGATAATCTTCGCTGTAATCTATTTCTTGCATTATGAGGGTTATTTCTATTTTTTTAATCCACCAATATTTGTTGAAAAGATCAAATTTATAAATCCTTGTTTATATATATTATTTTTGATCAGTTTTATACAAATCTTTATCAGTTACAATAATAGCCTTTCCACGCTTAAAAAGTTCCTTAATCTACTTAAAGTTGTTGCACTTATTGCTCCATTATTTTATATTTTGAACTATCCTTTGTCTCTTGTTGCAGACATAGGGGTTCCTTTATTGATTTTAACCAATTTTATTATAATCATCCTCTTTGCGATCTATTCCTATAAAAAGGACTATTTGCCTTCCCAATTGTTTCTAGCTTCATTTGTTTTTGTATTTATGGGTTTATTTATAAATCAACTGAAAGAATTTAACCTGCTTTCTTCAAATATTTTTGTTGTTAATTCTGTTAAAATTGGGTTCACCTTACAAAATTTATTACTGACAATAGCGGTTCTGGAACGGTTTCGAATTAATCAGGAAAATGACAAGCAGACAATCCAAAATAGCATTTTAAGAATAGAGACACAAAATAAGGAGCTCGAGATCATAAATACCGAGCTTGAAAAGTTAGCTATTGTGGCAAATGAAACAGACAACAGTATTGCCATTTATGATAAAACAGGAAGATTGGAGTGGGGAAACTCCGGTTTTGAAAAATTATATGAAGCAAACATTAATGAGCTTATAAAAAATAGAAGGGATAAAATAGAGTGTATTATACCCAATGAAGACATTTGCAAATATTTAGATAAATGCAACGAAACTTTGTTGCCTGTGGTGTTTGAAACGTTTGTTCAGACAAAAAATAAGAATGAGCTTTGGGTACAGACTACGCTTTCTCCCTTCATAAGGTCGGGGAAAATAAACAAAATTATTGCTATCGACTCGGATATCAGCAGCTTAAAAACTTATGAAAAAGAGCTCAAGACTGCTAAAGAAAAAGCTGAAGAAAATGATCATTTAAAAACAGCGTTTTTGAATAATATCTCTCATGAGATTCGTACGCCTATGAATGCAATTGTAGGATTTTCCGGATTTCTTAAGGATCCTGACTTAGATCATGAAAAGCGAGGAAAATTTGCCGACATAATTGTACAAAGCAGTAATCAACTACTCTCTATTATTACCGATATTATTAGCATCGCTTCCATCGAAGCGGGTCAGGAAAGAATTACAGAAAATCAAATAAATCTTAATTCAACTTTAAAATATATACACGATCAGTTCTTGATAAAAGCCAATGAAAAAAGTATTGATCTGAACCTGAAATTGTCCTTGTCATATCGTGACGTAAACATAATAACCGATGAGACAAAACTGGTTCAGGTTCTGACAAATCTTCTTGAAAACTCACTGAAATTCACTAAAAATGGTTATGTGAATTTTGGCTATACAATTCAAGATAACGAACTTGAGTTTTTTGTGGAAGATTCAGGCATTGGAATTCCTTCAAACATGCACCAGGAGATTTTTGAACGCTTTCGCCAGGTGGAAAGTACCAATACCCGCCGGTTTGGTGGTTCAGGGTTGGGATTGTCTATATCAAAGGCATATATTGAACTATTAGGCGGTAGAATTTGGTTAATCTCCGAATTGAATAAAGGATCAATTTTCTATTTTACCTTACCCTTTAAAAGGATACAAAAGAATACTTCATCAGAGAAGCGATCCGGCGATATATTGAAATTTGAAATTGAACAGCCCCAAACGCTTTTGGTTGCAGAAGATGAAGATTCTAATTACATGCTGCTGGAAGAACTGTTGTCAGGGTTTAATATTAATATTATCAGGGCAATGAATGGTGCCGAGGCCATTAGAATATGCAAGTCAGAACATATCGATATGGTGTTAATGGATATGAAAATGCCTGTTATGGATGGCTATGAAGCAACAAAAATAATACGGGAATTCATGCCACTTTTACCGATTATTGCACAAACAGCTTATTCATCGGAAATAGATAAAAATAAGGCGCTAGCATGCGGTTGCACTGATTTTATCAGTAAACCTTTAAAGCGGGAATACATTATATCAACAATTAAAGGTCAACTTAACCAGACATAAAATCAAGCCTGTAAATATTTTTGTGTAAACGCGTAGTTGGCACGATTTTATTTCATTGACCTTGTAACAAATAACTGGACAATCATAAAAATAGCAAAGTAGAAGCAAATGATTATAAAAATTATACCAGGATATAAATATTTTTATATCCTGGTATAAATGTGACCCCAAGGGGACTGAATTCGAACCATTTTTTAGTTGATATGCATAAAATCAGCAAGTTAAAGGGAAATATTAATTTGGCAGATCAGACTATCTAAATATACTTCCTAATAATTCCCGATTCTAACATTATTCAAATTTCATTTCAAGGATCTGGTACTTGCCCGTGTTTATTACTCCTGATCTTTTATCAAAAGTGTCAACATATTTCAGGACAAGACAGCGTTCGCTACTTTGTTTATCTGGTCACGATAAAAGGATTTATTGAGATTGTCCTGCGGATGATCTTCATGTTCCCGAAGTGGTCGGTTAACCCCGGCAGATTTATAGATGAAATCAATACTTCGAAGTACGCCTCCCGTTAAAGTTTCGCACAGCCTGATATCTTCAATACCCAGATCATGGATACGTACAGGAAGAACTCTTCTCGCCACATTTCCGTTTGGCAGCTTTACTTTCAATCCGAACTGATCCTTGGAAGCCTGTTCAACAAATGTCTTAAATTCATGCTCCCAGGCGAATGATCTGGGATCACAATAGGTACGTGAGATGATTGGAATAAATACCAGGCAATTCAGCTTATCTTTCAGGGAAGCATCAACATCATGAGTCTCCAACAATCCGTCATGCGGGTTGATATCAAAGTAAACACTTACATCTTCCTTAAATGTTGATTCAAGCTCGGTCTTCAATGCTTCAACAAATTCACTCACCCACCTGTCGCCTTTGTTGTCCTTCTGGCGGTAACTGATGAAGATGTCGTAATCGTATCCTGGTATAATGCTGGGCATATGCAAGCTTGATTTTAAACCTTAAAATTCTCCCATTCGTATTTTACCCGTTCCATTAGCTTTTTGAACCTATTCTCTCCATGGAGGTTAGTCAATAATTTGTCATGCATAGCAATTAAAGGATAATTTATAAAACCCTTATTTATTGCATTTTCAAGATATTCCAGAGATTTTTCCTTTTCACCAAGATATGAATAGAAAGATGCTATATGATATGAGTTCTGGAAATCTATCTGAATAGATTTAACAAAATCAGGGGTTAGTAAGGAAGTCAATTTACCCTTTTCCCCTTTTATTACATATTTTAGAAATATTGTTAACTGAGACCAGACATCCCTACCAGGTTCTTCAACATATTTGCAGATGAATTCATAAGCTTCATCAGCACGATCGTTATAAAGGAGAGCAAGGGATTTCCAAAACTGATTCATGCCACTTTCAGGCATTGAATTGTATGCCCCAAGTAGCGAATTAAGTGCCAGATCGAATCTGCCGCCAAAAAAATGATTCCAACCTGTAACCGCATCATTTAATGGGTTAATCGGATCGACTTTAATACATCTGTCTATTAATGACTTCCCGGCTTCAATCTTACCTATAATACTATATCCTAAGGCTAACCAGACCATTATTTCAGGATCTTCTGGTTTACTTTCATGAGCTTGTGCCAAATGATAGATAGCTTTGTCCCCTTTCCCATTTAACCAGTTTACTAATCCCATTACACAATGTGCCTCTGATAGTTCAGGATTTAGATTAAAAGCTTTCTGTACGAATTCTTCGGCTTTTTTGATATTTTTTTCATGTTCAATGCCAAGATTAACAAACTGGAAATAAGCAAATGCCATCCCGGCATAGATGACAGCATTTTCACCTGCAATATCAAGTCCCTTTTGTAGCAAGTTTAATCCATGTTCCAACCTTTCCTTCGACATGGACATCATTTCTGGATAAGCTCTTTTATAACAATCATAAGCAAAAACATCATCTATTGGTCTTTCTTGAATTTTCTTTTTTTCCCAGGAGCTCAATTCTATTTTAAGGGTATTAGCGATAGATTGCGATACTCTTTCCTGAATATCAAATACATCTTCAAGTGTACCGTTATATTTTTCAGCCCAAAGATGAGTATCAGTCGATGCATCAATCAACTGAGCTGTAATACGAAGATTATTCCCGGATTTCCTGACACTACCTTCAAGAACATATCGCACATTCATTTTATCCGTAATCTCTTTTATCGTGGTTTTGGCTCCTTTAAAAGTCATAGCCGAGCTCCTCGATATAACCAGCAGACCATCTATATGCGAGAGATCAGTAATAACTTCCTCTGTCAAACCATCGCTGAAATACTCCTGCTCAGGATCGGAGCTTATATTTTCAAATGGCAGAACAATGATGGATTTTTCCTTCGGAATTGATCTGATAAATTTCGGAACGGCTTCTTTTTGTTCACTCTCAAATTCCAATGGCTTATTTTTCAATCCCAGTATTATATCTTTAATTGCATTAGCCACCTTGTTTGTTTGATCTCGATAGAAAGTTTTGTTCAGGTTATCATTCGGATGATCCTCATTAGCATGGAGAGGTCGATTTACACCAGATGATGTTCTGAATACAAAAGCCATTGCCCGCATTGCACTCCCTGTTTCTTTCTCAAATAACTTCACATCCTCAGCATCCAGCTCGTGTATCCGAATAGGAAGTATCCTGGTGGCAACATTTCCATTTTGCAATTTAACGTCCCCGCCAAACTGATCTACTCCAGCCATTTTGTTAAAGGACAAAAATTCATGTTGCCATGCATAGCTTTTAGGATCACAGTATGTTTGGGAAAGAATCGGTATAAAGATGAGGCACTTCAGTTTGTCTTCAAGGCTCTTATCAACATTGTGTGTTTCAAGTAAACTGTCATGCGGGTTTTCATCGAAATAAATGGTAATATCTTCTTTGAAGGTAGCTTCCAGTTCAGTATTCAAAGCTTCAACAAACTCACTCACCCACCTGTCGCCTTTGTTGTCCTTCTGGCGGTAGCTGATAAAGATGTCGTATTCGTAACCGGGGATGAGGCTTGCCATATTATTTGTTCTAAAAATTAATCCTTTTCAAAATCTAAAGCATACTTAATGGCGGCTTCAAATCCCATTTTTTTGCCCTCTTCTTCATACTTTTTTGTAAGTTCCGTTCCCACTTCTTTCCTGGCTCCTCCAAGGTAGAT
>Ga0209431_10003006_pt1 | contig 13527 bp, 13 predicted proteins | sample RifCSP13_3_FD_184021 | JGI IMG/M metagenome (GOLD analysis project Ga0209431, IMG submission 184021) | Soil microbial communities from Rifle, Colorado - Rifle CSP2_sed 13_3 (SPAdes) (version 2) | ecosystem: Environmental > Terrestrial > Deep subsurface > Rock core/Sediment | place: Rifle...
TTTTATGGTATAAACTTTTTTTGCCTGATCGGGGAGGTAATTTTGACGAAGCCAGGGATTGAGTTGTTTGATAATTTTATAGTTTGTTGAATGACTGAGTGCAAATACTGCAATATCGGATATAGCCGAATCCACGGTTATTTCATGTGTTGAAAGAACGGGATAATAGTCCTCCTCGTCCAGTTGAAAGCCGAATTCAGCAGGATTTTCAACAATAAGCTTATGGGCTATAAGCCTGAAAACATACCTGGCTGTTTCCTCGTTCAGCAGCAGGTCAAAATAATTTTCAGTCTTCTGCTTCGCAATCTGTTTATCCATTCCGCTTCGGCCGGCATTATATGCAGCAGCTGCCATGATCCAGTTACCATATCTTTTGTATGAATCGAGCAGGTATTTGCAGGCTACCTCGGTTGATTTTTCGAGATGATACCGTTCGTCAACATCTGCATTCACTTCAAGGCCATATTCCCTGGCCGTGGATTCCAGAATTTGCCATACACCCACAGCTTTTGCAGGAGAAACAACATTTTCAAACCCGCTTTCTGCCATAGCCAGGTATTTAAAATCATCGGGTACCCCGAATTTCTTAAGTACCGGCTCAATTACCTCGAAATGGCGTTTTGATCTTTTCAGCACCATAAGGGTCCGTGAATGCCAATAGCCATTTACCAGCAATTCCTTATCAAGACTTTCCCGGGTGTCAAAATTGTCCTGGGGTACGATTTCCCCGGCGAATTCAATCTGATCGGGCAGTGTAAATGATTGTGCCAGCGATGGCATGCGCAGTGGAATGTTGTTGACGGTGGTGCTGCCGGTAAAGCTTTGGACCGAAAATATGGTTCCGGCCAGAATGAAAGCTCCCGTAAAGTATATTACCGGAAATAACCACGATGAAAATTTACCTTTTGACATAATTCTCCTCCATTAAAACCTTTTTCCCTTTCTACGCAATTTTGCAAAGTTAGTTAAAAGGAGTTTCAGTTTTTTCTAATGAAAAGCTTTTTATTTCAAATTTACCCCTTCGCCCGTTATGCGTTGCTGGTCTTCCGGGACTAAAAGAAATAACTGAATCCTGCAAAGAATCCGAAGGAATACGGATGTACGGTTATCGGCGATGAATTGTCGAGCGGGTTGAGGTAGTATCTGAAACGGGGTTCAATACTGAAAGCAAATTTTGAAACAACAGGGTATTCGAATCCCAGTCCGATTGAACCGAGGTAATTAATTTCGGTAATACCTGTGGTCTTTCCAAAATCGCGTGAGTCCCCGTTCTGTTGGAGCGTAACTTTGTTGCCTACCAGAAAATTCGTAACCACTCCTCCCAGGAGGCTGAAATCAAGTTTACGGTCGATTATCTTGTATTTAATTGTAAGAGGAACTTCAAGATAATCGAAATACTGTGTGGCTGTGATGTCACTTCCTTCAACCGAAGTAAGGTCTTCATAGGCAATGCCGATAAAGTTGGAATAAAAATTATTATTGTTACTACCTCCGGGGCTATTTGAAATAACCCTGTCATAACCCGATTCGGCAGGATTATCGCTTGAAATAATTCCTGTGGAATTGGAAACGGCGAGGTAGGTCTGTTTACCCGATCCCGAGGTCATATCAAGATAAGCCGGATTGTAAACCCCTACATTGTTTTTTTCCTGACCGTACCGGGAATAATATACACCGGACTGTACCGACAATCTCCTGCCGGCTGAAAAGGCCACCCTGATACCCCCGGCATAGGCAAGTATTCCGCTTTCATTTTCATTATGTTCTTTCAGAGCCGATGCTTCCACCTGGTCGGAAGAAATGGCGCGGTAGGAATACAGGGGGGCAAACTCGCTGCCCAGGATCCAGCGGCTTTCCTTCACCTTCTCGTTTTCATCGTCATATCCGCCGGCAAGTGCAATAAGTTCTTCGCCTGTTTCCGTGATTGTTGCAGTATTCCCGGCATCACCAACCGACGGAAGTTTCGGTGTTAATCCTCCCGGACTTTTCAGGGGAAGGGTTGCCAGGGTCCTTGTCTTCAACAGCACCGGCGTATTGTCCCGGACAGACGGATATTGGAAGGTGTGGACCGGATCGCTGATTACCGGCACAACATCAGTCATGGGGGCTTTTTCCAACGGAGTAACCATTACGGGATTCCCGGATTTTGCCGCGATGTTGTTTTCGTTGTTCCCGGCTGTTTCCTGCCTGCGGGTAACCACATTGTTGGTGGCAGCCCGTCCGTCATCAAACGTAATGGCAGCCGGGCCGGTATTTCTGTCAGGTTTTGACAAAACAAAGAAAGCCACTCCCAGTGATACAAGAACCGCCATGCCGGCGGCGATCCTGAGTACCAGGAAGACCAGGCTTTTTCTTTTCCTTTGACCCAGCCTTTCGGCAATATTTTCCCATGCAGAATCCCTGGGGTTCTGTTCAAACGACACCAGCCGCTCCCTAAAATACCGTTCTGTTTTATCAGTATTGTTTTCCATTACTCAGGATGTCTGAACCGATTTTAAATAATATTTATTCACCTTTTCCTGCAAAATTGCTCTTGCCCTGGAAAGGTTTGACTTGGACGTACCTTCGGAAATCTGCAACATTTCACTGATCTCCTTGTGAGAATATCCTTCAAGGGCATACAGGTTAAATACCACCCTGTATTTTGGAGTAAGCTCCTGAATGATAGCAATCAGTTCACTTACTTCAATATCCGTGGTTATATCACTGCCCTGGGAAGCGTCGTTTTCAGGTATCACCTCATACGAATTGACCAGCTGGTAGTGAAACCTGTATTTCTCGAGTGCCGTATTCACCATTATTTTTCGTATCCAGCCTTCGAAAGCGCCTTTGAAACCAAACTGGCCGATTTTCTCAAAAACCTTCATGAAACCGTCCTGCAGAATGTCCTGGGCATCATCATAATTACCGGCATATCGCAAACATATTGCATACATCTTCGATTTGAACATATCGTACAATTCATGCTGCGCCCCCGGGTTTCCTTCCTGGCAGCCACGCACTACCTTATGTAAGCCGTCGACCAAATACAATTTATTAGCGACTCAAAATTAAGGTTTAATTCATTAATCTGCCCTATTTGGGGATGCTGTTTACATGATGACATTTCAGGTGTAAAGGTTGCGTTAGTAATTATTATATTTAAGGTCGATATTCCGGCAGGTGTTCATAAACGGACATTTCCTGTATCATAATGGTACAAATCCGAAAGGTCATGGCGCTTCATGTCCGTACTGTAATATTAATTAAAAAACAGACCTGCAATATTATATTGTCTATGGTATAATATTTGAGGGTACAAACAGAATCATTAAACCGTTCCGCATGATGATAACACTGAAAAACCTGCATAAATCATATGTTACCGGCAGCAACTCGCTGCATGTTCTGAAAGGGCTGAACATGGAGATTGATGAAGGAGAAATGGTATCCATTATGGGAGCCTCCGGTTCGGGTAAATCAACTTTGTTGAATGTACTGGGTATATTGGACAATTATGACATGGGTGAGTATTACCTGAACGGCATGCTGATCCGTGATATTAACGAGACCAAAGCGGCGCAGTTGCGAAACCGTACCCTTGGATTCGTTTTCCAGAGCTTTAATCTTATCTCGTTTAAGAATGCACTCGAGAATGTGGCTTTACCACTTTACTATCAAGGTGTTCATCGCAGGAAAAGGAATCAGATTGCCATGGAGTACCTTGAACGGGTTGGATTAAAAGATTGGTGGACGCATCTCCCCAGCGAACTTTCGGGTGGGCAGAAGCAGCGTATTGCCATTGCAAGGTCCCTTATTTCCAAACCCAAGGTAATATTGGCTGATGAACCAACCGGTGCACTTGATTCCGTGACATCTATGGAAGTTATGGACCTGTTGCAGGAAATTAACGACGAAGGCATAACCATTATCATTGTTACGCATGAACAGGATATCGCGCTGCGCACACAACGTTCTATAAAACTCAGGGACGGCGTGATCGAAAATATCATATATCACAAATCTTCCTATAAGGCTGTATCATCCTTTTAATCCCGTTACCTATGTTCGATCTTGACAAATGGCAGGAAATATTCAGCACCATCAACAAAAACCGGATGCGTACTTTCCTCACAGGGTTCAGCGTGGCCTGGGGTATTTTTATGCTCATCATCCTACTGGGTTCCGGTAAAGGTCTGCAGAACGGGATAGACGCACAGTTCAGGCAGGATGCCGTAAACATGATCCAATTCGGTTCCGGTTCCACCAGCAAAACCTATAAAGGGTTACAGGCAGGAAGAGAGATCAGGTTTACCAATGAAGACTATGAATTTCTGCGGCGGTCCATAGATGGTCTGGACAAAATCTCTTCCCGGTATTTTATGTGGCAAAACCGGGTAATATCCTATAAGCAGGAATATGGTGTATTCGACCTCATTGCAGCCCATCCCGATTATTTTGATATCGAAAATGCAACGATGGTTGAAGGCAGGTTCCTGAATCCAATCGATATTCAGAAAAGAAGAAAAGTGGTTACCATAGGAGAACCGGTAAGAAAAGCACTTTTCAAAAAAGGCGACAGCCCGGTTGGTGAATACATAAAAATAAATAACATCCCTTTTCAGGTTGTGGGTGTGTTTTCCGATAAAAATGAAAGGGATGCAACCCGCGCATACCTTCCCATTTCCACGGCGCAAATGATATCAGGCGGGGCCGACAGGGTGCATAGTTTTGCAGTAACCAGCAACCTGAGTGCCAAAGACAGCGAGGAACTGGAAAAAACACTGCGTGCCAAACTTGCCGAAAGGCACAGGTTTGACAGGGAGGATCAAAATGCAATGTGGATGTGGAATACGCTCAAGGAATATAAGAAATTCACCAACCTTTTCCTGGGTATCCAGATCTTTGTGTCGATTATAGGTGCTTTTACGATCATTGCCGGTATTGTTGGTGTAAGCAATATCATGATCATTGTGGTGAATGAACGTACCAAGGAAATAGGTATCCGGAAGGCTATCGGGGCCACGCCTTTCTCCGTGGTAAGCATGATCCTGCTTGAGGCAGTGCTTATCACAGGCCTGGCAGGGTATATCGGTCTGGTGTCGGGAGTTGGTCTGTTGAGTCTGATCTCCTCGATATTACCGCAGAATGATTTCTTTCAAAATCCGGAGGTTGATTTTACGATTGCCCTTGTTTCAACCGGTATTCTGATCCTGGCAGGTACGCTTGCAGGACTGATGCCTGCGATAAGGGCCTCACGTATCAGACCGGTTATAGCATTACGGGACGAATAACAGGGTATTATTATGTTTGACAGGGACAGGTGGCAGGAAATTTACATGACGCTGAGAAGTAACAGGCTTCGCACTTTCATGACTGCATTCGGCGTATTCTGGGGCATTTTTATGCTCATCATTATGATGGGTTCCGGTAAAGGACTGGAGAATTCGGTTTTTGACGGTTTTCAGGATTTTGCTACCAACAGTGCTTTTATCTGGACACGACAAACATCCATTCCGTATAAAGGATTACCCCGCGGCCGGCACTGGATGTTCACTAATGAAGATATGAAAGCCCTCAGGCAGAATATTCCGGAAATCGACCTGCTGGCTCCACGGCTTCAACCCTGGTCAGGAAATGGAGAAAACAATGTGGTAAGGGGTATTAAGACCGCATCGTACGATATATTTGGGGATTATCCCGATTTTTTCAGGATCGATCCCGTGGTAATGCTTTCGGGAAGGGTGATCAATGAGATTGATATCCTGGAGAACAGGAAGGTTATAGTGATCGGAAACCGGGTGCGGGATGAAATGTTCAGTCCCGATGAGGATCCGATCGGACAGTATTTACGTATCAGGGGTGTTTATTTCCAGGTTGTCGGCGTATTTGAACCCAAAAATAAAAATATGAGTTTTGGAGGGGACAAGGAGAAATCTATATTTATTCCGTTTACCTCGCTGCAAATAGCTTACAACATGGGCAACCAGGTTCATTTTTTTGCCGTAACCGGAAAAAACAATATTCCTGTTTCGGTAGTTGAAAAAAAATGCATGGCACTTATCGCGGAAAGGAACAAGGTTGCACCGGAGGATGAACAGGCCTTCGGACATTTCAATCTCGAGGAACAGTTTAATAAAATGAAAGGGCTGTTTACCGGCATCAGCACGCTTATCTGGATTGTTGGAATAGGTACCCTTTTTGCCGGTGTTATCGGAGTCAGCAACATTATGCTTATCGTGGTGAAAGAACGGACAAAGGAAATTGGTATACAGCGTTCGATCGGTGCCTCCCCTTGGAAGGTGATCAGCCAGATAGTAATGGAATCGGTTGTTCTGACTTCATTTTCCGGAATGATCGGGCTGATAATCGGTGTCGGAATACTGGAGGTAATTAACTACCAGATGGTAAATTCCGGGGCAGAGGCAGAAATGTTCAGAAACCCGGGCGTTGATTTCGGTATAGCCGTAACCTCACTGGTTGTGCTTATCCTGGCGGGCATGATGGCGGGACTGATACCGGCAAAAAAAGCAGTAAGTATAAGGCCTGTAGAGGCATTGCGTGCGGAATAATCAAACAGAAATAACAATAATTATTATTAACCATGAAAAAGATTCTTAAAATCCTGTTGTTGGTCGTATTTGTTGGATTGATTGGTGGAACAATGTTTTACCTGTATAACAAATCTAAAAAGAAGCCGGTAATTTACGAGGTTAAATCCCCGTTCATTTCAAATGTAATTAAGAAAACGGTTGCGACCGGTTCGGTAGTTCCACGCAAGGAGATCGACGTTAAGCCACAGGTATCTGGTATTGTTGAGGAGTTGTTTATTGAGGCAGGACAACATGTTAAGAAAGGAGATCTTATTGCACGCGTTAAGATCATCCCCAATATGGTTGAACTGAATAACGCCGAATCAAGACTTAACAAGGCGAGGATTAATTTTGAGGATGCCAAGCTGGTTTACGAAAGACAAAAGAAAGTGTATGAGCAGGGGGTTATCCCGGAGGCCGAGTTTCAACAGTTCAGGCTCTCTTACATGAATGCCATGGAAGAACATGAAACTGCAGAATCAAACCTTCAGCTGATCAAGGAAGGAGTATCCAAAAAATCAGGAACAGCCACAAATACCCTGATACGTTCTACCATCGAAGGGATGGTGCTTGATGTTCCTGTGGAAGTTGGCAATTCGGTGATCGAATCCAATACATTTAATGAAGGAACTACCATCGCCAGCGTGGCTGATATGGGCGAGATGATCTTTGAAGGAAAGGTTGATGAAACCGAGGTGGGAAAGCTGAAGCTTGGAATGCCCCTGATTTTATCCATTGGAGCAATTGAAGATGAAACTTTTGATGCCGAACTGGAATATATTGCTCCCAAAGGTAAAGAGGAGAACGGTGCCATTCAGTTTGAGATCAAAGCAGATGTGAAATTGCGCGAGAATTCATTTATCCGGGCCGGATACAGCGCCAATGCCGATATCGTGCTCGACAGGAAAGACAGCGTTATGGTTATCCCGGAAAGTCTGATAAAATTTGAGAGAGAAGGTGATTCTGCCTATGTTGAGATTGAAACCCAACCCCAGTTGTTTGAGAAGAGGTTTATAAAAACCGGATTATCGGACGGGGTTAATATAGAAATTAAAGAAGGTGTTGGGGTGAATGACAAAATAAAAGGCCAGAAAAAAGAAGAAGAAAAGAAAAATAAAGAGGCTGAGAACAAAACGTAATGCTTTAAAAGTAAACTCAGTGATAAAAAATAGGTTAGTTAAGTTTTCCTTATGTGTTAATTTTAGGTTTATATTAGGTTAGATTCAGCCCCTGTTGTCCGCAGGGGCTGTTTTTTAGCGTTAATGTCATAAATTTCGTTAAATAGAAAAAATTTATGCCAAAAAACGTAACCTATTGGGTGAAATTCCAGTTATAAGTATTAAATTAGCTTAGTTAGATATATTAAAACTGTGATGCGGATGGAGTGAATAAAAGGCTTTCCATCGCGGAAATCCGGATATCATTCCAAGTTGTGGCACACAAGCGTTGATTTATTAAATTAAGTTAATTTTAAGGGCAATCTACTAACTAAATCTTATTACTATGCTTGATGTAAAGTACAACATCAAAAGTCTGATCTCAAGCATTTACGAATGCCAGAAGAAAATCATTATTAACCGTCGATTCATTCGGGAACTCGAATCAGAAGGGAATGATACACAGAAGCTTAAAAATGAAATCACCGATCTGGAAAGAAGAATTGGAGAATACCAGAAAGAGCTCAGGAAAAGGTATCAATTCACTTATTAAAAAGTAATCTGCTTTTGTTTAAATCAAAAAACCACCCTTTTACCGGAGTGGTTTTTGTTTTTTTGCAGGTTTTGACCGATTGGAATTCACACTGCGGAATTAATCATATTTAGGTTTGATGAACCACCAATCGTGCATGGAAAGGTTGAATACTATTGAATTATAGTTTTCTCGGATCAGCCCGTTCTTTAAAGATCCTTTGGTTCCTAATTTATAAGCCAGGTTGATGGTCGATTTGTTTTTAAGGAAAGGAAGTCCAACACCCAGGGTGATCCCGTTATCGGCAATGGAAACATTGTCAATTTCCATATAGGAATCTTCGTGGTAGTACCCGGCACGGTAACTGATGCTTCCAAGGTATCCATACTGGTTCACCCTGCCTGGGATGTATTCAATACCAAACCTGTAGGTATTTGTGTTTTTATAATTGAAGCCGGGTTTTTCTGAAATTGTTGCGGACCAATCATGGAACATGTAATCGGCATTTACGGTGAGCTTGTTTGCGTGGGTAAACGATAGACCTCCGCCAAAATACATCGGGAAATTGAAAATTCCTGTTCTGGTAATTTTATTTTCAATAACATTGCCGTCGGATTCTGAAATATTGATCTGCTGTTTGAAGTTCATGCTGTGACTGTTGCCAAAAACACCGCCTATACTGATCCGTGAATTCGTGCTGACGGGCAGAAAATATTGAAATCCGAAATCAAGAAGTACCTTATTTACCCGTGATGTTTGCTTGTATATGATATCATTTGTAAATTTTTCATAGTTGATGTTTTCACTTGATTCAATATTCCCGAAAACATAGGAAGCATTAATACCAAGGCTAAGCCTGTTATTAAGCAGCCGGTAAGAGTTGTCCCAGTAAAACTGATTCAAACCGCCTGACCCGGTCAATTCTGCTGTGAATAAGTCGGTGGTGCCTTCAACATTGCCTTCGGATACTATTTTATATCCAACGGTGCTGAAAGGGAGGATGCCAACACCGGCTGACCAGTGGCGGTTGATACGGAATCCAAGCGCCAGATTTCTCAGGTTGAAATCTTTACCACGCTGGGTGGCAGAGGTTGTTTTATAGGTTACAAAATCACCCTGCAGTCCGAAATCAAAAAAGAAGGAAATACTGTCCAGCATATGGTAGGCTGCCGGGTTCTGATTGTTCAGATAAACGCCCGAGGACATGGCAATACCGGAATTTCCCATTCCCATATTCCTGCCAAATCCTTTGGTATTTAGCTCACCCACGCCAAAAATCGAATAGGGAAGGTGGGTTCTTGCCTGTGCCATCAAGGTATGTGGGAGTAATAAGACGATTAAAAAAAATAAATATCGCATGAAAAGGAATTTACTAATAATTCATATAATAGATCTTCAATTTTATTTTGTTTTCTGTATTTTTCTGACTGCCCAGAATAACTCTGTCCACAGTTTTGTAAAAATCTTCAGGACTTATCGTCAGCAACAAGGCGGGTATATCATCCGATTCTTCTGAAAGCTTGAAATTAACAAAATCGGTGACGTCAAAAGTATAGTGGGTTTCCTCCTGGAAAATATCGTCGATCACCAGGTTAGCCACCTGAATAAAATTGGTATTGCTGGTGTAAACCGGCGTACCACGACGGTTTAATTTGTCGGTATAGAACAGGCTTATTTGTTCAGCAAGAGGAACGTCCCTGTAGGAATTCCTGAGGGGTTCAAGAACAAGTTCTGCCCCCAGAACCCTTATGTTTTCGTGTAATGAGAGTATATTGCGAAGATAGGGTATCTCAATCCTGGTTACGATACCTGTGCCTCCCTGAACAAAGGTAGTATTATCCGTAAGCACAGCCGGCATTTTGTATTTTTGTAACACCGGAAAATCAACCAGGGGGTTTTTTACTGCAATTTGATTGAATTGAAGATCAGAATAGATCACCGGGAAATCTACCTGTTTATAAAGGGTCTCAAAATCAAAATAGTGATAATACAACCGCATCAGGGGAACGGCATCTGAAATCTTAAATCCCAGAATAACCCCGTTACCTGCTTCTCCGGTAAGGACAACTCCTTTCAGATAGTTGAGAAAGTTTTCCAGATTGGTAATTCTTTCATCCTTGTCCATCATCATATCGAAGATCGCACGGCCAAAAGTGCTGTCGAGCGTTATCTTTACGGAATCCGGGCCGAAGGGCGTGGGGGAAAAGGTTTTCATTCCTAAAACCTCCGGATTGTATGCGAAGGATGATGTATTATAAATATATCCATCCGTGCGGGCTTTCAATGACTGATCAAGCCGGTGTACATGAATTGTATTCGCGTCCAGGGTGTCACCGGCATAATAATTGTTGTATACCAGGACAAGCTGAACGGAATCGTAAACTGCATCGTTCGGAAGGTTTCTGTTTAAGGGAAGCCCTAACCTGAAATAACTTTTTGATTCAATATCGCCGAATTCAGGATCATGGTAATTGCCCGCCAGTACAGTCCCCGGCCCTGATTCGAATATATTACCGGAAGTGGGAATCGAGTCCAGGCTCACTGTATAGGTATTAACCATAAGGGAATCGATATACCTCAGGCTGGTTTTAATGTTCACATAATCATTGCCGATCTCAAATGTCATGTCGTCCTGCCTGCAAGAAATGAAAGCCAGAAGAAAAACAATGCCTGCATACTTTGTCATGTATACCATACGTTTAAACTTTGCAAAACTATTCACCCAACTGAATTTTTGAAAAATAAATAGATCGTGATGTTCCAATTTGTCGGCAAATTTAATAAAATCATCTACTAATGAACGATTCAATTTAAAACTAATGAAAAAAAGACAGGCCGGAATTGGCATAACAAACATAATTTAATTTGGTAGATAAAAATATTCATTTCATCTTTGTAGCTAAATGGTATATCTAAAACATTTATAAACGAAAGAGCTGCCATTAAAGTATGTTTAACTTTGCGCAAGTAACAATTGATCATTAAAATAAAATTTATACACATGAAATTTCACAGCAATTATTTATTAATCGGATTTTTGGCAGTTTCCCTGATTTCGATATCAATCTCCTGTGACAAAGATCCTGAGGAAGAATTGATCGGGAACTGGTTAGAACTTTCGGATTTTGAGGGTGTTGCCAGAAGCGATGCCGCATCTTTCTCCATAGGGAATCTTGGTTATGTTGGCACGGGTTATGATGGGGAAGACCGGCTTACCGATTTTTGGGCGTATGACAGTGACAGGAATAACTGGACGCAAATTGCTGAATTCCCCGGCACAGCCAGAAATGCTGCTGTTGGTTTCACTGCTGCCGGGAAAGGTTATGTTGGAACCGGATTTGATGGTAATAACAGGTTAGCGGATTTCTGGGCTTATGATCCTGCTGCGAATGAATTGACGCAGGTTGCCGATTTTGGCGGATCAGCGCGTTACGGAGTGGTAGCTTTCTCTATTGATAACATTGGTTATCTGGGTACCGGCTTTGACGGAAATTACCTGAAGGATTTCTGGGCTTATAACCCCTCCACGAATACCTGGCAGCAAAAGACAAGTTTTGGCGGATCCAAGCGCAGGGATGCCGTGGGATTTGTTATCGGCGGAATGGGCTATATCTGTACCGGAATTAACAATGGTGCTTATGAAACGGAGTTCTATATGTATGATCCCGCAAATGATTTGTGGACGGCAAAACGCAAAACGGCTGATGTGAGCGATGAGGATTTTGACAATGATTATTCCATTATTCGCAGCAATGCTGTTGCCTTTGTGTTAAATAATAAGGCATATGTCACCACAGGTGCTGCACCGCAATTACTGGGCAGTGTTTGGGAATATGAACCGGCAACTGATTTATGGGAACAAAGAACCCCGTTTGAAGGAACAGCCAGACAGGATGCCGTTGCCTTCTCAACCGAAAACGGCAGGGCATTTGTAGTCACAGGCAGGAGCAGCAGCTTTTCATTTGATGATATCTGGGAATTCAAGCCCGCTGATCCCTATGATAAAGAAGATTAACGGTAAGATACTGATCATACTTTCTTCGGCAGTCATTATCCTTATCGTTTTACTGGTTTATTTTTCTGTTCAGCCATCCCCATCACCGTATATTTATAAAGTTAAGACTTTCAGGATATCCGGTGGCTGGGGTTATAAGATTATAAGGGATAGCAAGGAATTTATTTATCAGCCCTTTATTCCCGGTGTTTCCGGTAAGAAAGCCTTCCCTGATAAAAGATACGCAGCGCGGGCAGGGAAGATCGTTAAGGAAAAACTCCTGAATAAAGAAATTCCCTATTTCACAAGAGAAGACCTCAGGAAAGTTGGTTTAGACAGTCTTGGAAACCGTTAGAAAAATGTTGTGGGTTGTGGTTAAATATGTATCACCTCCCCGTACGCAGCCGCGGCAGCTTCCATAATGGCCTCCGACATGGTGGGATGAGGATGGATGGCTTTGATCATTTCATGACCGGTGGTTTCAAGTTTCCTGGCAACCACGATCTCTGCGATCATTTCAGTCACATTGTCTCCGATAAAATGGGCACCCAGTAATTCACCGTATTTCGCGTCGAAAACCAATTTCACAAATCCTTCCTTATTGCCGGCAGCACTTGCTTTCCCCGATGCAGTATAGGGGAATTTTCCTACTTTTATCTCATAACCGGCCTCCCTGGCCGCTTTTTCGGTATAGCCCACCGAGGCAACCTCGGGTGAGGTATAGGTACAACCGGGAATATTCCTGTAATTCAATGGTTCCGGTTCCTTTCCGGCTATTTTTTCAATACACGTTATGGCTTCGGCCGATGCAGCATGGGCCAGGGCAGGTCCCGAAATTATATCACCAATGGCATAAATGCCGCTGACACTGGTACGATAGAATTCATCCACCTTAACTTTACCTTTATCCAGTACTATTCCCAGTTTTTCGATACCGATATCCTCCAGGTTGGGCGTTATACCAACAGCAGAAAGTACAATTTCAGCCTCTCTCTTTTCTGTTCCTTTGGGAGTTTTGATAGCGACCTGACATACATTTTTACTTACCGATACCGATTCAACAGAAGAAGAGGTCATCACTTCCATGCCGGCTTTTTTAAATGATTTTTCAAGCTGTTTTGATATTTCTTCATCTTCGAGTGGAACGATTGCAGGCAGAAATTCAACCAGGGTGACCCTGGTTCCCAAAGTCTGATAAAAATGGGCAAATTCACTGCCTATGGCACCTGATCCAATAACGACCATCGATGCCGGAAGGGTTTTAAGCATCAT
>Ga0209431_10003007_pt1 | contig 13527 bp, 31 predicted proteins | sample RifCSP13_3_FD_184021 | JGI IMG/M metagenome (GOLD analysis project Ga0209431, IMG submission 184021) | Soil microbial communities from Rifle, Colorado - Rifle CSP2_sed 13_3 (SPAdes) (version 2) | ecosystem: Environmental > Terrestrial > Deep subsurface > Rock core/Sediment | place: Rifle...
GTGATGTCTTATCCTCACACCCGGTTGGGACGAGTGAGGCAAATGAAAGGGCTCACCGTGCGGCAGCCAAACGAATGCTCGCAAATAAAAATAAAAAGCGCTGCGGGGCTCTTCAATTTACTTACGCATGAAAGGAGGGATCTAAGATGATAACTGTCAAAGATTTGAAGAATTGGACAAAGGGCTTGAAGGATGACGAGCTCATCGGGATAGACGAAGGAGGGCTAACTCTTGTCGTCGTCGATGATTCAGAAGAGGCGAGGCTCCAACAGCTTAAAATGTTTCCTTCATGCGATGTCCCTTACATCGAAGTGGGCGGCCTCCCCATCGTCGAAGAGGAGGGTGAAGACCATGCTTAAAATCTTCCTAAATAAACGAGCGAGCAAAATCTTGGAGACGATTACGGAGGGTGTTGACTATGGCCATGCGAGAAAGATCGACAACGCTCCTGGCGCATTCATGGCCGTCCATATCGAGCGCGTGAACACCATCGAAAGCAATCCCGTTTTTTCTGTGTCTCACTACTATGAGCAAAACGGGGATTTGATGAGAGATCCTGACGTCGAGTTTATGAAGCAAACAAGCTCTGATGGAGCGAAATATTGGATACCGATTTCATACCGTCAAGATGGACTGGGGATCGCGCGAGAGTACCTTATTCTAAATGAGGAAGGCAAGATAACGGACTCCTATCAGGTAAAGATTGAAGACTGCGCAAAATTCTGCAATATGTGGATGGTAAACATCTACGAGCAACAGCGTTTAAAAGAGAACAAAATCCAAAGAGAGAAGACCAAAGACTATGGGATGATCATACAGGATGGAAGCGAGCGAAACCTTATCGAAGATTACCTCGAAGAGGGAAAATAGATGAAAAAGCTGTTAGGAGCTAAATCATATTGGCTATGTTGGTCTTCATTTTCGTGGATAAGAGCGAGAATAGCATGGGCTCTCATCCTGGAGAAGATCAAAAGAGTTAATTCCAGGGGCTCAACGTCCGTCGAGTACGTCATCCTGGCAGCCTGCATAGGCGCGGTCATTGTTGTGGTCCTCGGGTGTTTCGGCATTTCTCTAAACGATCTTTTCTTAAAGATGGCTAACTTAATTCCAAAAAGATAAGGAGGTAAATCAGATGCCTATGGAATTAACCAAAGAACAGAAAAAAGAGTATGTAGACAGGGGTGGAATTAAGTGTCCTTATTGTGGGGATGACGATATCAGTGGAGGACACATCACCATCGACGTAGGATACGCAAGCCAGAGAATTAGCTGTGTTGCGTGCGAAAAAAAATGGATCGATCTTTATCGATTGGTCGATGTCGTTGAGGATCAGTGAGGATCAGTGAGGATCAGTGAAACAGAAGGGAGAAGAACTTATGGAAGAATGGAAGGAACAGGCGCTTGAGCTCTTATGCAATCCGACTATCAGGTTTTGGGTTAAGGCTGCGATCAGGGATCTACTTAAGAGAGATCCCGTCGACGCGGCCGTTGACGCCAAAATAGTTTTCGAGCTCATGGACAAGAGGGCAAAGCAAGTCATTTGGAGATCCAGGGCGTAAGATAATAGAAACTATTTTCCGAGGCGGTTCTGGTATGGAAAGCCTAAACCGCTTCACAAAGAGAGGAGAGTTAAAACTATGGGAGATCCCCGGAAGTGGATCAACGATGCTGGGCCTCGGCAGAGCAAAGTTGTAGAAAAGGCAATCAACAATCTATTCGCTGAAGGCAGAACGTACACCGAGCGAGCAGGAGTAATCGGCATAAGCGAGTTTGAAAGCAGTATCCTTCCCATCTTCGGATCGTGCCGGCCAGAAGTCCTTGAGCTCCACGCAAAGATCATGGAGTCTTTCAACGGGTGGATCAGACCCGATAACTATCGGTTTATAGTTACTGCCTACGAAAACGCAATCGAGGAAGCAAATAAGACGAGACCAATCGTTGACAAGAGAAGGACGCCGGAAGAAGACAAGCTTCTAAAAGATGAGATAAAAGAAGAGAAAACCGAGGAGCCTTCGAACGGAGGTTCAGCCAGCCCGGTCCAAAAAGAGATTATCACCAGAAATGAAGCAAGGGGCGGCATGGAAGTCAAATTCTCAGGAAAACCGGACCCAACCGTTATTGATTACTTGAAAACAAACGGCTTCCATTGGAGCAGAAGGCAGAGCCTTTGGTACAGGAAATATCATGCGGCGCTCTTCAAGGAGATTGAGAACAAGTTTCCACCCGTCTCCGGTTAAACTTATCACTTGACAGAGTATTCAAATTATTATAACTTGAAGGCTTGATAGGAATTGAGGAATAGAAAACTATGCCAACCCCGCCGGAAATCACACCAGAAAAAGACGTAATGATCTGCCGTTTTTGCGGAGAGATTATTGAGGTTGTCGGTGAGGGCTTTTACCTTCACAGGGAGTCTGGGTTGGCGATCGAAAGGTCTCATCGGATTCCATTTTTTTGCTTTTATTGTGAGACTCCACTCGGAGGAGATTCGATTTGTCGCACATGCAGGCGGCCGCATGAATCTATCGACGGACACTTCGCGGAGCCCTTACGACTAACTGGCCAGATGGCCAGATATAATCCAATGCCAGAAGGAGGATAAAGCATGGCCAAAAACAGCAAGGACGGAAAGGAAAGAAAGAAGTATCTCACGACCCAGGAAGCAGCGCAAATCCTCAAAATCTCACAATCGACGGTCCAGCGCTACGTTGACAAGGGAATGATCAAAGCTGAGAAAAACCCCATCACCGGCCGGAGAGCGGTCCTGACGAGCTCGGTTGTCACTCTTGCAGCAGACTATGGCATCCCGCTGCCGGAGGGGTTCTAAAATGGGACCCACTCAAAAACCTGGCCCAGAGGGAAGATTTTTCATTGGGGTCTCAAACGGTCTGATGATAACAGCGGCAGCCTTATCGACCATCGGCGCCATCGTGAAATGTTATCAAGGCATGGCTCTCGATGCCTCGCTGTTTATATTCATCGGCGTGGTGCTGGTCCTCGGAATCATCAGCAATAGTCGAGACGAAAAGGAAGGAGGTGAAACGGATGGCGAGAAAACCACAAAAGTTTCTGGCGACGATCGAGGGAAAAAGTAATATCACCTGCAAGGAAATGAAGAGAAGATTGAAGAACGGTATCCAGGCAGTTATTTTGCCTCACGTCGAAGAAAGTCCGGAGAGCCTTGAGATCCACGAAGTCCATGTTCAACTTTTCAAAGAGAATCAGTAAATCCTAACATCCACTCCGATCGACCTTAAAATTTCAATCACTACTTTTTGCTTATGTGAGATCCCCCTCCACTCGGGAGGGGTGCCCTTTCCTTTCAGCGTCCTCCGGAAATAGGCAAAGATGACATCGTAGGTCTTGAAGCCGGCGTTTTTAACCAAAAGAGTGGGCGGTAATCCTTTTCGGTAAGCCTTAAAGCCCTGAAGTATAGCCTTCTCCTCCAATTCATTACGCTTTTTTCTCCATAACCCTCGATTTTCCATTTTTTACCCCTTATCTTAAAGCCGAAATCTTAAATCCATATCTGATTATTCTGTTCCCATTTCTCTCGCTTATCATGGGTCTTCTTCGCCATTGGTCCCTTGAGTTGTGACCTGGAGCAAATTTATTTTTAACAAATATACCGCAGCCGCATTTACAGAAATTAATCTTTTTTGTTTCTTTCAAAGTCTCTTTAAAAATTTCAGAATCAGGTTGTAGATATGAGATTTCTGAGGGATCAATCATTGTGGGATTATCTATTAAACTCTCAAAGTAATACTTATAAGTAGCTAATTCAACTTCATTTTTATCTACGTCGTAATGATTTCGTTTAGTATAGTGACACGAAACGCACAAAACAATGAAATTTGGGGCCTTATCTTTGCCTCCTTGAGAAAGCGGAACTATATGATGAATCTGTAATCCTATCCCTGATTCACAACGAGGATTCATACAAAATTTCGCATACTTATCAAAGTATTTATTTCTCCTCCAAAGGCTTCTGGTTATTGTTTTCAATTTTTTACCCCTTCGTAGGGGACATGGAAGTTAAAATAATGCCTCCTGGGGCATCCTGTGAAGCCACAGGCCTAAAATCTCGCCCTATTTGATCGGTTTTTACAAATTCCATGGAAAAGTGACCGTAATCCGGGTGTGAGATTTTGGGGAAAAGAGCTTATCTGCCGTTTCGTGAACGACCTGAGAGTCGTCATGGTAGATAATGCCGCGACCGACATCTTTGATAAATTTGGTCAAATTGTCGAGGTCCGGCTTCTTTACGGGCATCAGCTCCCCGGAAAGCATCCTCGTTATGTTCTTCATGGAGTCTTTTCTGATCGGCATGAAAAATAGTAGATCGAGTCCGACCGGGACACCCTTCTGGATAGGATCTCGCTTCCAGGCGCGTTCAAGGTATCTCATCACTCTTGACTCTTCCGTCTCTTCCTTGGGGTCTTTGTAGGCATGAGAGAACGCTCGAACCTTACCGTCTGGCTGGTTCATAATCCTGGCCATAAAGCGTGGTCTCTTCTTGGCGATCGGATCCCCGGGGATCTCAAAGGTAACGACTATCCTCTGCCCTCTCTCAAGATCTGCCATCTTTGTTGTTTGAGAAACCTCTTCCTTTCTTCGAGAAAGTGTAATCTCTCGGGAGTTAATTCGACCGTCTTAGGCGGAGGGTCTTCTTTTCTCCCTCCGATTCTTTCAAAGATCAGCGCAATAGCTGCCTGAGCTTCTTCTTTACTCAATGGCCGGCTGGACGATCCGTTCTTGTCTTCGAGTAGCTTCCTGTCATCCTGCACGGCCGCTTCTACATAGCGCCTCTCAGCAAACTCAAATGCACGTTTCCGGATCTCAGCGATCGTCGGAATCTTTCTGGCTGTGAAGCCTGGCGACCAGTTTAGAATCAACCAGTCGATCGATTGGTGAAGCTCTTCAAGCGGCAGGTCTGAAAGTTTGTCAACATACATTGCGGCCTGGTCCTTGGTGAGCCCTGCCATAAACGCGGCTTCGAGATTAGCGAGCTCTACAAAAATAGCTTTCTCTCTATCCGCCTTCTTCCGGTCCTGGATCTTCTTCGGGTCCGTGCTCATCGAGTAACCCCCTTTCTTTGGCCAGCTCCATTAGCCCCCCGTGGCCACCGCTCATTTTCTGCATAATCAGATTATCGTATTTCCCTTCGACCACTCGAACAGCGTTGAGCTTATTTTTTATGAGCCAATCAAAATCAGGTTTCCATCCGGGTCTTATTCCCGTTGGCCCGATCTCGATAAAGTTTGCTTTTTTAAAAACGTTCTCCCAAAATGCTGGGTCCGGGTGCTCTTTCAATCTAACCCTGATTGTCGGGGCCCGGGATCTGATCTCCTGCAAGCCTGAAAGATTTGGACAAAGGCTCAAGTAAAGATCTGCAAGGCCTTTGGCATCTATTTTCCCATTATCTTTTCCAATCCCAGGATCAACAAGTTGGGGCAACAGGGTATTTTGCTTGGGATTGGTTCCCCTTTCCACTCCTATCCCTTCCTGAGTATTTATTCTTATCTTATCTTCTCTTAACTTAACTTCTCTTCTCTTAGGCACCCCTTTAGCACCTAACAGCACCAAATCATCGTTTGGTGCCAAAGTGGTGCTTTCTGGTGCTAACTGGTGCTCGTTGGTGCTTTCTGGTGTTTGCATGGTGTAAGGATAGATCAAATTTATATCCATTGTCAAGTATTTTTTATTATTTTCAATAAGATCGCTTACTTCACTATGGACTTTATGAATCGCCTTAAACTTTTGAAATGTATTCCAAGCAAGACAACGTACAAAAATCTTATTAGCACACTCTTTTAATTCTTCTGGAAGGTCTTCCCAGGGTGCGAATTTATAAGGGACCCAAAGGTGGACTTCACAAATTTCTTTCAGACATTTTGTTATTTCATCTATTGTAAAATCGAGCCTTGGGACAATGAGATTTTTAACATCCTCTGGGTCCCCTTCTCCCCACCCATAATCATCAAAAAATGCAAGGCCCCATGTATAAATTATAATGGCGCCACGAGACAACTTGGCCACTTTTTTAGATTGAGCGATCGTGGGTGATAGGCTTCTTCCTCTTCTACGATAAATCTCTACCATTGGCTTTTCCTCGTTCTTTATATCTCCAGATTGGAGTCTTTTTATTGACCGGACATGGGTATGGATCCCACATAGCACATCTCGATGCGACATCAAATATCTTTCGGTGGACAACGCTTACGCGAATAACTTCTCCGGGGATGAGGCCTGGATTTTCGATTTGCTTTAGAAATAAATCTTGGTGGGGTGTAAGCCTGATTACTTTTTTAGTTGTGTCCCAAAGGCTCTGAGAGCATCTTGCGGACAAACACGAGATCTTTATCTTGAAGTGAAAACAATTTACACAACTACGCAATTTGGCTTTCTCGCGTTTTAAGGACATCGAGATTTCCTCCAAAGAGTTCTTCTTCTGACATTCCGAGGCGCTCGGCGATTCTTCCCCTAATGTTCTTGCCCGGGCTAAGCTTATTCAGAGTCATGTAAACGCTTGATTGGCTTACTCCGAGACCCTCGGCAATCTCAACGTAGCTCAGGTCCTTAATGGCCAATAAAATCTTGATCTGCTGCCGGCGATTTAGTTTCTCCATGACATTCCTCCTGGTCGGAGAAAAGATTATCCCAAAAGTATGCGAAATGTCAAGGGAATAATTTCGTAAAAAATAAATGAACAAAATCAAAGATTTTGCTTGACAAACAAATTGATTTTCTTTATACTCTCAAAACATGAACCTACCAAATACGCAGACGGGAAGAATAAAATATACGGTAATTTGCAGATTTGACCGAACTGCCGCGCTTATCGGTCCAGACGGCAAACAGAATTTTGACTCATTGGGAGATCTTTTTGACTTCGTGATACGGGCTGGTATTGGGGGAGAGATCAGGATTCTCCACCTGCACGGTTACAATCATTCTTTTAGGAAGGAGGTAAGACAAGATGGAAAACAAAAATCTCCCGGGTGTGATTTCGATCTCAGAACATAAGTTGGGGATCCGGCGCACTCGCAAAAACTGTGCAATTTTCTTCCTCATAATTATTGGACTACTCTCTTTAGACGGAATGAGACTACGCCCTAAAATCCAGGATTATCAATTTAGGGCAGTAGAGTTTGAGCAATCCAAAATGGAGCTCAGGCATTATCAGCTAAAAGAAAAGCTGCTCTCTATCCTTCGCGAGAAGCCGCTCACGCTAAGCCAGGGACTCGATGTTTCAAACGTCATCCTCCTGGAAGAGAGAGTACCCACCACGATGATCCTCGGGATTCTCGAACAAGAATCAAAATTCAAAGTGGATGCTGTGAGCTACAAAGGAGCTTCCGGAATCGCCCAGGTCATGCCAGCGACGTTTAAGATGTTTGCTCCTAACCCTCTTATAAAGAATTACATGGACCCTGCAGAGAGCACTCGGACGGCGCTTAATTACTTAGCCATCCTTCACAAAGAGCATCGGGGTTGGAATACTGCCCTTCGTGTGTACCAAGCAGGACCAGACAATGCTGGGAACAAGGCCTTTGATTGGTACCCGAAGGCCGTGCTCACTCGTGTTGCAAGGTATGATAGGTACTTTCTGGAACAATAAACAAGGGGCCAAAATACGACTACCCCCGGGGAAGGAATACGCAATGACAGAAAATCTTAATCTTATGCTCTTGTTTGTTTCCCTCATGGCAATTTTTGCTGGCTTCTTTTGGCTCAGGCTTAATATGAAGATTGCTCTTTCCCTCATTCTTCTCGGGTTCGCATTGCTAATACCAAACCTTATCTGGTTTGTGAGGTTCGTTAACGCGTTATCAGTTACCGCGCACTGATCCTGGAAGGGATCCTAATCCTATAAGGCGGAGAGGTTGGCAGTTGGAAGTCACAGTTACGCAGGTGTTGGGCCCATTCACAAAATATGATGATGTCCCTGGCTACATTATAGAGCCAGCCCAGCTAAGGGGAACGACCGTTCACCGTGCCTGCTTCAACTATGCCAGAAAGAAGTATAATGCGCCTATGCCCCTGGAGTACGAGCTCCGTCTCAGGTCATTCAAGGAGTGGTTCGACATCATGGTCGAGAAAGTTATCCTCATCGAGCCAGAGCTCAGGGACAAGAAGATGCAGCTCGTCGGCCATCCTGATTTTATTCTAAAGGTCAAAGCGTTCTCGAAGTTATCGATTGTTGACGTAAAGCCTCCTACTGGTGGCGGCCGGATTTGGGTCGCCCAGGTCGCAGCCTATGAGCACCTTGCGTTGGTGAACGGATTCGAGACAGAGAATAACGGCTATCTGAGACTAAACCCTCACGGAAAGACTCCAATCTTTGAGCCATGCCCGAAGGATAAGAACGGTTTTAATGGATTCTACGCAGCGCTTCAGGCGTTCAGATATTTCAACACATGAAAGGAGAGAGACCATGGAAGAGCCTTACATTGGAACAAAAGTGGTTTTAGCTGAGCCGATGGGAGAATTTGAATTTCATGCACTGATCAGGCCGATACTCAAGGAAGGCCAACCTCCGAGAGATGGCTACAAAGTCACTTACGAAGACGGCTATGTGAGCTGGTCTCCGAAGAAGACGTTTGAGCGGGCCTACCGGAAAGTGACAATCCAGGAAGCCGCATTGATCGTTTCTGCTGGCGGCCAAAAGGAAGGCGAATGATCAAAGCAGAGCTGTTAATACCGGGGAGACGTAAAGGCACTCGCGTAAAGGTTTACGTTTATCTGAGGCGGCGCGAGCAGATGAAGATTCTCCAGAATGAAGATGTCATTCCAGGCCAGAAGAGAAAACTTTCGTGGTGGAAAAAGCCTCTCGGCTGGATAGGGAGGGGTTAACCTCATGGAGAATAATCTCATGCAACCAGGAAGCACTCACCCAGAGGAGCCAGCGAAGAGATGATTGATGGGATGGATATCTTTATCAGGCAAATTTTAAACATGGCGCCTGAAGCATATTGGGCTAAGGTAAAGCAGGGGTGGGAGACATGATAGAATGCTTTTTCGATGGATGCTGTGAACCTATCAACCCTGGGGGAACAGCCGCATACGGAGTTGTTATTTACAAGAACGGTGAAAAAATATGGGAGGATTCTAAGATCGTGGGATCCGGCAAGGGTATATCCAACAATGTCGCAGAGTACGCTGGCTTCAAGGCTATCCTAAAGTACCTCTTGGATCACGAGCTGAACAAAAGCCAAATCATCGCCTATGGGGATTCGATGATGGTCGTGAAGCAGATGGCTGGGGCATGGAGGATCAAAGCGGGAGCCTACGTCGAGCTCGCCCTGGAGTGCCAGGATATGCTCAGACATTTTCCATATCTCGTTGGTAAGTGGATCCCGAGAGAAAAGAATTACTTGGCAGATGAGCTCTCTAAGAAAGTCATTAAACAAGCTGGGGTTAAATTCAGGATACAACCGGAGGCATAGCATGGGAAGGCGGTATGTCATTGGATTTATGAATATTATTAAATGGCTTCTCGCTGGGGGGGTCTTACTCTTATTCGTCCACGTAGGGGAGTTAGGAGTGCTGGCCTTATTGATGTTCCCAGTCCTTATAGACATTGGAACGATCATGCTGATATTTGATAAAGACTTTAGTTTCCAGGAAGGAGGCGAAAAGAAAAATGGTTAACTTCAATGTAGCTGGGAAGAAGAAAGAAGCAGAGCCAATAGAGGAAGAAGCGACCGGGAAGGCCCTGGTCACAAGGTTTAAGAGCGCCTTCGATGTTGAACCTTTTCGGATTAGCTTCGGAGAATACAGAGAATTAATTGACAAGATTGTAATGGAGGCGAAAGGGCTTAAGATAGAGAACCCAGACGGAAAAGTGAAGGCCGTGGAGGTAGGAACGTCTGCAAGTAAGCTGATGAAAATGATCGAGGCTAAACGAAAGGAAATCAATGCGCCCTATAACGAGTTTGTTGGTGGTGTCAATGCTTTCGCCAACACATTCACGGATAAGTTAGAAACCATCATTGCAACTCTCAAAGCAAAGATCAAGCAGTACGACGCAATGCTTGAACAGAAGAGACGTGAAGAATTTCTCGCCCAACAAAAGGCTCACGATGAGATGCAGAAGAAGTTGGACAAGGATGCTAAGAAAACTGGCACCGAGCGGGTTGTTCTGCCAGAGCCAACGAAACCGGCCGCGAAAGAGGCTGTTAGGACGACGACCGGAACGAGTTACGAAAGAACATTTATCAGGTACAAAGTGATCGATGTAAGCCAAGTGCCCTATGAATATCTGGTAGTCGATGAGGCCAAAGTGAGGTTTGCGATCAACAAAAATGGAATCCGCGAGATCCCGGGCCTCGAGATCTACGAGGAGAAAAACCCTCAATTCAGGACAACGTGAGGCAAAAATCAAAAATGAAGATACTACACTACGCCGAAGAAGGATTTGACGAGATCCATGTTTTGGGCTTTGAATCCGAAACGGATCTGATCAATACGATGTTATCATTGAGCGAGAGCCATGGGGCTGCAAGCGAGCAAGGCTATCCGGCATTCCTGATTGTCTTTGATCCTAATCTTTCAACCGAAGCCGACAAGGCCTACCTGGAGAGAGCTCGAAAGCAGTTTATCGATTTAAGAACAAATATCCAAGGGGAGAAGACCAATGAAATTAAACAGAGTACCCAGGCTAAGCCCGTCAGTGATAGGCCTAATCGGAAAACTAAAAGAAGGGGAAAGGCTCCGCGTCGTAAAGGTGGACGATGAGCTTCATGTGTATATGAAGGGGTCAAAAGAAGTTGTCAGAAAATCTACATTCAAGGTGCTGCTGAGAAACAATCTGCTAACGCGAGTCAATCGTCCGCATAAGGGAACGATCGAAGGAACGTTCACCATAAGAAAGGAGAGATAACATGGTAAAAGAGTTACCGATCAAGGCGTATGAAAGTGTCAAAGATATGCTTCTAAAACCAGAGGTAAAGGCGCAACTTACGATGGGGCTGCCGAAGATGTTAAGCTTGGATCACTTCATTAGGACAACCTTGACGGTGCTCCGTTTGAATCCTGCACTCCTGGAATGCACGAGAGCCAGCCTTCTGGGGGCAATCATCGGGGCAGCCCAGCTCGGGCTCGAGTTCGAGCCAAGCCTTGGACAAGCCTATATCGTCCCATTTAAAAACAGGGCCGGAGGCTATACCGATGCCGTCCTGATCCCAGGGTACCGCGGCTATCTCACCCTGGCGAGAAGATCCGGAGAAGTAGAATCCGTGAGCTGCGAAGCAGTTCACGTGAAGGACTTCTTTGAGATCGAGTACGGATCCAACGCCCACATCAAGCACGTTCCGAAGATCGACGAAGACGACCGAGGGGCGTTCAAGGGTGCTTACATCATCTATAAGTTTAAGAGTGGCGGAGAGTACTTCAGCTATATGACCGGAGGGGAAATCGAAAAGATCAAAGAACGATCGAAGGCGTCGGCAAGCGGGCCTTGGCAGACAGACTATGTTGAGATGGCAAAGAAGACGGTGGTCCGGCGCTCTATCAAATACGTCCCGGTATCGATCGAGATGCAGAGAGCGGCAAGCCTGGAGGACCGCTTCTACGGTGGCGAGTCCCAGGGGTTGGAGAACCTTCTCCCTTTCGAACCGGCCGAGCTCGAAAGCCCAGGCACCGTATTTGAGAGACTAATCTCACAGAAAAAGTACGATCGGAAAGATCTTAATAACTTTCTGGTAGAGACGGCGAGGGGTAATAACATGACGGTTGACGAGCTCAAGGCGATTGGCGAAAAAGACTTTGATAACTTCTGGGAATCATTTAAGGCCTACGCAGGTGTCACAGAGGACCCCGGAAAGCAATATGTTGAGCCAACGCCAGAGGAGCCTCCCCCGGAAACAGAAGAGCCTCCTCCTCCGGAAGAGCTGATGCCAGGATCCGAGAAGCCAACTTCCAAAGGCATAGTGAAAGAATCTGTTCCGCCATTATTAAAGAAGACAAAACTTCCGGAGCATCCTCCGGAAAGGGAAAAGTCAAAGCCAACACCAACGCCAAAGGCAAACGGCGGCTTAAAAAAGGATAAAGTCATTTGCCCGAATATCGGGGCAGCCGTAGATTCGGAGAGCTGCGAGCAATATTGTAAGCACTTCAAGGGTTGCCCTGAGTTCGATCAAGGAGGAGAAGGATGAGCATGAACCTTGTCGCTATCTACGGAAGGATGGGGAAAGATCCAGAATTAAAAACTACTCAGGGAGGCACTGCCGTCTGTACGATGTCCGTAGCGACGGACGAGTACATAAAGAAGCAAGGAACCGACGGGAAGAAGGAAACCACTTGGCATAACATCGTCGCATTCGGAAAGCTTGCGGAGATTTGTCACAACTACGGATTCAAGGGAGGCAGGGTCTTTATGCTCGGCAGAATAAGGCTCCGGAAGTGGGAAGACAAGGAAGGGAAAACACAGTACAGGACAGAGATCGTTGTCAATCAGGTAGAGATGCTTGACATGAAATCAGACAAAGGATCTCCCGAGAAGGTGGAAGGGGGGCAGGGGCCAGATGATGACGTTCCTTTTTAAGATTCTTTTAGTCCTGGTCGTGCTGTTGGCTTGCGAGGCCTCTGCTTTAGAAATTGTAAACGATCCCGTTGTGCTGAAGACTTCTCTCGGGATAAAGATCACGATTTCACAGGCCGCGATCAAACAGTATGGATCCTATTGGAAACAATACGGCTTCGAGGATGCGAGTTTCTGGGATATAGATTTTGATCGCATGGACCTCCTTTTTACAAAACTGAATGAGGCTTACGAGACGGTTGGTATCGCTGATCCAAAGAAGGTAAGCGTGAGGATCTTGGGTTTTGATGAAACGTGGGTAGATGATGAGGCACCGACAAACCATGATGGGACCATCGGAAGAGAGATGATCTATGGCCGTGGCCATATAGACGGTGCTTACCCAGGATACGTCTTAATTCACTTAGGAGATGTCTCTCCTGCAATCCTGTTCCCATGCCAGAGTGCCGCCGATTACGAGTTAGGACATTACTTCTTAAGGGTGAAGAAAGATGGTTGTTGGTACAATGAGTTCTCTGCGAATTGTTCGGAACACTATATTTTTGCGAATGAAGTACAGGTGTGCCCATGAAATCTCTCGTTAGTAAAGATTCAAGGATAGAAATTGTGGCCAATTTTGAAAGGATGAATAAGAAAGGAGAATACGATGGACATTACCTTGGAATGGCTAAAGGAAAAACAAGCCTGTGAGGAAGCTGTTATTGCCTTCAAGAAAACGTATGTCGAGCAAGAAGTTGATTACCAGGATTTACTGAATGCTCTTGCCGAAGCCAAGAGACCTGATTGGGCCTCATGGTTGTTGGATAGGGCTGGGCCGATCGACACGATACTGCATATTGATGGGTCTAAAAAAATTTATGGAAATTTGTTTTTTGCCGGAAAAATTGAGGTTGCTAAATCGATTACGGTGACTGGGGGAATCGAGGCCGGTGGGGAAATCAAGGCCGGTTATGAAATCAAGGCCGGTTATGGAATCAAGGCCG
>Ga0209431_10003009_pt1 | contig 13520 bp, 14 predicted proteins | sample RifCSP13_3_FD_184021 | JGI IMG/M metagenome (GOLD analysis project Ga0209431, IMG submission 184021) | Soil microbial communities from Rifle, Colorado - Rifle CSP2_sed 13_3 (SPAdes) (version 2) | ecosystem: Environmental > Terrestrial > Deep subsurface > Rock core/Sediment | place: Rifle...
CCGACAAATTTTTGGCACGCCGAGGCGGACTCAACGGCTTGAGTCCTTTGCGTGCGAGGAAGCAAAATGCTTATTACCCGCGCACAAAAGCTAATCGATCTGTCTCCAGACTCAAGACTCCAGACTCTAGACTCTAGACTCCAGACTCTAGACTCTAGACTCTATTCTTATGACTCGGATTACCGCCGCCTTTGAACAACTAAAGCGAGAAGAGAAGAAGGGTCTTATCCCCTTCATTGTTGCCGGAGATCCGGACCTGGCGACGACTGCGGCTCTCTTGATAGAGCTTGCCAGCGCTGGGGCGACGGTGATTGAACTTGGTGTGCCTTTCAGCGATCCGGTGGCCGACGGCCCCGTTATCCAACGTGGCTCATCGCGCGCGCTCAGAAACGAATTCGGCATCGATGAAGTACTGAAAACCATCGCATTGGTTCGCAAGCAGATTGATACTCCGATAGTACTATTTAGTTACTTCAATCCGCTGCTGCAATTTGGTCTTGATCGTCTAGCAGGTAGTGCCAGGGAGGCCGGCGTTGATGGCATTTTGGTCACCGACCTCATTCCGGAAGAAGCAGCGGACCTGCTAAGGACATGTCGCTCCCATCAACTCGACACTATCTTTTTGGCAGCGCCCAGCACAAGCGATGATCGGCTGCAGTTGATTACCACACAAGCCAGCGGTTTCATCTATGCGGTATCGCGTTTTGGAGTAACGGGAGCTCGCGCTGAGCTTGGAGCCGAAGCCCAAAAGTTGGTTCAACGTATACGCCGATTTTCGCATTTGCCGGTTGCAGTCGGCTTTGGCATCTCCAGCGCCAGTCAGGTTGCGGAGACCTGGACTTATGCTGATGCGGCTGTCGTGGGTTCTATCATCGTCGCAGAGATAGAACGGTTGGCAGGAGCGCCTGATCTTGTGTATCGTATTGGTGACTTTACCCGTGGTTTAAGGCTGGACAGACTTCCGACTGCGTGAATGTTCGTCCCGTGATCCTCGCTAAGTAGTTGAACGAGGAAGTGGTCTTCAACACTCACCACCGAAATTTGGCAGAAAGAATCGAGATGTTTCGCGTTCCTGAGAGCGACTTGACTCCGAGCAGTACCAATAGTGAAACAGGGATCCGCCCGGGCGCGGCAATCATCATCGTTCTTCACACTCCGCGTGAGAAATGCTGGGGACTACTCGACGAGATCAGCCCTGCTGGAGTATTCTTGCGCGGTCTCGACCTGAATTCCTTTGACGATTGGGTGCAAGCGGTTGCCCATGACGAACCGTTCGTTGGTTTGGGTGATCTGTTCTTTCCGATGTGGCGTATTGAACGTATCGCGAAAGACGAATCGGCCGGCGGCATTTCTCCCCTTCATGAACAAGCGGAGACACGTACCGGTCGTACGCTGGCAGATATATTTCAACGGCAATCGTGATCAGGTTGGGCATCTAATGGTTATTGGCGTTCCTTAATTTGCGCGCAGCCTCACCAAACGGGAGAAGCAGAGAGGGCTGCCGTTGCGCGCAGGATGGTGTCAATAACCCCTAAACCCTCCGGAAAATTACGACTGTTGCAAGTGTGAAACACTGTTCCATTCTCGCTGTAACTGTGGTATGCTCGGCTAGCGCCCGGGCCGGAAAGCAGTGAGAAGGAGGAACGGAAGAAAGAGATGTGTGCCATGGCTGATGATCGAATACTTATGGATCGTAGTAGAGCAATAGAAGCAGCGCTGTCCAATATTGAAAAGAGGTTTGGCAAAGGATCAATCATGCGATTGGGTGAACGAGACGTGTCAGATGTGCCCGCGATCTCCACGACCTCAATCAGCCTTGATGCTGCAGTTGGTATAGGCGGCGTGCCTCGCGGCAGGATTGTGGAGATCTATGGACCGGAAAGCTCCGGCAAGACTACGCTGGCGCTTCATATCGTGGCGGAAGCTCAGAAGGCCGGTGGCGTAGCCGCTTATATTGATGCGGAACATGCCATGGACGCCGACTATGCGGGCAAACTGGGAGTCGACATCGATCAGTTGCTGATCTCCCAACCGGATTCGGGAGAACAGGCCCTGGAAATCGCTGAGGCTCTGGTGCGTTCCAACGGTGTTGATGTGATTGTTATCGATTCCGTGGCGGCCCTGGTGCCCCGCGCAGAATTAGACGGAGAGATGGGAGATTCGCTTCCGGGTTTGCAGGCACGACTAATGTCACAGGCGTTGCGCAAGCTCACAGCCATCGTTGCACAGTCGAATACCTGCTTCATCTTTATCAATCAGATTAGGGAAAAGATCGGCGTGATGTTTGGCAATCCGGAAACTACTACCGGAGGGCGGGCGCTCAAATTTTATGCTTCGCTGCGCCTCGACATTCGGCGTATCGGAGCAATCAAAGACGGTGATCGCGTAGTCGGAAATCGGACGAGGGTAAAAGTGGCGAAGAACAAAGTAGCGCCGCCGTTCCGAGAGTGTGAGTTTGACATAATGTATGGCGAAGGTGTTTCAAGAGAGGGTGACGTACTTGATCTGGCGGCTACACAGCGTGTGGTGGAAAAAAGCGGAGCCTGGTTCTCTTATCGAGGCGACCGGCTGGGACAGGGTCGAGAAAATGCCAAGCTGGCCTTGCGTGAGAATCCCGAGGTTCTCAAGCGCATTGAAAATGAAGTGAGAGTTAAACTCGGCATGCGCGTACCGCAGGAGAAGACGGAGACCCCAGCCGCCAGGGCCGCTGCCGCCGATAAGAAATAGGCCATCTGTCGAGCGATAATGGCGCTCAGTTTTGGAAGGCGTAGTATGCTTCCCGAACTGGGCGCTTACAACTGTCAGGATGGACGATTCAATACTAATCAAGGGTGGAACGCTCCTAACGATGGATGAACGAAACTCCATCCTGCGAAGCGATCTGCTCATTCGCGGAGGTCGAATTACCGGCATCGGCGCGAATGCAAAGGGTGCTCAGACTGTCATTGACGCTGATGGTTGTGCAGTTTTACCAGGCTTTGTTCAGACCCACTTGCATCTTTGTCAAACAATTTTTCGCGGCGCCGCGGATGATCTCTCGCTGATCGATTGGTTGAAGAAAAGGGTGTGGCCGCTGGAAGCTTCCCACAGCGCCTCTTCCGTGCGCGTGTCCGCCCAACTGGGGATTGCTGAGCTAATCAAAGGTGGCACAACCTGCGCGCTTACCATGGAGACCGTGAACCACACAGAGCAGGTTCTTCAGGTTGTAGAAGAGACCGGTTTTCGCGCTACGGTTGGCAAATGCATGATGGACAAAGGAGATGAAGTTCCGTCTGGTCTCTTCGAGAACACAGACGACTCGATCGCTGAGTCGCTTGCCTTGCTTGAGAGCTGGCACGGAAGAGACGGGAGCCGCCTTCGTTACTGTTTTGCTCCGCGTTTTGCGGTCAGTTGTACCAGTCGGCTGCTTTCGACGGTTGGTAAGCTGGCTGTCGAACACGGCGTCATGATCCACACTCATGCCTCTGAGAACGGGGATGAATGTGATCTGGTGGAACGGGAAAGTGGAATGCGCAACATCAATTATCTTGATTCATTGGGCCTTACGGGAAAGCATGTAGCGCTCGCGCATTGCATCCATCTGAATGCTGACGAACTGGAGATCCTCTCGCGCAGCCAAACAAAGGTGCTTCATTGTCCATCTTCAAACCTGAAACTTGGTTCCGGTATCGCGCCGATTACGGAAATGCTAGAACGCGGCATTTCGGTTTCTCTTGGTGCGGATGGCGCCGCCTGCAATAACAGGCTCGATATGTTTACCGAAATGAGAACCGCCGCGTTGTTGCAGAAGGTAGTACACGGTCCGCAGGTTGTTCCGGCGACACAAACTCTTCGTTTGGCCACTATCGAGGGCGCAAGAGCACTGGGACTCGAAGCCGAAATTGGGAGCCTTGAAGTGGGGAAGAAGGCAGATGTAGTGATTGTTAATCTTGACGCTCTGCATTCAACACCGCGCCCCACTGAGGTGACGTCGGCAATTGTATACGCGGCTCAACCCGAAGATGTTGTCACGGTCCTAATTGACGGGCGGGTAATAATGAAAGAGAGAAAACTCCTTACTTTAAATGAGGAGACAGTAGTCGGGGAGGCGAATCGCGAGTCTGAGTTGTTGTTGGTACGCGCTGGCTTAACAAAGCAAAGCCATTCTTAACAGCATTCAAGCATCATTTCGCTCCTGCGAACGGCGCGGAAAAGGTTGTGGGCCGCGCGATCCATAAGCATGTCCCTCCTAACGAGTCTGTCGGAAAAGAACTTTTCTCTGCGCGACCTCTGCGTACTTTGCGGCTCAGCGTTGAATTTCCTCGCAGAAAACCAACCGCAGAGACGCAAAGACCGCGAAGAACGCGCAGAGAAGACGGAATTCCCTTTTTTCCGACAGACTCTAAAAGAGTGAAAACCTGAATTTGCCAGACAGATTTGAAACAAGCCCCGAAAGCTTGCTGAAAAAAATTTCCCTAAAAACAAGAATTTGTCGTTTGTTCGCAGATTCTAAGAATGCCGGAAGGCTGCAGGAAGGAACCACAGTGTACCAGCCCCCTACGACCTCATTTTTATTAAGGAATCTGCGAAATCTGTGGATTAAAATGGCTGTGCCAGCTCGAAGGTAGCGACTGCGGGGGGCGCGATCGGCGGCCGAGCTGGCACTGGCGGGCACTATCGATTTTGAATCGAATGGATCGTCTTTCGACTGGCTAACGTTTGGGCGCTAGCCCCATCCTCAACGCGACGGATTATACACCTACGCCCGGCCGAGTCAATCCTTTTTGTGACGTATCTGACAAATCCGCAGAGCGCCTTTTGGACGATTCGTCAAGTTGACAGTAGTTTCGGTAACTACCTATACTACGCGGTCCTTTCAATGCCGCAGGAATCCATAAAGCAAAGGTTTCCGAAGATATTGGCCAGGTAGCTCAGTTGGTAGAGCGCGGCCCTGAAAAGGCCGGCGTCGGCGGTTCGATTCCGTCCCTGGCCACCAATCTTTTCAACAACCTAGCGACAGCCAAAAACGTGTAAAAATTTCGTAGGGCGAACAATACGCGAACATCGGTTAACCGACATTCTCTTTTGGCGCCGCTCGTTAAAATAACCTCCACATTTCCCGCGCCGTGCTAAGAAATTCGTGCGGCCCTGATTATTATAAGAGAGCTTGGGCAGTTGCTTGTCTTGAATCGAACATTGACTCGAAGAATATTCGTATCCTTGCTTCGTTACGTAAGCCTTTGTACTCCTCTGAAGTTGAAGAGTATTTCAAGCGGAGTCTTGATGATTTGGGCTGGAAGTTGCCGGATCGTCGTGAGTGTCTGATTGAATACGCTCGCAACTCTGCGCAGCAGATCTTGTCCGGCGCTGTCTCACCCCTTGACGGATGTCGGCAAATCTACCGAGTCGTAGTGGGTTTGCAGTATCCTCGCGAATTGATGCCGTGGCTCTATCTGGACGAAGGGCTGGAGCCCGGGACCTATAGCGATTTGCAAGGTGCGGAATGGGATGATGCGATCGTGGAAGAGGCGCATCGCTTCGTTAGAGAAAGTGGAGGATTTAATCTGGACGCATCGTCCCTTTGATCACCGCACATCCAACAAATTAAGGATTGTTGTCGCGCGAGTCTTCGAGCCGCGAGAAAATCCATGGTTGAACTGAATCCGCGGGTCAGGTTAACAAGCGCTTGCAGCGGACTCGCCGGTGAGTAGCCTTTATCGATAGTTGCGTGAGCTCGCAGCTGAAGCGCATCAACGTTAGCTTGGCTCCTGGTAGGGATCACCCCGAACACTAATGAAAAAGTTATGGATCCTAGACTTTTGAGCCTGTCGATCACGATCACAGCTACTCGAAGCATGCCAGTACTTATTTCAGGATTTGCTTCAGAGAGAGAGCTCCATAAGATCGCTAAGCTCGGTTCAGGTTCCGCCAGCTAACAACGGCACGCAGCGGACGCGCAATTAGCATATCTCTTATGCAAGGCTTGTCCGAGCGGCGGTTCGTGCGCGGCGCTGATGCCTATCGTTGGATTGCTCGCTTGGGGTTACGCTTACTATTCGCTAAACTCTCTTACAGTCAGTAGGAGATCCTCATGATGAACAACGAAGAATTCGAAAGAAAAATGGCCTTTATAGTTGAGCAGCAAGCTCAGTTTGCCTCTGACATTCAACGATTACAGGAGTCACAGACGCGAACAGATCAGGTCGTCGCTCAGATGGGAGAGATTGTGACTCGGCTCGCCAATGTGACGCTTGAAGGGTTCAATGACGTAAATGCGAAGATTAATGCACTGGTAGATTCGCAAATACGCACTGATGAGAACGTTCGTAATCTAGTAGCCGTTATTGATCGCTATTTTACCGATGGTCGTAATGGCAAATGAGAGGGTTGCAAAGCCTCACGTCATCTTCAAGGCGCAGTTCATTAATACAAATATGCCACACTCTTCTGGCCGCTATTCGGTGAAGAAGTTTCTCGACGGCAAGAGCCAGCAGTCCATCTCGCTCTTCGAGCGCTTCAGTGCGTTGCGTATGAAGAGCAAGGTTGGGTTGTGCTCAAGTCGTACTAAAATGTTGACAAAGCAGCGTACTACAACGTCAACATGATGCTGTCCCCAAATACACGCATTGGCCGTTATGAGATTCGCTCGCTGCTCGGCAAGGGCGGCATGGGTGAAGTCCACCTGGCCTACGATACCCAACTCCGTCGCCAGGTAGCCATCAAGCTGCTGCCGCCAGAATTCACCTGGAACAAAGGCCGCCTGCAACGCTTCGAGCGTGAGGCCTATGCCGCCTCCTCCCTCAATCACCCTTACATTCTGACCATTTATGAGATCGGCGAATTGGACGGGCAGCACTTCATCGCTACCGAGTACATCGAGGGTGAGTCTTTGCGCCGACACCTGACCGATCCGCGGATGGAGCTGCGAGAAGTCTTAGACGTGGCGCAGCAGGTGGCTTCCGCCCTCTCAGCCGCTCATCAAGCCGGCATTGTTCATCGGGATGTCAAGCCGGAGAACATCATGGTGCGGCGGGACGGTTTCATTAAAGTGCTGGATTTCGGTCTGGCGAAGCTGACGGATGAGGCCGCGGCGGAGGAGGCTGACCCGGAGGCGGCGACGAGGACGAGGGTGGTCCACACCGAGCCCGGGATGGTGATGGGCACGGCCAGCTACATGTCACCCGAACAAGCGCGGGGATTGGAGGTGGACGCGCGCAGCGACCTCTGGTCGTTGGGCGTAGTGCTCTACGAGATGGTGGCGGGACGGTTGCCGTTCGAGGGGGCCACTAACAGCGATGTGATCGCCATGGTTCTTCATCGCGAGCCTCCTTCGCTCCTGCACCTCCGGCGGGACGTGCCGGCGGAGTTAGAACGGATCGTAGAGAAGGCGCTCACGAAGGAGCGGGACGAGCGCTATCAGTTAGCGAAAGACATAGGATTAGATTTGAAACGGCTGCGGCAGCACCTGGAACTGGAAGCGGAGTTGGAGCGAAGCATCACGCCGGAAGAAGCAGCGCAACGAACTGGGGGGCTGGTGGTCACGACGAGAGGAGAAGCGGCAGCCATCTCAGGGACGGCGACCAACGCGCCGACGACGGAAGCGAATGCCGCCCACGCTGTCTCAAGTGCCGAGTACGTGGTTGGCGAGATCAAGCGGCACAAGCTAGGGGCGGCGTTAGTACTGGCTTCGCTAGTTATTGCCACCGCCCTGGCTGCCTTCGCCTACTACTCCTCCCTTGGTGATCGTTCAGCGGCGATCAACTCCGTGGCCGTCCTGCCGTTCGCCAACCTAAGCGGTGACCCGAACATGGAGTACCTCTCGGATGGCCTGAGCGAGAGCCTCATCAACAATCTCTCACAACTGCCCTCGCTGAAGGTCATCTCCAGAAACTCCGCATTCAAGTACAAGGGGCAGGAGATAGACCCGCAGGAGGTGGCTCGGTCTTTGGGCGTGCAGGGGATTGTCACGGGCCGTGTCGTGCAGCGCGGGGATCAGTTGCAGGTCAGTGCTGAGCTGGTGGACGTGCGTGATAAAACGCAGATGTGGGGCGAGCAGTTCAATCGCCCCGCAACGGATCTGCTTCAGGTGCAGGCCGAGATTTCGCAACACATCGCCGAGAAGTTGCGGCATCGGCTGACAAGCGCCGACCAACAGCAGCTGGTGAAGGAGGCGAAGGCCAACCCGCAAGCTTACGAACTGGTGCTCAAGGGGCGTTTCCACACCGCGAAAGCTGGACAGGAGGGACTGAAGAAGGCTTTGGAGTATTACCATCAAGCCGTCGCGGTTGATCCGAACTACGCGTTGGCCCATGCCTTGTTAGCCAGTACTTATCATTCGCTTGGCGGTAACAGCATTCTCGACCCGAAGGAGGCAATGCCGAAAGCGGAGGCGGCAGCGAAAAAGGCACTGGAGTTGGACGAGAGCCTTGCCGAGGCGCACAGTGCACTCGCATTGATCAAGTCAGATGCCTGGGACTGGGTGGAAGCAGAACGCGAGTTCAAGAGGGCTATTGAGTTGAACCCAAGCCTTGCCACAGCACACACCGGGTACGGCTACTATCTCAGCTGCATGGGTCGGCATGAAGAAGCCATCGCCGAGGCCAAACGGGCCAAGGAGCTCGATCCTCTCCGCCTCGGCTCCAATGCTTATGTCGGTTACGCGCTCAGCGATGCGCGCCAGTACGATCGGGCGATCGAGGAGTTCAAAAAGACGCTCGAATTGGACCAGAACTTCAGCTTAGCGCGCTTCTTGCTCGGCTACACGTATGCCGCGAAGGGACAACACGCGCAGGCCATCGCCGAGTATCAGGAGACTGAAAAGTTGATGGGAGAAGGCACAAACCTCCAATGCTATCTGGGGTATGCTCTTGCAAAAGGGGGCCGGCGCGAGGAAGCCGAAGCGATCCTCAAGCAATTGGAGACGACCAGGGCGTATGTCTCACCCGCTGAGTTAGCCGTGCTCTATGTTGGGTTAGGCCAGAAGGAGCAGGCGCTCTCGGCGCTGGAGCGGGCCTATGCGGCGCACGACGTGCAGATGAAGAATCTGGGCGTTGATCCGCACTACGATAGCCTCCGTGCTGAGCCGCGCTTCCAGGACTTGATGCGCAAAGTCGGGCTACATGCAGTAAAAATTCAGCTAAGCTTGAAAGCACGAATTGCCACATTGACCGTCATGGCTTTGTCTCCCAAAACACGTCTTGGTCGCTACGAAGTTCGCTCGCAGCTCGGCAAGGGCGAGCATGGGTGAAGTCTACCTGGCCTACGATACGCAACTCCGCCGCCAGGTAGCCATCAACTGCTGCCGCCAGAATTCACCTGGAACAAAGGACGGCTGCAACGCTTCGGGCGCGAGGCCTATGCCGCATCTTCCCTCAATCACCCTTACATTCTGACCATTTATGAGATCGGGGAGCTGGACGGGCAGCACTTCATCTCAACCGAGTACATCTAAGGCGAGTCTGGGAGGCTGCGAGTATTCTGAGCCAATCGTGGTTGAACCTGTCGCGCATACTGTTCCCGAGGCCAAAGAGTTTCTTGAGTTGGAGTCGCCGGAGGAGTATTGGGCCGCTGATAGTGGCGTCTTTCGCATCCCATCGCAACCGGATTATCACCATAAGGAGGATGTGAGCGGAGGGATGTGGTATGGAGTTGAAGTTCCGAATGGGAAGGATGCCCCGCCCTGCTTGAGGAACGGCACCACACAACGCTCGTCGGGTATGTACGCTGTCTGAGAACGTGCCGGGAGCGCGCGTACAATACGCGTACATCGGTTTGCGTTACTTTCACTTTTGGCGCCGCTCGTTAAAATAACTTCCACATTTCCCGCGCCGTGTTGCTGGTTCTGGCAATGTGTTGCCGCGTCAGCTTCGCCTCGCGTTCCGTCATCTTGATATTTCGAGTGGCCCAGGATCTTTGCCAAGCTCGTAAAGATCGCCGCCGTTCATCATCTACCATGATGCAAAGTTTGAGTGTGAGAGAGATCATGGAAGCAAAAGTCTTTGGTCTCGGCCCTATCGAGCAGGTCTTCAAAACTTCCTTCTTCACGTTTGGTTAGCCTCAGCGCACTAATGAGAAACGTTTCTGCCGGTCTCTTTGGCACTTTTGTGCGTGCCACTGGGCAAATGGCCGAGGTTGACCCTGGCGTGGTGCGTGAAATTGTTCTTAATGAGCCACCACTTTGGGCGAGCTGGACCGCGTTGTTTGTGGTTTGTGTCATCTGCCTCGGATTGCTGTCACTCAAGGTGAGAGCTTATGAGGTGGTTAAGTGAATTGCGGATTTCGAATTGCGGATTGCGGATTTAGAAGATAATGCCCCGTTCAACACCCAGAAGCACACACCAGTGATATGAAAAGCAAACCCGAAATTCGAAATCCGCAATCCGAAATTCGTAACATGATCATTTTCGACGATGTCTCTAAATTTTATGGAGAGATCCTGGGAGTGAATCGCGTCAATCTTCAAATTGCGCCAGGCATCACCAGCCTGGTGGGACCAAACGGCGCCGGCAAGTCGACCCTGATGAACTTGATGACCGGACTGTTGAGGCCCACTCGCGGCAGCATTGAGATACTCGGTATTCCTACCGATCGGCCCGAGCAACTCTTCCGCAAAGTCGGTTACTGCACGCAGTTTGATTCCTTCCCGCGGGGACTCACCGGGCGTGAATTCATCCGTTCGCTGCTGCTCGTGCATAGGTTTGACCGCAAGAAGGCAGACGAACTCACCATCGTTGCTTTAGAGCGCGTCAGCCTGATTGAGGCCGCGGATCGTAAAGTGGGTGCCTACAGCAAAGGTATGCGGCAACGGATCCGGTTGGCTCAAGCGATAGCCCATCAGCCCTCAAGTATTGATTCTCGATGAGCCCCTGAATGGGCTCGATCCGGTGGTCCGGGCCGAGACGATTGCGCTGTTCCGAAAACTCGCGGCTGAGGGACAGCACTTGATCATCTCGAGCCACATCCTGCACGAGGTCGACACGATGTCGGATCGCGTGGTTTTGCTGAACAATGGCTACGTGGTGGCGGAGGGAAATATTCATGGCGTACGCGACGAGATGGAGGAGCATCCGATGCAAATCCTGATTCGTTGTGATAACCCGTCGAAACTTGCGGCACGGGTATTTGATCAAGACCACGTAGTTGAGGCCCGGCTGCATGAGGATCGACGTGGGCTATTTATCAAAACTCGGGATGCAGATCGGTTTTATTTGCTTTTGAATCGAGTAGTGGCGGGAGGGGAGATTAATATCGAAACGATCGCACCTGTGGACGATGATCTGAGCGCGAGTTTACCAGTATCTGATTGGTTCCGAGGGCGGAAGTAATTAACTTTATGAGTTCAACTGTAGAGATCGCTCCGGTCAAGGAAATCGAGAAAGAACCTGAATCCTGGTCGTTGTGGATGCGGCAAGTGCGAGCAATCTTTCGCCTCGAAGTAGAGAAGAATTTTCTCGGTAAGCGCGCTATCTTGATCTATCTGCTTGCGCTTTTGCCCATCTTCCCTCTGGCCATTCTAGCCCTCTTCACACCGCCCGGTCGCCAGTGGCGAGACATCACGCAATACAGCATGATCTATGCGATTTTTTATGGCGGTTTAATCTTGCGGACCGTGGTGTTTTTTGGCTGCGCCTGGATTTTTATGAATCTATTTCGCGGCGAGATTGTCGATCGCAGCCTGCACTTCTATTTTCTCAGTCCGGTTAGGCGGGAAGTCCTGGTAATCGGTAAATATATCTCAGGCTTGGTCACTTCGGTAATTCTTTTCGTTGGCGCGACGGTCCTGTCGATGCTCCTGCTTTATTTCCCCCACTTCTACTCAGAGAGCGTGCGCTTTTTCTTCGACGGGCCAGGAATGGGACACCTTCTTACATATGCAGGTATTACCATGCTTGCCTGCATCGGCTACGGAGCGTTTTTTCTGGTAGTTGGCTTGTTTTTTCGCAATCCCATCATTCCCGCCTTAGTTTTGTATGGCTGGGAGTTGATCAACTTCCTGCTGCCCCCATTGCTAAAGAAAATCAGTGTCATCCACTACTTGCATTCTCTCGTTCCGGTGCCCATGTCGGAAGGACCATTTGCGGTCGTTGCCGAACCCACACCTGCCTGGATCGCTGTGCCTAGTCTAATTCTGGTGACGGTACTGGTTCTGATTGCCGCTAGTTATCGCATCCGGCACATGGAGATCCGCTACGGCAGCGATTAGTGACTAAGCGTCCTACTTGCATTGGCTAGTAGTCCCAACAACCTGCGCAACTTGGGTTACACTCAGCATTCGTATGAGTCACCAAGGAGCCGAACCTTAATTGGTATTCGGCCGAAGTGATGAATGAGCAGACCATCGCGTGTTGGATACCAATATCGCGCAGCGGAAAGCGATTGACCTGCTCGACCAGCCAGAAGTTTAAGCCGTTTGCATCGCCGTCGCGCCGGAGATAACCGAAGTATTCTGTGGTCACAAACACGAGGTTGTATTCCGCATCAACAAAGGGTCGATTATCCACTGCTGGCCCCACATTCGGGGGCACGCACGGTGCTGGCAGGCCAGGCCCGCATCCGTTCCAGTAGTCGTTTGCCAGGTGAAACATCACCAGTCCCCGGCCGCCCTGATTGTAGAGACTATTGAGCGTGCCACTCCGCGAAGTAAGGTCAACGCCACTAGCACTACTGAGCGTTGCCAGCACTGCATTCACAAAGTCTGGCCCATTCAGACCAGCCGAATACTTCGCCAGAAACTCCGCGCGTTGCACAAAAGCATTGGCCAAGGCCAACTGCGACTGCGTCAGAGCCGTAGGAGATGAGGCATCGACCCGCGCGCGATCCTGGTTGAAGACCGCATAGCTAGGGAATTTCAAGTGAAAGTTTGGCCCTGGGTAGAAGGGAGCAGATGGATCGCCCGGATCCGGATTGTGCAATGGCTGATTATTGCCGTAAGCAGCGCGGTACAGGCGGAGGACGTAAGACCCGGTCTGTTGAAACTCCGGTTCAAAGAAGAATGCATCCGACACGCGGATGCGCCGAGCATTGATGCAGGGCTGGTCGCCTGGCGGACAAGAAATGATCTGGCTAGTCCAGTAGTCCCAACCGCCCTGGTCTGGCTCGCGATTGAGGAAATCGAGATAGTGTTGGCGGACGAAGAAGGCTGCGTTGTCAATTGGATTTGCTGGCGTAGCCGGTATCGCCTGCCAGGCAGGTCCAGAGCTATGTGCACCGGGGTTGTTTGTCAGCCTCGTCTGGTTACTGCCATCGGTGTTCATCACGTAGATCTGAGAAGGAGCAGCGTTACTATCCTGATTGCTCGTGAACACGATTCTGGTGCCATCTGGCGACCAGGCAGGGTCGAAGCTATGTGGACCGCTGGTAAGCCTCGTCTGGTTGCTGCCGTCGGCGTTCATCACGAAGATCTCGAGGTCGTCCACCTGCTGTCTCGTGAATGCGATTCTGGCGCCATCTGGCGACCAGGTAGGTTCGCCATCGAGTCCCGAATTGTTGGTGAGGTTTATCTGGCTGCTGCCGTCAGCGTTCATCACGTAGATCTCGAGATT
>Ga0209431_10003011_pt1 | contig 13514 bp, 27 predicted proteins | sample RifCSP13_3_FD_184021 | JGI IMG/M metagenome (GOLD analysis project Ga0209431, IMG submission 184021) | Soil microbial communities from Rifle, Colorado - Rifle CSP2_sed 13_3 (SPAdes) (version 2) | ecosystem: Environmental > Terrestrial > Deep subsurface > Rock core/Sediment | place: Rifle...
AGAAGGGCATGCAGAGAAATATCGGGAATTCCTGATCAGACTGCTTAGAAAAAGGTAAAGGCTACCTCAGTTGTGTTTCAGTGTGCTTTCAACTGTTGCACTTCTAACTTCAGAAACGATATTGAACTCCGTTCTAAGAGAACTGGCTTATAAAACTGGATCAAAGAACCTTGCTGTGAAAAAATCAAAAAGTGGGTTCGGATTTTATATGGGCGATGACGACGAGGCTGCAGGAAGGGTTTTTGAGGAATCGAAAAAACAAAAAAGGGAACAGTGGGCTTATTGGTACAATAGGGTTGAAAAAACAATATCCAAGTTTATTAAAGGATTAAAGAGAATAGAAATTAACGTCTTTAAATTCAAATAGTCCACGTTGAAAAAATTCCGGCTGAGAGGATCTGTGTTAAACTGATTTCATGAAAATCACATACGATAAATACGCCAATGCTATGTACATATCCTTGGGTAAAAAGGGCAAATATTCCCATACCCGAGAAGTTACCGATGACTTTTTAATCGATTTTGCAACAACTGGTAGAGTAACCGGGATCGAAATATTAGATGCTAGAGAAAATGTTTCCGACCTCAATCCCAGAAAAATAGATTTTAAAGTTTACGACAAACGACACGCCTCAACGCTTTAATTAGTCGTACTCCACCTCGCAAAAATTCCTGCGGGCAAGATTCGCCCTTTTGAGCTCTCTTTCAGCCCCAGCTCTCCAAACTCCACATCCTTCCCCATCACATCCGAAAGTAAGTTCCCCAAAGCGATACTCGACAAATCTGCCGTATAGGCGTTGATTAAGAAAAATTGCGGGGTAGGGGACAGTATTTCTTTCGCCGCCCTTACCAATTCCGGTAATTTTTCTTCCAACCTCCATACTTCTCCGGACGGCCCTCTTCCAAACCGGGGCGGGTCCATAATTATTCCGTCATATTTCACTCCCCGCCTGATTTCCCGCCTTACAAATTTCAAAGCGTCCTCTTGAATCCACCGGATTTTATCTTTGGGTACTCCCGATAATCTGGCGTTTTCACTCGCCCACATCATCGCCGGTTTTGAACTATCCACATGAGTCACGTGTGCCCCAGCTAGCGCCGCGGCCATCGTTGCCCCCCCGGTATACGCAAACAAGTTCAAAACCCTAGTAGCTCTTTTCTGTTGCAGCCATTGCCAATTGACCGCCTGTTCTGGGAAAACCCCAGTGTGCTTAAAGTCAGTCGGACGTAAGTTAAAACGCAAATGTTCCCAACTTATCACCCAATCTTGAGGCGGTTCGTTTCTGAATTTCCAATTCTCGTTTTCAAATACCGCATCTGCTTTTTTCCACAATTCGAGATCACCCTTACCCCAAATAATCCTCGGATCCGGCCTGGCCATCACATACTGCCCCCACCTCTCCAACTTCATCCCTTCGCCTGTGTCCACCAACTCATAATCTCTCCAACCGTCAGGGCAAACCATCATACTCTTCTTCTTTTCTCTGGCTTGGGTCCGTTGTGTGGAATGGGGGTGATGTCAGCAATTAGGCTCATCTTCATGCCCGCGGCTTTCAAAGCTCTCAGAGCCGCATCCCTGCCCGATCCCGGCCCTTTCAAATATACTTCCACTTCTTTAATACCCGAAGCGATAGCTTTTCTAGCCGCCACCTCCACGGCAGTAGTTGCAGCAAACGGAGTCGCTCTCCTGGCTCCTTTAAATCCCGACGCCCCGGCCGAGCCCCAAGCCACCGTGTTTCCAGCCATGTCTGTTATGGTCACGAGGGTGTTATTAAAACTTGCCGTAATATGAACTTTCCCCGCCATAGGTTACTTTTTTGCCTCCTTTTTTTCCTTTTCGACTTTTGCCGTCTCCACTTTAGCCATGACCTCTTTCTTCAAAGCTCCGATAGTCACTCTCTTGCCTCTCTTAGTTCTAGCATTGGTCCGAGTCCGCTGTCCCCGTGCTGGCAAACCCTTAGCATGACGCATCCCTCTATAACTTCCGATGTCCCGAAGCCTGGCAATATTTTGTCTCACTTCTTTCCGTAAGTCTCCCTCGACTCTGATTTCGTCCACTTTCTTTTGCAATCGGACCAGCTCTTCTGCCGTCAACTCATGTGTTCTTTTGGCCGGATCAATATTCGCCCCTTTCAATATCGGCACCACATTCACCCGCCCAATCCCATAAAGGTACGTCAGAGCAATATCTATCCGCTTCTTTTCCGGCACGTCTACACCTGCGATTCTAGGCATAATTATCCTTGTCTTTGTTTATGTTTGGGGTTGGTACAAATAACAAATAATACCCCCCGACGCCTAATTATCCGGCAATTCCGGCATCTGGCTTTGATGGAAGCTTGTACTTTCACGATTATTACCTTAATTTGAAAACTATCCGCCCTCGGTTGGGATCCAGATTGGACACCTCGCAGCTCACTCTATCTCCGGGTAAGAGTTTGATGTGGTTTATCCGCATCTTTCCCGAAGAGTGACACAAAATCACCTTGTCCCCCTCGATCCTCACTCTAAACAGGGCATTGGGCAAATTTTCAGTGATTACTCCTTCTAAAGTGGTGGTTTGGGAATCGGCCATTAAGCGCGTGTCAGGATCACTGGCCCCGTCTTCGTGACGGCTACAGTCTCCTCAAATAGCCCAGATATTTTACCATCCGCCGTGCTTATTGTCCAACCATCGTCGTTTTGGTATACCACCTCACTCGTCCCCTCGTTGTACATAATCTCAATAGCCAGAACCATTCCCTCTTTCAACTCTATTGATCTGTTGTATTTACCCACCACAAAACACGGTATGGCCGGCTCCTCGTGCAAATATCTGCCGATGCCATGTCCAGTCAATGCCCGCACCATAGAGTATCCCGCCGTTTCTGTCACTTCTTGCATTGCCCGGGAAATATCCATGACCCTCTTCCCGGGCCGAGCCTGGTCTATGGCCTTCTTCAGGGCCAGCCGTCCCACCTCCAGAAATTTTTTTGGACCCCCCACTGTTATCGATGTGTCTGTGTGAAACCCCTTATAACACATTCCCACGTCTATTCCGATCTTATCGCCACTCTTGATTTTATAAGACCCCGGTATTCCATGCACAACAACGTCATTGACGTTGATGCACGTCGCCCACTTATATCCCGGTACCATTTTAAAAGATGGTTTCCCCCCGGCCTTGGCAATCAGCTCGTCAGCCAAGCCGTCCAGCTCAGCTGTCGTCATTCCCACTTTGACCATGCTCGCCAATAAGTCCCTAATCTCAGCCAACTTCCTCCCTCCCCCAGCCATAATTTTTATTTCCTCCGGGGTTTTGATTGTCAGCCTATTCATCTAGATTAGTTTACTCAGGATTTCCTCATGTATCACTTCTATCGGCCTCTCTCCATCGATTTCTATCCCTATTCCCAGTTCTTTTGCTTTTTCAAACACCGGCTGAGTCTGTCCCCTGTAAATTTGCAGCCTTCTTTTGATGGCCTCGGGCTGGTCGTCGTCCCTTTGTACCAGTCTTCCCCCGCATACATCGCACTTATCAGCGTTTTTTGGGGGATTGGTTATTAGATTGAAGACGCTTCCACACTTTTCGCACGTTCTTCGGCTGGACAATCTTCCAATAGTTTCCCTCTCGGAAATCTCAATGTTAATTACCCAGTCTATTCTTTTACCAAACTTTCTAAACATATCTTCCACCTGCTCATACTGAGCCAGCGTCCTGGGGTAACCCTCCAGTAAGAAGCCGTTGTTTTTGGCATTGTGCTTGTTTATAAAATCCCAGGCAATTAACCGAACATATTCATCAGGAACCAATTCGCCTTTATTGATTGTTCCGCTCACAATTTTTGCGTATTGGTTGTTGTTTTCCAAAGCTACACTGCGCAAAATCTTTCCCATTTCCAAATGGATAAGCCCCATTTTTTGGACCAGAAGTTGAGCTTGTGTTCCCTTTCCACTTCCTTGAGGCCCTAGAATTATTACATTCATAAGTGCACCAGACTGTCGTAATTTCGCTGTAAGAGCTGGGACTGCAGTGACTTAGTAGTCTCCAAGACTACCGATACTACGATCAAAATCCCCGTTCCTCCGATCGACAAAGTCGGAATTTTAAACACCGCCTGCATCACATTGGGCAAAACTGCAATCAGCCCCAGAAACACCGCCCCCGCCAGAGTGATCCGGTTCAGTATCCCGTTTAAATATGCCGCCGTGGCCACCCCCGGTCTGATTCCTGGCACGAACCCGCCGTATTTTTTTAAGTCTTCGGCAATTTTTTCCGGGTTAAACACCACCGCTGTATAAAAATAGGTAAATCCAATAACCAAGGCAAAATACAGCGCGCTGTATAACCACCCATTAGGATCCATGAGTTTGACCATCTCCCGGGCAGCCGTTGCAACTTGAAGATTTGGCACCTGTTCCAGAAATCTCCCCAGCATAGAAGGCAGGAGAACCAACGACACCGCGAAGATGATTGGAATTACTCCGGCCTGGTTCACCCGCAAGGGCAAGTGAGATGTTTGTCCACCATATTCTCGGCCTGCCTTTATCCTTTTGGCATATTGGACTGTCACATTCCTGGAAGCTTCATTCATAAATACTACTGCCGCGATTACCACCAGTCCCAACCCTCCAAATACCAGAAGACTCCCCACATTCATAGTCTCCAAAGTCACCGCTGTTTGCGAAACTGCGATAGGCAATCTCCCCGCGATCCCGGCAAATATCAGAAGTGATATGCCATTGCCTACCCCGTATTCTGTGATCAACTCCCCCAGCCAGACGGTCAGCATTGTCCCGGCTGTAATAGTCACCAACAACCCTATCATTTCCAAAGCTCCAATGCTTCCTATTACTTTCTGGCTGTGTAGCAGAAAGTACATCCCGATTCCTTGCAAGATCGCAATCGGGACCGTCAACAACCGGGTGTATTGATTTACCAACTCCCGCCCGTACTCACCCTCCTTTTGTAGCTCTTCCAATTTGGGAAACACAACTGACAACAATTGCATAATGATAGACGCATTAATATATGGCCCCAATCCCAAAGCGGCCACCGAGAATTGGGCCAGGGTTCCCCCTGAAAAAATATCTAAAAGTCCCAATATTTGATTTCCTCCAAACAACTGCCTCAAGGCTACTCTGTCTACTCCGGCCACGGGGATATGAGCCAAAAAACGGTACACTAAGAGAATTGCCCCGGTGAAAAGGAGTTTTCGCCTCAGATCCCGGGCGTTCCACACTTGTCTCCAAAAAGCCAGGATTTTATCCATGTTCAACAATCTTACCACCCGCTGCCTCTATTTTTTTCTTGGCCGATCCCGACGTAGCCACCCCTACCGTTAAGGCCGATTTTATTTCCCCGTCTCCCAAAATTTTGACTTTCTGGCCCGCTCCCACCCACCCCGCCTTAACTAAATTCTCAGGCGTCACCGGCGTCTTGACCGGCCATTCGATGAAGTCGTCTAAGTTGAATATCACGGGTTTACCCGAATCCGGCTTCAACCGTCCCTTACCCCGCAAAAGTGGCAGCCTTTTAATCAGGGATTTTTTAAACTTTGTCCCTTCAAAAGTCAGTGGTACCTTTCCCCTGATTTTTTGCCCCTTAGCTCCCCGTCCGGTGGTATGGCCGCCTTTCCCGGATCCAATACCCCTCCCCACCCTTTTTTGAGATCGGGACACTAATTTTGGTAGGTTTGACAAGTTCATGGATTATTTGGCTACTGGCCTCAGTCTTTTTAACGCCTCAAGAGTGGCGTATACATTGTTGGCCTTATTAGCGGTCCCCAGTATCTTCCCTACTATATCTCTTATTCCCGCCGCTTCAACCACTGCTCTTACGGCCCCTCCGGCGATCACTCCCGACCCCGCTGGGGCCGGTTTGAGTATCAACCGGGCCGCACCCAGTTTTAATCCCACTTCGTGGGGGATAGTCGTTTCTCTCATTGGCACTTCAATCAAATGCCTTTGGGCAAAAACATTGGCTTTTTTGACAGCCGTTGACACGTCTCCAGCCTTGCCCAACCCCAAGCCTACCTTACCCTTTTTATTACCGACAACCACCAGAGCGGTAAAGCTGATTTTATTTCCGCCCTTAGTCTTTTTACTCACCCGTTTTATTTGAACTACTTTTTCTTCAAACTCCCGGGGTTCCTGTGGGGCCCGATCTCGACTTCTCATATTATTAAAAGCCATATTTATTAAAATTCTAAACCGGCCGCCCTGGCAGCCTCAGCCAGACTTTTAACCTGGCCGTGATATTTATAACTTCCCCTGTCAAACACGATCTTTTTAATTCCTTTCTTTATGATCGCCTCAGCAACTTTTTTCCCCACTCCCCCCCCCGTCTCCCCGCCAACCTCACTAATAGTATTTCCAGAAACCAAGTCCACGGCTTGGGCGTAAATATATTTGTTGGATTTGATCACGCTCAGTCTTATTTTGTCAGTTCCCGCCCATTTCATCCGTGTCCGGCGGACTCGCCTTTCGGATTTGTTAAAGTATCGAGTGCTCATATTTATTACTTGGCAGCAGTACCTGTCGCTTTGGCGGCTTTACCCGCTTTTCTGACTATATCTTCTCCTTCGTATTTTAACCCCTTAGCTTTGTAAGGGTCGGCAGGGCGAAGGGCCCTAATTTTGGCAGCTACTTCTCCCACCACTCCTCGGTCGAGTCCAAAGACTGTAATTTTATTTTCTTTGACCTCAAAGCTCACATCCACCGGAGCGTCTACAACTATCTGGTGGGAAAACCCCAAAGACAAAGTTAACTGTTTCTCTGTCGTACTCGCTCGGTAACCAGTCCCGGATAATTCCAAGGTCTTGCTCCATCCTTTTGTCACCCCCGTGATCATATTGTCCACTATCGTCCTGGCCATCCCCGCCATGTTCCCCGCGTCCCCTTCGGTTGAAATCATGACTTGTTGGTCAGAGATATCCGCTTTCACCAAAGGCGGCAAAACCCAGTCCAAACTACCCTTAGGACCCAAAACATTTACCCGTCCGCCATCAACATTGATTTTGACTTCATCGGGAATAGTAATAGGTTTTTTGGCAATTCTGGACATATTTCTTACCACAGCTGGGCGACGATTTCGCCTCCCAAATTTAATTTCCTGGCTTTCTTGTCAGCCATTATTCCTTTGGGTGTGGACACAATGTTCATGCCAATTCCACCCCAAACTCGCGGCAAACCCTTTACCGAGGCGTACACCCGAGACCCAGGTTTGCTTACTCTTTTGATTCCAGAAACCGCGGGTTTCTTCTTCACATATCGCAAAACCAACTCCAACCGGTTTTTCTTTGTTACCGTCACATCTTCCAAATATCCCGCCTCTTTCATCACCTCAGCCACCGCTTTTACGGTTTTGACCAGTGGCATTTCCACCCTAACCGAGCCGGCCATATAACCGTTTCTAATTCGGGTTACAAAGTCTGATAGATGGTCGTTTACCATGACGCTTTCATAACTCCTGGTAATTCAGCCCGATGAGCCAACTCCCGAAAACATAATCGGCATAGGCCAAACATCCGCAAATATCCTCTTGGTCTGCCGCACATGCGGCAACGGTTCCTCAGTTGAGTGGGAAATTTCAGATACCCCTTGGTTTGTTTAACTATTTTTGATGTCTTGGCCATGTTCTTTTTTGAACGGCATGCCCATTAATTCTAAAAGCCGCCGGGAGATTTTAGCATCTCCTGAACCAATTACGAATGTAATTTCCAACCCTCTTACCCGGTCTATCTTGGCATAGTCGATCTCGGGGAACACAATTTGCTCAGATAATCCTAGGGTATAATTACCCACCCCATCAAACGCCGTTTCAGAAACCCCGTGAAAATCTCTGACCCTGGGAAGAACGACCGTAAACAGCTTAGTCATAAAGTCGTACATACGTTTTCCTCGTAATGTCACCAGTAGTCCCACCGGCGACCCCTGGCGCAACTTGAAATTAGCTATCGACTTTTTAGCCTTGGCGACTTTAGGTTTTTGTCCCGTGATCATCGCCAGTTGTTGTGAAACTTTGTCCAAGACTCCTTTGTCAGATGCCGCTTCTTTAAGCCCAATATTTACTACGATTTTGTTCACCCCCGGCACCGCCATGGGATTTTTTATTCCGAACTCTTCCATGAGTTTTGGTTTGGCTTCTTTTTGATATTTCTCTACTAAATTCATAATTGTTTAGGATTTATCAATGTCCTCCTCACATTTTCTGCACACCCGAATTTTTCTGTTTTGGTTGTCGAATCTATATCCCACCCGGGTAGGTTGTTTGCATTTGGGGCAAATCAAGGCAACATTGGCGACAGTCATTGGCCGGGAAGCCGTAATAATCTCGCCCGGCCTCTTTTCCCCCTGGGGTTTTTGGTGTTTTTTGTATTGATTAATGCCGGGGAGCATCACCGTCTCATCCGCCAAATACACCCTCTCTACTTTGGCCTGTTTACCGCGATCTTTTCCTACTGTTACCACAACAGTATCTCCCTTTTTGATTTTCATAGTACCTCCGGCGCCAATGACGCAATTTTATTAAATCCTCGATCCTTTATTTCCCGGGCAATGGGGCCAAAAATCCGACTTCCCCGGGGATCACCTGTTTTGGGATCAATAACGACAGCTGCGTTTTCATCGAATCTGATGTAACTTCCATCTTTTCTGCGTTGTTCTTTTCTCACTCTCACAATTACCGCCTTGACTATTTCCGAGTCTTTCACTACTCCCGTGGGGTCGGCGCGATCTACCACCGCCGTGACGGTGTCGCCTAAATACGCCCATTTACGCTTAGATCCACCCACAATGTGAATCAAGCGCAACTTTCGAGCCCCGCAATTATCGGCAAGTTTAAGGATGCTTCGAAGTTGTAACATATTATTTCTCCTCCACCATAAAAGCTTTAGTCTTAGATACCGGCCTTACTTCGACAATTTTTACTTGACTGCCCACAGCATGTGGCCTTAGGGCTGAAGCGTGATACTTTTTTGTTCTCTTCATTCTTTTGGGATATTTGGGGTGGGTTTTCCAAGTTTCCACTTCCACCACCACAGTCCCCGCCATCTTACTCGAGATAACTTTTCCAATGAATGTCCTTTGTGTTACCATAAGTTCCTATTTTACCGCATTAATTTCATATTTAACACCGTGAGAGTTCGGGCTAGTTGCTTTCGCAACATATATTTTTTTCTCACGTTTTTTTGTTTCTTGGCCACTATTTGAAGTCCCGTCTTGGCTATTTCTCCTCGCAACTCATGAGCTTTGACTGACAACTCCGCCACCGTCAAATCAATCAGTTTTATTGCTACCTCTTTTTGTTTGGATTTATTTGCCTGTGTCATCAATCTTTAGCTAACAGCCTGACTTTAAAAGGAATCTTTGCCCCAGCCCGATCAAAGGCCGTTTTCGCAGTTGAGAGGGACACACCTGTTATTTCAAAAATAATTCGTCCCGGCTTAACCACGGCCACATACTCGTGAATATCTCCCTTGCCCGAACCCATTCTCGTCCCAGGAGCTTTTTTGGTCACCGGTTTATCGGGGAATACTCTTATCCACACCTTCCCCCCTCTTTGTGTGTGATGGGTAATGGCTTTCCTAGCCGCCTCAATCTGTCGAGAAGACAACCAACCCCGGCCCAAGGCCATCAGACCAAATTCTCCGAAAGCCAAATCCGATCCCCGCCAAGCCAACCCCGGCATCTGGCCACGGAATTGCTTTCTATATTTTTGTCTCTTCGGTTGCAACATTACTTCTCTCCTTTGCAAATCCACACTTTAACTCCGATATATCCAGATCTGGTCAAAGCCGGCACTTGGGCATAATCAACATTGGCTCTCAGAGTCTGAAGCGGTACCGAACCCAACTTGTAGGACTCTTTCCGGGAAATCTCCGCCCCGCCAATTCTCCCCGCCAAAATGACTTTCACGCCCAAAGCCCTTGCCTGCATCGTCCGTTCCATGGCCTTGGTTACCACTCTTCGCGGGTGCATTCTCTTGATCAACTGTTCAGCAATACGTAAGGCCACCAGGTACGCCGACAAATCGGGAGTTTTTACCTCTTCAACCAAGAGATCAATTCTGGGTGCGGTTTTATGGTCCCCCACATGCCCCAATTTTCCATAAATGAATTTTTTCAACTCTTCTAACCCTGACCCCCCCCTACCGATTACTACTCCCGGCCGGGTAACGTACACGATGATTTTCAAGCTTTTTATAGACCTTTCAATTTCCACTCTGGTCACTCCGGCCACCGCCAGCTTTTGCATTATCGCCGCTCTCAAGTCCACATCCTGGGCCAAATAAGCTATATATCTCTTTTTGTTAGTAGTGAACCATCGAGAAACCCACCCCGAGGTAGGAGCTAGCGGCAACCTGAAACCGATAGGATTAACTTTCTGTCCCACTTTTCTCCTCCAAAATGACCTTAATATGTGAAAGCCTTTTGACTCTTATTCCTCGGCCAAATCTGGCCCCTCGAGCGTGGACGTCGCTTTTTTTAGCCACTCTAGGCCCCTCCAACACCTGGATTGATTGAACGATCAACTTGTCGGGGGACAGGGCCATATTATTTTTGGCGTTTCCCATAGCCTGCTCCAGGACTCGGGCCAAAGTGAGAGCTCCCCTTTGGGGCATTTGTTTCAAGCTGTTGATAGCCGATATTGGTCGTAAGTTTTTTACCGCCTCAGCCAACCAGCGCATTTTCCGCGGGTTATTTCTCACAAAACTCGCCCTGGCAATAACAATTTTGGGATTTGGGATTTGGGATTTGGTCATTGTATTAAGTTTTCTCCATTGTTCTCTTCACAATGGCTCCATGGCCGCGAAAGACTCGAGTTGGGGAAAATTCCCCCAAGCGATGCCCCACCATGGCTTCAGAAACGTATACATCAATAAATTTATTTCCATTGTGGACCTGAAACGTGTACCCCACAAACTCCGGGGGTATCTGGCTGTATCTGGCCCAGGTTTTGATAGGGCTTTTCTTGTCACCATCAACCATCTTGGCGACCTTCTTTAATAAATTATTATCTATATATGGTCCTTTTTTAGTAGATCTGGCCATACTATTTCCTTCTTTGGACAATCAAATAATCAGAATATCTGGTTTTTTTTCGGGTCTTTTTTCCGCGAGCCGGTTTCCCCCAGGGGGTCTTCGGGTGCATACCTTCTCCGGATCGGCCCTCACCTCCACCGTGAGGATGAGACCTCGGATTTTGTGCCGTCCCTCGGACGGTTGGTCTAATTCCCAAATGTCTCTTTCTGCCCGCTTTTCCCCAAACCACATTTTTCCAATCGCTGTTACCCACTTGCCCTATTGTGGCGTAAGCCGAAAGCGGAAACCGGCGTACTTCTCCGGAGGGCAATTTTACCAGAGCGTTGGCTTCTTCAAAACCCATAATGGTAGCCGCCGTTCCTGCCCCTCGTACCATTTGCGCTCCTCGTCCGGCAGCTATTTCCAAGGCGTGTATAGGGGTACCTACAGGAATAGCTTTCAAAGGCAGAGAGTTTCCAGAAGTCAACGGCGCATCTTCCCCGTTCATAATCGACTGTCCGACAGCCAATCCATCCGGAGCCAAAATATATCTCCTCTTTCCATCCACATATTGCAGCATAGCGATATTCGCCGATCGGTTGGGATCATATTCCACACTTACGACCATAGCTTTCATATCCCTCTTATCTCGATTCCAGTCAATCTCCCGCAAAAATCTCTTCTCCCGTCCACCTTGGTGGCGTACCGTTACCCGCCCGCCAGCCCCACGACCGGATTTTTTAGGTAAAATCCGCCTCAATTTCTTGTAAGGATTGGTGGTCGTTAAATTATCCGATCTTACAACCGAGCCAAACCTCATACCCGGTGTGATAGGTTTATAAAGTTTAATCGCCATAATTATTTAGGTTCCAAGGTTCCAGTCTCAAATAAATCTATTCTCTGGTCTGGTTTGACTGTCACTATCGCCTTTTTCCATTCCGGCTTAACCGCGAACTTAAATTTTTTCCCCAGACGATATTTTTTGCCCGGCATAACAGCGGTCTGCACTTTTATGACCTTCACTCCGAAAAGCTTTTCGACGGTCTTTGCCACATTCGGCTTTGTGACCCACCTTTCCACTCTAAACGTATATCGCTTCCCTGCCGCCCCGGCCATACTTTTTTCGGAAATGATCGGCTTAATCTGCATATCGCTTTACCAGCTCTGCCAGAGCTTTCCCAGTTATTAACAGGTTTTTATACTTCATTACTATATACGTGTTAAGTGAATCCGTTTTTATCGTCTCGACACCAGCCAAATTTCTAAAGCCCCTAATCAGTCCGTCCTGATCACTCCCGGCTATCATTAGCGTTTTTCCCTTTATTCCAGACTTTTCCTGCCACTTGGCCGCTTGTTTAGTTTTGAAGAGAGTTTTTGCTTCGCCCTCAATGACTATCACCACATTTTGGGAAGCTTTCAGGCTCAAAGCCGAAAGCATAGCCAGCCGCCGCGTTTTGGAAGGGACCAACAGAGTGTAATTTTGTTCTCCAGTAGGTCCGTGAGCGATTCCACCTCCTACAAAAATCGGGGCCCTAATTGATCCATGCCTTGCCCCTCCAGTGCCTTTTTGTCGATAAATCTTTCGCGTCGACCCCTCCACTTCTCCGCGGGATTTAGTTTTGGCGGAAGACTTCCTCTGGTTGGCCAAGTATACTCTCGTCGCCTGCGCCAGTAGAGTCGGGGACGCCTTTACTTCAAAAACTTTCTTTGGGAGTGCCACCTTTTCTCCCCTTTCTCCCTTTAAATTATAGGTAGGCGCGTAAATCATACTTTTGTTACCACGAGCCACCCGTTTTTGTTGCCCGGGACTGAACCTTTCACCCAAATTAAATTTTTTTGTCCGTCTGCCTCTACCACTTCCAGGTTTTTAACCATTACTTTTTTTCCGCCCATCCGTCCAGCCCGTCTTTTGCCTTTGTATACTCTTCCCGGAGTCGTCGTTGATCCGCTGGACCCCGGGGCTCTCTCCCTATCTGACTGACCATGAGTCCGAGGTCCCCCGGCAAATCCATATCTCTTGACTACTCCCGCAAACCCCTTTCCCCGGCTTATTCCCGCCACTCTCACTAGGTCCCCACCTTTCACTACATCCTCCAGTTTTATTTCTGTTCCTATTTTCGGTTTTTCCCCGCTTCTCACCTCTCTCACCTTTTCTTTAATCTTGAATCTTATTGCCTCATATCCATGCTTATCACTCGTCCTTAGATCCAAGACTTTCATCGGCAACACTTCCAGTGCCGTCACTCCCGTCCACTCCCGTTTCGGGGAATACTTATTGGACATCCCAATTTTTTTGGCAAATATTGTGTTCATACAAAAAAGCGCCCGTATCAGGCGCTAAATCTTCCCGTTCAGCCAACCTTACGGACCTGGAGCAATGGTCTGGCAATTCTCTCTGCCCACAGTGAGCCCAGTATACCAGATTTCCCCAAAAGTTTCCAACCATCAAACCTTTTTGGGTCTGAGCTCCACTTTAGTAACTCGAGAATTAAGTCTTAATCCTAACATCAA
>Ga0209431_10003015_pt1 | contig 13497 bp, 21 predicted proteins | sample RifCSP13_3_FD_184021 | JGI IMG/M metagenome (GOLD analysis project Ga0209431, IMG submission 184021) | Soil microbial communities from Rifle, Colorado - Rifle CSP2_sed 13_3 (SPAdes) (version 2) | ecosystem: Environmental > Terrestrial > Deep subsurface > Rock core/Sediment | place: Rifle...
GTCCTTTGCGCGTAAAGCACGCATCCGCTCAGAATTATACTCAGACATCTCCTTCTGCATAGACCTGTATTCCTGCCAGCCAATCATCCGCGTTATAAGCAAACGATTAAGCCCCATGTTAGCAAACGAAATCGTAACTGCCACAGCCATAATCGATACTGTCGACAGCGGTATGATAGAGACATCGACCATTTTCCTCAGTCCTCTCGTCGTGGTATTCAATTACTCGAATATAACCGTTATTGCCTTTTCACAGACTATTCGCCCAAGATTCGCCTAAACGCAGGATACATCTCCGCTGCTCTCTCACGCATCAACAGTTCATAGTACTGATAGATTATGCCCACGGAAAGCAGGATGCCTGTTCCGGATCCGAATACACCTAGGAAATCTGCAATGCCAGCTACCAATGCTACAATTATGCCGCCTAGAACAGTTACCACCGGTATGTATCGCTTAAGCATCGCCTCAATGGGTCTTCCAGAACGCCTGTATCCAGGAATCTGCATTCCAGAATCCATCAGCTGCTTCGCTACCGTCGATGGTCCAAGGCCACCAACTTCAAGCCAAATGAGCGAGAAGACTGCACAGAAAGCAATGAGGATTCCTAGGTAAATCAAGGCGTGCACGGGATCTCCGAAGACGTTTTGCAGGTTGCGAGGTGCCGTGGTAAAATACGCGAGACCACCCGCAGGCTGTATACTTGTCTGAGCCTGATCACCCGTACCGGATGTTACAACTTTGTAAGAACCTAAAATGTCAATGAAGAGGTTTGTTCCAGGCAGAGGCTGCCCCTGCGTGCTCCAGATAAGCTGAGTGAAGAAGTATACGTTAGCGAAAAGAGCAGATGCAAAGATAACTGGAAGGTTTGAGACATAGAGAAGTTTGATAGGATATTTGCTACGGAACCCCTTGTATCCGGCATACGACATAGGAAGTTCAATTCGGATACCATTCAAGTATATCACTATGAGGAACACTGCAATCGTTGCTATGAACCCGATAAGCGAAGGATAGATACCTTCTCCAACAATCCATGAAACTATAGTGTAGCCAGCACCTGAAGCTCCAGGTCTCACAAAAAGTTGGCCAAGCGCGCCGACGAACAAGCCCGATGCTGGAGAGAACATTTGCCAGAGAACATTTTGCGCGACTCCAGCCATGATAAAAAGGCTTATTCCGCTGCCTAATCCCCATCCTTTTTGGACAAGTTCGTCCAGCAACATAACGATTATTCCTGCGGCTAAAAGTTGCAGAAGTATGACTATCGTTGCCGTGCCTAAGTCGTTTACGGCTCCATACATGCCACTGATGATATATGCTCCTGCTTGGATTCCTGTTAGGAGTATGCTGAAGACTTTACTGGCTATTGTAAAAAGTCCTCTATCTTCAGAGTTGGACATGTCGCATTTTATGAGTGCCGAGCCTGCGAGGAGTTGTAAGATGAGCCCTGCCGTGACAATAGGGCCTATGCCGAGTTCCATGAGTGTTCCACGGTTGCTGGCGAAAATTACGCGGAGCGCGCCGAATTGGTCGCTCAGGTTGGTTGCTACACCGAAAAGTGGGATCTCGCTCATGACAAGGTAGACTATAAGGACGAGTGCTGTCCAGAAGATTTTTTCGTTAAATTTGACTTTGCGTTCGGGAACTTTGATTTCTGGGAGTATGCGTCCGATTGGTTTAAAGAGGCTTAGGAATCTACCTGCCATTGGCTATTTTTACTCTCCAGGTTCCGCTACTTCTGCTGTTTCTTCAATTTCTTGTTCGGTTATGAGCTTTCCGCCTGCTTTCGTAATTTTTTGGGTTGCGGTTTTTGAGGCGGATGGAACTGTTACGGTTAAGGGTTGGGAAATTTTCCCTGTGCCCAGGAGTTTGGTGTAGCCCATTGTTTTTAGGTTTATTGTTGTTTGTGCTGGGTTTGCTCGGGCGATTTCTGCGAGGTTTGTGAGGTTCAGGATATTTTCTTTTCGGTGAATATTTTGGGGTGAATGGAATCCGTGTTTGCCGAAGTAGGGTTCATTCATGTTTGAGACTAGGCTCCATAAGTGTTTGTGGCGTCCGACTTTTCGGTGGCCTTTTGAGCCTGAGTCTCGGTGCTGACCTATTCTTCCGAAACCTTGTGTTCTGGAACCGCGCATTTTTCGGTGTTTTCTGAGTTTATGTGGCATCATTTATTCCTGCTTGTTGTTTCATAGTTTCTTCTTTTGCTGCTTTCTTCAGCTTTATTTCGAGTACGCCGTTTTTATAGGTTGTGCGTACGATGTTGGGAATGACTACTTTTGGGAGATTTAAACTTTTATAGTATCTGCGGTCTTTTGCTTTTGCGCTGAGTATAAGTTTTTTGTCTTTCACGCTGATTTTGAAGGTTTCTTGGTTGAAGCCTGCTATTTCTGCGACTATTGTTATCCAGTTAGCGTCTTGGAACATGTCAATTAGTGGTTTGGGTTCTTTCCATTTTCCTTTTCCTAGGCGTTTTGGTAAGCGATATTTTTGTGGGTGAACTCTTCGCGGCGTTTTATAGTTTTCAAGGCGCAAAGTTTCACTGCCTGTTTTGGAGTTGATTTTGAAGCTTTTGGGATCTATCCATTTAAGGTGCTTTCTGCTTCTCCTCCACTTTGCGCTCATTGTTTCTGTTCCCCCAGATGATACAGAGGAAATCTGAACCGTAATTATAAAACGTATCGCACACAGTTGCATCGATGAGACGATTTTATGCGAAGCTGTTCCAACATTAATTTAACGTATGAAGTGGATTGGCTTTGCCACGGCGACAAACACCGACTTCGCGTGTAAAAGTAGCCAAACAAACCACAGGAAATCGTTAGCGTCGGTAATGCAGAACGTTGATTGCGTTCTCAACGTTTCTTCACACACCCCAAGTCAAACCTACAGTCTGAGTGTTTTGCACCAAAAAGCAACGCCAGGCAATACAACGACAAGAAAATAAAGCCAAAGCACGACCGACGACAACTCGGGGATAAAGTAGCCAGCTTTTAATGAATAAAGAAAGCCAATATTCTTCATACTAAGGACTGAAAAGAGAACAAAAGATGGAATTGAACGCTGGTTTCTTAAACCATTCGTTTTACAAGCTCGTTTATAGCTTCGCCACGATAGCCTGCTTCGCCGCCTGCACGATAACTCCGCTTTGTCTTTCCCTTGTAGCCCTTCTTCGGCGGGTGCAGTCTGAAAACGTGTTGCACCCCCTCAAGCTTCCAGTAGTCAACTTTACAGCCTGCAACGGCTTCGGCGAAGTTGTCGACGGATTTGAATCCGAGTTTCTGTGCAGCTTCATCAGTAAATGCTTTTCCACCCGCGATTTTTCCGCGTTTCTTTATCATCAACATCACCGTTTCCTTAGAAGCTTCGCCCCATGTGACATAGCTTTGCGCTCGCTTCAGCATACCACGAAATGCGGGTCTGCTGTCTAATATGACAGCGTGGTTGCTATGAGTCAAATGCAACATAGAAGTTGTTTCTTTGGCTTGGCGTTGCGCGCTGATTTCGCCTCTGACCTTGACGGCGACTATACATTTGTAAGTTTCTGTTTGCTGCTCTGCCATTTTATTTCACCCAGTCCGTCGGGGTAATCAAGTTATACGTCTTCTTCAATGCGTCAAAAGTCGCGCACGCAAAAGACGGCACAGTCCTGGTTGAGCCATAAGTTCTGCTCCAAAGGTCCTTGACGCCTGCCAAACCCATTATAACCTTGGCGACTTCGCTGGCAACCAAACCTAAACCTCTGGGACCAGGCACAACGACAACGCGAACACTACCGCATTTGCCCTCAACTTGGAATGGCACCGAGTGCCCTCTGCCGCAGCCGCATTCCCAACTGCCGCAGCCGCGTCTAATGGGCACTATGTTTAATCTTGCGTCAGCCGCAGCCTTCTCAATAGCGTTGCGAACTTGGCTGGCTTTTCCACCTCCCAAACCAAGGTATCCATCGCGGTTTCCAACGCATACAATAGCCTTAAACCTGGATTTTTCGCCAGCGTCAGTCTGCTTCTGAACCAAGTTAATGTTTATAACTTCTTCCTGTAGGTCAGGAAGCAACGCGTCCACAATCTGGGATTCACTGATTTTCAAGCCGCTGAGGAAAACCTCTTCGATGGAGGTTATTTTTCCCTCCTGAATTAACTTGCCCAACCGGGTTTTAGGAACCCACTCTTCAAGGTTAACTTTCGGACGTTCTCGGTCTTCTCTTCGTCTACTCATTCTTTCTTACCACCAGTTTTAGCATCAGTCTTAACTTTGGCTTTCGCAGTAGAGGGCTTGGATTCTGCCTTCGCCTCGGCCTTTTTAGCCTGAGCCTTGGCACCAGATACCTTAGCTGGTTTAGCCTTAACTTCAGCTTTCACTTCAGCTTTTTCAGCTTTTGCCGCTTTCGCCTCAGGCTTCACAGCTACGCCAAACGCGACGAGCACGTCAGTCTTAACCTTTGCAAAGTGCTCTCCCACCTTCTCAGGCGGAAGCTCCTTCGCGAAGTACGCGGAAAACTTCGGCGCATACTCCTCGGCAGTGCCTAAACTTTTAGCGTACTTCACAATGTGCTCCCCCTCACAGCGCCTCTTTACGATTTTCGCTTCATCGTGCGGAACGGTGACACCAGCGTCCAAAACCCCGCTCAAGGTGGCGAAAATCTTGGAGCCTTTCGTCGGCGAAACCAAACCAATATCTAAAATAGCCTCAGAAATGCCATTGGCCTTTGCTTTCAACCCGCACAGGAGGCCCGTCAAATAAGCCGAAGGAACATTGCCTGTCGCGGCTTTCCAGCCATACTTCTTCACGAGCTCTTTGCTGTGCGCCGAAGCCAAAACCAAATCGCCCTTGGGTTTAGCAATAATAATCTGTACCACAGTATTCTTCAGTGAACTGCGAGCGACAAGACGCGGCTTCCCAGAAACCACCAATGCTTTTCGCGCTTGGTAATCTGTTTTGCATTCTCTCCGCCTACGCAACGGAACACGGTAACGTGAACCCTTAGCCACTAACGCTTCCTCCACATATCATGAGCCTTCGCATAGCGCTCCATATCCCCGATTGAAGCAAACCTGCCGCTACCAGCAACCATGTACAACTTCCGGTAGTTGCTCTCTGTGACAACACGGGTTGTCTTCAACTCGCGAAGTTTGCGTCTGAGACTGCGGATCTTTGTCATCCAAGCGTCTTTCTTCGAAATCCTCGAATGTGGAGTCCCGCTCTTGCTGCCTGGACCCTTGCGTCGACCTTTCCGTTTCTGCGCCTGAATTACCTTTGCTCTTCCGCGGCTTATGCCTTGTATATGAAGTGGCTTAATGATTTTCTCGTGAACCAATTTTTTGACGTCTTCGCGCGTGATGGCGCCTTCAACATCTTCGATGCGTTCAGGGTCTATCCACACCCGGTTTCGCCCGATTTTCAACACTTGCGCTGCTAAGCGCCTTTGATTAGTCAGGTTGGTCATCGTTTTTTAGCTCCTTTCTCGGTTTTAGTTTTCTTTGGCGCCTTCTGCGGCTTCTTTTCTTTCTTTTTCTCTTCTTTCTTCTCTGCCGGCGCTTTCTTTGCTTCCTCTGGTTTTGGCTCTTCTTCGGCGGTGGCCTTAACTTCTTTTACGTTCAGAATTACCAAGTTGCGTTTTCTAGCTTCACTTACAATCTGTCCGCGCTTTCTTTTTCCGACTGTGTGGGCTATCCGAGCAGCTTCAATTTTAGGATTGAGTTTAACCAACTCCTCAACGTTATGAACCAAGACTTCTTCATACCCAGATGGGTGTAACCCGCGGGCAACTTTTGGGCCTTTGTAGCCTGTGCTGGGACCCGGTGGCCAACCTTTGATTTTTCTACGTACCTTGTTATCTAATCCGCGAGGTCTCCGCCAGCTTTCGCTAAATTTGTCGTACCGCCAGCTTTCTGGTCTGACGAAGGCAGGCTTGTGCCGTTTGGCACGGGCTCTAACTTTCAGCGCATTCTGCGTTGACAACTCTTTGCGTTCAGACATTAATCCATACCTTCATTTCGTTCGTAAACGTATATGCCGTCCAAGAAGACGCGAGGGTCCTTATTTGTAACCCTCGTCATTTGCTCGATGTTTGCTGACGTTTGACTTACGTCTTCCAGCATTGCACCTTGGACAATTATGTCTTCAGCTTCGACTTTCACTTTAACGTCGCCAAGAATCTTGGCTTTTCGCGCTCTCCGCTCGCCTGTAAAGTTTTCAACCATAACGGCTCTGTCCTGGACCTTCACAGTGATTGGAAAGTGGGAGAATACGATTTTCAGCTTGTAATTGTAACCTTTAGTCACACCTGTAATCATGTTTTGAATGTGTGAGTTGATTGTGCCAACAAGTGAGGCTTCTTTTTTACGTGGCCACTCTGCGGAGACGCGCACCGTTTTTCCATCAGTCTCAATTGATATGTTAGCGTGAGAGAAATCTCTGGTCAAAGTTGCCTTGCTGCCTCTAACGGTAACCTTGCGCATTTCGATGTTAACTACTACGCCATCGGGAATTTGGATTATTCTGGAAACTTCTGGCAGTCGCATAAGCTTTCACCATTCTAATACACGAAGGCTAGTAATCTGCCCCCGACATTTTTCTCCTGAGCTTCGCGGTGGGCGATTACGCCTTTGGAAGTTGAAACCACCATTAAGCCAACGTTTCGGGATGGAAGGAACTTTTTCTCCCAGTCCTCGAAATCGCCAACTTTAACGGAGAAGCGTGGTTTTACAGCGCCGCACTTGTTTATTCTTCCCATGAGTTGGACTCTAAATTTTCCCGAGCGGCCATCGTCGATGAATTCGAATTCTCCGATATAACCGTTCAGCTGCATTATGCGCAGGACTCGACCCAGAAGTTTAGAGGCCTGGCTGATGATGCATTCACGTTTGTTACGCATCTCGTTGTTTATGATGGTGATCAAACCATTTGTCAAAGTGTCCATGTGGCAATACCTCGCTACTCATATTTCTTGAAGCCAAGTTTCGGTGCAGCTTCTCTAAAACAGTGCCTACATAAATATAAATCATAACGTCTGATAATAGGCCCGTAAGATCCGCATCTTTGGCAAGGCCTTGACCCCTTTCCGAATTTTCTTTCTTTCTTCAATTGCTGTTTTCCCATTCGTCTTCCCTCGGTTTTATACGATTTCTACTCCTAGAGTCTGTTTGGTGAACAAGATTGCTTCTTCGGGCGTCAGCATGTGCTTGCGGCCGACTTTGGCTTTTCGCTTTCTTCGGTCTCTCACACGGTCGCCTGGACGATTCAGCGTTACGCAGATGTCCATGCCGAAGATGCCCACATCTGGGTCGTATTTTACACCTGCTATTTCTATGTGTTCTTTAAGACCGAATGCAAAGTTGCCGTGCTCATCAAACGATGACTTGGAAATTCTGTTGTCGATAACGGGCAGAACCTTCTTCAGGAAGTCTATGGCAGGTTGTCTCCTCAGCGTAACGACGCAAGCAATCGGCTCGCCTTTTCTAATGCCCCAGTCGCGTATTGAGGTCTTCGCGTTTCTCTTGACAGGAGTCTGTCCTGCTATTTCTTTGAGGACTTTGAAGGCTTTTTCCAATGGTTCTCCTGATTTGCCCACATTGAAGTTAACGACAACTTTCTCGATTTGGGGTTTAAGCATTGGCTGCTCTTCCCACTTCTTAATCATGGCGTCTTCAGACAACTGCTTGAGCCTCCGGAGTTGCTGTAAGCGGTTGAGTTGCACCTAATGAAAATACGAAATTGAGTATTGTTTGGTAGCGCGTGCCTTTTTCATCTTCGACAACTACCAAAATGCCTTTGCGTTTCTTGGCTTCAGCCTTTTCAATCTCAACTATTTTGCCTTGTACGCCGATGTTCTTTCCGCCAGTAATTACGGCGAAGTTGCCTTCCTTAAGCTCTATGCGTTCAAGCACTTGCTTTTCAGGTAAACTCAACTTCAGAATATCGAACGTTTCATAAACAACTTCATGCGGATTCTTTGGATCTGCAACTTTGATAAGCATATTTGAGCCGTCGTGCATGTTGAGTTGTACTCCGCCTCTCACTGTAGCTTTGTCTTTGATTCTGCTGAGCTTGAAGCTTGTGTCCTCCTTTCTTATTGGGCTGAGGAATAAGCCTTTGTGAGAGGGCATGATTCTGTAGTATTTGTTTGCGTCAGGTATTGAGATGACGTCCATCAAGCCGACTGGAAAATCATCTTTTTTCTGGATTTTTCCGTCAACGAGGACCTTTCCCTGATTAAGTATTTTCTGAGCTTCTTTTCTGGTTTCTGCAACGCTGAGAATATCGCGAAGAACAAGCGTTAGTGGCAAACAGCCTTCTAGGCTGTGCGGACCAGATGAGGGTTTCACTACCCATGGATCTTCTTTCCTGTGAATCGGCCAGAATCTCGGCGCTGGTTTACGTTTTAATCTTGCAGTTTTTCCCTTTTTACCCAAATTTATGTTCCTCCTTCAGTTTTAGGAGTAGTTTTGCGTTTTGCTGCTGGTTTCTTTGCGGCAGCTTTAGGCGCGTCTGTTTTTGCCGCAGGTTTTTTCGCTGCTTTAGGCGTCTCCTCTTGCATTGAGGGTTTTTCTTCTGCAGGTTTTGCTTCTGCTTCTTTTTCCTTTTTCGCAACTGGCTTCTTTGGAGTTACTGTGGCTTTGGCGGCTTTTGTTGTTGCTGCTTTAGCTTTTGGTTTTTCTTGGGGTACTTCTTCAACCATTGATATCTCTGGCGCTTCTGCGGCTGCTTCTTCTTGAGCTGGGATTAACGGCTTTTCTTCAGCAGCAGGTTTCTCTTCTATTGCTTCAATAGCTTCTTTCTCTTTAGCGCCTTTTTTCGGAGTGGGAGACTTTTTCGTTATAACTTTACCTGTTTGCTTCTTGATAATTGGCTTCTTTCTCTCCAAGACTGCCTTTCGAAGTTTGTCGTCAAGATTCAGGTTTTTAATCATGACTTTGGAAGGGTGCAACGCGACGAACACGGCGGTTCCGTCTACTTTCTCGCGGGTTAATCCCTCGAGATAAATCCTGTATCGTTTTAGGTCAACGCGCGAGATTTTTCCTTCGAACCCTTTGTGGTCTCCACGCATTATTCGAACTGTGTCACCTTTTCTTACTGGGAGAGTTTTGATGCCTTTTTGAGCGAGAAGTTCAGGCGAAAGAGGAGCTGCCATAAGCTTGTGACGTATATGAGCAGGTGCGTTGAAGAGCTTCTTGCGCTGTTTTCCAGGATTTCTGACTGGTTTGGTTGCGTGCATTAATTTTCACCTATACAATTGTGCTGGAGGCACTTGCGATTCTTGGCCATCTCTCAGCTGCTTCTCTTGCTACTGGTCCGCGGATTTCTGAGCCTTTCATTTCGCCATCAGGGGTAATTATTACTGCAGCGTTTTCCGCGAATTGAACCCAGACACCGTCGATTCGTCTGAAAGGCTTTCTTTGTCTAACGATGACTGCTTGGAAAATTTTCTTTCGCATGTCGGGTGCGCCTTGCCTAACGGAGACTGTTATCTTGTCGCCCACTGTGGCGGATGGGTATCTTCTCAATCGACCCTTATAGCCGTTAACTTGAATTAGTCGGAGTTTTCTTGCGCCAGTGTTATCCGCGCAACGAAGGATAGTTGTTGCCATACAGCCGCGCGAAAGTTTTTGTCCGTGAGCAAGCATGCCTTTTGCGACTAATGCACGTTGTTTTGCTTTCGCCGCCACCTTACTTCTCCTCCACTTTCTCTACGACAACGAACGAAACTGTCTTGCTTAATGGGCGGCATTCCGCAATTTTCACGTGGTCGCCTTCTTTGGCGTCAATGCAAGGTGGATTGTGTGACGGGATGTGACCTCGCCTGCGTTCATACCTCACGAACTTGGGCGAGAACTGCAGGTATTCACGTTCAACAATCACAGTCTTGTCCATTTTGGAAGTGGCAATTACGCCATCGAATACGCGTCCTCTTACTGGGAGAGTCCCGTGGAAGGGACAGTTTCTGTCTTCACAGGTCTTTTTGGGTTTTTTGAAAGTTAACGACATTACCATAACCTCTTCACTGTTTTCTTGAGGCGGTCTTCAGGCCTTCCCACAAGAAGTTTGCCATCGATTTCGACAACTGTGCCTTCGGAAAATTGAAAGTTGAAAACTGTTGAGTTTTTGACGACTATTTTCTTTCTGCCTTCATGTTGGATCACGAAGGTGTTTTTTGTCTCGTCTATTACTTGACCATGTAGACCCACGTAGTCTGCGTGTTGGCTTCGGGTGATTCGGCCTTGTGTTCCTATGAATTCTTCGCGTATTACGTCTGGTGTAACTTTCATTCTGATTCTTTCTCCTTTGGTTTCTTTTGCCTATCGGTTTTAATCTTCTTCGGTTCAGGTTTTTTGGTTTCTTTTGCTTCTGTCTTGCGAATTCCCAGCTTGTACTCATTCTCAATAGTTAGAATCTGAGCAATTGTTCTTCGTATCTCTCTTGTTCGGGTGGGGTTTTCTATGGCGCCGCCTGCGCTTATCATAGTTCGTAATCTAGATAATTCTGCTCTGAGTTCCAAGAGTTTTTTGGCACGATCTTCAGTGGACATGTTGCTGATTTCTTTCAGTCGAAGTATGGGCATTACTTGGGTGCCTCCTCAACTTTGGTCTCAGCAGGTTTTTCAGGTGTATGAGCTTTTTCGGGTGTAGTTGCAGTGGTTTTTGTAGCTTCGATTGTTTTAGCGTTTTCAGGTGTCTCGGCTTTCTTCTCTTCTTTTAGAGGTGCGTTTTCTGCAGGTTTCTCTTCTGTTTGCGTTTTCTTGACTTGTTTTTGTTCAGGTGCCGGTTGTTTTTCCAGTTTCTCCTCAGGAACTGCAACTGCTGGTGCTTGATCTAAAATTTGAACTTTGTCAGGGAATTGTGCGTCTGGAGGCATGATTTTAACTTTCACGCCGAACATTCCGGGTTTAAGTTGAACGTGGGCCTCAGTTTTGCGCATGTATCGTAATGCAGGTTCGCCGCATCTTGGGAAGTATCCTGCGCGGAACTTTTCGAATCGTGCGCGTTCTGTGCGGAGTTTGCCGCTGATTACTATTTCGCAGCCTAATGCGCCTGCTTCCATGACTTGGTTTAATGCCCAGAAGCCTGCGCGCCTGAAGTGAATTCCTTTTTGTAGGGCTGATGCGATGCGTGAGGCAACTACGTGAGCGTTTAGTTCGGGAACTTCTATTTCGGATACGGAAATTTGGGGATTTGAAACGTTGAATTTCTCTTCTAGAACTGATGCAAGTTCTTTGATGGTTTCTCCGCCTCGTCCAATGACTAAGCCTGGACGCATTGCGTAGACAACTACGTGTGTTCCCAATGGGGTTTTGGAGAGGTTTACTCCGCCGTATCCGGCGCGGTCAAGTTTTTTCTGTAAAAACTCGTCGATTTCCGCGTTTTTGATGGCTTCTGTTATGAACCTTTTGACTATGGACATTAAGTTTCTACTCCTAGCCCAGGTTTTTCGCCTAAAACGATCTCGATGTGTGACAGAGTTTCGAATTTTGGTGATGCTCTGCCGTGGGCTCTGGGCGTGAATCTTTTAATTTTCATGCCTGGGTATGCTGCTGCGTGGATTATTTGGAGTTTGTCTGTGTCTAGGCTTTTGTTTTCTGCGTTTGCTTCGGCGCTTTCAAGTATTTTTAGGATGTGTTCTGCGGCGTGTATTGGGTATCTTCCTGCGAATGTTTTTATTAATCCTCTGCGGTGTCCTGCTTTTTTGTTGTATCTTCGGAAGGGTATGGCTTTCTTTTTTTCCATGACGTCTTTTAGGTATTCTTTGGCTTTGGTGAGCATCATGCCTTTGACTGAGTGGCATATTTCTCGGGAGTGTTTATGGGATACCCTAATTTCTCGACCGCTTGCTTTAACGGTTTTTTCAGGGTCTAGTTCTTCCTCGATGATGGAGTATCCCCATTTTGGCATATTCTATTTCTCCGACTGCGCAATTGAACAGCGTAAAAGCAATTTATATGGCTTTCCGTATCACAGCTATTTTTTTGATAAAATAGGCTAGGTTTGTTTCCCTTGCTGGGGGACGAATTCGAGCGTGAGGTGCCTAATTTGTGGAGCGTGATTTGCCTTTTATAGTTTTTCCAAAAACACGTGTGTCTTTGCGATTTGGGTACTGTCCGTTACGGTTTGTTGCTGTTGGTGTTGCTTGCTGTTTTTGGATAGCTGAGTATTTTGTTGCTTCAAAAAAACTGTACCTTCTTGCATGAGGGAGGGTAGGTGTGGAGAGCAGAAGATAGCTTAGCGCTTTGTTTATTTATGGTTCCTGTGGGGTGTGTGTAATTATTGTATTAATTGTAGTAGTGACGGTTTGCTATTGTGCAACTTCTTTTTTTGCGTTATGCTGCCAGATCTGATTGCCTGAAGGGTTGTTGGATGTCTTGTGTTTGGGTAGGGAGAAGGGAAAAGGGGAAGGGAAGAAGGGACAAAAACATTGCAGATCAATGCTTGTGCGTTGCTAGTTTTGAAAAGGGTGAGTTGGGGTAAATGGGTTTGGAAAGCTTGTTAGATGATAGAAGCCCGTTAATAATGCATTGTTGTATTATGGAAGCGCTTGTGTTTGTCAGGTTTTTTATCAACGAAGCATTTTTTGCCGAAATTGAAGAGGAGCTGCGGAAACTATGTGGTGTGCACGTTAACGCGCTCAGATTAGTTTTCTTCGTTATGTTTAAAGGACAAGAGAACGGCGGGTTTTTGCCCTGACTGCTCATGGAGCAAATGGCGGGCAAGCAATAAGAGCGAATTATGCGGAACTGAAGAATAGACACACACAGATTAAGGAGAACTAGCAAAACCCTCTCATTACGTTTGGCAGGAACAGCCTCAATAACGGGTTCTCTAACGAAAGCAGTCAAAATTTCTTGGGTGGATTCTGCGATGTGTTTATGTTTCACTTTCAGGGTTAAACCTAAGCGGAGGCAGAAGTGATGAAGGAAAAGAACGGTCACATAACTATGCTGCATGGCGCAGGGGGCACCGTCATGCACGACTTGGTGAAGAATTACATTGTGAAGTACTTCGCTGGAACGAGCGCAAACAACGCTGAGGTTCCCTTGGAAGCAATGGATGATGCTGCTGTTGTGGAGGGCATAGTTTTCAAGAGCGATAGTCACGCGGTTAAGCCGATTTTCTTTCCGGGGGGCGACATTGGGCGCTTGGCCATTTCAGGCACAGTTAACGACATCTCCGTTTTGGGCGCGGAGCCGTTTGCTTTGGCATGCGGGTTTATCTTGGAGGAAGGACTGGCGATTTCTGATTTTGAGCGGATATTGGCGAGTATGCGGCAAACCTGCATCGAGGCAGGCGTTAGCATAGTCACAGGCGACACCAAAGTGGTTGAGAAAGGCAGCTTGGGCGGTTGTGTCATGAATGTTTCTGGAATGGGAAAAAGGACCCCTGCGTTAGAGCATAATCTGGATGTTGTTAAGCGTTTCAGGCGCGGTTTTGCTTCGCGTTGGATGCTAGATTCAAACTTGAAAGCAGGCGACAAAATCTTGCTGTCGGGCACAATAGGTGACCATGG
>Ga0209431_10003016_pt1 | contig 13493 bp, 20 predicted proteins | sample RifCSP13_3_FD_184021 | JGI IMG/M metagenome (GOLD analysis project Ga0209431, IMG submission 184021) | Soil microbial communities from Rifle, Colorado - Rifle CSP2_sed 13_3 (SPAdes) (version 2) | ecosystem: Environmental > Terrestrial > Deep subsurface > Rock core/Sediment | place: Rifle...
TATCCTTTTTGCTACCTTCAAAACCCTCTACCAGCTCCCATGCCAAAACCAGAAGAGAAAACCTTCGGGACCCGGCACATGGCTGGCTGTGTTAAGGAAAAGCCAAAAGCTCGATCCAAGAACCAGCCCTACGAGAACCAAGCTAAGTATAGGCCACACGGTTTTGCTCTCTCCCACTAAACCCTCCGACTGCTTGTCATCCTTAAAGTGAAGGAATGAATCCGGGTACCCTGTCCTTGTAATTTCTAAAGTCATCGCCGAATTTCTCTTCCAGCTCTCTATCCTCCTCTTTGGCCAACAAGGCGTATCTGATGATCAAGAAAGGAGCGAGGGCGAGTGTCACAAGCGTCGGCCACATGATAAGGAAAGCAGCTACGATGAGAATTAATCCCAAATACTGGGGATGGCGCAATTTGGCATAGAGGCTGTCGGTAACCAGTGATCCTTGGGCGTGGTAGACCTTTTTCCACCCCACGCCAAGGAGATAGAAACCTATAACTGTAAAGCCAGAGCTCACGACCATTACCAGATAGACCCCAGCGTCCAGGTTTATGATCCCGGTGCGAAAAAGAAGATATGCCAAGAGATGGCTCTCATTTCCTCCAAAAATCTGCGGTTCAATTCCAAGCAAAGGAGCCAAAAGATAAATGGTAAGCGGAATGCCAAACATCTCGGCAAAAAGGCTAATAAAGAAGGCCGTCGCCAGCCCTGCACCTTGCCACTCCCTTGGTTTCCGAGGACGTGTTAAGAAGAAGAAAGAGAGCAGGATAACGGCGGTACTGACGACCACTGTTGGCCAGTTCCCATACCACTCGTCAAAAGACATGTTAGACGGAGATCTGGTGACGGCGCTACCACAGCCCAAAAAAAATGAGCCCACAATAAGAATAACAACCACGGTCCGAATCCTGTTCCGCTGATTCATCATGCCCTCAAAAGACTTTGTGGATGCTGGTCATCGGGATCCGCTTCAGGCTTCATGCTGTAAATTTTGCTCTTATCAACGACGAGCTGTCCGCCTTCCGCAAGCTCGATCTTAAACCTATCTAGCGGCCTGGGCGCTGGACCCTCAAAGTTAGTCCCATCCTTAAAGAAGCCACTGCCATGGCACGGACACTTAAATTTATTTTCCGCCGGCAACCAGCGTGGGGTACACCCGAGATGGGTACATTTCGCAAACAAGGCATAGAGACCGGCTTCTTCCCTCACGATCCAGACCCGAAACTCCTGTTTGAATTTTTCATTGACCTCGCCGAGGACATAATCGTTGGGATCTCCCGCTTTAAACCTGCTAGGTGGCTCAAAGAGAACCCGAGGGAAGGCTGAACGGATGAATCCTAACAGAGCGGAAAAACCAAAAACGGCAAAGCCACCCCAGCCCAGCCGAGTAAAAAAATCCCTTCTGGACCAGATACCTTTCTTCTTTTCTCCTTGGCTTTTCTCTTGACCCGCCATGGTTAAAGCTCCTGACAGGTTTACCTTTTATGCATCGTCCGCATCATGAAATAAGTTCCCAGGGGACAGGCCAGCATCGCTACGAGAATCAGAACGAGCGATAGAAAACCTGACAGAGAGATTCCGAAAAGTGGAATCACCAAGACTAAGAGGAACGGCGCCCCGCAACACAAAGCCTTAAGCAACATTCCCCTGAGCATCCCTTTTCCCTTGTCTCGGGGAACATCCACTCCCTCCCCAGCTTCAACTACCTGCATGGATGGGACTCTCTACTTTCTCTTTTAACAGTATCTGATCTGACATACAGACCCTCCCTTATGATTTTCCGCCAGCAACTAACTGCCCGAAATAACCTCGTCCCTCCTTGCTGTCCCAGTCTCTAGCGCCCATAGCCCTGCCTACAATCTCCCCTCCATTACCGATTATGGTGGTCACCGGCAGTGCCCAAGCCTGGTAAAGCTCAAAGACACTCCCATCCGAGTCCAGGAGCATTATAAAAGTAAGCTTGTGCTTCTTGGCAAAAGCATTAACTTGTTCCGGAGTCTCCCGAAAATTAATCGCCAGAATCACTAACCCGTTATTACCGAACTCCTTATGAAGCTCCTCCATCGATGGCATCTCCACCACGCAGGGAGGACACCATGTGGCCCAGAAGTTTAGAAAAACCACTTTCCCCCGCAAGTCCTTAAGGCTGATGCGTCGGCCAGAAAGATCTTCCAAGGTGAAGTCCGGCGCTGGGATCGCCTTCTCGGGTTTCTCAATCCTAAGTTTCTTAGTGTAACTCTCGGCAGCAGGTGCTGGCCCCTTTTTCTTGTGAAAGAATCCCTCCGCGGAGTTTCCAAGAGCGAAAAGGTAAACGGCTGCAAGCAGAAAAGCCCGTATGCCTCTTCTTATACTCAGTGGAATAATCTGGCCCCTTCCTATCGTGTTCGCGCGAGCTCGTCATCAATCATGGCAACGAAGCTCTCCAAGATTGCGCACCCAATCCAAACAACGTGACCTTTTTCATCTAAACTCCTAAAACCAGTCCCCAGATAGATAGAAGACCGCTCCGGCCCCACTATAGACATCAAAGCTAGTAGGGAAAAACTTATTCAGAGAAGAAGGATCAGAGGATCAGAACAGAGTGGAACAGGTGAAGTGGAGTTTTTGGGATAGCGGCTATGTGAGAAATTGAAACGGTTTCTCGTCCCCAAAAAGAGGTTCTCTCAGACACACTCGGCAGAAAGGGCTGTATAACCTGAAGTTTTCCACCCTTAAGAAGACCATCACTTGGGAGCGACGTAAGAATGATCTTGGATGACGATCGTGGGACAGATCCGGAAGAGCAGGTGATGTCGGCTTGGTCACATCCGATTCTGCCAAATACCAGGCTTGCTTCTGCACAGCCTGGTTCCACTTCGTCGCGCTGGGTTGTCAAAGTAGGCACGTCGAAGGCCGCGAGGTTGGAGCACCAGACCCCAAAGGCAAAAAATAGGATGGCGACCAAAGCAGGAATTTTCCCGTTTCTCTTTGCCATAAAACCGATGTCAACGATCATCATGGATTGACAGTGAAAAGTCAATCATTGCCGAACGACCTGATCGACGATGATATCGACTCTCTCGGATCCGATCTCAACGGGATTTTTCTTGTATTCTCCGGATAGGTTTCCCGCCTCTCTTGTTGTTGGGTCTCTGTCTTTATCTAGACGCGCAGATACAACGACCTTAGCTGTGAAGGGCACTCCCGGCACCATGACGTGTTCCGGGCCGAGGGAGTAAGAAAACGGGAAGACCGGACGGTCAACTCGCCTGACGGCGAGAGGCGGACCGCTGGGGGAATTTGCCGATCGTGCAATGATGAATAAAACAGCTTGGCCGTCCACGTTGGCTTCAAGCTTCGGATCGATGGAAACTATCCCTTGTATCCTTAGTATTTGTGCTGGGGCAGTTTTCGCCTTCTGGGAGGTCTCTGGCCTTCCTTTTCCCAGTTGTGCGATTTCAGCGATGGTCTTCTGAATTTCCTTTCTCTCCTCGCTTGGCGGCATGGTGTCTACGAGTTTCTCCAGCGTGTCACGCGCCCCAGAAAAATCCTCTTTGGCGCGGTAAAGGACCATCCCTTTCCCCCAAAGGGCGAGGGGAAAGTCAGGGTTACTTGAGAGGGCTTGATCAAAAGCCATAAGGGCGCCATCTGCGTCTCCGCCCTGAGCAAGGATGAGACCCATGTAAGTGTGGGCCTCCGGGTGATTTGGATCGATAGCCAAGGCTCTCTTAAAGGAATCGATGGCCTTGGGCCATTCCTGCCGCTCGAAGGCGGCGCGGCCCTCGCTCAGAAGAGATGAAGAATCTCTGCGCGTTGAGGCCCCCATCTCCATCCCCGCCATTCCAGCGCTATCCCCGATTCCTCCAGGTGTGCCCGTGAGAAAGTCACCGGTGATATTATCCTGCTCGGACATCCGGGGTCGTATTGACTTGGTCAACAGGACTCCAAGTGTAATGCCAAAGATCAAGAGAAAGATTCCCCCTGCAGCGAGCCGCCGGGCTCGAGGACGGGCTTTCTCCTTCTCCGAACTGATAGCGGTCACGGTCGCCCCTCCTTTTTACCGGGAACAAAGCTTTTCGAATCAGATGGAAAAACGAGATCAAGTCTGAATGTACTATTCTCTGAAACTATTATCGTTCTGGACTGCCTTCCCAACTTCTCATGCCATACATCCATTTGATAAGTTCCGGGCGGTACTCCCTCAATGACGAATTCTCCCTTTTCATCCGTCACGGCAAAGTAAGGACTCGAAGTAACAACAATATAGGCACTCTGCCAGGTGTGGAGCACATCGCATTCGACCTTTACGATTCCCTCTCGCTTCAGGCGCTCCTTTACCCGCCGCCATGTGGGGAGACCAACATTAAAAAGTGTTTCAGGTCCCAGCCGGGCGTGAGCATCATGGAGAATCGGATCGCTGTTCAGGAGAAGCAATTCACTTCCTGTCGGCGCGACCTGAACGTGCGGGGCAAAAGCACAGTTCTTGTTGTCGAGAATCAAGGTTTCTAGCGTGCTTTCTTTTCCTTGTGACTTACCACCACGGAGCATTATGACAGCATTTTGGAGGCCGCCCTTAAGGTTCACTAGCAGGCTCTCGTTGGGAACTTCATTGCCGCAGAAGTGCCGGTTTTTGTTGACCTTGAGCGGCGCAGGCTTGCTAAAACGCCCCTCTAGCCGCACCTTGCCAGCGACCGTGCCGACCGCTTTCGATGGCGCGGCCTGCTGTGCGTAGAGCACAACATGCTCTAGAAAGGCCGGACTGGTAATCAACAAAAACAGCGCGGCGACCAGAGTAGAGTTATTTTTGTTTCTCTTTCTCACCAATATAGCGGTCGGGGTTCAGGACAAACTTGTCCCGGCAGCCGACTGCTCAGAAATAGTAAGTCGTCCCTTGGGACTCGTGCGTGGCCGCCGCTCGCGCGGGATCCACTTCCATCCGGCACACAGGATCGATAGCCATAAAACCTCCTTTAAAGTGTAATATCACTGCCTGCACTTGCATTAAAGTCTCTTGATCAACCACTCAGGGGTGAATCGGATCGCGTAGATGTTTAGTAGGGTCATGTAGTCGGTTATGAGAAGGATACCGACGATGATTAAAAGAATACCCGCCGTCACGTCAACAGCCTGGAGATAGCGGCGGAATTTCTTGGAAAACTCGAAAAACGAGTTCACGGCCACGGCGCTCAGAAAAAACGGAAGAGCCAGGCCTGCCGCGTAAGTAGCTAGATAAAAGATGCCTTTCCCAATCTCACTCGATGTCGCAGCCAGAGTAAGGATTGCTCCTAAGATTGGCCCCACACAAGGAATCCAAGCCGCGCCGAAAGTCATCCCGACGAGGGCAGATCCCAGGTAGCCCCCGGGTTTGTCTTTAAGACGGAACTGTAAGTAGCGGTCCAGGACGGAGATTCTGACGAACCCCATAAGATAGATTCCTACAGCCAGGATAAAGATCCCACCCAGGACACGGATCAAGCTGCGATAACTTAGAAAGAAGCTCGCTAGAAAACTTACCGAGGCGCCAAGAGATATAAAAACCAGAGAAAAGCCGGAGATAAAGGCGAGGGCGTTTAACAGCACCCGTTTCCGAATGTGACTGGCGACTTGGACAGCGCGCACCTCTTCTAAAGAAACGCCCGAGATAAAGGAAAGATAGGATGGGATAATGGGCAGCACGCAGGGGGAAAGAAAGGATAATATCCCCGCTGTGAAAGCGACAAATATATTAACGTCAGCCATTACTCTCCAACACTCCTTTAGCAAGCTCCATTATACCAGGAGCCGAACTGCTCGCCGCGCAAACAGATGCGACCGCCAATTGCGACTGCCCGACTACCAAAGTCCCCACCATCCCTTCTTATAGCCTCCCTCGTGGACAAGCTCCTACGAGGACCAAAGAGATGGAACGGTTCCATTTCCCCCCTCTAGTTATGATTGCTGCGCCGTCACCTGACTCACTGAGCATGTTTCCGTCAAGGCCTTAGCTCGTAGCAGTAGCGTCCACCCGAGTAGCAACACAGAACCAATCCCAATGTAGAGCTGTAACGGCGCAAAAAAAGTCAAAGCCCCGGTAGTGCCCAGCAACAAGACTACGAGTTTATTGCAGGTGGGGCAGCCCACAGCGAGAACCGATAACACTCCGCCCGATACGATCTTTCCATCACCGCTCGTCGAGCTGGCCACGAAGTGACTTCCAACGATCAAACCAACAAGCACCGACGACATTATCCATATGACGTAATCTTGGGCACGCACTGGCGTCATGCGCACAAAGAACGGGTTCTCATAGATCGCTGTTGGCAGCCCGATAACAAACAGTCCTATGGCCGCAGTCAGGCTCGTGATGCCCCAGGCTTTGAATGTGAACAGGCTGAAAGCAAGCGCCAGCGTCTTGAGATGGTTGCTAATAGGCAGACTATATCCGCTCATGACCCCTCCAAAACCGACAGTGACTAAGCTCAACGGGCTGCTTCACCTCGAAGCGAATTGTCAGCGGACCGCTTCGACGGTTTCCTTAAGCTTTCAGGCGGCTTGAGCAAAACTGCCGAAGGGGAACTAAGCCTTGCTTTCGCCTCGGCTATCCACTTTTTTGCTTGGACCACATCAGATGAATCAGGTGGGAAAAGTCCTGCAAAAACCTCCCACGCTTGGATGGCTCCCGCATCGTCTCCCCTGGCCCGAAGGGCATTTCCTTTGTCCCAAAGAGCGTGCGCGTAGGAAGGGTCCTGACGCAACGACGCCTCATAATAGCGAAGCGCAAGGTCAATATCCCCGCGTCCGAAGGCAACATTACCAAGATGGGTTAGCGCTTCAGGATTGGCAGGATCACGAGCAAGGATGGCGAGGTAGCTCTTTTCAGCCTCGGCATCCAAGCCCTTGTCAAGAAGACGATGAGCCTCATCAAGGGTGGCAACAAGAGGGAGCGTCGGAGGAGTAGTAGGCGGGGCGAAAAATCTCGGCGCCCAAAAGCCCCCAACAACCACTCCGCAAAGAAAAAGACCGGTGCCCCAGAGGGCCAGCACTTTTTTGGACGACGGACTATCCACTAAACCAGACAAAGGACACCCCCTAAGTATCGGCAGCACGGCTCAATGAAAATGCAAATTGATTTTGCGTCATACATTCTTTTACCATCTTAAGGGCCTCCGCCATCAGAAGCGGTGGCCAAATTTCATTTCTCTAACAGAGCCCACCTCATCCATCCATATCCGGAGAGATAAGGGGCCACCGAGAATGCCCAGCGGGTGGTCGGCAAATGCCAGGTCCCGGTACTCTATGACCCGGCGACCTCTGTCGTACAATTCTTGGTTCCATGGAAAGCGAGCGAAAGTTAGAAAAATTTGCACTTCTCTCAGCCGTTCCAACTCTCGGAGATCTGCGTTGCTCTTGGAAAAGAAGTGTGAGGCGTCGGTATTCGACCCATAAAGAGCAAAGGACTGCTGGTAATAGCCCTTCTCTGTTTCTGATACCCCTAGCCAGCGAAAAGGCCCTGGGAACAGGGGTACAACAGTCGATCGGGTAGGCAGTATCCCTTGTAATTGCATCGACTCCTGCCAGCGAACAAACGCCGTCCGTTGAACCGCAGCCGTGATAAGCACGTATAGCCCAATGGCTAAGAGTCCTGTAGTGGCCAAAGAAATCCTTCTGTGGTTTAAACGAAAACTGGCAACCAAGAAGCCTAGGGCGAGGGTAGTGAAGATCGGGTCAATTATGTAATGTTGAGACAGAGCAAAGCGCCGGTCAGTTATTGGCCAGAAAATGGCCGTGCCGAATGATGTGAGGAGATCTGATCCTATATGGGACAGAAGCCCGAGGTAAGCAGACCCGAAAAGATGAAAGAAGCTATCTCGTCTAATACCCCACACTAATCCGGCTACTAGCAAGGCGATCACCGCTCCACCCAGGAAGGAGTGGGTGGCGGTGCGATGGATCGCAACGGCCGCCATGGGATCCCAAAGCCGGGCGATCAAGTCTAAATCTGGAGCGAGAGCACCAATAAAACCGGCCGCCATCACTGACGTCTTATATCCGCTTGGAACAGCACGGGAAACGAGAACTCCCGTGACACCATGAGTTACGATATCCATATGAATGGCTTGGTTCACATCACCAGGTCTGCCAGAAAGACCACCAGGAGGGTCCCTAACCCTCCAATCATGAGGGTTATAAGCAGAAGCCAAAGGAGAACCCTGTCTATCGGTGTTACCACGCTAAACTCCAACGAGGTCTAGGGCGCGAGGATCGGCATCCCGCGGAGGAGACCAAAGGCAAAATAGGTGAGGATGATTACACCTGCAACAAAGAGCAGCGGAGGTATCAACGCTACGGGAGTATGAACATAGTCGATCTTCATCGGCGAAATCCGCGGCTCCATCCCTTTAATTGCCTCCTCCGCATAGGTCGCTTTCCTTCCGACCATTACTGTCATAACCATAACCAAAACAAATATAATCCCGGCCGCGATAGCAAAGGTCCCACCCACTCCCTTCGACAGATTCATTAAGGGAGCCCAGGAAGCCGGGTTGTCTACCCCGAAGGGTACCCAAGGTACCCGGCGGGGTACACCGGCCAACCCGGCTGCGGTCCCAGCCACTGACATAAGTAGAAGCGCTCCCCCCAGGAGATAAGGCTGAATTCTTGCCAGCCCCACTCCCCATAGCTGCCTTCCCATTAATATGGGAACAGCGTAATAGAGAGCACCCATGTAGGTTAGGTTTGCTCTACCAGCGGTCATAGGACGTGATCATAGGCCCCTTGTGCCTTTTCATGATTGTGTTTGGCCCCCCTCAGAGGTAAAGACTGGCGCAACATCCATCTCCCGACAGGCGGCTTGCAGGGGATACGGGACAGACAAAAGGAAACAGAAAAGGATTAAGAGAATCTTTCGGCCAAGCGTCTTCATTCGCTTCCCTAGATTTTCAAAAAGAGTCGGTCCGGGCAGCCTAAAAAGTTCATAAAAGGTGGATTCGCCTGAGCCTGTCGCTCCATTTTGCGACAAACTCGTCTCGGTTGATATCCAGGTCAGTGCCCCATGCCTCTTGTCAAAAAGGGATTGGAAACGCCTGAACGACTGTTGCTCTTTGCACTATCGGACGTCGCTAGAATGATCTGGTGCTCGTCTTGGATCTCGCCCTGTATAACCTCGGAATAGGAACCATCCGTAATTCCTAAACGCACTTGGATCGGTTGCGGCTGAAGATCCTTGAGGACATAAATCCTTACCCATCTACCATCCTTACTGTCCCCGCTTCTCGGCCTGCTTAACTCTGTGCGCCCGCGGCCCCCTCTCCCGCTTACCCCAGGACGGTTCGCCTGACGCAACGACTCTTGTGAACCTTGTTTCTCAAAAGGCGGTTTGAAGCGCATCGCCATGTTGGGAATCTTAAGAATATCACTTTTTCGGCTGAGTAAGAACTTTACATTGGCGGTCATTCCGGGCTTCAGGAGCAATTCCCGATTGTCGATCCCGGTTACTGTATTATACGTCACCACATTTTGCACGACAGTGGGAGCATGACGGACCTGAGAAACTTTGCCAGTGAAACGCCGCATCGGATAGGCATCTATAGTAAAGGTGACCTCCTGCCCTTCCCACACATTGCCAATATCGGCCTCATCAACGTTTGCGTGCACCTCCATCTTGGAGAGATCATTGGCGATCGTAAACAGGGTGGGGGCTTGGAGAGAGGCAGCCACTGTCTGCCCGACATCAACGTTGCGTGAGATCACAATCCCGTCTATAGGAGAGCGGATGACTGTGTTGGCGAGATCGACTGAGGCCTGATTTAATGCAGCCTGACTTTGTCCCACTTGGGCCTTTGCCACTTCGAATTGGGCTGCTGCGACATCAAAAGCAGTCTGTGCCGCATCCAGCTCGCTCTGTGAGATGAGATCGCGGTCTCTGAGCTCCCGGGCCCGCGCCAGGTTTCGCCGTGTATCTTCCAGGGTTACCTTCGTCTTAGACAGATTGGCCTGGGCCGCCAGTAGATTGGCCTTCCCCTCATCCACACGGGCTTTAAACTTGGCCTGATCAAGTCCACCAATCACATCACCCTTTTTCACCGTACTGTTAAAATCAGCGTAGAGCCTCGATATCGTTCCCGAGACCTGGCTTCCCACCTGTACCGTAACCACAGGCTGAAGGGTCCCTGTGGCCGAGACCACCTGGGTAATGTCGCCTTTTGTGACTGGCGCCGTGACGTAGGGTGATTCTTTGGCTCCATTCCCAAGACTCCAGGCACCGACTCCAAGGAGGCCAACTAGGAGAAGCAACACAACGATGGTTCCGGTACGCCTCATTCTAACGGCTCTTTTCGAACTTGCCGGAAGATCCCTTTACAACCTTCTGGTTCATACCGCTGCACAATCTCTAACCCGTTCTTCCCCGCAGACGACTTCGCTTCATGAACCCCTCATAGTTGCGGGTAATCAAATGCGTCTCAATTTGCGCCACGGTGTCCAACGCTACGCCCACGACGATCAAAAGCGCCGTGCCCCCAAAAAAGAATGGCACATTAAACTGGCTGACAAGGATCGTCGGCAATAGGGATACGATACACAGGTAGATGGCTCCACTGAGGGTTATTCGAGAGAGCACTCGCTCGATGAACTCCGCGGTCTTTTGCCCGGGTCGTATGCCCGGAATGTAGCCGCCGAACTTCTTCATGTTTTCGGCGACGTCACTGGGGTTAAAAACCACCGCGGTATAAAAGAATGCAAAAAAGATGATCAGCGCGGCAAAAGCCACGTCGTGCAGCCACCGTCCAGGGCTGAGATAGCTCGCCGCGGTTTGCACCCACGGATTGTCCGCGAATTGAGCCATCGTGGCCGGAAAAATCAATATGGACGACGCAAAGATCGGCGGTATCACGTTAGCGGTGTTGATCTTTAACGGCAGATGCGAGCTCTGGCCGCCGTACATCTTCCGCCCGACGACTCGTTTCGCATACTGGACCGGTATGCGCCTTTGCGCGCGCTCGACGAAAATAATCACGCCGACGACGATGACGACTAACACCAGGATCAGCAAGGCAACCAGGACTCCCATCTCGCCCTCGCGGATGAACTGAAACGTAGTGGTCACAGCCGATGGCAGTCGCGCTACGATGCCGGCAAAGATGATCAACGATATGCCGTTGCCGATGCCGCGCTCGGTAATCTGCTCGCCCAGCCACATGATAAATGCGGTGCCCGAGGTTAAGGTAATCACCGTCATCAAGCGAAAACTCCAGCCGGGAACCAAGACGATCGGTTGGCCGCCCGGCCCGCGCGCACCTTCCAACCCATAGCTGATCATCAGCCCTTGAATGATCGACAAAACCACGGTGCCATAGCGGGTGTACTGGGTAATCTTGCGCCGGCCTGCTTCCCCTTCTTTGGAGAGTCTTTCGAGATAGGGGAACACGACGGTAAGCAGCTGGAGAATGATGGAGGCGCTGATGTAGGGCATAATGCCTAGCGAGAAAACCGAGAATTGTTCGAGCGCTCCGCCCGAGAATAAGTTAAACAGGCCGAAAATCGTCCCCTTAACCTGATCAAAAAAAGCGGCCAGGGCCTGGCGATCGATCCCGGGCGTCGGGACATGGACGCCGAGCCGGTAAACAGCGAGCATGGCCAGCGTGAATAGTATCCGGCGCCGGAGCTCTGGAATTCTGGTGGCGTTTTGAAAACCTTCAAGCATAGCGGACTATTTGGTCTGCCTCACTGGAAAGAAAACCGGCCTTGCCAGAAGAAAACACTTTTCTCCGGCAATACCGTTAGGCGGCAACCGCCCAACAATGATACCCGACGTTCAACGGCAGATGCCCTGCTTCAACCTTGAACACTAGTGGCTTCTAAATTCTTACTTTTCTTCTTTCTTTCCCTTACCCTTCTTCTCTACGTCTTTGGCCGGTGCCTTCGGCTTCTCCACCCCGAGCTTCTCTGCAGTTTGATTATCTAGCCTGCCGGTACCCTTCAGGCGGCTAGCCTCCTGGAATTCCTTAATAGCTGCTCGCGTCTTAGCTCCCATGATCCCATCGATAGGGCTGGGATCATGTCCTTTGGCCTTTAGGGCTTCCTGGAGCTTTTTAATTTCCTCACTCGCTTTCGCAGGCGCCTTCTTCTCCGCCTTCTCCTCTTTAGCGGGAGCGGCTTTCTTTTCCTCCGCTGCCCAGGCCGGTAACGCCAGGATCATGATAAGAGCCCCTGCTACTGAGCTTCTGAGCCATGGTGTACTCATAGATTTCCCCTCCTTAGAAATTTTTTGCGATCTATACTTACGCAGCACGTTGAAAACCAAATACTCTTTTTCGATAAAGCAAATAACCCCCAAGTAAGACCAGCATGAAACTTATCCATTGATACTCAGTCATACCCAGGGCAATAACGGGATTAACGCGCAAAAACTCCACTAAAAACCGCATCGATCCTCCAAGGATCAAGTAAAGCCAAAAAATGGCTCCGTTTGGATAGCCTTTTTTCCTGAGAGACCAGAGAATTCCAAAGACTAGAAATGACTGGATAGTTTCATAAAGAGGCGTGGGATGAACTCTAACTCCCGGCGGGTATGGCATACCGGTCAATGGATCGACCCAGCCAGCGACTGCATTGGGAAATGCCATTGCCCAAGGAACCTCTGCAACCTTGCCCCAGGTTGCATCCCCCGCGAGAAAGCAGCCGATGCGTCCGACACCGTAGCCCAACGCAATCGCTGGCGCGGCTATATCAGCAGCTTTAAGCCAGAGTATTCTGTGCACCCGCACCCACCAACTTACGGCCAGGATCCCTCCGATCAATCCGCCGTACCAACTAAATCCAGCGCCGCTAAAAATAAAATCCCAGGGTGAGCGGAGAAAGTGAGCCCATTCTTCCAGGATGAAAAGAAGCCTCGCCCCGATGAGCCCACCTGCCGCCGCAGCAAAAACCATCGAAGAGGCATGTTCGGGATCCAGCCGATACCGTTTCAACTCTAACCGGATTACATAACCCGCGCATACAGCAGCTAAGGCCCAGAGTACCCCTAGGCTGTAAATCGTAAATGGTGCATTATGGTACAGGACAGGATACATGCCGCCTACTTCGCTTTCTCTCTGTAGACAACCAGTCTCATCCTTTCAAATCCCGTAACCCGCACGGTTTCACCCACAGAAAGTTCATCGCTAGACTCCGCATCCCAAAGCTCACCTCTCAACAATACCTTAGCGCCATCCCTCGTCTTGCTGACAACTTCTGCCTTCCCTCCCATCAACCCTTCAATGCCTGTGGTAACTGGCCGTCTGAAGTCTTTCCACATTACCCAAGCCAGCCAAAAAAAGACGAGAAAGAGCGGAACGGAGATAAACGTTGCCTGGCCGGGCGGCAAAAAGAAAAATAGCGCTAGAGCAATAAACGGGAGCAACAAAAGAATGTGGCACATACGTTGTTTCGGTGACCTAGGGTTTTACCTTTCCCGATGTGGACGCCTTCTTTAGCTCCTCTTCAATGAGCGACTCAAAAACTTCAAAGGGCTGAGCCCCGACAAGCAGTTGGCCATT
>Ga0209431_10003018_pt1 | contig 13491 bp, 24 predicted proteins | sample RifCSP13_3_FD_184021 | JGI IMG/M metagenome (GOLD analysis project Ga0209431, IMG submission 184021) | Soil microbial communities from Rifle, Colorado - Rifle CSP2_sed 13_3 (SPAdes) (version 2) | ecosystem: Environmental > Terrestrial > Deep subsurface > Rock core/Sediment | place: Rifle...
CCTTTCCTATCCCCCTAAGATGGGGGGGAGTCTGTCTTAGACTCCCCGTTGATTACATGTGTCAGATGGTAACGATACGGTCTTTGGGAACCGGATTCCGCGATGATTCCCAACGTGACCAAATCCTCAACGTATCGTTCCGTTGGTGTCCGTGCCATCTTGGTATACGCCGCGATGCCGTCAATCGTAGTTTCTCCCGCCTTGATTGCTTCGATAGTCCTTGCACGGACGGCTGGTATCCCATGCTCCGCTACGTTCCGGGAAACGTCTACGGATGAGCCGGAAGCAATCACGGATAACTGTCGATACAGACGGTATGGCCCTTCCATCTGGGGTTCTCCGATGATTGCCTTCGTTCCGTCCCTTGGGACGACTCCCCGCAACATGGACAGACGCACGGCAATCTGGAAAATCTCCTTGCGTTCCTTGTCCGCCAACGTGCGCGGAGTCGCATGGTCAAGGTATGCCTTGATTGCCGTCGTCATGTCCTTTCGCAATGACTCCCGGCTGACCTTCATCTCATCTGGCATCTTGACGGAGACGGACGGGATTCTGACTTGTAGGAACCGTTGCCCAAGAACGCCTTGCACGGCATAGTAGTTTTCCCATGCTGGGGTTGCGGCCGCAAGAAGATTGAACCGCGTCTCATACCGAACGATGCCCCTCTTTGCGAACGCCTTGGTGAATTGGCCATCGTAGATGGAACGCAAGTCACCGATAATCATGTTGCGTTCCGCCGCGTTCATCTCAAGGATTGGGCTCATGTCCTTTAGAACGACCAAGGATGCGTTCAAGAGCGGGAGCAAGTCGTTTGACACCCCATCCTTGTCTACGATGCCGGAGACAAGGGAAGCGGGAGTCAGTTTGTCAAAGGCAAACGCCTTCGTTCCCATCGCTTGCTCGATGCATGATAGCATCTCGGTTTTCCCGTGACTTGCCGGTGCAAGGTTGATGAGCCATACCGGAATCTCGGCTGTCTGGACGGTCATGGCAACGGCAAGGCTCGCATCAAGAGCCGTCAAATCCGTGCCAGCCCATCCCCACATTCTCTTTGCGACTTCGTGGACATGGAAAAGGGCCGCATCCCGGATTGGAGAGATGGTAGTGGTCATGTTCATCCGACCGTGTTTCTCATCGGTTCATATTCCGTGATTCGGACGATATACATGGTTCCGACTTGCGAAGGTATTGGTTCGCACGAAACTATGTATGTGTCCTTTGCTCGCAATGCCTTTCCCACGATAATCGCCGCTGATTCCTTATCGCAAATCCCGCTGTATGGCATGCTCATCGACTCCTACACGCATCCCGTCTCAAGGTTCATCTTTCGGCAAACCGCGCAAAAGCCCCTCTTGTCATGAAGGTTCTCCGGGTGACCGCATCCGCCGTATTCTCTTTCGATGCCATCTGGGAAGGCCCGAATGTAGAAGCACACGTTCCCGTTTAGGAACCGTTCCAATCTCTCGATGCTTGCTTGCCCACGTGCCGTTGTTTCGTCCGTTTCGTATCTCATGCTCATCGACTCCTTACATTACTCCTGCACACTTGACACAAATCGGGTATGAGTTTCGGTTTACCCGTCCGTCTCTCCGAAAAATCGGAACCGACGTAACACGGACATAATCGGAACCGGATGGAATTATGTCCCGGCAATCCGGATTCTCACAATAGAACGACTTTCTGGACTTGGGAACATACTTGACAAAGGCAATTGCCCCATCGTTCATCATGTTTCCGACACGTTCTCTTACCCGTTCTTCTTCCGTTGCCATGAGAATCCCGAAGCCTTGTGAGACGATATAATTTGTGGCCAGAAATCGGACATACGTAGCACAATGGTTTGTGTGCCCATCCCCCCTAATCTGGGGGGGAATCGATGCGTCCATAGAACGCTCCCAGACATTCCGTTTGGAGATGGCACGGACGGCATAAGAGAACGTAGTCGTCTGGATGAACGAGAACGTCGATGAGCCGTCGTCTGGAACCCCGTCCATTCCCGCTTAATCCATTCCTACGGACATGGTGAAACTCTAAATCTGTGTCATATTCGCACGTTTCGCAACCGTTCCCCCGTGCGAGAACGAGCAAGGAACGAATCTCCTTGACCCATGCGTAAGCGGATGCCATCAAGGCATCTCCCAGACGGTTAGGACATTCCCATCGATTCCAAATCTCGGTATGAACGGATAGAGACAGAAATCAATGTCGCATCGATGGGAATGGTCAACCCAAGGCCAGCAACACAATTCCCTTCGATGGCAATTCGGACAAAGAATCTCCCCACGTTCTCCCATCAATCATTCCCCCGAATCTTCAATGTCAAACCCGACTTTCTTAAGGATGAGAATGGCTTGAGCCTTCGTGATATGTTCGGCGGTATCCAATCCTAATTCTCTCGTGGCTTTGTAGATTCGGTCTGCCAATTCTTCCATCTCTTCATCCGTCCATATCGTCAATACCGTTCCCCCGTGAATCTGGGTTGCTCATCGGACGGCTTGTGGCAATCGCAAGCGCATCCCGGGAACGTGCATTTGTAATGTCCCCCTTGCTCACACGGACGGCTTGTCGTATTCATGGGGACGCCCCGAAAATGCGTCTGGCCTTTGCGCTTACGGTCAGATGGGGATGAACCGTTCGGCTGTCAGCCGGGAGAAACTCATTGTCGGCGCACAACCGGCAATCGCCATCGCTTCCCCCGGATGGCCTTTCCGCACCAACGACATTCAAGGACGACGTAGGAGCGGAATCTGTCTGTCTGGGACGGATGGTATTCGTGCTTGTGCTTTGACGCACCAATGAACGCCAAGGTATCGTGTAGACCGGGCGGCTCGATATAGTGCCAATGCTCGGTGAATTTTGACGGTCTGATTCCCCCCCAACAACGGGGGGATTCGCACCGTCTCCAATATGCGACTCCATCAATGGTATGGACTCCGGTTGGGGAACCGTGATTCCACGGGAACGTAGCGCCTTGTAATAGGCATCCTTGAACCGTTCCCAATACTGACGCTCCTCTTCTTTCATTCGACTCTCTCCGCTTCAATGGAAAGGTAATAGTCTGGTTCATCTGGTAGCCCCTCTTCCACGAAAGCGATAGCCTCTTCCGCGCTATCGGCATCGCCTTCCCATTCGTAATACCGATAATCGCGCGAAACTCCAACGGGGCGATATTGGATAGCGACACGGTATCGCTTTGGACGAATGGAAGGCTTGATGGAGATTCGTTCCTTAATGACCAATTCCGGGCCGGGCCGAATCTCCTTTTCCATGCGTTCAACCTTTCGTTCCATGAACGATATCGAACGTTGTATCTCTTCTTTTTCCTTTCGTGTAGCATGGCTTTCATCCACCTTTTTCTCGATGAGATGCAACCGCTCCCCGATGGCACGAAACCCGGAACGGATACGGTCAAGAATCCCCATCAATCAATCCCCCTATCGCATCGGTTACAGAATGATACCGAAGGATGGCTCCATGTTATCCGTCCCTTTTCAACAGTTTTCATGCTCGTTTGGTTTACACGGATAAAAACCCAATATTTGTCCTCATGTCTAACTATTCCCATTTAATGCACCTTTCGAATATGTTGCTCCAAGGAACCGCGATACGGGGAGCAAGCCTTACCGCATGATGGACAGTAAACACGTTCGGAAACCGGAATCCTTGAACGCCATGCTCTCGTTGTCAATGAGACACCCCCTCATCCTTGGGGGGATTGGAACGAATGGACTCTTCCGCATTGCGGAGACGCTCCATATGGGATGCACGTTCCCGCGCAAGGAATAACGCATGATGGAGACAATCCTTACAGATGAACGTGGAATCTCCCTTTACCATGCGTCTCCGTCCGTTGTGCGTCCGTTTCCCGCAAACGGAACATACAAAGGCCATCGGAAAGGTCTTTGAACGGAATCGTGTCAAGGATGGGGCCATCCGTTGTGGGGAGCGGAACGGACGATTCCGCATCAACGAAGCCTCCGTGACCCGTCCTTTCTGATTTCGATAAACGTAACGAAAGTGAAACCGATTCGATGGGGCAATCCGTAGACAACCCATTCATCGCACGAAGGGCAACGAATCACGGATTCCATTATCTCCATCATGGCGCATCCCCCGTTCGATAGCAAAGGAGACGATGAGCCGTTTGCTCATCTGGCCCTTGCTCCCAGACGACGATAGGGTATCCGGCCTTTTCCGCACGGGAATCAAGGAACATATCCTTAACGTAACCGTTCTCATCGTAGCATGAATACATAAGATGATAAGAGAAAGGAACAAAGAAAGTCGTCAAAATGATGGCATATACAATGAGAAATGAAACCAAAATGGAGAGAACCAAAAGGGTAAGGGAGCGTCCGTCGTTCGGTTCTCGATGCGCATTGGGTTCCCGTCCCACGGGACTTGGGAGCAAATCTTTGCGCATCGTTTCACCCTACTTTGACGGACGCTCAACGGTCACGGCTTGCGACACGGTTCGGACGATGGCAAGGTCGGAGATGCCAAACATCTCCGCTCCCTTGACGGTTGCGAAAAGGTCGGCACGGGAAGAACATTCCTTCGTCTGCGGCTCCCCGTTGAGAACGTAGGAAACCGAGAACACGCTCTTCCGTGTCCCGTCAACCGGGACAACCCGGAGAGCCATCCGCTTCGTTCCCTTCTTTCCCACGTTCTCACGCAACCTTTTCGACGTTCCATTCCCGCGCAAGGGTTCCCTTCGCACCGGAAGGCGTTACCTTGAGACGGAACGTTCCCGTCGCGTTCCCGATGGCCATTCGCATAGCGGTAAGCAAGCGCTCCCCGCCATTCAGAAGGGCCTTCGTTCCATCGTCCAGAACCACGGGGAACGAATACGTCGTTCCCCGTTCGCCGTGAATCTGGCCTACGTCGCTTGACGTATCGAAGGTACATACCAACGAAACGCCCGGCTTCGCATCCAACTTCGGGGGCAAATCCCCAATTTTCGGCATGGTTTCAGACTCCAGCCAATAGCCGATACGGCACGGATTCCACGTTCCGTATCATCGGAAGCCCTTGGCACAGACTTACGACAAGGAAGCCATCGTTGCATCGAATGGAGCAACGTTCCCAAACCGGGATGCATGGACGTTCAACCGCATGGGGACTATGCCACTTGATTTGCCGTCCGAACCAACAACGGGGATTCGGGCAAGCCGTCCGAATCATCAACGGACGAAATGAGGGGGATTGCCCATCCGAAAGGATGATATCCGGGCGATACGGCAAGTCAAGCCAACACGATTCCGGCATCGTTTCCGGTATGGACGTTGCATCGGGAACCATGACCCATACCTTGCGAATCGTAGGAACGTCTCCGGTTGATGAACGGGCGTTCTCGCAATTCGGACAATCCATTCAGAATCCCCCGCGATGGCCAAGTTTCCGTTGGCTTTTCGTCCGTCTGCCCCGGAGCCGATTCCCCCCCGTCCATGACCGTCGATTGGCACGTTGCCAATTCCGCCGAACGTCCCGTTCCGTCGGCTTGTGCGTCCCGTTCCGGTTCATCGGGTAGCCCCATGACTCTCATCCATATTAATACTTTCGTCCGTCAAAGTGGTTGTATCATACGCTACTACAAACTCCCCGACACGGGATTTGGAGAGTCCTATCAAGTCGGCAATCTCCCGAATCGTCCATCCCATCGCTTTGAGTTTCCGCGCGATTTCCCTTCTTGGGTCTGGGCCAGATGAATCAAGGATATCTTCTTTGGCACGTTCTTCATATTCTCGCCAACGTGCCCATGCTTCCGCATGGTTTGGAGAGTTTGTAGAGAAATGCGTAAACCGTCCCGTTCCCGCGCGGAGATGCCAAAACGTGGAGCCATTATGTTGGAACGGATACTTGACACGGACATACCAATTTACAAATCCCCGTGTTGGCCCTTCCGTGTCTAACTTGTCGATATTCCGTGCATGAACATATCCCCGGATTCGTGTCCGTTTGCGAGCGTATAAATCCAAGTCCCAGAAATCCGGAAACAACAACACCATGTAGTTATTCCGTCGTCCGACCGTCGATAGGATACGGAGAATCTTCCGGTTGATATCCGTCATGGATTCCCGTCCAAGGAAATCCGATTCTTCCCGGAGAACAATACGTCGATGGGACGCCTTCAACAAATCATGCCAAGAACCCCAATCCCATGAATATCGTTCAAAGAACGAACCGTAGATACCACAACGGATATCCTCTTCAATTTTCGGTTCAACGATGCAAACAATCTCCGCACCGAGAGATGATTTTCCGCCACGTTCCCCCCCGTCCAATGTCAGTAACATATCCCAATCCCGTTCATGGCATATTCGCACCGTGTCAAGAACGTTCATGCGGGACACCTTGTCTATCATTGGAACGACTCCCGCCATTCCGTGCCTTCTTGAACGTCCCGTTGCGGAGCCTTGAGCCACTTTCCCTTGGAGTCGATGAGACAAACGATGAGTTTCGCTTGCTCGATGGAACGCTCTTCCGCATCGTTGATATCCATGACGGCTTTCATCTTGGATGCCCATTCAACGTTATCTTCAATCGTGTAAGGGGCAATCACGATTTGCAAGCCAGACATTGCCCCGTGCATCCCCCGTTCATCGGAAGCCCAAAGCGACTCAAGGAATCGTTCCGTCTGTCGCCAAAGGATGCCTTCCGGGGAATCGTCCCGCATGATATCGACACGTTCCGGATGGGGGTCAGGATTCGGCTTTCGCATCCTCAATCCCCCCCATCATCGGGGGGATTCCCGAATGGCCAGAATCGACGGAACAACGATTCCTTTCTCCGTTGCTCCCCAATTTTCGTTCGGATGCCTTGTTCCCGTCCGATGCCATCACGGGAAACGACAAGCCGTAGGAACGTATCCGCCATTTTCGATGGCCCTTGGATTCCGTATCTGTCACGGAGCCGTCTGGCCAACATGACCTTACGGATTTCATCATCCCGGAGAATCGAAACCGGCTCCCATGCGCTTTGTCCAACATCTGGCTTTCCGTAGAACGTCCGATAGAACGAATCCTCATCAAGCGATGCGAGATGAGAACGGGACAAGTCCCGAATATCCCGTTCCGTCTGGGAAGTCATGTTTATCCCCTCAAAAGAGGACACCGAGAACGGCAATCACCGCAACCGCAATCGAACCAACGGCAAGGATTTCCATGAACGACATACGACGGGATGCGAGAGACGATGCTTCCGCATGGGCTTCCATGATGGATAGGGATTCTCTATCTGTAATGGAATTAATAAGATTCGTGTCTCTCGGTTCCAACGTTGTATTGACACCGGGGGCAATGAGAACGACGGTTTGTCTGGTCAACAAACGCATTGCAAGGAATGGCCCGATGAACGGGACGAATTGAAGAACATACAGATTCCACGGTATCGCCGGAGTTGCCCATGCCCAAGAAACACCGCGAAGGGTATACGTCCCTTCTTTCCGGCTGACAATTTGGCCATCGCGCTTGACGTTCTCAATCCCTACGACACGTTCCGCTCTATCCAACACGATTGCTTTCATTGTTTCACCGTCCACGTTTTTCCTTTCGGCCACCGATTGCGACAATCAGCAAGAAACCAACGGCTCCAATGATGAACAAGAACCATCCCCCGGCTGGCCCCGGGGGCCCCCTTGCACCAACGGGCCCTTGTGGCCCTTGTGGCCCTTCCGGGCCAGCCGTTCCATTTGGCCCTTGGGGCCCCGTCGCTCCCGTTGCCCCATTGCAAGCGTATCCGGTGAAATCGATTTCCACAGCATCCAACACGGAATCGAAATCATCGTCAATCCCGCTTTCAAACTTGAATCCCCCGTTCGCACAATTCGCACCGGGGGATTCCGGAGTAATCGACGTTACGCTTCGCTTGCCATAACAGACGACAAAGAAGCCATCCCGTTCTCCCGTCTCAAGGATTCCATTCCTTGCCGTTCCCCCCCCATCCCCGTTGTCCAATCCGAAATGGACACGGTATCCGTTCGGAAATGAGCCGGAACCGCAAGCCGCTTCAAACTGAAATATTGGGTCAATCAAAGCATTGAACCCAGACGCCCCGGTTGACCCGGTGCATGAATAGTAAATCGTTGTCGCATCGATTTCCCCGGCTTGCAGGATACCATCCCTTGCCGTCCCGCCGCTATCCCCGTTGTCCAATCCAGAATCAACCGTGACCTTCGTTCCCCCGTTCGCACAATTCGCACCGGGGGATTCCGATGCCGTTGTGACATTGACAAGCGAATTGAACCCATCCGCTCCCCCGCTCCCGGATGGACCGTTCAAGGCAAGAACCATGCATCCCCATCCAACGGGATTCGCAACATCGAAATTGACATTCACCGTTCCCGTTGTCGATGCGGATGCCTTTTGAAATTCGGAGAACGAAACCATCCCATCGGCACCCGTGATTGCTTCCGTGTAATGCTCAACCCATGACGCTCTCGGGTCGGTTGCCGTAACGGTGATAGCCGCATTGTTATCATCTTCCCCGCCGATGGCAACGATGGCAAGAGAATACTCTTGCGTCGTCGTAAGAGCCGTGCATGGAGCCGGGTCAGCCGTTCCCGTTGCAACGGCTCCGAAATCGAAGGGTGTCCCCGTCAATACGGCATTGCGATAGACGGCAAGGAGAACGAAGGTATCTCCCGTTGCCGTCGATTTGTCAAACACCGGATTCGATTCGCTTGTCGTCGCACGTTTCCAGAATAGCCAATATCTGGACACCGTGCTACGGTCAAACGGAGTCCCGGTTACGGCCGTGTATCCGGTCATGGTCACGGCATCATTTTGGTCACGCACCAAACCTATAACCAAAAAGATATCGTTCGGTTCCCACGTTGTCGGGAGAGTCACAGTAACATCGGCTCCCGTAGACGATGCGATGGCAGACACCGCAACAAACGATGGGTTGTTTGTCGCTTGGCTCCCGGGCACGAATAAGAGAACCGTCGTCAATAACGAGAATACCGTAAGCCAGAATACAATATCATGCTTCCGTTCGGATATCATCGACGGGAACCCCCGGACATGAAGAGCGCACCAATCAAGAGAACGAATCCGATGCCCCAAAGGATGAACGAGAAATACCATACGCTCCTATCCAGACTCCATGTAAACATTCCAAGTGCCAATCCCGTCAACCCCCCAAAGAATACAAGCATGGGGACACGGAACGCAATCCCAATGGAAAGGAACGCAATAAAGAGGATGAGTCCAAGAACGAAGGCAACGGCATTAGTCCATGTTGCCGTTTCCGGTTCCGGTTCTTGGACGGAAACTCCAAGCATGGTGACCCGGATATCGTCCGATGCGGCCGGAACGACTTGCACCCAAACTTGAACATCGTTGACACGGGTTTCTGTCCAAGGCGTCCCATCGCAAGCCGTAGACCATGTATCCGTGTAATTCGTGTAACGAAGGGAGAGCGTATGCCGGGATGCCGTGCAATTCTCGTTCCCGTCATAGAGCCATACGTCGATTTGCGACAATCCGATATTTGTCTCCTTCAATGCCCAGACACCGGAGATGAGAGTCACATTCGTCCCAACGGAAACGACATCGGTTACGTTGAGAATCAAATTAAACTCATCGTTCGGGAACGGCGCTTTCGAATACGATTGGTTCCCATCCGTCGTCAAAAGACGACACCATATATCTGGGTCACAAGGTTGCGTCTCCGGAGACGCTCCCCATCCGTCGATGAGAACATCGTCCGTGGGAGATAGCCAAGTCTGAACGACTCCTTGGGAACGTCCCGTCATTGCAACGGATAAGACCGTGAACACAAGGATAAGGACGATGAGGATGAACGTCCGTAGATTCATCGTCGTCTCCTCTTTTCAACCGTCCATGCGATTGCAATCAGCAATCCGATGAACGTCCCAAAAAGGACAAACCAGATTGCACCGCCAAACCGATACAATGTTCCCGGAACGACGGGAACGGTATCGTTGTGGATATTCACCGTCAATGAAACCGTCGTCAAAGCCATCTCCGAACCGCCAAGCCAGATAAAACTTACCGTCGCATCGTTGAACATGGTCAATGTCCATTCCGTCCCATCGCAATCTGTAAAGTCAGCCGACAACGTAACGTAGGCTTGCGACAATGCGGAAGAGCGGTAATCATAATCACAGACGATATCAGCCGTTGAATGTAGGGTCACGTTGTAGACGGGAGCAAAGGATGAATTGGCCCTTGCAACCCAATACACGGAGACGGCAAAGACGCTATAATCAACGATTGCCCATCCGAACGCATCTTGGATATCAGACTCCGTGATATTCCCGAAGCCGACTTTCTCGGATGGCCCCGTGCTAAACGATGCGACATACGTAGCGTTCCCATCCGGAGACGCATAGCCTTCGTTCAGACAATCGTAATGGGCATTTGCGGCGCATCCGGAACGTTCCCAATCCGCATCGATATCGGTTGTCGGACGGGACTCAATCCCGATTGGGGATGCATGGCCAGCCTTAACGGGAACGGACGCAAAGACGATTGCAATGGCACAAACGATTGTCAGATATGGAATCGTTCTCGTAGGAACCACCTTACCAGATGAACCGAAAGCGCAAGGTTGAACGCCCATCCGGAAATCCCCATGATGATAAGGATGAACGACAATCCCGGATTCAACGGATGCGGAAACATCAATCCCCCGCTCCCCGGATGAGACGGAACAACGAAAAGAGAATGATGCCCCAAAGGACGACGGATACTCCATTGAGAACCGTCCGAACGTCCGATGAGAACACAATGGGGACACCGTTATCGTTCTCAAACGAAAGGAGAGCCGCACCAAGTAGGAGACTAAAGAACGAGACGACGACTCCGAGAAACCAAGTGATGGCAAGGCCGACATAGGAGACAACAACCCATAGAACACCACCGATATAGAGAACGGAACGTCCAAGCCAATCGAACGTTCCGGAGATGCAAGCCCCCACGTTCTCCCATCCACAATTCTCTTCCCCCGCCGAACCACTTGGCGGATTGATGAACGAATCCGCATTATTGGCCAATGCACCATTGAAATTGATAAACATGGCTTTCGTCCCGGCTGTTTTTGAGACTCCGATTTGGAGTTTATCTCCCGTTACGAATGTCACCCCATCCGCCGCACAAGAAAGGGTGACATTGAACGCAACCGTCGTTTCTCCGGGCCATAGACAGATGGGATACGGAATCGTTCCGGTGACACGATAGATGGTCACCGCATATACATTGTCCGTTCCGGCTCCGGATTCCGTCAAGTCAAGAGAGACGCTCCAAACATCGGAAATATAGGAGACGGTATTCGTAAACTCAAGGAACCAACAATGCGAACGTGGCAATGGCCCGACAAACTCACTTTGCGTCCCCCCGCCGCTCCCTATCGTGTCCCGAAGCAATTTGTCTCCCCCGTTGCACGAATCATCCGTATCCGTTCCCCCGAACCATAGGACATCGGACACGGTGACGTTGACAACGGGGCCCCCGAACGTTGGCCATGTCGGAGAACCGGAGAATGGGTCATTGGTAATTGAATCCGAGAAATCGCTCCATCCGGAAAACTTCATCCCCGGAACAAACATGAACACCGTCCCAACGATGGCATACATGATGATGACTTTCCCAAGGATTCCCGTGTCTCCCAAGTCTCAATCCCCCCGTGAGGATTTTACACCGGAAACAAAGAGAATCGCCGCACCAATGACAACGAGAATCAATACGTATGTTGGCATCCAGCCGAACGCAATGGATACGACAAACGCAAGGATACCCATAAGTGCAATCGTAATCGGTTGTCCCCTTGAGATAATCGACGCAAAGAGAACCAATGTCCCGATGAATACAAGAGACAACACCCATCCAAGAAGAACGGATGAGATTCCAAGCCATGCCGCCATGTCCTCAAGGGGTGTTGGCATTAGGGATATCCCCCCCAAGATGGGGATGATAGTTGGACGTTCCATCCATGGATGAACGTCATGTAAAACCAAAAGATGAACGATGCAAAGGAAAGTGCAAGCGCAAGATACGGAAGATTGACTCGTTCCACTTGCTCCGTAACCTCATCGGAGAATATCCTAGAACGCATGAATCTACGTTGCAACCGTTCGCAAGCCAACACGAAAAGATGAACGCTCCGGGGGACTCCCCGGAGCGAATCGGAACGGTTCATACTCAACCCTTCCCCTTGGACACGCCCGAGAGCGCCCAGAACACCACCGCCAGAACGATGGATAGGACAATCAACAGGAACACGAGAGAGTCCCACAACGTCTGCGCGGCCGTTCCGTTGCCCCCAACCCACGTGTCGTTGATGGCGTCCGAAATGGGGCCAACGAACGCCGCAAAGACAAGGATGAGGACAAGAATCATCACCAACCCGGTGACGATTGGCCCGAGATTGACATTCCGCATCGTATCACCCCAAGGAGACTGTTAGCGGGGCGCCCGAACGTCCCGTAACCCGTCCCCCGGTAACGGAGCGCATCTCCATGCGTCCCATGCTCCCCCCCATACCCTTCCAGACTATAAGTCGCTTTCGCTACAACAAGTGAAAGTATTCTCCCATGGAACCGCCATGCTACGGAATGTCTCTCGCTTTCGCAATCTTTATATAGACCGATAATCTGGAGCGTCTTTATATACTATCGACGAGAATCGAAAAACTCGGGGCAAGTGGATAGAGATGGGGTTCAAAATCGGATGCGTTCCTTGAGCCCTACAATGCGTTTGAGCCCCTATCCATGCTACGGGTTAACATGGAACGTGGATATATAACCCACTTTCACTTTTCAAACTTGTTGTCGCAATCGCTACTACAAGTGGAGCCATCGAACGTTCCCGAGCCGTTCCGCATCTTGTTGTCGCAATCGCTACTACATAACGTCGGACGGACGGAATGTAGTCGCAATCGCTACAACAATCGCACACAAAATTGTAAGTAGCAAAGAATACAACCACTTCAGACACCGGAACCAAGATACCCCTTGAACCCCTATCCCCCGACACTTGCCATCTTGCACCCGTCCCGGCTGTCGATGCACCTATCACGGGGAAGACGAATTGCGAATCGCTTTTCATGAAGGTTCAACATGGTGTTTGAATTGTGGCCATAGAATCGCACTTGGAACATGGTTCCCAAATTCATCAATCCCCCCCAAGTTAGAGGGGACAAGAAACCCAATCCTCATGCAATTTATCTCGGGAGAACGTGCCGATGAGAACGCAATGCCGAATTGCGTAAGGGCGGGGGTCAAGTCGCCTAACTTGAACCCCGGAACGTCCCTAGGCACCGTGGAAAAACAATCTCCCGAACCAACGGAAGAGACGGAACGGATTTCGGGGGCAAACCAGATAGGACGAAACGACGGCATCCCGAACGGTGAAAAGCGACAGACCGGAGATATGGACGGCAACGGTTCGCACACCGCGGGCCGACGTTCTGTCCGATTCCGCTTCGCTCCGTCCCCCTAACCAACACCAAGGAAAGGGGCTCGGGGGA
>Ga0209431_10003020_pt1 | contig 13487 bp, 9 predicted proteins | sample RifCSP13_3_FD_184021 | JGI IMG/M metagenome (GOLD analysis project Ga0209431, IMG submission 184021) | Soil microbial communities from Rifle, Colorado - Rifle CSP2_sed 13_3 (SPAdes) (version 2) | ecosystem: Environmental > Terrestrial > Deep subsurface > Rock core/Sediment | place: Rifle...
TTTTCTGATTATTTATAAATACTTCGGAATCTATATCCGTTTTACCAGTCACATCTAAAATATCCTGCTCTAACAGCAAATTGTTTTGTGGATAGTAGATATCAAGCTTTGGGGCGTCAGTATAGTTCTTATATTGATAAAACAAATAGCCGAAAAACAAAACACAAAAAATAACTCCTAATGAGGTTAAAACTATCTGCGGCGTCAGAACAAATGAAAAACTATCCAAATTTTTTAACTTTACCTTTTTTTCATTATCTAAAGCGTCAAACCCGCCTTCATATTCTCTTCGCCAAAGTGCCAGCACCTCGTCCAGATTTAAATCAAGAAATTCGGAATAGACTTTCAAAAATCCTTTTGCATGAACTTTTCCTTTAAAAACAGAATAATCGTCATTTTCAAGGGCAGATAGATATTTTGGATGGATTTTTATAAATTTATAAATGTCCTCAAGAGTCAATTTCTTTTTTTCCCTTTGTGACATCAACAATTTTCCGATGGATTTGGTCATATTATGCAATTGATTTTAAACGATTTTTAAGGGATGTCTACTTTTATATTATGATACAAATTCATCACCATCTATTGTGTCTACTTCCTCATGAAATTCATTGGGTTTATTTCTTGGAACAAGAATTTCTCTGGGTTTACTCCCGCTGGCGGGTCCGATAATTCCCTCTTGTTCAAGTTCATCAATAATCCTGGCAGCTCTGGCATAACCTACGGACATTCTTCTTTGAAGCAATGACGCCGAAGCTTTGCCTGTAGATAGGACAATTTCTTTGGCCTCCTCAAAATTTTTGTCAAGTTCTCCACCTCCCGCAGCAACACTTCTATTAACTTTTTCATTCATTTCAAAAATTTCCTGCTTGTATTCCGGAGGCATACCTTGCGCTTTCAAATAGTTGACTAAATTGCTTATTTCTTTGTCTGTTATAAAAGAACCTTGCAGCCTAACCGGTTTTTGAACATCAGGAGGAACAAAAAGCATATCGCCTTTACCTAACAATTTCTCGGCCCCGGGTTGGTCTATTATCACTCTAGAATCTATCTGACTCGCAACGTTAAAAGCAACCCTGCATGGAATATTTGCCTTTATTAGTCCAGTAATTATATTCGTAGACGGCCTCTGTACTGCAAGAACCAAATGGATTCCAGTAGCCCTCGCCAGTTGAGCAACTCTTATAATGCTTTTTTCAACGGCAGCCGGATCTACGATCATGATTTCCGCGAGCTCATCAACTATTATTATTATGTAAGGAAGAGCCTGAAATCCCGATTTTTCATTATATGCTTCAATGTTTCGGGCCTTAGCACTTTCAAATAATTTATATCTTTTATTCATTTCTTCAACTGCCCATTTAAATGCTGCCGGTGCTTTTTCAACGTCCGTAATTACCGGAGTTAATAAATGCGGTATATCATTATAATGAACCAGCTCGGTTCTCTTCGGGTCCATCATTATGAATTTAACTTCATGAGGGCTGGCTCGATATAACATTGAAAAGATTAAAGAATGCAGAAAAACTGATTTCCCGGAACCGGTAGCACCAGCAACCAGCAAATGTGGCATTCTACCTATATCATATACTCTGGTAGTACCCCCAACATCTTTTCCAAGTACCACACCAAGTTTCGATTTAAGAACTTTCATCGGTTCAGATGTAAACAAGGATTTAAAGCTCACAACCACGCGCGTGTTATTCGGAACTTCAATACCTATCAACGATTTACCCGGAATAGGTGCTTCAATTCTGACCGATCCTGTAGGCGACGAAAGAGCCATAGCAATATCGTATTGAAGACTGGCAATTTTAGAAATTTTTGTACCTGTTTCGGCTTCCAGCGAATATTGTGTAACAGCTGGTCCTGCTTGGATGTCCACAACTTCAATATTTATTCCAAAGGACTTCAAAGTATCTTTAATAATTTTAGCCCGCTCTTTTGTATCCCCACTGTCCGGAATCGCATTAACAGGCTCAACTAATAAATCCAAGGGGGGGTTGTCCCATACTTTATTAGCATAAGGCAGATGAGGATTTACAAGAGGTGTCCCAGATAATGCCACGGCATCAGGATAGCCGGAGCTTTTATCCTGCGGTTCGGACATTGAATCGATGATTTCAAAAGATGGTGTGGATACTAACTCCTCATTATGAACAAAAGGCAGTTCACCATTATCACTCTGTTCTGTCGTAATTGCGTCCGCTCCGGAAGTGATCTGGACATTATTTTCTGCTTTTCCCTCAGCTCTTTTTGCTTTAAAAGCCGATGCGACTTCTTTATATTTGGATGCTTTGTCCATTACTTGATTCAATGAAAAGTCAAAAATTAAAAACGCTGAAATTGCGAATCCGGCCAATAACGCTACCATTGCACCAAATTTACTTATAGTTCCAACCAAAACTTTAGCCACTGTATACCCGATAATTCCTCCTCCAGCTCCGTCTTTGGCATCACCAGATCCTTTTTCTACACCGTAAAAAAGGTGCAAAAACCCGGCTAAAACTACTATAGCCAATAACATTCCCAAAAATATTCTTGGTTCCTTAATTTTCCATTTAATAGATTCTATGAAAAAAAGCGCCAAATCGAAGATTAACAACGGGAAAAGTAAAGAAGCCATACCGAAAAGACTTTTGAACATACCATTAATCTTGCTGTTTAACGCGTAATCTGTCGCAAAAAATGAAATGAAACCTAATACGGCAAACAGTACAAGAAACACGGCTAAAATTGACTTTAAAGTTTCGGGTTTAATATTGAAATGTAGCTTAAATCTCTTTTTTCGTCCTCTAGGCATTAAGGCTATGATAGCACAGAATGATACCCCTACGCATTTATGTTAAATGGTAATAGAATGCACAATTATAAGCGGTTTTCTTCCGGTTTCTTTAAACAGAAATCTGGCAGTTTCTCGCTCTATTTTTCTCTTTACATTTCCCCAGTCGTCTACATTTTCCTTATGTTTATCCAAAACTTTATTTACAACGTCTCTGGATTTACCCATTAACGCTTTAGACTCCTTGACATATACAAATCCCCTAGTAATTACATCAACATTACCTACAACTTTATTTCCCTCCCTATTTAAAGGAATAACTACTACAAATACCCCGTCGGTCGAAAGCTGTCCTCTATCTTTCATGACAACAGGTCCAACATCTCCTACGCTGTAACCGTCTACAAAAACCGGTTTCAATTCCAGCTTGGCACCTTTTTTAGCCTTCCCATCCTCAAGTACAACACTCTCACCTTCCAGCAGTTCAAACACCTGACTTTTCTGAACTCCTAATGAACCTACTAAATTTCTGTAAGCTCTCATTTTAGTTACGGTGCCGCCAATTGGAATAAAATATTTAGGTTTAGCAATCGCAGCTACAGTGATTAAATCACCGCGGGTTCCATGACCCGAAACGTGTAAATTTTCTTGTATTTTGCTGTAAATAACTTCGGCTCCCGCCAAGGTTAAATTATCCATCATTCTTTCTACAGCTTCTGCAACACCCGGAGGATTCGGGTCGGCAGAAAATACTACCATAGCATTATCCTCGAGAGTAATATTTTCGTGTTCACCTCTGCTCAACCTATCCAAAGAAGAACCTTGTTGACCATAGCAGCCCGCTATAATATACACGAGATCCTTTTGGCTGAAATCGGATAAATTAGATTCATTCACATAAACACTCTCGTCGAAAGGCAGATAGCCAAGCTGTTTTGCAACAGATACGCTTTGGTGAATTGATCTGCCGCTTAGAACCACTTTTCTATTGTGTTTAATCGCAGAATCAATTATCTGGTACATTCTGGAAATGTTGGAGGAAATAGTTGTAATGAGCACTTGTCTCCCTTCGCCTTGTTCAAATAAATCACTAAAAGTATTGTCCATGCTCCTTTCTGTTTTTGAAAACCCTTCGGTTGTAGCTCCCAAACAATCTGACAATAAACATAAAACTCCAGAATCTCCAAGTTTTGCTATAGTACCCAGATCTATCGGCTTATCAAGTACTGGTGTCCAGTCAATCTTATAATCCGCCATATGCAACACTGTCCCTTGGGGAGTTTTTATCACAAATGCCATAGATGACGGGACGGAATGATTTACCCTGAAGGCTGATAGCTTAAAACATCCTACGGTCAATTCTTCAGTTTCGGGTGATATTAAAACAAATTTAGTTTTATCGAAAATATCTTTAAAAAATTTATCTTTTAATTTTTCGGTAATAAATCCTTGTACTAGTTTGTTAGCGTATATAGGGATATTTAACTCTCTAAGAAGAAATGGAATCGAGCCTATATGATCTTCATGACCGTGAGTAATAAATAAACCTCTTACTCTGTGTGCGTTTTCGTATAAATATGTCATGTCAGGTATTACTACATCAACACCAAACATTTCACTATCAGGAAATCCTACACCGCAGTCAACGGCGATAATATCTTCGCCGCATTCATAAAGAGTCATGTTTCTGGTCACGCTTTCAGTACCACTCAAGGTGATAATTCTTAAAGGGGGTTTAGAAATATTTATATTTTCTTTTTTAGTATTCGCAAACTGCATTTATAAATCCAATCCCAATTGCCCTTTTGGCTTTAAATTTTTACTATTTTGATTATTTGCTTCAGTAAACATATCAATTTTATTATTCTTAACTTTATCTAAAACTTCGGGAATTTTCACAAAGTCTCTTTTTAAAGCCATTGCCATTTCTGGGTTTCTAAGCGCCGCGGCTGGATGATAAACCGGAAATATATTATACCCCTGCGATCTAAAAATATGCCCATGGTCCCGCGAAATCTTGCCGTCTTTATAAAAATGATTCATCGAAAACCTGCCTAATGTAACTATCAACTTCGGTGCTATTATTTTCAACTGCATATTTAAATAAGGCTGACAGGCTTCAATTTCATCCGGAAAAGGGTCTCTGTTTTCGGGCGGACGATGTTTGATAATATTTCCGATCCAAACGTCAGTTCTTTTATACCCGATTTCACCCAAAAGACTTTCCAGCAATTTTCCCGCTCTACCTACAAATGGTCTGCCTGTTGCATCTTCTACTTCTCCTGGAGCTTCTCCTGCAAAAACAATTTCGGTATTTATATTTCCTTCACCAGGAACAGCATTTTTCGCATATTTGCACAACCTACACTTTTGACAAACCTTAATATTTTTTTCTATGTTTTCTAATAGTGCCTCTTTTTCGGACATCTTTTATCTTAACATTAAATTACTTCGGAAGATAATATTTCAGGTTTTCCGCATTTAAATAAACTTGTTTGGATTTGCCATCAACTATTTCTTTCGCTACTTTTCTGCAAATACTTTCCAAAGTTCTTCCTAAACTTCTAATACCTGAATCAAAACCAAAAGGTCTTACTATACCGGGCCACAAATTTGGGTCAATTACCAGCTCACCTTTCTGAAGTCCGGATTTTTCAATAATTTTAGGCAACAGATAATCTCTCGCAATAACCGCTTTTTCCATATCGGTGTATGAAGGCATTTTTATTACTTCCATTCTATCCATCAAGGCGGTTGATATAGTTCCTGTATTGTTTGCTGAACAAATAAACAAGACCTGTGAGAGGTTGACCGGAAAATCGATGTAATGATCCCTGAATTCATTATTTTGATTCGGATCTAAAATCTCCAATAGAGTTGCCATAACATCTGACCTTAATCCATGTTCTCCACTTGATTTCTCTATTTCATCAAGAAGAATTACCGGATTCATTACTCCCGTTCTCATTAAAGCTTTAATAATCTGACCGGGTTCGGCTTCGGGAAAAACTTTGCTTCTCCCCCTCAATTCCAGGGTAGAACCAATCGCACCCAATGCTATCCTCATAAATTTTCTTCCCAAAGCTTCTGCAATGGACATCGCCAAAGTGGTTTTCCCAATTCCTTGTAATCCGACAAACAACAATATGGGAGATCTCCCTATAGCGTCCCCTCCTCTGTTTTTAATCAAAGTCATTGTCGCCAAATACTCAAGCATTCTCTCTTTTACATCTTCCAATCCGAAGTGATTCTTATCCAATATTTTTTTGGCTGCCTCCAAGTCGAGCGTGTCTTTCGTTCTACTATCCCAAGGAATCATACTTACTACATCAATATATCTGGACAAAGTATCGAATTCAGCGGCGTAATGGCCAAGTTTCGCCATTCTGTTCAGCCTGTTGAGCATTTGATCGAGTCTTTCACGTAAGTCTTCAGGCATTCCGGATGTGCTGTTAACTTTTTCCGATAATGCGGTTAATTCTTTAAATATATATTCTTCTGTTGTTTGCTTATCTAATGGTTTTAAATCTTTATTTACCATAATATTTAGTTAATTTATTACCAATTCATTGTAGCTGGAATTCAGAATTCGTTCTAGAAGCTGTGAAATATTGTTCAATACTTCACCTTCGCCCGAAAATTCGTATTTCATTACCTCACCCAGCGCAGTGTCTTTTTCCTGAGATACTTTCAGAAATAATATTTTTCCCTCGGGAATAGCTTTGGCCTTTACCTGTGAATAAGTAGGATTACGCATAAGGTTCAAAATCAGACTATCTTTTGCTCTCAGCATATTTTCATAAACATTTTCGGAAGCTGAAACAAGAAGATACCTTTCGAAAATCCCAGCTTTTAGTCCTTTTTCAATAAATTTATCCAAAGTAGAAGCTACCTCCACAATGCTTTCCTGCCTAAGTTCAACTAAAGCACCCCATCCGTTATCCAGATCTTTATTCGTTTTAAAAATAGCGGCCTTTCCTGTTGACTTATCTTTTATACCTAAATCATCTTTTGTTACAAATTCCAAAAAAGAAAGATCATTTAATTCCACATAAATCGAAATGTCAGAAGGTACTATTTTTGAAAAATCATTATTTAAAAAGGCTCCTTTTTGCAGCGCAAGTGGTGTATTTATTACTTCAATTAAGAAAGACGGCTGAACCTCAATTGTTGTCTTGGGTGTAATAGTAATTTCGGAATCGTTCATTATTATGCCGTATAACCTTTCACTCACTATTCCGACTAAAATCAAAATTAAAGCAATAGATATATACTTTCTATTTTCTCTGGCTTTTACACCTATCGATAAATGTTTAAACAACTTTACAGGTTTGGAGCTTTTAGATTCTTCAAAAGTATAATAGGAAATCAAAGTTTTTATAGGCACATTAGGATCGGAAACATTTTCCGGAAGTGTTTCACCGCAGTTGCTACAAAAAAAGTGATCGTAGCTTTTGAGTTCATGTTGACATTTTGGACAGAGTCTTACAGACATTAAGTATATTAAAACCCGAACTTCAACTTGTTACAAGTCTTAGCGCCTTCTTCTGTCACCACCGTAATGTTTTCCATCATTTCTATCTCTGTTTCTTTCAAAATTTCTTCCGCCCCTGTCCCTAACGTTTCTATCTCTGCTATCTCTATCATCCCTCGGTCTGTTAGAGCCATCGAAATCATTGCTTTCCAAAGCTTTTTTAGACAGGCTGATTTTCCCATTCTCAACGGCAAGAACTTTTACGGTAACCTTATCACCTATTTTCAGGAAATCGTTTACATCTTTAACGTATTCATTACTAATTTCGCTTATATGTAATAAACCGTCTTTGTTAGGTAAAATCTCCACGAAAGCTCCGAAATCCACTATATCGGATACAGTTCCTTCATAGACTTCCCCGGGCTTAACATCCTTTACAAGCCCAATGACCATTTCAGCAGCTTTGTGAGCGTTTTCTTCGGTAGAAGCCGTTATAACTACACTTCCGTCCTGTTCTATCGTTAACACAGTTTCGGTCTTATCCTGAATATCTTTTATGGTTCTTCCTCCGGCTCCGATTACAACTCCTATTTTATCCGTATCTATTTTTACAACCACCGTCTTTGGGGCGTATTGCGAAACCTGCTCTTTCGGAGTTTTAATTGTTTTTTCCATTTCGTCCAACACTTGCATTCTGCCTTCTTTTGATTGCTCCATTATTTTCGGAAGCAGACTCATCGGAATTCCGGGAAGTTTCATATCTGCTTGCATTGCAGTTACTCCTGTACGAGTTCCGGTCATTTTAAAGTCTAAAAATCCGAATGCGTCTTCCATATAAGCCAGATCAGTCATAATTTGAATTTTACTCAAATCGTCATTAACTATCAGTCCTACTCCCACTCCACCTACCATTTCTTTTATAGGAACACCGGCATCCATCAATGCCAATGTCGAAGCACAAGCCGATGCCATCGAACTTGATCCGCTGGATGATAAAGTTTCAGATACCAAAATTATCATATAAGGAAATTCTTTCTGAGAAGGAATAACTGCCTTTAACGCTCGTTCAGCCAGGAGGCCGTGCCCAATTTCCCTCGAACCCGGAGATCCGATTTTTCCTGTTTCACCCGTTGAAAACGGAGGAAAGTTATAGTAGTGGATAAACCTTTTGGTTTTTTCTCCATACATATCCTGAATAAATAATTCCTGAGAAGGAGATCCTAAAGTTGTAACTGTTAAAACTTGTGTAATACCTCGTGAGAATAAAGCACTGCCGTGTGTACGCGGAAGAACTGATATCGAACTTGAAATTGGTCTGATATCTTTAATACCTCTGCCATCCGGCCTTTTACCCTCCTCCAATATTAAATGCTGCAAAGAATGTTTCTCTATCTCCTCAAGCGCATTCATTAAATCTGCTTTTTTGTATTTACCTTCGAACTGAGTGACTACACCTGACTTTAGCTCATCCAAAGAGTCCCTAAGCTTTGTCTTGTCAAAACCCATTCCGAGCATTTCCACTATTTTATCTTTAGCAACGGCACTGACATCTTTCATGATTTCAGAACTCAATGCTTTTGAGTCATATTTATATTTTTTATTTTCCGGATTTACTTCATGCGCAAAATCTTTTATTAATTGTATTAGCGGATCTACATTATTCCACGCAAATTCTATCGCACTTAATACTATTTCTTCGGGTTGAAGTTTTACTTCAGCTTCAACAGCCAAAAACTTTTTATCTTCACCGGAAAAGGAAACCATCATATCTATTAATGAGTTTTCAACGATTTCATAATTTGGGTTAGCAATATAATTTCCGTCAATATATCCAACCTCCAAGGAGCTCATAAGCCCCTCAAACGGTATATCCGAGGCTGTTAAACATGCCGACACACCTATCATTGCTAAAAATTCCGGATTCGAAGTATTATCCAAGGACAAAATAGTGACTATTACCTGAACTTCATCTTTATAATCATTTGGAAAAAGGGGCCTAATTGCATGATCAATCATCCTTCTGGAAACAACGGCTTCATCGGTAGCTCTTCCGTCCCTTTTTATAAATCTGGAGGATTTAATAAATCCGCTGGCATATAATTTTTCCTCATAGTTCACCGTAAGCGGGAAAAAATCAGTTTCTACCGAAGGTTTATTTGCCACGGCAGTAACTAAAATTACGGTATCTCCATAGGTAGCTTTTACGGCCATATTGGCCTGAACTGCAAGGTCTCCGGTCTCAAGCACAAGCTTTTTGCCGAAAAAATCTAACTCTTTTTTAACAATTTTTTTCATAAATATGCTTCCTTTCTAAAAAATTGGAAGACGTAGTATTCATATTATCGTTCATTTTTTACTTTCCTGGGGGCTCCTACCTAATGGACTAAGACACGGAATACTTGATACTTACTTAGCAAATACCGAATATTTCATACCCTAATCCGTAGATATATGCCCACTATAAATTAATAAATTATTTGGACAAATCAAGCTTTTCAAGAAGCGAGGAATATCTATCTTCATCTTTTTTCTTCAGATAAGATATCAATCTTCTTCTTTTATTAACCATTTGAAGTAGTCCTCTTCTGGAATGGTTGTCTTTTTTATGACTTTTTAAATGATCTGTAAGTTTAACAATCTGTTCCGAAAGAAGTGCTATCTGAACTTCTGGCGATCCGGTATCAGACTCATGCATTCTATGCGATTTTATAATTTGTACTTTTTTCTCTTTAACTAAAGACATAAACCTTGATAATCTTAACAAAATTGAAGTTACTTAGCAACGGGTAGAGAGGTTATTCCGTTCAGTAGAGCCTTTGCCGCCTTAGTATTAGGTTTTAATCCCCATTCAATAGCTTTTTGCAAAACCAGCAGACTTAGAGTATCTGCGGATGTGTCTACTATGTTTACATAACCGTATCTAGAATTCAAACTTGTATTATCCAGGTTAATAATTCTGGATCTTTTAACTTCCTTACTAATGGTTGCATACATTTGTTCAATGTCCTCATATCCCTGCATACCTATAATAAATACAATATCAAAATCAAATCCCACTACATTACTTTTTATTCTATTTCTGTCAAAATCTTTTTCAACCGGACCCAGAAATACGGACAATACCTGTTTATCGTTTGTCCATCTAAAAGCATCCGCACCGGTACCGGAATAATCTATAGTAACATGGAGTTCTCTATCGGATATTTTAGAAGTGATGTCGTCTTTGGTCAGAATAGAAGAACAACCTTCGGGAATATCTTCGTCAAACACTAAATTAACCGTTTTTCGGTCCTCTTTCCTTAGATCCTCCTTATCTAATTCATCCAATATCATAAAATACAATCCCGCAGCAGCGCTCAAAGAATCCACAAGAGACATTTTGGACGGCACAATTCCTATATGCTTAGCGCCTCTTATAAGGTTAAGTATTTGTTTTTTATCAAATATCTCTTCAGGCATATTTGTTTTTAGCTGTTATAGACAGGAAAATGGGCAGAAATTAGTAAAGCAAGGTATTTTACTATATAAGACCTATAGAATCAAATATTGGGGGTGACTTATAGTTATATTTAACGCGCTTCGATCCACATTCCTTCTTTAATATCTTCGTATTGAGGTTTTAAGAGTACTCCGCATTCGTTGTCTTTACCTACAATTTTAACATCATCTCTGCCTTTTTTGAGATTTTTGATTACTCCTGTATACAAAGGCGTATCTTCTTTCGTTAAATCGTTGGGATCTTTATCATAGATTGAAATCCTGCCTTCTTCTTTTAAGGCACCGGCAATTACCTTACTACCTGCTACTATGTCTCCGGACGGCAGTTTAAAAATTTTTATCACCTGCGCCCGACCTTTAATTTTAGCTTCAGCCTCGGTGGCAGTACCTTCCAGCAAATCTTTAGTATCATCAATAAGATCGTAAATGGTTTTATAAGTTTTTACCTGAACTTTAAATTCCTCGGCTAAATCTTCAATTTCTGAAGACATTCTCACATTGAACCCTACAATAACCGCGTTAGTGCTGCTAGCCAGCATTACATCCGAATCGGTTATATCTCCGGTGGAACATAATAAAAACTTCAACGAATACGACTGACCGACAGATGAAGTCACCAAATCTGCCAAACTGGCTTTCACAGCTTCAAGTGTTCCTTGTGTATCAGCTCTCACAATTATTCCTACCATTTTCTTGGTGTTTTTCCCTACAATCTCTACGCGTGATTCATCTATGGCTAATTGCTCAAGCTCGCTTCCTTTTTCCACCAGCAAGTCACCGACGTTCGGTGTTTCCTTAAAACCTAAAATTTCAACCGGTGTTGAGGGAATCGCTTCTTTTAAATTAATTCCTTTGTCATCCATTAAGGATCTGATTACAGTTTCAAAACCGCTGGCAACTACCTTGTCTCCTACTCTCAAGGTCCCATTTTTAATTATGCAGGAAACAACCGCTCCGCGTTTTCTGTCCAGCTTTGACTCTATGATAACCGCCTCTAATTCGCCTTTGGGACTCGCTTTCAAATTAGCCATTTCCGCTAAAGCTAAAATGGCGTCTAAAAGTTTATCAAGATTTTTTCCTGTCTTAGCGGACACTTCAACGCATATAATATCTCCTCCCCAATCCTCAACTAATATATTTTCCTGTGCCAGCTCCTGCTTTACTTTCTTAGTGTCGGCTCCGGGCAGATCAATTTTATTTATGGCAACTATTATAAGTGCATTTGCGGCTTTGGCGTGATGAATAGCTTCTTTGGTTTGGGGTTTTACGCCTTCATCAGCAGCCACAACTAATATTACAATGTCCGCCGCGCGCCCGCCGCGGGCTCTCATATTAGTAAAAGCAGCATGCCCGGGTGTGTCTATAAATGTAATTTTACGGGAGTTATATTCTATCTGATAAGCACCGATGTGCTGAGTTATTCCGCCGTATTCTTTACTCTGGATATTAGTATGTCTGATAGCGTCGAGTATGCTGGTTTTCCCGTGGTCAACATGACCCATAACTGTAACCACAGGCGGCCTAATAAAGTCTTCATTTGTACTAACCTTTGTATCAGACATATTTTTTTCAGTCTCATCGTATTCATTAAATGCGCGTTATTATTATTTAATAAAGTCTCCAGGTTCATGTTTTTATTGGTTTGGCTCTTGGTCCTGCCCCGAGCTTTGACCTGCGTCAGAACCGCTGACTTGTTCGTCTGCACCGTTTTTCTTTTCTTCTTGATTACCCTGCATGGCTTCTTCAGTTTTGGCTTCAGCCTTTTTTGCTTCCGCTTCAGCACTTTTTTCTTTTATATCCTCATCCCATATGCCTCTTACAATATTTTTGTCTGCTTTTTCCGGTTTTTCATTAGAATAAAATATATTAGAAGCGCCTTTAATATCAATTTTCCACTTTGTAAGTTTATTTGCAAGCCTTGCATTTTGTCCTTCTTTTCCTATAGCTAAACTTTGTTGATCTTCCGGGACGGAAACTGTCGCTTTTTTATTTTCATTATCAAGTTCAACTTCTGTTACTTTAGCGGGAGACAAGCTTGCAGCAACAAACTTTTCAGTGCTGGTTGAAAAAGGTACAATGTCAATTTTTTCACCGAATATCTCCGAAATGATAGATTGGACTCTTACACCTTTCTGCCCGACGCAGCTTCCCACCGGATCTATTTTTTCGTCGTTTGAATATACTGCCATTTTGGTTCGGGAACCCGCTTCTCTAGCTATCGCTTTAATTACTACAGTTCCCGAGGCAATTTCAGGCACTTCCTGTTCGAAAAGCTTCTTAACAAATTCCGGGTCTGCGCGGCTGACTATTATTTCCGTGCCACGGGTTGTTTCCCTTATATCTTTAACTAATACCTTTAAACGCTGATTCAGCCTGTAAGTTTCTGATTGAACCTGTTCCGATTGAGGTAAAACTCCATGAGCTTTACCAAGATCTAAAATGACAACTCCGTTCTCAATTCTAAAAACATGTCCGTTAACTATAGTACCAACTTTATTACGGAACTCGTTTAAAATAACATTTTTCTCGGTTTCTCTTATTTTCTGTAATATAACCTGTTTCGCGGTTTGAGCCGCAATTCGGCCAAAACCTGAAGGAGTTACATCTTTACCTTCCCTCAATATTTTTGCTTCACCGGTAGAGGGATCCAGGTCTACCACAATATCCTCCGGTGCCCCGTCAAAGTCTTTTCTGTAAGCCGAAACCAAAGCGGCTTTTATTGACTCCAGCACG
>Ga0209431_10003024_pt1 | contig 13481 bp, 11 predicted proteins | sample RifCSP13_3_FD_184021 | JGI IMG/M metagenome (GOLD analysis project Ga0209431, IMG submission 184021) | Soil microbial communities from Rifle, Colorado - Rifle CSP2_sed 13_3 (SPAdes) (version 2) | ecosystem: Environmental > Terrestrial > Deep subsurface > Rock core/Sediment | place: Rifle...
AAAACCGCAGTCATCTGGTTTATCTTGGGTTTGGTAAGCCAAACGAAGCCGATATTCTTGGAGCTTATTATTTTTTTGAAAGTCTGACCAAAGGAAGAGCGTAGAGGAATAGTTGAAACTTTAAATTTAAGAGTAGATACTCTTTTTGATTTTTTTACATAGGTCACGTTCGATTCGCATTTTAATCCCCAAATTGAGGCTTTTACAAGAGGCAAAAAGAAGCTAAACTAGAGTAAGAGACTATGCCTGTAACAGCCCAAAACAACGATTACTTTAAAAATTTAATCGCGGAAATTGTTAAAAAACACGCCGTTTTATACGGCCCGCAAATTGCCGTTTCCAAAGCTGCCGAAATAGAAGGTCTGGAAGTATCCTCCGAGGGAGAAATAAAACAAGTTACGGGTGACAGTGAATACATATTGAGGCAGCTTTTGGCAGGATACATGGATTTATCCACACACATCACCAAGACTGTCTTTTTGCAGATACTGGAAAATTACCCAGAAGATACCAAAAAACATTTTGCTTTTTTATCTGAAAATCAGGATATGGAGAGATTCTGAAATGGAACCTATAGCAGTCGGAGTATCGGCATTCATGGCGCTTTCGGCGTTTATCTTTGGCGCAGGGTTTATCCTGGTAAGGCAAAAATACACAGGCGAAGTTAAGGCAAGCAGGCAAAGAGAGGAAGAATTCAAAAGGAAAATGTACGAAGCGGAAGTTCTAAAAGAAATAGGCGACCGGATTGGCTATTCTCTGGATGCTGCCAAAATTGTTGAAATTATAAGCGGGTCTTTGGGGAAACTACTATCCCATTCGACGATCTGCCATATGCTTTTTGACGAAAAAGAAGACAAGGTGAATTTTTCCTGCAGTGTTAATGAACCGGTAAGCCCTTTGTTTATCAAAGATGTGCGCGAAAAAATGATCATTTCCTCAAAGGAAATTATGCAAAAGGCGATTGTGGAATCCGAAATTTCGGAAAGTATTGCAGGAGCAGTCTTGGATGAAAAATTGCAGGGTTTTGTAAAATCGTATTTTAATTTGCCGATTGTTATATCCGGAAAACTTGTCGGCATGATTAACGTTTCTTCAACTCAAGCTGATTTGTACGACCATACCAACACGGAATTTCTGTTTACCATTGCCAAAAACGCGGCTTCTGCAGTTTCTAAACTTCAGGAAGTATTGGAAAACGAGAAGAGCAAACTTTTACAGGCTGTAGATTCACTTTCCGAAGGGGTCATAATGGTCGACACCAAATACAAGCTGGTTCTGGTTAACAGAAAATTAAAGCAGCTGTTGGCATTGATGGAAAATCCGGCCCTTTTTGATATTGTCAATGCGCTTTCGGGCAATTTGGATTTGCGGTCTTTAGTCGACGAAGCTATTGCCCATGATGATGATCTGCCGCCGCGTGAGATCGAAGTCAGAGATAAAGTTTTGCAGGTTTTGGCTTCAAAGGTTATTGATAAAAAAAGACAAAAGGCGCTCGGTGTTGTTGTTTTATTTCATGATATTACAGACGCCAAATCTTTGGAAAAACTTAGAAACGATTTTACTTCGATGATGGTTCATGAACTGAGGGCACCTTTGACCAGCATCAAATCCACTGTCGAGCTTTTACAGGAAGGGATTTACAAGAAATCAGTTGCTGATGCTGGCAAAGAATTATCATCCGTGCAGTCAACAGCGCAGACAATGCTGGAGGTAGTAAACGATCTTCTGGATGTTGCCAAAATGGAAGCGGGCAAATTTGACGTGATTTCGGAGGCGGGAGACCTGGAAGACGCAATAAGCGACCGTGCCGAGGCGTTCAAATCACTGGCTGCCGCCAAGAATCTTAAAATCACACCAGAAATTGAAGAGAATTTGCCAAAGGCATACTTTGACAAAGTCCGGATTAAGCAGGTCTTGAACAATCTTTTGTCAAACGCAGTCAAGTTTTCAAATTCCGGAGAAATTAAAATTAAGGCTGTACGCCAGCAGGATGAAAACGCCCCGATGGACATTGTGGTATCGGTTTCCGATTCTGGTATCGGTATAGAGCCGGATGAAGGTGACAAGCTGTTTTCAAGGTTCGGGCAGCTGGTCAGAGGCTCCAGGTCTTTGGCTGCCAAAGGCTCGGGGCTTGGACTTTATATTGCCAAGGGTATTGTTGAGGCAATGGGTGGCAGTATTTGGTATGAGTCGGAAGGCGCAGGCTACGGTTCAACCTTTTATTTTACGGTTCCCGCTGCCGTTTCTGTGCCTGATTACAGGGCAGCTGCAAGTGATCGGGTTGTTATTAACAAAATAGCGCGGGCGTAAGGCGCAGTTGTTGCTTTTTTTAATTTCTGATAAGCTAGAAGAAAAGTACATGGAAAAAGTTATAATTGTAGAGGATGATGTAAAGCTTGCCCAAAATTACCAGCAGAAACTGACGCAGGAAGGCTTTGAGGCCAAAATCTCAGAGGACGTTGTTGCGGTTGAAACAATAAGGGCAGAAAAGCCGGATTTGGTTCTCTTGGATCTTTTAATGCCCAAGGTTCACGGACTGACGATTTTGCGCGAGCTTAAGATGGATGCGGAACTTGAAACAATCCCGGTTTTGATTTTGACAAATGTGGAAGGCGCCAACGAGCTTTCGGAGGCAATTGCATTCGGTGCCAGTGGTTACCTTGTTAAGGCCGATACCAACTTGGACATTCTGGTTTCTAAGGTCAAAGAAGCAATAAGTTCACAGGCTATAGGTACCGGCATAAAAAGCTAAATCTTCGGGGATTTTTCCTGACTCTATTTCCAAAATCGTTTGCTATAACAGCAGGACGTCTTTCGCTAAACTCAGGATGCTCCTCTGTTGTAATTCACGCGTGGCTCGAATTATACTCAATTTTGTGGAATCTAAAGAAATCAAAATTAAAAATAAGGCAGGCAAAAAACTCTTTTGTCGCGTTGAAGGTATAGATCCTCAAAGAAGATCTCCTTCGGTTTTGGTAGTCCATGGATTTAAAGGGGATTCCACACAAAGGCACATTGCCGGAATTTCTGACTCTCTGGCGTCTTTGGGATTTCTGACCATACGGGTTGATCTTTCAAAAAATCCGGGAAAATCCTATTTAAATTTTCCCGACGTTACGTACGTGCAGGAACTTTTCGATCTGGAAGACATTTTCGGATTTTTGCTGCAAATGCCCGAAGTGGACCCGACCAGGATTGGGATTGCAGGACACAGTCTTGGTGGAATGCTCACAGCCGAGCTTGCATCAAAACACAGAGCAGTTAAATCCCTTGTTATACTTTCCGGTGTATACGATTATAGATTTTTGGCCAGGCACCTGTTTAACAAGCCGTTTGATAAAGTTCAGAAGGAATTTGAGGAGAAAGGCTTGTCAACTGTTTGGAGTGTGCATTTGAATCGAGAATTACATGTAAAAAAAAGTTTTTATGAAGACGTTTTTCTAAGAACCGCGGATAAATTTGCCGCCAAAATTAAATGTCCAACCTTGATTGTATCTTCAGGGAGCGATGAGTCAGTTGCGCAGAGTCACGCTGATAATTGGTTAAAAAATATTGGATCACAGAATAAAAAGATGGAGATAATAAACGGCTCAGACCATAACTATTCCGGCCAGGCTCTTGATAAAGTTTGTAGTTTGGTAACGGATTGGTTTACTAAAACCCTTTAAAATTAAATCTCTAAAATTCCAGAGGATAATTTTCCCAAAACTTTTGCCTTGCCGTTTTTGATTGTAACCAAATCTTCGATTCGCACTCCGCCCCATGAAGGGAAATAGAGGCCAGGTTCGACTGAAAAAACCATACCTTCGGAAAGTGTATTTTTCGTCGGCTTTTTGCTCTTTGATAAAGGTCTTAAGTGCGGTGCTTCGTGAACTTCCAAACCGATCCCGTGTCCAAGTCCGTGCAGGAAATAATCATGCAAGTTTTCTTTTTTAAAAATATCGGCGACATGTTTATGCGGTTTGTGGGATTTTGTGCTACTTGCGATTTTTTCGATAGCCTCCCTTTGGGCTTTTTCAACCAAACTGTAGATATTTTTTATATCATCTGTGACTTTACCAACAAGGACGGTTCTTGAAAGATCCGCGCAGTAATCTTTGTACTTTGCGCCGAAATCAAAAAGCAAAACTTCGCCCGTTTTTATTTTTTTGTGGCCGGTTACGTGATGGGGGACGCTAGCGTTTTTGCCCGATGCCACAATACTTTCGAAAGCTAATCCTTGGCCGCCGAGATTTTTAATAATCCTTGCCAATTTTTCTGCAATTTCTGCCTCCGTTTGGCCGACTTTAATTGTTTTGATAATTTCAAAAAAAGCCTTTTGGGAAATTATTTGCGCCCTCTCGATTTTTTTAAGTTCGTCTTCCGTTTTGACAACGCGCATATCCTCAATAAGATTATTTAAAGGTAGAAGTTTTATGCCTTTTAGTAATTTTGTAAAGTGACGATATTCCCAATACTTGAGATCGCTCTCCTCAAAGCCAATGCTTTTTATGCCCTTTAGAATTTTTGCGACTAAATCTGAAATTTTATTACGCTCGTCGGCAACTGCAATTTTTAAGTCTTTTGTCCTGAGCTTTAGTGCTTCGGCCTGATAAAGTTTGGCGGTGACCAAGGTTGCATTAGGAGAAAAAACTAAAATTGCTTCGCGCTCTGTGGGCGCAATGCCTCTAAAACCCGTGAGGTAAAAAATATTTACCGGATTGGTGACAATAAATCCGTCAAGATTGTTTTTCTTGAGCTTATGTTGAAATTCGACAATTTTATTCATGCAAATGAAGCCAATTTTATCATACACTTATAGTATGGGTGAAAGTGGTGCAGAAGAGAGAGAAATTCAGTCTGGTAAATCTCGTGCAAATAAAAACACTGCAGGACAACAGAATCAAACGCATAAGGGGATGTCGAGGCGAACTTTTATGAAGGTCGTTGGTACTGGTGCTTTAGCAATTGGTGCGAATCGTACTGCAGATGCTTTTAAAGGTAAAGTTGATGGGTTGTTGGGCATTTCTGGCAAGGACCAAAGAAGCGGAGCGATTACCACAGGGCAGCTGCAGACAGATTCGCAAAAAACCACGGAAGTTGGAGAGGCTTGGGTAACCAGTCCGCGGTTCGAAGATGTATTCGGGAATCTTGAGCCAAAAGAAAAAGGTGTAGCGCGAAGTACTGTCGATGAAATGAAGTATGATGTTCTTTATCCGCATAGTAGCTTCAAGGATATGATGGCGGTTACTAATACTTTTCAGTCTGAAATTACAGAGGCCGCAAACGAGTTTAAGCTGCCTTCCGATCTGGTTTCCGGGATGGTATTTATCGAAAATGGAGGAGGGGTGGCTCGTGTCTCGCCGGCAGGCGCTTTTGGTCCTGCACAGCTTATGGAGGACACAGCCAGGGAAATGGAACTTCGGGTGGATAGCGAGGTAGACGAAAGAACAGACACAACTAAATGCTTTATGGCCATGAGTGGTTATCTGAATAAACAAAGGGATTTTTTTGGAGGTAATTTAGGTTTTGGGATTTGGGCTTATCATGCTGGTCCTGGTAACGTGGCTTGGGCGATTCAGGAATACTTAATCGATACTGAGCGTACTGATATCGGCAGCCTTAAAGATGCTTACGAGGCCCAAGACGCAGTTGCTATCCGGAAAGTGTCAGGTGAGGTTTTTAAATGGACATCAGATCCGGATTTAAAACTTAATGTCCATCAGGTTCTCTCAAATCCGAGAGTTATGGAGAGAGTAATTCCGGCGCTTGAAGATGAAACTGAACTTTACGTTTATAAAGCTATAGCAGGTGCCGAGGTCTTTGCAGAACAAAATACTGATTCGGGGTCAGCGCAAATCGCCCAGCAGCAGTAGATCCCAAAAAGATTTTTTGCCCAAAACCGGCGACTGGTTGTCCAAAAGGTTTCTGAAGGAATTATCGCTCTGGGGCTCTTTGGGCTTTTCCAATTCCTGCGGCAGGTTAAATTTCTTTCCTTCCAATTCCTTTTGAAACTCCTCCAGATATTTTGTTAAGTCCGTTGCGTTTTGGGGTACTTCGATAATAACCGGTTTGTTGTAATCGGAAAGTTTGGTCGAAATTTTCAAAGTAATCTGGATTGTAGTTGTGGGTGCTAGCTGAACCTCCTGCGACTGGGAATAGAGATTTGAAGGGTTTTCGATATCCATATCAAAAAGCAGCGAAACTTGCGAAATTAAGGAGGTTTTTTTGTCGATTTCCAAAACGACTTCGATATTTTTGATGTCGCGGGTAAACTTTTCAATTTCTTCTTTTTCAATGCTTTCCTCAAGATTGGTTTGATCTTTTGGCTCTAAAATTTTGACCATTTCAAAAAGAAGCATATTGATTTCGGAAATCGGCGGTTTGATTTTTAGGGTATAGATATCTTTGTTTTCAGCTTTTTCCAAAGTAGTCCATTCGTATGTCTTTTCGACAAATGTCTCAAATACTCCTTTGATTTTTTGAATCTGCGCTTCGTCTTCTGCAGTCCTTTGTTCTTTATTTAACTTGTCGACATTCAAGACAAACCACTGGTTTTTAACTTCATCCAAAGGTAAAAACGAACCTCCGGGAACTTCGGTTAATTGGAAATAAAAGTTGTCCTAGATTTGCCTTATTTCACCAGCAGCAGAAACCTTGATGCCTTCCATGGCAACTTCTCCGGAGATCTCAAGCTGTGTTTTGGAATATTTCTGGGTTTTAAAATCCGCAGGGCCTTTGACTGTAATTTTTGCGCTTGATATTGGAAAATTTTTGCTTTCGGTCGCAAATTCTAATTGCGTTTCCAAAACCGCGGATTTCAAGTCGGCCATTTTTCTTTCGGTTCTTCGCAAAATCAGCCTTGTAGTTTTGGGAAACGGGGTTATTAAAATAAACCTGTCGATTGCCCTTTGGACGATTTTTGGGGGAGTAATGAATTTATAGTTGGTATAGGCAAGAGTGAGACTTGCGGAAAAAATAACTAAAAAGATAACAATCAATAAAACCGCCAGAATCTTACCAAGAGACGACGTGCTGCCGCCAAAATTCGGGGGTTTAACGATTGGCAACGAGGACGGACCTCGTTTAGCTTCTTCGGCCGTGGGTGGGGGAGCGGTTGATTGCTGAGTGCCGACTGCAGTTGGTGGTTCATTAGCCGCAGTTTGCGAAGGGGTAGGATCGGTGACGGGAAAAGGCGGCAGGGAATCCGCGCGGGAGGGGGGAGAATCGCTTAGATTTTCAGAAGCGGTGGAATCTTGAGATGTTTCGGGGCTTGTCGGGTCTGCCATTCTTTTTAAGCATAGCCGATTGTTTGATATAATAACAGCGCATTAACCGTCTAAATTAGGGGTGTCGTTCAGTGGTAGGACGGCGGTCTCCAAAACCGCTAACGGGGGTTCGATTCCCTCCACCCCTGCAAATCTTCAACGAGGAGAGACCTTGTTTAGTGCTTGATACGATACCCCTTTTTCCTGTAAGCTAACCGGCAATGGCGAAGAAAAAAAGAATACCATTTTTAATGGCGTGTACGGTTTGCAAAAGCCGCAATTACACAACGCATAGAAACCCTGAAAACACTCCGGAAAAATTAGTTTTGAAAAAATACTGCAAGTTTTGCAGAAAAGTTACCGAGCATAAGGAAATTAAGATCTAAAAGGTAAATTAAGAATTCTCACCTCATCACACCCGTAAAAAGATTCTCCATCAAGCGTTTTGCCTATTAGACAGGCTTGTTTATCTTCCGGTGTTAATCTGGCCTGGTCAGTCCTAAAAAAGACTAAAAGGTCCTTGTCCTTATCAAAATCAATATCGACGAGAAAGGTTTTGCCGATCTGGCTTGTTTGGGCTGGACCAAACTTCAGTGTTGATCTGTCAATATCTTTGACGTCAAAACCGTCTGTAGTTTTAATGCCAACCATAAGTGGCCCTTTAGATTTAGGGTTGATTATATTAAAGGGACCGCCGGGCCTTATGTCGATTTCTACTTCTTTGGCAACTTCCAGCTCTGAGCCTGTTTGCGGAGAATAACTGAGCTGATAAGAACCGCTTTGGCTTTGCGAATCCAATTCCTCAACGCTTACGTTGCCGTCTTGGTCATAAGCTGAGAAGTCGATTGGGTAGTTGGGATTTTCGGAAGATGTCTTAACGTCGTAAGTATCTTGTTGCGGGTTGATAATAACCAGCATATTTATGCCGGTGTTTTGGTCTGGTGTTGGAGTGTCTTCTGAACTTTGGTCTTTCAAAGCAGGTTCCAAAACATAATATGAATTGGGGATTTGGTTAAAAACTTCTCCAGTTTGTGAATCTTTGCCTGTTTTTCTGCCAAGGGAGTCGGTTATCAAAATATCGGAAGGGGCAGGGGAGGAGATATAAATTGCGGAAAGATCGGTGTTGGTTTTTTCGAACCGTCTCATACTATTAAAACTGTCGGAATAGGCAGCAAGAGTTGTTTTATTTTCCCATGCAGGGTCTGCGATCGAATAATCCGAGCCCTGTTTTTTGGAAGCAACGATAAAGTGACCTGGTTCTTGGAGGATCGTTGGCTGGCTGCTTGCAAGTTCATTATCGAGTGTCGAAAAATCGTTGCCCGCACCATAACCTGAAAATTTAATTTTTTGTTGAGTGCTGAAAATCTGGTTTGCTTTGACGGAATAAGCGGCTATTGAATTCCACTTTAGAGCGCCGAAAGCATAGCCGTTGTTTTGTTTGAGCCAGCTGTTGAGTGTTTCGGGATTGGTCGGATCACCGGCAGGACTTTTATCGACACCGTAATACTTTAAAAGCATGGCAGAAGATGTTGTTGCGCACCCGCATTGGGCCAAAGTCGTACCGCAGAAAAAGGGACCGTAGGTATTGGCACTGTCATATTCCTGACTTCCCCAAGACTGATCTTTTTGGGAGAAGTAGGGGAATGTGGGGGTAGTAAATGCTTCGGCGACGAAGATATCGGGTGCGTTGTTCAAATCTCCTGGTATCAGGTTGCTCGCGGAAGAGGTAAATGAAACAAATTCGCTGTTAGCGCTAATTGAACCCCCACCGCTGGCACGGTTGGCTTGGGATCCGTCTTGTGCCACGCTCACTCGCGTCGTAGTTGCAGTCTGCAGGTCACGAACGAAAATGTCACTCTGGCCATTTGTGTCACTTGGGACTAGGTTTGTGGCCGACGAGTCGAAAAGTACATAACGGCCATCTGAACTTAGACTGGGATTATAGGATCCGCTTCCAAAGTCAGTCTGAGAGCCATCTGTTGCAACACTGGCTCGAGTTGTGGTGCCAGCCTGCAGGTCACGCACGAACACGTCTGCCACACCGTTGGTGTCATTCGTCACTAGGTTATTTGACCTTGAGACAAAAACTACATAATGCCCGTCTGCGCTAATGGCGGGAGCGATATGCTCAACATCTTGGTTGCCTTGTGTTCCATCAGAGGCAATGCTAACCAGCACTGTTTGCCCTGTATCAAGGTGGCGAACGTAGGTGTCAAACCGACCGTTGTTGTCATTAGGAACGAGATTGCTTGAGGTGGATAGAAAAGCTACATGGCGGCCGTCCGCACTAATACTTGGTTGGTAACTTCCGCTGTTTCCTCTTTCGCCACTGGATGCTACGCTTACACGCTCAGTGGTGCCAGTCAGACGGTTATGAACGAAAATGTGTGTGCATTGATATGACGAGAAAGAGTCACGGCAAATATGGACGCCATTCGGGATGAGGTTACTAGCATTTGATGAGAAGACGATGTAACGCCCATCGGCGCTAATACTAGGAAAGTTACTATTGCCATTTGCTTTGGTGCCATTAGAATCAACACTAACTCGTTCAGTGATACCAGCGCTTCTGTCATATACAAAAATATCTGTGCATTGTTTAGGAATTGGTGGTTCTCCAATATATATACAATTATGGGCTCCATCGGGAATCAAATTGCTGGCTCGTGACGAGAAGACGATATATCCAGCGTCAGGACTAATCGAAGGGGAATGACTTCGCTGATTACCCTGCGTTCCACCAGAAGAAACACTAACCAATGTGGTGATTTTGGCTTCGCGGTCGTAGATAAAGATATCTTCACAACTATTGTCTGCGATACCATTTCCGTCAGTATCACAGAAGTTATTAGAATCATTAGGAACTAAGTTTCCGATGTTTGATTGAAAGACGACGTAACGGCCACCGGCGCTGATTTTGGAGAATGAAACGTTAGTTAAGCTGGCTCCATTGATTCGTTCAACTGTACGCCAAAATCTGGCCATACCTGCGAACGCAGAGTTCTTAATGAGAAAAGTCCCAAAAATTATGGTCAAGACCACAACACTTAATCTAAGAATTGCCATTGCCTTTATGGGGAGTTTGTAAATTTATACGTTCCCTTTTTAATTTGCCATGAACCGCCTGGACCTGAGGAAAATTGAGCGGAGGCAAGTCCTGTTTTATATTCAACTTCAGCATTATTCCCGAGTGTGAGACTTTTAGCTATAATTGCATTAGCCTCGGTGTTATTTCCAAGCACTGCTCCTCCTTCCAAAGCGTAAAAGATTGCCAATTCTCCGCGATTTCCTAAAGTCAGTGCACTACTCGAGGTTGATGTAGTTGCAATGAGAATATAGCCCTTAGGGGTTGCGTTATTCGGTTTAATTTCTCCTTGGTTCACTGTTACTAGTCCGTCGACTAACATTGTTTTACCATTTGAGCCGGAACTGTCGCTTAGTTGAAGTACTGTTTGGCCACCGGACAAGGTGAAGTTATGACTTTCGACGTGGATTGGGCCTGCCATTGTTACTATAGCATTGTTGGTAATAGTTAGGTCGCCATTTATATATTTTTTAGGCCCAATATTTTTTGAGGTTGTGATTGTGCATTCAGACGGGGTTGATAAACAATCTATTATTCCTCCAACCTCTGCGTCAATTTTCATCTGATTGTAATTTAAAGTTGGCATTGGTGGTGGACTGGGTTGATTTGGGTATTTGTCGTGACTGGCAGTCACTGAAGGGTAAGGACTTGGACCGATACTTCCTGCCGAGTAAGCATCGCCGTCGATTGATGTCCCTGGGCTACCGATAATGTTACCTATTGACCAAACATTACCCTTAATACTTGATCCGCCGCCCATTGTTAAGCCGCCATCTCCAACTTGCACTGCGTAATTGAATGAAATGATTGTAGTATCGATTCCCACATCCGCCTTAACCGTTCTTTTAGCTCTGGGGTTAGTTGTGTTTGGGATATAGCCGGTTGCAGTTATTGTTTTTAAGTTTTGGGACTTATTTACAATCTGGATTACAACTTGGCCGGTTGACAGGGCTTGTGTGTCCGTCCCTGCGCCGCTGGCATCCGGATAGGCGCCGGCAAGGTCATTAAGACGCTGGGTTGCGTAATCAATTCCCGCATCCGCAAGTTCCGTTGCCTGCTCATTCATTACGGAATTGGAGCCGAAGCGGATGAAATCGGCAACACGGGTAAATAAAGACGAAGCAATTATCAAAACCACCGCCAGAAAAACAAGAGCGATAATCATGACCTGCCCGGGTCGGTTCGCAGTTGTCGGTTCACGGTTCACGGTGTTTAAAAATCTGTGAACTATGAACTGTGAACTATTAACTTCCTTCATCTGTTTCTTATAACCGCCGTTGATGTTTTGGTGTCTGCCTGGGTAACATTATTGACCGTATCCTGGGTCATTAAATTAATTGTAACCTGCGCGGCCTGTGATACGTCGGCATTGTCGTAAGTGAAGGCAAGGGTATTTATTTTTGTGGCAATAATCTTGTCGCTTGACGGCCTGGTGCTTCCCGTAGCCGGAACAACCTTTTTCTTTAAAGTATCGTTAACTTTTTTATAGACGATGTAATCATAGCCTGAGGTTGGTTCGGTCGGATCGCCCGAAGCATTAAGCGGCCAGATTTGTAAAACCAAAACATCGGTGCCCGTAGTTTCTGCGGGCGAGCAACAGCTTGCTGTAACGCCCTGACTTTCTCTGATTTGGTTGGTTATTTCCTCAAGGGCGATTTTGTTTTGGCTGGCAACCTCAATTCTGGTGTTTTGGCTGGAGAACAATTTGAAGTGCGAAAAGTAAAGCGCGGCTATCAAAATCCCGATAAATCCCACAATAGACATACCAATTAATAACTCAACCAGGGAAACACCCGGATAGCGGGTAGATTTTTTATAGTCCATTTTCAGAAATTAATGTCTCCAATTTTATTTCTTGGAAAAGACCTTTTTCGGTCCAGCTGACCGCAACTGTTATTTGTTTGATTTTAGGATTGGCCGGAGCGCCGAAGTAGGCAACGGTCCTTTGAGCTGTTGACGCGGGGAGCTTGGAAAGTTCAGAGGTGCAGGAAGCATCAACAGGTCCGCTAATCGGCAATTGGGAAAAAGCTAATTTTCTCAATCTCTCTATTTCACAGCTGGCCATTTTAGTGGCAATTGTCTGTAGGTTGGTCCTGCGGCTGTGGATGTAGACAGTTGAGGTGGTAAGAAGGATTGCCACTAAAGCCAGAATTAAAAACAAGGAAAGCAGAATTTCGACGTAGCTGAAACCTGGTCGCCATCGGTGACGGTTGAAAGTTAACGGTCCACGGTTCACGGTTTTGTTTTTCCTGTGAACTGTCAACTGTGAACTGTGAACTATTTTGGGCATTAAATACATTCTAGCAGGCAGGAAAAATTGATGCGATAGGAAATTGATTGATGAGTTTTCCGAGTTGAGGTAGAATTGACTTCGCGCCGACTTAGCTCAGTGGTAGAGCAACTGTTTTGTAAACAGTAGGTCGTCGGTTCGAATCCGACAGTCGGCTCATAAATGCTGGGATGGCAGAGTGGTCAATTGCAACGGTCTGTAAAACCGTCGCCCGAAAGGGCTCCGCAGGTTCGAATCCTGCTCCCAGCACTCACTGATAAAGCTCAGGGAGAATCTGCCGACGTGGCTCAGTGGTAGAGCGTTTCCTTGGTAAGGAAAAGGTCATGGGTTCGATTCCCATCGTCGGCTCAGAATTTCGAAATTTGTACAGGCTTGACTTTATCTGATACAATCTCCTACAATTGCCCCCAGTTAAACATGGACGAACAACAACAGCAGCAAGCAAGCCCTCCGCATCAGCCAACCACGTCTATTTACCAGGAGTCTTCTCAGGGCAAAAACGCCAAGTGGCTGTGGATTTTAATCATTTTGATTGTTATAGGTGCCGTAGCCTTTGCCATCTTTCGCGGAATCGGCCCGTTTTCTAAATTTAAATTAGGCGGGGTAAAAGAAGAAACTATAGAGTCCCCGACACCTTTTGGATTTTCAAGCCCTTCGCCTGAGGCATCGCCGGCAGGAGCAGTCGAAAGATCAGAGGCAAAAGTTCGCGTCTTAAACGGCAGCGGAGTAGCCGGAGCGGCAGCGGCACTCAAAGATTTTCTTGAAGGTAAGGGCTGGACGGTTGATAAAATCGGCAATGCCGAAAGTGATGATTTTACAAATACTGTAATTAAATTTAAGGCAAGTTTTGCCAATTTCC
>Ga0209431_10003029_pt1 | contig 13475 bp, 12 predicted proteins | sample RifCSP13_3_FD_184021 | JGI IMG/M metagenome (GOLD analysis project Ga0209431, IMG submission 184021) | Soil microbial communities from Rifle, Colorado - Rifle CSP2_sed 13_3 (SPAdes) (version 2) | ecosystem: Environmental > Terrestrial > Deep subsurface > Rock core/Sediment | place: Rifle...
CAGGGCCGGATCCTCGTTCCCGCCTACCTCCGGGAGGGGATCGGGCTCGCGACCGACGCCGTCGTCCTCGGCGCCCGCGACCACGCCGAGATCTGGGCCCCGGCCACGTGGGCGGAGTACCGCCGCGCGATGGACGACCCGCAGACCTTCGCCCAGGCCATCCAGGGCCTCGGGATCTAGGCCGACAACATGCGTTTCCGGGCCTCGCTCCGCAGCCACCTCACGCCGGGAGCGTCGGGATGAAGGACGGGCACCTGCCGGTCATGGTCGAGGAGGTCGCGACGATGCTCGCGGCCGTGCCCGGCAGCCTCCAGATCGACGCGACCCTGGGCGGCGGCGGTCACGCGGAGCGAATCCTGGAAGCGTCCGACCCTGATGGCCGCCTCCTCGGTCTCGACGCCGATGGGGCGGCCATCGCCAGAGTCCGGGCGCGACTGACGCCACGCTTCGGGGACCGTCTCCGGCTCCGCCAGGCGAACTTCCGTGAGCTCGCCGCCGTCGGGCCGGCCGAGGGCTTCGGGTCCGTCGATGGCTGCCTGTTCGACCTCGGGCTGTCGAGCTTCCAGCTCGCCGACGCGGGTCGTGGCTTCGGCATCCGGACCGGCGGCCCCCTGGACATGCGCTTCGACACCGGCCGCGGCGTGCCGGCCGCCGAGCTGCTGGCCTCCCTCGACGCCGCCGAGCTGACGGCCCTCTTCCGGAAGTACGGCGAGGAGCCGTTCGCCGGGCGGATCGCCCGGGCCATCGTGGAGGCCCGCCGCGGGGCGCCCGTCCGGACGGCCGAGGAGCTCGCCGCGCTCATCGAGCGCGTCGCCCCGGCGCGAGCCCCCGGTCGGCGCCGCGTCCATCCCGCGACCCGCGTCTTCCAGGCGCTCCGGATCGCCGTCAACGAGGAGCTCGACGCCCTCGAAGCCGGCCTCGCTGCCGCCCTCGACCTGCTGCGGCCGGGCGGCCGCCTCGTCGTCCTCAGCTACCACTCGCTCGAGGACCGCATCGTCAAGCGCTTCTTCCAGGCCGAACGCCGGGGGTGCACCTGCCCGCCGGAGGTCCCCGTCTGCGTCTGCGGTCGTGCCCCGCGGCTACGCCTGGTCGTGAGCAAGGGCCTCGTCCCCGGCGAGGCCGAGATCGCCGCCAATCCCCGGGCCCGGAGCGCGCGGCTCCGGGCCGCCGAACGAATCGCCGCGTAGCCATCGGGTGACGGACCGGCGGGGAGGAGCCGCCGGACGGACAGCAGGGAGGAGGACCCGCATGAGCAAGCGCCACCAGGCCAGCCGCCGACGCGCCTACGGCCGCCGCCAGCACGAGGTCCACGAGCGCCACGAGCGCCGCGTCGAGCGCGGCCGGCCCGAGGCGAACTGGGCCGAGTCGGTGGACGCCCAGGCCGATCCGCTCTCCTTCCTCGATCCGCGGTCGCCGCGCCTGCGGTTCGGCTTCGCCGACTGATGGCCGTCTACCAGGGCGCCCGGCGGCGCGGGTTCGAGCTCCCGCGGCCGACGCTCGATCTCGACGGCCCGCCGCTGCTCGGACGCCGGGCCCGGCGGGCCACCGGATCGCTCGTCCGGTCCGGCCGACCCACCCGGGTCGGGGCGATCCTCGCTGCCATCCTCGTCGCGTTCACCCTGGCCTTCCTGTCGCTCTCGCAGAGCGTCCGGGTCGCGGCGACGAGCTACGACATCGTCCGGCTGTCGTCCGAGTACGAGCGCCTGGACGCCCGCCGCCAGGACCTCCGCTCCGATCTCAACCGGCTCGGCGCGGAGCCGGCGATCCGGAAGCTGGGCCTCGAGAGCGGGCTCGGCCAGCTCGACGCGCCCCTCATCGTCCCGGCCCGCTGACCGGTCGGCGGCGCCATCGAGATGCTGGGTCGGACGGATTCGCGCGGTCGGCTGCTGTTCCTGCTGCTCGCCTTCGGGCTCGCCGCCGGGGCCATCGTCGGGCGCCTCGGCTGGTGGCAGATCGCCCGCCAGCCTGACCTGGCCGAGGCCGCCCATCGCCAGATCTATCTCCGCGTCGAGGTCCCGGCCCAGCGCGGCACGATCTATGACCGAAGCGGCACGATCATCCTCGCCGAGACCGTCACCCGCGACCGGCTGATCGCCGACACGACGCGCCTCGACGCCGCCGACCGGGACGCCCTCACCCGGATCCTCTCGGACGTCCTCGGCCTCGACGAGGCCGCGACGGCGTCCGTCGGGGAACGCCTGGTCTCTGGCCGCGCCTACGTGGTCGTCGTCCGTGACCTGACCCCCGATGCCTCGGATGCCATCCGGGCCAGGATCCTGGAGGCCCGGCTGCCTGGGATCTCGTTCGAGGTCGAATCGGTGCGCGCCCATCCTCAGTCGGGCGGCGGGCCGAAGACGTCGCTGGCCGCCCACCTCCTCGGCTTCGTGAACCGCGACGGCGCCGGCCAGTACGGCATCGAGCAGTTCTACCAGGAGGACCTCGCCGGGACGCCGGCGATCGTCGAATCGGACCGCGATGCCAACGGCAAGCCGGTCATCGAGACGCAACACACCGTCGACGCCGGTACGCCGGGTGTCGATCTCAGCCTGACCATCGATGCCGGCCTCCAGCTGGCCCTCGAGCAGGAGGTCATGTCGGCCTGGGTGGCCGATCGGGCGAAGAGCGTGTCGGCGGTCGTCCTCGACCCCTACACGGGCGAGGTCCTGGCCGAGGCGACGTACCCGTCGTACGACGCCAACGACTATGCGGCGATCGCGTCGAGCGATCCCGGCCGGTTCGTCGACCCGGTGGTCTCGGAGGTCTACGAGCCGGGCTCGGTCTTCAAGATGCTCACGGTCATCGCCGGACTCGAGACGGAGACCGTGACGATGAGCACGAAGATCGACGATGTCGGGACGCTCCACCTCGACGGCGGCCGCACCAAGATCGACGATGCCGATCGCAGGGCGATGGGGGTCATGACCTTCGAGGACGCGATCGCCTTCTCCCGCAACGTCGTCGCGGCCAAGGTGGCCCTGGGCCTGGCCCCGTCCCTCGACGCGGCCTCGAGCGTGCTCCACGAGGTCTGGCTCCGCCTCGGCTTCGGCAGCCGGACCGGCATCGATGTCGCCGGCGAGGTCGGTGGCCTCGTTCATGATCCGGCCGCGACCGCCTGGCGCGAGATCGATCTCGCCAACGGCGCCTTCGGACAGGGCGTCGCCGTCACCCCGATCCAGCTGGCGGTGGCGTTCTCGGCGATGGTCAATGGCGGGACGCTCGTCAAGCCGCACGTCGTGCGGGCCGTCGATGGGACGCCGGTCGACTTCGGCGCCGGCGGCCAGGTGATCGACCCCAGCCTCAGCCCGGCCCTGACGGCTCTCATGCACCACGTCGTCGCCACGGTCCCGTTCTACCGCGACCGGACGCTCATCCCCGGCTACTACGTCGGCGGCAAGACCGGTACGGCCCAGATCTGGGACAGCGAGATCGGCAACTGGAAGACCGGCGTCTTCAACTTCTCGTTCGTAGGCTACGTCGGCCGCGATCCCGGTTATCCCGACCTCGTCATCGCCGTCCGGATCAACGAGGGTCACCCGGACGTCCGGCGGGTCGGCCAGCTGGAGATGCCGGTCATGTCGTTCGAGCTCTTCCGGCGGATCGCGACCGATGCCGTCAGCATTCCCGGGCTCCTGCCCGACCGGCCGGCACCGATCGTGCCAATCCCGCACCCCGACCGATGATGGCCATGGCCGGGCGGGCCTGTGCGACACTCTCGGACGTGACCGACGACCGGCCGGTGTCCGGGGAGAGGAGCGCCACCCCGGCGAGCCCGGCGCTCACCGCGGTCGACCTCGCCACCCTCACCGGCGGCGAGCTCATCCGGGCATCCGGTCGACCGATCCGGGGGGGCGCCGTCGATTCCCGGCTGGTGCGGCCGGGGGAGCTCTTCGCGGCCCTCCGCGGGGAGCGGACTGACGGCCATCGCTTCCTGGCCGAGGCCGCCCGGGCCGGAGCCGCCGCGCTCCTGGTCTCGGAGCCCGTGCCCGCGGATGAGCTGGAACGCCTCGGTGACGTCACGGTCATCCGGGTCCCGGACGGCCTCCGGGCGCTCCACGCCATCGCCGCCGGCTGGCGCGCGCGATTCGACCCACTCGTCGTGGGAGTCACGGGCAGCATCGCCAAGACGTCCACCAAGGAGGCCGTCGCGACAGTGCTGGCGGCGGATCGCCGGACCCTCCGGAGCGAGGGCAACCAGAACAACGAGATCGGCCTGCCGCTGACGATCCTGCGGCTCGGGCCGGAGGACGAGGCCGCCGTGCTGGAAATGGGGATGTACGTCGGCGGCGAGATCCGCGAGCTCGCCCGGATCGCCCGCCCCCGGATCGGGGTCGTGACGGCGGTCCTCGGCGTCCACCTCAGCCGGATCGGCACGATCGACGCCGTCGAGGCGGCCAAGGCCGAGCTCGTCGAGGCGCTGCCGGCGGACGGGGTGGCGGTCCTGAATGCCGACGATCCGCGGGTCCGGCGGATGGCCGGCCGGACCTCCGCCCGGGTCGTGAGCTACGGCTTCACCGAGGACGCGGTGGTCGGGGCCGAGGACGTCACCTCGGCCGGGCTCGACGGGATGCGGTTCACGCTTCGCCTGCCGCCGGCCGCTCGTGTTCCCGTCACGATCCCCGTCCTCGGCCGGCTCTCGGTCCACAACGCCCTCGCCGGCGCGGCCGTCGGGCTGGCCGCCGGGATGGTGCCCAATGCGATCGCGGCCGCGCTCGTCGGGGGCTGGTCGGCGCCCCATCGCGCCGAACTCATCCGGGCCGGCGGCGTCACGATCGTCGATGACGCCTACAACGCGTCGCCGGCCTCGGTCCTCGCGGCCCTCGAGCTCCTCGCCGGCCTGCCCGGCCGCCGGATCGCCGTCCTCGGCGAGATGCTCGAGCTCGGCAGGGCCTCGGATTCCGGGCATCGGGCGGTCGGCCGGGCCGCCGCCTCCAGCTGCGACCTGCTGTGCGTCGTCGGCACGGGCGCCGGGCCCGCGGCCGTCGCCGCCGGCGCCCGGGAGGCCGGGCTGGCCGAAGACCGCCTCCTCATGGCCGAGGATCGCGAGGCCGCGGCGGAGCGCCTCGCGGCGACCCTGCGACCGGGCGACGTCGTCCTCGTGAAGGCGTCGCGCGGCGTCGCCCTCGAGGTTCTCGTCGACTCGCTCGTCGCCGGCCTCGGCGGGACGACGGCCGGGGGTGGCCGGGGATGACCGTGGAGCTCATCCAGGGCCTCCTCCTCGCCTTCGCCCTGGTCGTCATCCTCATGCCCTTCTACATCCGGCTCCTCCGGGCCCTCGGGTTCGGCAAGCGGATCAGGCCCGAAGGCCCGGAGAGCCACCTCGCGAAGGAGGGCGTGCCGACGATGGGCGGCCTCCTCGTGATCGTCATCGTGGTCGCCCTCTACTACGTCTTCGTCGGCCCGCCCGAGCGCGGGATCATCGCTCCGCTTGCGACGCTCGTCCTCGTCGGGATCCTGGGGGCCTTCGACGACTACCTCAACGTCCGGACCGGGGAGGGCATCCGGGCCCGCCAGAAGCTGCTCTGGCTCGTCGTGGTCGCGGGCGTCGCCGCCTACTCGATCCAGTCGACCTACCAGATCGACGAGATCGCCGTCCCGTTCGTCGGTGCAGTGGCCATCGACCCGTGGGTCTTCATCGCCTTTGCCGCGTTCGCCATCGTCGCCGCCTCGAACGGGGTGAACATCACCGACGGACTCGACGGCCTGGCCGGTGGGACGCTCATCTTCGCCTTCGTGGCGTTCCTGCTCATCGCGCTCCTCAACGAGCCGACCCAGCCGAACCTCGCCCTCCTGTGCGCCCTGATCATCGGCACGCTGCTCGGCTTCCTGTGGTTCAACGTCCACCCGGCCCAGGTGATCATGGGCGACTCGGGCTCCCTGGCGCTCGGGGCGACGCTGGCCGTGACCGCCCTCATCACCGGCCAGATCCTCGTCCTGCCGCTCATCGGCCTCATCTTCGTCATCGAGACCGGCTCCGTGGTCCTCCAGATCGCGTACTTCAAGCTGAGCCACGGCAAGCGGATCTTCAAGATGTCGCCGATCCACCACCACTTCGAGCTCTCGGGCTGGGACGAGGAGAAGATCACGCTCCGGTTCTGGATCGTCGGGATCCTGTCGGGCCTGCTCGGGGTCGTGCTGTTCCTGGCCTCGATCGATCGGCTGCAGTGAGCGCCCTCATGACGGACCGCGCCGATGCCCGGACGATCGATCCCGACGGCCTCACCCTGGCCGATGTCCTCGCCGGAGGCCTCCGCGACCGGCGGGTCACGGTCCTCGGCTTCGCCCGCAGCGGGATCGCCGTCGCTCGCTTCCTGGCCGATGTCGGGGCCCGGGTGACGATCTACGACGGCCGGCCGGCGGCCGAGCTGCGGGCGGCGATCGCGGCCCTCGAGGGCCGCCACGCAACCCTGCGCCTGGGCCCCGACGTTGACCCGGTGGCGACGTGGCGCGGGGCGGCCCTCGTCGTGACCTCACCCTCGATCAACCCCGACTATCCGACGACCGAGCCCCGCCTTCGCGCGGCGCTGGCGGCCCTCCGGGCGGCGCGGCTGGCCGGAGATCCGGACGCCCCGGCGATCGTCAGCGAGCCGGACCTCTTCCTCCGCCTCTGTCCCGCGCCGACGATCGGGGTCACCGGGACGAAGGGCAAGACGACCACGGCAGCCCTGGCCGCGGCGCTCCTCGCGGGCGACTCTGCCCACCCGGCCGTCCTCGGCGGCAACATCGGCATCCCGCTCGTGGAGCGCTTGCCGGAGCTGACGCCGGCCCACCGGGTCGTCATCGAGCTGTCCGAGCTGCAGCTGCCGACCCTGTCCCGCGGCACCACGGTCGCGGTCTATACGAACGTCACCGCCGACCACCTCGACCGGCACGGCGCCACGGGCGAGTACCGGCGCGTGAAGCGGCGGCTGGCCGAGCTCGTGGACCCGGAGGGGGCGCTCGTCCTCAACGCCGAGGATCCGGTGGTCAGCGCCTATGCCGGGCTCGGGACCGCCCCGACCGTGCTCTATCGCCGCGATCGGCCCACCCCCGGCGGCGTCGGCGTCGTCGATGGCTGGATCGTCGGGGCCGGCGTCGAGCGCCTGCCGCTGGCAGGCGGGGGCCCGGCGGCGGTCGGGCCAGGCGGCCGGATCATGCCCGTAGACGAGCTGGCGATCCCGGGCGCCCATAACGTCTCGAATGCCCTCGCCGCGGTGAGCGTGGCGCTCCTCCTCGGCGTCGCGCCGGACGCGATCCGCCGGGCCGCGGCGGGCTTCAGCGGGGTGGAGCATCGGCTCGAGACGGTGGCCGTGGCCGGCGGGGTCCGGTATGTCAACGACTCGCAGGGGACCCAGCCCGATGCGGTCATTGCGGCGCTCAGGGCGTTCCCCGCGCCGGTCGTCCTCATCGCCGGCGGCCGGGACAAGGGCGTCGACCTGTCCGATCTCGCCGTCGTTGTCGCCGAGCGGGCGAGCGCCGCGGTCCTGATCGGCGAATCGGCGGAGGCATTGGCCGGCCTGTTCGCCGGCGCCGGGCTCGCGAGGATCGAGCGCGCGGCGACGCTCGACGCGGCCGTCGCGACCGCCACCGCGATCGCCCGCAAGGCCCTCGCCGACGCCCCTGCCGAGGGTGGGGGAGCGGCGGAGCGGCTCGCGACCGTGCTCCTGTCGCCGGCCGCGGCGAGCTTCGACATGTTCGTCGACTACGAGGCCCGCGGCCGGGCCTTCCGGGTCGCCGTCCGGCGGCTCATCGCCGCCAGGGCCGGCTGATGGGCCTCATGCGCCGCTCGTTGCCCGGCCTCCGGACGTCCGCCTCGGCGACACCCGCGCCGCGGGCGGTGCCGCTCCCGCGACGGGGCGGCGGCAACCACGGCTCGCCCGGGACGGCAAGGGCCGGCCAGCCAGACCGCGCTGGTCAGGGCGTCAGGGACCATGCCCCGGCGATCGGCCGTCGACCCGGCATGCCCCGCGCCGCGGCGGCGAAGCCGGACCTCATCCTGCGACGCGAGCATCACCAGCCGGACTGGTCGATCCTCATCGCCGTCGTCGCGCTCTCGGCGATCGGGATCCTGATGGTCTACTCATCGTCGGCGATGCGGGCCTACGTCCAGCAGGACGATACGCTCGCGATCGTCGGCCCCCAGATCCTGTGGGGCGCGCTCGGCGTGCTGACGATGCTCGTGGTCATGCGGCTGGACTATCGCTACCTCCGGCTCGTGTCGCTCGTCGCCTACCTGGCCGCGGTCGTGCTCCTCGTCCTCGTCTTCGTTCCGGGCCTCGGCCGGGTCGTCGGCGGATCGGCCCGCTGGCTGGTCATCGGGCCGTTGCCGGCGATCCATCCCGCCGAGATCGCAAAGCTCGCGCTCGTCGTCTACCTCGCCCATTGGTTGGCCTCGCGCGGGACCCGGATCGCGGGCTTCCGGAGCGGCACGATCCCGTTCCTGCTCATCACCCTGCCCGTCGTCGGGCTCGTCTTCCGGGAGCCGGACCTCGGCACGACGACGGTGATCGCGGCGACCGCCTTCGCCATGTTCTTCGTCTCCGGGGCGCGGCTCTGGCAGTTCGGGGCGATGGCCGTGCTGGGCGTCGTCGCGGCCCTCGTCGTGGGCCTGCGCGAGTACCAGCTTCAGCGAATCCGGACGTTCCTCGACCCGTGGCAGGATCCGCTGGGAACCGGCTTCCACACGATCCAGGGGCTCCTCGCCCTGGGGCTCGGTGGGGTCTTCGGCGCCGGGCTCGGCGAGAGCAAGCTCGCCGGCGGCCTCTACCTCCCGAACGCCTGGAACGACTTCATCTTCGCGATCATCGGCGAGGAGTTCGGGTTCGTCGGGGCGGGGCTCGTCGTCGTCCTCTTCCTGCTCCTCGCGTATGCGGGCATCCGGACGGCGCTCCGGGCGCCCGACACGTTTGGGGCGCTGCTCGCCCTCGGGATCACGGCCTGGATCTGCATCCAGGCATTCATCAACATCGGGGTCGTCGTGGCGCTCCTGCCGGTGACCGGGATCACCCTCCCGTTCATCAGCGCGGGCGGCTCGTCGCTCATCATCAGCTTCGCCGCGGCCGGGATCCTGCTGTCGATCTCGCGCGAGACGGTGGAGCGGACCAACCAGGAGACCGATGCGCCTGCTGATCGCGGGCGGGGGAACGGGCGGCCACATCTACCCGGCTCTCGCCGTCGCGGACTCCCTCCGACGCCGACCGAGCCCGCCTGATCTCGCCTGGCTCGGAGGGCACCGAGGCCTGGAGGACCGGATCGTCCGAGGGGCCGGCATCCCCCTGCGCCGGCTCGCCCTCCGCTCGCTCCGGACCGTCGAGCGCGACATCCACCTCGTCCTGGATCCCGCCCGTCTGGCGCTGTCCGTCCCGCAGGCGCTCGTTCTCCTCGCGCGCCGCCGGCCCGCGGCGATCTTCACGACCGGCGGCTACGTCGCGATCCCGGTCCTCCTGGCGGCGGCGATCCTCCGGATCCCGGTCCTCCTGTGGGAGGGCAACGTGATCCCCGGGCGGAGCGTCCGGGTCACCGCCGGGCTGGCGAGCGCGATCGCGGTCTCCTTCCCCGAGACCTGCGCCGCGCTCGGCGGCGGCCGGCCGTGCTTCGAGACGGGCACCCCGATCCGGGACACCCGCGGGGTCGACCGCCTCGCGGCCCGTGAGCGGCTCGGCATCCCGGCGGGCGGCCGCGTCCTCCTCGTGTTCGGCGGCTCCCAGGCGGTCAGGCGGTTCAACGCCGCGGTTGCCGAGGCCCTGCCTCGCCTCGTCGAGCGAATCCACCTCATCCACGTGACGGGCGACGAGGGGTACGCGGCGGCCCTCGCGGCCCGGGGACGGCTCCCGGCTGACGTCCAGGCCCGCTACCGGCCCGAGCCCTACCTGCGCGATGAGATGCTCGCGGCGCTCGCGGCGGCGGATCTCGTCCTCGGCCGAGCCGGCTCGTCGACGCTCGCCGAGGTGACCGCGCTCGGGTTGCCGATGATCGTCGTGCCCTATCCCCATGCGGCGGGTCATCAGCGGGCCAATGCCGTTCGCCTCGTCGAGGCCGGAGCGGCGCGCCTCATCGAGGACGAGGACCTCGACGGGCCGGCCCTCCTGGCCGCGGCTGCCATCCTCGACGACCCGGCCACGCATGCGGCGATGTCGGCGGCCGCCCGGGGGCTCGGCCGGCCGGCCGCAGCCGACGCGGTCGCGACCCTCCTCGTGGCCCTGGCCGAGCGTCGGCCGCTGCCCGACGCCGGGACCGTCGCGCGGATCGCGCGGGGCGAAGGGATGGGCGGGTGACGATGACATGACGACGCCCGCCCACGACACGCTCGCGCTGCAGGCGGAGCTCGCCCGCCGCCTCGGGGTCAGGGCCGACCGCGACGCGCCGCTGGCCAACCTCACGACGATGCGCGTCGGCGGGCGCGCAGACCTCCTTGCGACCGCGCGGAACGGGTTCGAGCTGCGGGGCCTCGTCCGCTTCGCCCGGAGCCGCGGGATCCCGCTCTTCATCCTCGGCCGGGGGAGCAACGTCGTCGTCTCCGACCGCGGCCTCCGGGGCCTCGTCGTCCACGTCCGGGCCGAGCAGTCCCGCGTCGACGGCGACCGGTACATCGCGGCGGCCGGCGTCCCGATGGCCCGGGCGGCCACCGAGGCCCAGAAGGCCGGCCTGTCCGGGCTCGAATTCGGCCTGGCCATCCCGGGCACGGTCGGCGGCGCCGTCTGGGCCAACGCCGGCGCCCACGGCAGCGACGTCGCTGCGGTCCTGGAGAGCGCCGACGTCCTCCTGGCCGACGGCACCGAGGCCCGGGTCCCGGCGGCGGAGCTCGGCCTGGCCTATCGCGACAGCCGCTTCAAGCATCAGGCGGACGCCGCTTTCAGAGAGGTCGTCGCCGGCGCGACGTTCCGGCTGACCCCCGAGCCGGCCGACGTCATCCGCGAGCGGCTCGACGACATCCGTCGATGGCGCCAGGCGCATCAGCCGCTCGGCCTGCCCTCGGCGGGCAGCGTCTTCCGGAACCCGGACGATGGCCCCGCCGCCGGCCTCCTCATCGACCGGGCGGGCCTGAAGGGGTTCCGGATCGGCGGCGCGAGCGTCAGCGAGAAGCACGCCAACTTCATCATCAGCGAGAAGGGCAGCCTGGCGGCCGACGTCCGAAGGCTCGCCGATCACGTCCGTGCGACGATTCGGGCGACCGACGGGATCGATCTCCGCTTCGAGGTCGAGTTCGTCGGCGACTGGACCGGCTGGCCGTGGCCGGCCGACGAGCCCGGAGGCGTCACGTGACCAGTCCTCTCGACGCCCGCCCGCCGATCGTCGTCCTCCTTGGCGGTCCGTCAGCCGAGCACGACGTCTCGATCGTGTCCGGCACGGCGATCGCGGACGCCCTCCGCGCGGACGGCTTCGAGGTCTCCCAGGTCCTCATCGATCTCGAAGGCCGCTGGTGGTGGCTGCCGGCCGACCACGAGCGTGGCGGTCGACCAGGGGCCACGTACGACGACCCGCCGTCGCTCGGCGCGGAGGGGCCGGTCCGAGTCGGCGCCGCGATCGACCGCCTCGCGGCTGCCGCGCCGCCGCCGGTCATCTTCATCGCCCTCCACGGCCCGTTCGGCGAGGACGGTACGGTCCAGGCCCTCCTCGACGTGGCCGGCGTGGCCTACACGGGCTCGGGGGTCCTGGGCTCGGCGATCGGCATGGACAAGGGGATGCAGAAGCGGATCTGGCGAGGGCTGGGGCTGCCGGTCGTCGACTGGCGCGAGGTCCGCATCGCCCGCTGGCGCGCCGAGCGCGACGCCGTCCTCGACGAGCTCGAGGCCTTCGCCGCCGGGGCCGGGGAGCCGCGGCTCATGATCAAGCCGGCCCGGCTCGGGAGCTCGGTCGGGATGACCCTCGCGCACGGGCCGGGCGAGCGGGCCGCAGCCCTCGAGGTGGCCTTCCGGTTCGACAGCCTGGCCCTCGCCGAGACGTATCTCGCCGGCGCTCGCGACCTCGAGGTCTCGATCATCGGCACGGAACCGCCGCTGGGGATCTACGGCCCTGGCGAGATCGTCGCCGGCCACGAGTTCTACGACTTCGAGGCGAAGTACACCCCTGGCCTGTCCGAGACCTCGACCCGGGCCGAGGTCACCGAACAGCTCCGAGCAACGATCCGCAAGCTCGCCCGGGACGCCTACAGGTCGGTCGGGGCCGAGGGCTTCGCCCGGGTCGACTTCCTGGTCCGGGGAGACGAGCCGTTCCTGTCCGAGATCAATACGATCCCGGGCTTCACCCCGATCAGCCTCTTCCCGACGATGCCGGCCGAGGGCGGCCTCGACTTCGCCACGGTCTGCCGGCGGCTCATCGAGCTCGCCCTCGAGCGCCACGCCGACCGCCCGCCTGGTCCCATCCGCCCGAGCGACCTGCTCCGATGAGGCCGCTCCGATGAGGCCGCTCCGATGAGGCTCCCCCGACCCCGCCCCGGACCGCGCCCGTCAGGCGTGCGCCGCGTCACCGAGTCCGCCTCGCCGGACCACCGGCCCGACGCGACTCGCTCGGACCGGGCCGGCAGGCCCCATCCCGGCCGCGGCATCGCCTCGAGCGGGCGGGCCCTTCCCCGGATCCGGCTGCCGCGGCCGAGCCGGCTGCCGCGCTTCACCCCGGCCCGGGCCGGCGCACTGCTCGGGATCATCGCCTCGCTGGGGGCCATCTACGGCCTCGCCGCCACGACGGCATTCACGTATTCCAGGGCCGAGATCCCGGAGCTTCGCTGGACGTCGCGAGCCGCGGTCGAGGCCGCGATCGGGATCCCGACCGGGGCGAATCTCTTCCGGATCACGGTCGACCCGCTCGAGGACCGGATCGCGGCCCTGCCCGGGGTCGCCGAGGCCCGGGTCGCGGTGTCGCTGCCCGACACCCTCGTCGTCGAGGTCGTCGAGCGCGAGGCGATCGTCGCCTGGGCCGTCGGCGACGCCCGGTTCCTCGTCGACATCGATGGCGTCCTGTTCGCCGCGAGCGAGCCCTCGGCGGTCGCGCTGGCCGGCCTGCCGGTCATCGACGACGCGCGTGCCGAGGCGGCGGCGTTCGCGGTCGGGGACCGCCTGGACCCGGTTACCCTCGACGCGGCACGGCGCCTGGGGGCCCTCGTCCCGGGCGACGTCGGTAGCAGCGCCGCGCGCCTCCTCGTGACGGTCAACGATGCCACGGGCTTCGTCGTTGGGACCTCGCCGGACTCCTGGATCGCGATCTTCGGCCTGTACACGCCGAGCGCCCGACCGCCATCGATCATCCCCGCCCAGGTCCGCCTCCTGCGCAGCCTCCTCGCCGGGCGGGAGGCGACGATCGCCCAGGTCGTCCTCTCCGACGGCGAGCACGGGACGTTCACGCCCCGGGCCACCCCCGTGCCACCGCAATGACCGCGGCCGCGGCCGCGCATCGATTTGCCCGGCCCGTTGCGGGTCGAGTAGCCTTGCCGAAACGCACCGCAGCGAGGACGACCCCCTGTGTTCCTTCCCCTGGCAGGCCTGCTGGTGGGCGTCCTGCTCGGG
>Ga0209431_10003034_pt1 | contig 13453 bp, 21 predicted proteins | sample RifCSP13_3_FD_184021 | JGI IMG/M metagenome (GOLD analysis project Ga0209431, IMG submission 184021) | Soil microbial communities from Rifle, Colorado - Rifle CSP2_sed 13_3 (SPAdes) (version 2) | ecosystem: Environmental > Terrestrial > Deep subsurface > Rock core/Sediment | place: Rifle...
ATTAAGTTTTTAATGGATTCAAAAGGAATATATTTTTTATTATTTAATTCGATTTCAGATTTATACTCTAGGTTTTCTGGATTAGATTTATTAAATATAATAAATCTATTCTCTCTCTCTATACCATGTTCACTATGTTCATTATGTTCACCATTTTGTGCGTAAACCTGTTCAGCAATCCAATCTTCTGTCTCTAAGTATGAAATTTCTATAGGTTGATTCTTTTCAGCATTTTTTAAATCCTCTTTTTGTCTTTTTTTGGCTTGTTCTACAATGTCACTCATAACAACTCCCTCATCGCTTCATAAAACTTTAATCCTTTTGAATCCATTAAAAACTTAATAGTATCTCCCGACCAATCACAACCAAAGCATTTAGCTCGGTTGTTAGGAAATATACAAAATGAGGCTGTCTTTTCTTCATGGAATGGACATTTGGCAAACCATTTATTGCCAACTTTTCTAAATTCAACCCCGACTAATTGTTCAAATGGAAATTCTTTGGCTCGATCAATCTCAAATTGTTCAAACTTTGCGTATTTAAAGATATCCATTTTTTGATCTGTTATCTTGCCATAAAGTGTTAGCCAATAGGCAATCCATTTATGGATTATGTAGTATTCTGAAAAAACAGCAGCCTCATACTCTTGCAAAAACCATTTTTCTTTTGATTTTGTTTGAATAATTTTGCCAATAAGTCTTTTATGCTCTACTAAAAGTTCATTTTGTCTATTAAGACATTCTTCGAGCTTTGTTTCAATAATAGGCTTTAAATTTTCCTTAAACGGCTCAAAATCGTCATTTGATAGCGGTGGATATTTAAAATGATTAAAAACTTTACCTTCTTTAATCCAATCAAAACCTGCGCCAACTAGAGGCACGCCCGAAGGAGTGTTGTCAGCGCAGGTGTAAATGGGACTAAAAGCGTGCCTCATACTCTAGTATAAGCACACTACAACCTAGTTGTCAATAAGAAGTTTGGAGTGTTCCAACAACCTTTTATAAGTTTTGGGATATCTATGTTTTAAGACTTGAAGCATATCGAAATACCCAATAGAAGTGAAGCCGAAGTCAGTCTGCCTAAATCCGGCCTCACAAGATTTACAAGGGCAATAATCAAGTTTAGCCAGTTGTTTAAGAGTGATCATAAATCGTGCTTTAACTCAATATAAGCTACTACTAAAACCCCAAAAGTAATCAAAGCGAATAAATAGTAACTTAGGTCGTTTAGAATTAGATTAAGCATATCTTGGCTAGTTGCCTTATTCTTAGATAGTATATCACGAGTTAGCAAGAGTTGTCAAGTAGTCAAGATGTGGCTATTTTTAATTAAATGTATAATAAGACTTAATGAGACAATTAAAGAAACGGATGAGAGACTTGGCAAGTGTTGACCTTACCGGCTCGGTTCGGGAAATTGGCGAAGTAACTGGAATACCATTTCAAACCGTAGCTAGACTTCTCAATAATAAACCTGAATTGCAAGAAATTAGGGAAATTCAACGGCAAGAATTAATCCAGCTTTGGCAGGCAAGTGCGAGAGAATCAATTGTAGAATCCAAGAAACTTAAAGCACGATCTAAAGGGGAAGCAATAACGAATGCTGCAATAGCAACTGATAAGGTTATAGCCATTGAAAACCCGCCAAATCAAAGTAAACAACAAATCAATATAGGCGATAACAGACAACTTGTAGTAAATCTGCATAAGAGTCTTAAAGGACTTATAAGGAAGTAGTGTTATGGAAGCTATAGGGAGACTAGGGGCGATAGTTAAAACCATGAAATGTAAGCGTAAACAAAAAATTACCTTACTTTGCCAGCATGGGCAGGGATTATGTTCTTATGGCTGTAATGTGAATCTAAAACCTATAGAATTAAAGTATCTTAAAGCTACAGATAAGCTTAACGTCTGACAATAGTCCATTCTGCGACATTAAATTTCACAACAAACTAGGTCAATCAGGACATAAGTAGATCATCTGTTCTATTATAGGGTATTGCTTCCTTTTATATATAAGATAAGTGTTAGAGATAGGATATGGGTATGCTATGTCCTATAGTGGTAGGGGCATAGGTATGAATAAGGATATTATTGGGTGTAGTAGGAAAGGATTGTTATTCTATGAATCTTATGTGGGTGTCATAAACACACAAGCTCAACTTTAAAAATTAAAATAATGTAAAAAAAGGATTGACTTGTAACCAAAAGATACAATATAATGTAACCAATGGTTACAACATATCAAATCTTTTGTTCTTGTGGTTGTGGAGAGATAATTGAACGTAAAGTCTTTAAATCGGGGGCCTGTAAAGTACGAGCTTACAGAGATACTGTCAAACAAACTATCATACTCGATAGCGGTGATGTAACTAAAAGTAACATAAATATGAAACCATTAGTTACAAAACCCGAAGAAATGAAACCAAAGGTTACATCTCTGGAATGGAATCCAAAAATCCCCGAAGATTGGCAACCTGCATCTAATCTTTCCAAAGAACATTTCGCCAGAAAATCAAAAACAAAAAAGAAATAATGGAAATAAACATAGACTACATTCCCCACAAGTACCAAGAGCTTATCCATAAAGACCAATCACCCTACAAAGTCATCGCCGCAGGCAGACAATTCGGCAAATCACTACTTTCAAGATGGACTATCCTCTTATCAGCCCTTAAAACCCCAGGACGTTATTGGATAGTCTCCCCCACCATAAAACAAGGCAAAGACAATCACTGGAACGCCCCCGACAATAACATTTTATTAAACACCGCAGGCTGGCGAACTTATGAGAACTCAAGCGATCTGGCCATTGAAATCCCTTCAACCACAGGCAAATCCCGAATCGAAATAAAAGGCATCGAAAACCTTGAAAAAACAAGAGGAGCCAAACTTCAAGGCGTAGTCATGGACGAGGCCGCCTATCTTACCGAATACTCATGGACGGGAGTCATAAGACCCATGATGACTACCACAGGCGGATGGGCAATGTTTATCTCGACGCCTAACGGTTTTAATTGGTTTAAAGACCTTTACGAGCAGGGAACAATCCACTCAATAATCCAAAAACAACCAACTGATCCTCCAGTCTGGACTGCCAAACTTCTCAAACCCCCCAAACCAAGCAGATTTAAAGGCTGGTCAAGCTATCATTTCACTTCATACGATAATCCTTATGCCAAACCCGAGATCATTGAAATGGCCCGTCTTGAATCAATCGGCAAAAATACCGAGGATGAGTTCTTTCAGGAATACATAGCGGACTTTAGGAAGGTATCAGGTCTTATCTACAAGAACTTCAACCGCCACATCCATGTCATTGACCCAATCCAAATCGAGGACAGTTGGGAAATCTACAGGGGAGTGGATTTCGGTTTTGACAACCCGACAGCCTGTGTCTGGATAGCCGTATCTCCTGAAGGTAAATGGTACATAATAGACGAATACTACGAAAAGAAAGAATCCAGTGACTACCATATCGGCATGATCCTCTCAAAGTCCCAAAACTACCCTCATGCCGAAGCAACCTACGCCGATCCTTCGGCACCGCAAAATATTGTTGATTGGGGCAAAAAAGGACTCTATATGACGGGGGCCAGAAAAGATATGGGAACCAACAAAGGCGAATGGGTAGGCCACGGAACCGATCTTGTACAGGAAAAACTAAAAATCAATCCAATTGACAAAAAACCGACACTTTTCGTCTTTAAAGGTTGTACCCAAACTATCAGGGAATTTGAATCCTACAGGTGGAAGGAAGAAAAGAACCAGGAACTTAACAAACCTGGTGTTCCCCTCAAGGCAAATGATCATCTGATGGATTCGATTAGGTATGTAGTTGTTTCCTACCGTAAATCTAGCCATGAGGCATTCCCAGACGACAGTGATTTGTTCCAAGGAGGCTATTATTGATGCAACTTAGGATCAGAGATACGAATAAGCCTTTGCATTTGGATGTCGAACATGATATACAAAAAGTAGGCAACGGACAGTTTACTTTTACTGTAAGATTAAATAATGGTGTTGTAACCGATTATAATGTCATCGAACACATTGACACAAAACAATTCCTTATCCTTAAAAGTCTTATTATCGAAGAACTTACCCTTTCACACGTTGATGGAAACATTACTGCAACAGACACAGTATGGGACATTAACTTTCACAATGCAGATATTTAATGGTGAAGTAATGTTACCAAGTTTGAATATTGTTAAAAATAAAAGGAAAAAGTATTGACATTAACCTATAAAAGGTATATTTTTAAGTAGCTAATACCTAAAAAAAGAATAGGCGAGGCACCGATCGAATCGGTGTCTTTTTTTATGGAAATAACCCAAGAAATAAAAACCCGTCAACAGGCGGCATTTGATTCCCTTAAGCAGAAACGCATACTTTGGGATCGTTCCGAGCAGTTATTCCACAACCAACTGAATGATGAAATCTCCTCAGAGCGGAAATCGCAGGTATTTGACCCCAAACTATCAACTTTAACCATTGAGCGAAGCTACAGGGTAATGGCCCAACTTGCCACAGGCAAAGTACGGGGTGTTTCCAAAAACGACATTGGCGGGGCAAAGTTAAAAAACCTGATTCTTGATAAATACGTAGTCCCCAACGCCAATTCCCAATTCGACTTTCTTACAAAGTTAAGAATGGCCGATATGTACTCCAACATTTATGGTAACTTTTTTGCGTTAATTGATTGGGTAGTCAAGCCGAACGGTTATATCGGCCCCGATATGTGGCTTCTTAACATCAGGGACGTATTCCCGCAGGTAGGTGCGGTATCTGTTGAGGATTCGGATTACATAATAATTAGAACTTGGCGGCCTCTTTCATTTTTTGAAAACTTGCCCAAAGACGGCTATAAAAACGTAGATAAGATAATTACCAAACTCAAAGGACTTTCAGGTTCAAAGCATGTAAGGGATAGCGAAAATGTCTCAAAACGTGAAGAAAACCAGTATTCCGATTCCGCTCCCGCAAAAGGTAAAGGCTATTTTGAAGTCTTAACTCAGTATGAAGGTGACAGGTGGGTGGATTATTGTGCGGAAGCCGATATGGAATTCCGTGACCAGAAAAACCCCCATGAGGATAATGACCTTCCCGTTAAATGCAAATACTCGATTCCCCTCTTAGATGATTTTATGGGACTATCAGACTTTGAACGGGGCGGTTCAATGCAAATGGTCATAAATAGTGTTTGGAATCTTTACCTTGATGCGGTAAAAATGTCTATCTTCCCGCCAGTTATAATAAACAAGGACAATGTATCCGCTGAATCTTCATTTAAATGGGGGCCAGCCGAAAAATGGCTCGGCAGAAACCAAGTCGATAATATCGCAAGGACAATCCAGCTTTCACCAAAAGGGATTGAAACCTTTAACAATACTTATCAGGTAGCCAATGCCGCCATTCTTAACCTATTTGGTACAACCGATACTGCAACAACCGCCGAAACTTCCCCTGAATTTGGTAAAACACCAAAAGCGCTTTCCTTACAGCAAAACCGTGAAAATACCCGTGATAATGCTGACAGATTTTACATGGAGCAGTTTGTCAAAAGCGTAATGAGGAAATTTGTCAACCTTATCTCCAAAAAACAGAAAAGTGCCATCACCGTCCGTATTTTTGAGGATGAAATAAACGAACTTAAACGCTCTTATCCTGAAATTGATAAAATCTATAACAAAAAAACAGGCAAAATATCAATCAGCCCTTCGGAATCGATACTTTACGATTATGAGATTGTTTCGGGTTCAACTTTTGCCACAGACCAGAAAACCCAGCAGGATAATATCACACAGTTAATCACTCTTTACATCCAAGCCCAGACACCGCAGGGCAATATGTTTGAAAGCGCTCTGCAAAACCAAGGATTTGATTTCAATTTTGGGGAATTGATGAAACGCTTGATTTCAAACTCAGGTATTCAGGACTGGGATAAGATTTTGATTGAAAAGACACCTGAAGAAAATGCCAAAAGCATATTGGACAATCATGCCCAGCAGTTCGTACAGGCTATGCAGGGAGGTATGCAGGGACAAAACATGAACGCCATTCCTCCTCAGCCTAACGGAGAAATGCCGATACAAGGACAAAACATACCACAAGGAGGAATGGCTGCCTAAAGTAAATGAGGCTTTAAAACCTCAGTTTAATGTAAACATCGCAAGCGATGAAAAAGTTAAGGAAACGGGAGCAACCGATGAAGAACGCCATCTTTACCATATATCGCAAACGGCAGGATGGAGAATACTTGAGGAGTTTATACAGGAACAAATTAATGGGCTTGATTCCATAAATGAAAAAGCGATGGAAGTGGGACAAAACTTTGAAGAAATAGGCAAAAATACGATTGTTGCCAATTTAGCAAAAGGAGTTATTAAAAGAATTTTAAACAAAGTAAAGGATGCTCGTGAACAAGTCGAACGGTCGGACGGAACCATTAAATGAAATTTATGAAAAACCAGATTTTATCTTTAGACCGAACGAACACCACGAATGGCGGCAGGAAGGACCATACTGCATTTGCAAAAGTTGTGAACTTATCCATGCTGTTTTTATCGGTATGGATAAGTTGATGGTAGGCCTTGACGATCAGGGCCGCCCGCTCTTTAAAAATCGAACTTAATCGTATTCTCACATTACGATACAGGTGTGTGGAAGGAGGTGAGTCTAAATGGACGAGCCTAAAGGCGTAAAAGAAAGCGGAGATGAAACCGCTAACGAGGAATCGCCAACTCAAGAACAAACAACTGAGGAAGTTGAACAACCTGAAGTTAAAGCGACGGCTGAAACTGAAGGGGAAGCAACCGAAACAGTGGAAAGCAAGAAAAAAGGCTACGAAGCCAGAGTTCGGGAACTTAATGCCAGAGCCAAGGATGCCGAGGCAAAAGCCCAATCTTTAGCCGATAAACTTGCGGAACTTACAAGTGGAAGTACCACAGGGGATTTTCAAATACCCCAATATAATCCGCAGGAGCCGTTGATTGCCGCTGGTGAGGAAATTGATGTCAACGAACTGAATAAAAGACAATCAGAACGTGAGGCAAAAATTCTTCAGCAGATGAGAGCCGAAGCTGAACTAGGCAGAAAGCAATCCGAGGCAATCGGACGGATTAACAATGAGGCTTTGGATGCGGTCAGAAAGTATCCTGAACTTGATCCTGACTCCGATAGCTATAATTCCGAGCTTTCCGAAACTGTTACCGAGGCGGTAGAGGCTTATGTTAAAGCCAATCCGTATTCTGCATCAGTTATAAAGTTTGTGGATAAACTGATGAAACCCTATAAGGGGGCGGTAACGAAAGAAGTTGGCGAGGCTTCCGAGAATTTAGCAAAGCAAGTATCGCAATCCGCTCTAAAGCCGACTTCTATCCGCAAGGTAGAGAAAACGGCACATGAGAAAACTATCGAGGAACTGGAGCAGGAATTAGGAATAGTAACAACTTAGTGCGTCTGATACGAACTTTGCACTTGAGCAGTTATTGCTCGGAAAGGAAGGGATATAAATGGCAGCAGTTGGAACAAAAATTGACTCAATCGTCAATGAGGGTTCAACAACTTCACTGGCACAGGAGGTTTCGACCTATTACGAAAAGGTCTTTCTGGCACGTGCTGAAATGGAATTAATCCTTAAAGAAGGAGGCCAGATTCGCACGCATCCAGTAGGTGAGGGTAGAAGCGTAAACTTTACACGTTATAACCCATTAACCATTATTACCGATCCTGTAGGTGAAGCATCAAATCCTGTTATTTGTGCGATCAATGCTTCGACAGTATCTATGACACTTTCGGAGTATGGCTTAACAACGGTTCATTCCAAACTTTTAACCGTAGTTTCTATTGATTCGGGTATGAAGGAAAAGATTGAACTTGTCGGGCAAAATATGGGTGAAACTCTTAACCGATTAGTCAGAGCGGAATTGACAAATGGTACATCTTTCTATGGTAATAGTCATACGGTTTCAACATTTACTGCAGGTGACGTTTTGGACGCTTGTAATATCCGTATTATGACAAGGACACTTGAGCTTAACAAAGCTATGAAGTATCCAGACGGATTTTATATTGGCAAAATAGAACCTTATAGCAAATATAGGCTATTAGGCGATAGCACTTGGGTAAATGCGAAAACCTATTCCGATGTAAAAGACCTTTACAAAGGGGAAATGGGTGAACTGTATGGGGTCAGATGGCTTTTAAATAAGGATTTGGCTAGTGGAATTGAGGCAACATCTACGGCTTCTTCGGGAGTTACTAGATTTTACACTTATGTTCATGGTTCAAATTCTTTCGGAGTCTATGATTTGGAAAGAGATACGCCAGAACTATATATTCTGCCAAACGCAGTTGATTCTTCTTCACCAGCAGGACGAGTAACTTTCGTTTCGTGGGCAGGATCATACGCTGTAAAGATACTTAATAGTGATTGGATACTTACGGCTAGATTTGCGGCAACATAATAGTTTGAGGTAATTGTAGGAAGGGCGGTGCGTACAGACCGCCGCCTGACTACTTTTTAATATGCAACTCGATCAAAGCAGAAAATTTGACTTAGAGGAATTATATAAAATATACAAAAAAGAACCTTCAACCCATTGGAGGCAAAAAGTGGAAAAAACAATGTCCGACATTATCCATCAAAGCAAAGGTTCACGGGAACTAAGAGATAAATTAATTAAAGCAGTCAGGGTAGGAGATCATAGAGCTTTTAAATATTATGAAAACCAATTACTTTTATTAAAACAAGAACAGGAACATGGCAGACAATTTTAATTCGACTACATTTAGAACAAGACAAGAACCTCCGAAAGAGGAAACTACCCTTATTGTCAAAGAAACCACAAGCCAAGCGATAGTTGACAGTGTTGAAGTACCCTATCTTGATTATCAGATACAGCACGGACACCCATTAGCAGTTGATTTATTTAACCTAGGTGATAACTGGGATGTATTTGCACAGGAAGTAGGGTTAATTGATGTTTATTTTAAAGGGAAAATACATGAAGGAATTTACGCCAATAATGTAGATGCCATAAAAGATGAAATCAAAAAGATGGAAAAGCTATTGGATATAAGAAAAGAAACCCGTTCTGTTGTGAAACTTGGCGTGTTATCTTCCCATATTAAATTTCTTATAGATACCGATAATCTTAGACACAATATACAGAAATTCGGACAACGTTAATATGGCACAACCGACTAAACCTACACATTCAACTAAATATTCCAATCAAAACATTGCCAATTTAGGCTTTGATACGGATTTTAATGTCCCGACTACTGAACTTTTAAGTTATGACCCGATAGGTGATGTCTTAAAGCGTGTAACTACAAACGCCATGGGTGAATATATTACTAATGATGTGGCTGAACCCAGTGCAACTTTAACATATGTAGGTAAAGAAGATGCCGATGGCGATTGGTATATTCAAAGTATAGATACAACAAGTGGAACTTCAATAAGATTTGCAACAGAGACTAATAATCCTACTTACACGACTTATGCGACTGCTTGGGCTGATAGGGCAACTTTAACTTATGGAACTTATGGGAGTGCTTTTTAATGTTGCAGCCAACTTGGGATACATTTTTAGATAATTTACGAGAGAAAGATACTTTTGAAGGAGGAGCAACAGGTAATTTGGATATGAATTTATATCAGATACTTGAATTTAGAGTAGAAAATGTTGGAGCGTTACCAACTGCGGGGAATAAAGGCAGATTGGTTTATCTTACAACCAACGATAACGTATACTTAGACACAGGATGAAGGAGGTGAAAAATGGCTTTAGTTAATTGTGAGAAATGTGAAGAAGAACACGAGGTTACAAAATCATTCAATTGTCATAAGTGCAGGACTTGGAACCAATATCCAAAAGTCAAAGAATTAGAAGATAAACCTAAAAAGAAAGGCAAAAAAGGATGGTTAAGTTAAATTTAACAAAAACCGCCGTTTTACAGCTTGAAAAACTGGCGGAGGATAAACCCATTGAAAAATACCTTGAGGAAAAGGTTTTAATGATGCTTGTCAATGAAATTACGGCAGGTGATGTTGAAAGTACCCAGAAAGCCATTAAACAGGCTCAGAATGATTTAAACAAGAAAAGAGAAGAAGTGATGGATGAATTATTGGAAAATCCTAAAAAGAAAGGAGGGGAATAAATAAATGGCAGGTTTTAAGAAAATACTTTTAGAGGGTGATGCTCAATCAACTACGCTTTTAAACGTAGGTGCGGATTCTTTATTGACTATTGCAACGGGAGCAGTTACTGCAACCCAAACTTATCACTCGATTGCGGGTGAAGGCGGGGCGGCAGACCAACTTGATTCTATAGCGTCAGGTGCGGATGGCGATTTATTGATTTTAAGGCCATCTTCCGACACGGTTAATATAACGGTTGCCCATAATCAAGCAGCGGCATCAGGTAATAATATCCTTTTAAATGGAAATACAAACTATTTAATGGATGATATTGATGACACGATTACGCTTATTTATGATGTGGGACTTGATACAAGTGGTGCATGGATTGAATTATCAAGGGGAGTAGGAGATGTTGCGACTTTATCGGCAAGTGCTCCGGCGGATGTCGGAACGGCAGCTTCGGCAGGGTCGGGAACGGCGGCATCAAAAGACGACCATGTTCACGATACGGCAACGGGATTTATCGATAATGTCAATAAATTTGCATCTGGAGTTGTGGATGCGGCGGCAATTGCGTCAAATGCGGTAGCAGCTAGTGAAATAGATGAAACTGCAACTGACATAGCATTTAGCCAAATCATATTGACGGCAAAAACGTCAGGCACGGGAACAACTGCGGGGACTATCTATTACGATAGTGACGACAGTCACCCCTATGTCTACCAAATTTAGACTCTTGCAAGGCTATATCTGACGTAATAAATGAGTTCCGAACAGATAAAACAGTTTCATAATCAGGTGATTTCCCTTGCCAAACATCAAATGGGAAAAGGTATGTCTATTGCGGAACTTATTTTAGTGCTTGAAATGATAAAAAGTGATTTAATAAATCAGGAAATAGGTTTAACTTATAAACCGAAAGAGGAATAAATGGCAGGATTCAAAAAGGTATTATTAAAAGATGATGATATTGATGATTTGGGAGATGTTGATACTACAACTAATCCTCCCGCTTTAAGTGAAGTCCTTAAATGGGATGGTGCTAATTTCGTACCTGCTGCCTACAATTATGAGTTTGCTTTCAGTATTGCCACATTTTCAGATGGGATTTCTGATATCTCTCAACTTATAGGTTCTGGTACTTGGCAGGCTATTGGGGCGGTTACTTTTACTGCCACTTATAATAACGAACCTGGTGGTATGACAGCGCAAGTTGCTCTTTCAGGTTCTTCGGTAGCTTGGTCTGGCAATTTGGCGATGACACCAACCACAGGGCCAGAAACAAATACAGAGGCAGTCGCATATCCGACATCCCGTACTGGAACAATTACATTTACTCTTTCACAAAGTGCGGATGGTACAACCGATACTGAACAGGTCAGTTTTAGCAATACTATGCGTTATGGAACCAATGCCAATGGAATAGGTGCACAGACAGAAGCTAATGTTGAGGCTTTAACTGAAGTTGCAGGGCCTGATGAAACTAGATCACAAACCATATCTGATATCCCAACTGGTACGGCAGGGCATTATTTAACTTTCTCTTACGCGGATACATTATCCGATGTCGCCCAAGTCCAAAGGGATAGCGGATTCGGTTATGTAACTTGTTCTTTTAACTTAACTGCCACTACGCTTGCACCAACTGTTAAGACTTTGGGATTAACTACAGTCAGCAATTCGGCAGGTTTTACTGAGGCCTTTGCAGCCATTACTGCAAGATTGGCTGATTTAACCAACGGGACTAATGATTTTAAGCTTTTAACAACATCAACTGCGATTAACTATATTTACTGGGGAGAATTAAATGTGGCATCAGGATATACTGAAGCTAATGTTGAGGATAATACAGCCAGCCAACCAGGGAAAGTAGGCAGCAATTCAATGTCATCAAGGTCAATGATAGTCAATTGTGGGGCTTCCGAATATGCCTATATTGCTTATCCTGCCAGACTTGGAGCATTAACTTCAATTACTATTAACGGTTTTGAATCTTTATCTGATTTTAATGTGGATAATACAGCTTTAGCTATAACCAATCCAGAAGGTTATCAGGAGAATTATCGGGTTTATGTATCAATCAATCCAGGGTTTACCGATCCAACCACACTTATTGTTTCTATATAATTATGAAAATATGTAAGATTACAGATTGCAATACAAAACACAGGGCTTTAGGTTATTGTCTTAACCATTATAGAAAGATTAAAAAATGGGGGGTGGCTTAGCATTCCAACAGTCGTAGCGAAAATTACAAAAGGAGCAGTCTTTTCTGGGATAGTAAATGCCACAGATGTTGATATAGATTCAACTCCTGACTCAGACCATTTGGCAAATGGATTCATTACTACCCTTACCGCCAACGAAAACCAAGCCTTTGGTGATGTTTGTTATATTGATTCAGACGGCCAAGCACATTTGGCAGATGCCGATGCTATTGCTTCTGGGGTAGTCTGTGTAATGTGTGCTGATGCTACAATATCTGCCGATGCTTCTGGGAATTATCTTTTACATGGCATAGCCAGAGATGACACTTGGGCTTGGACAGTTGGGGGACTTGTTTATTTATCCTTAACAGGAACCACAGGAAATACCTTAACCCAGACAGCACCATCGGCTACTGACGATTGTATTGTTATTTTAGGAGTAGCAACTCATGCTGATAGAATGTATTTTAACCCACAATTAGTTATTGTTGAACATACATGAGAATTATCTGGAAAAACCAAAACCACGACAACAAGGATTTAACCAATTATAACAACCATCTTAATTGTTATAATATAATAGAAAGGAGGTAATTTATGGCTACACCGACAGTTTTAACACCAAAACCATTAGCCGATCCAGCCCAACTGGGAACTTCGGCTAGTACACTTTATACTGTCCCTGCTTCAACAACAACACAGGTAACAAGTATTATATTAGTAAATGATTCTGCTACTCCCGATGCTGCAACTATTTATTTAGTTCCTAGTGGGGGAAGTGCGGCTGATACTAATATCCTTTGCAAAGCCTTTTCCGTTCCCGCTGATGGTTTGCCTTATGAAATTGTCTCTGTGAATACTCAAGGAATTTATCTTGAGACAGGGGCGACAATTCAAGGTTTAGCAGTAACAGCTAACACGATTACTTACCATTTATCAGGAGTTGAGCTTGCATGAGAAATGTACCTTTTGACGGTTGGGCCAAGCGCGACGGGGTGCTGGAGAAGTTCCACCCCTGGCTGGAGGCTACGTCTGCTGTGAGCAATGCGGGCCTGGGGGCCTGGACGTGGAGTGCCTACAACAACATGTCG
>Ga0209431_10003038_pt1 | contig 13442 bp, 14 predicted proteins | sample RifCSP13_3_FD_184021 | JGI IMG/M metagenome (GOLD analysis project Ga0209431, IMG submission 184021) | Soil microbial communities from Rifle, Colorado - Rifle CSP2_sed 13_3 (SPAdes) (version 2) | ecosystem: Environmental > Terrestrial > Deep subsurface > Rock core/Sediment | place: Rifle...
CAAGCACGCCTTCATCAAGCCAGCCGTCGGGGCGTCGGCGCAGACGTAGTTCTTCTCCGAGCCGCTTGTGCCCTGGACGCCGGTGATGGTGTAATAGGTCGGGTTGGTGTAGAGGCTGCCCTTGGTAGGGATCTGCCCCAGGATACCCTTGTTCCCGACGATCGTGTGGAAGACATCCGGATCCACCCCAGGGAAGCTGAGTACTCCACCTGGCCCGTGGGTGTACCCCGCCACTTGGGGAGTGCCGGAGGCGTCGTGCTTGTATCCGGTGCCGTACTGACGGCCTCTCATCTGTTCGAGAACAGGATAGAGAGCTTCCGCCAGAGCGTCCATCGGATTTGCTACCGCTGCAGGTGGCATTTCCTTAGCTCCTCCTTCTCATTTGCTCGTGGCGAAGCCCGCTACTCCGCCGGTTCTCCTGTGTTGATACCCAGCTGCGCCAGAGCGAAATCCACTGGCGAAGCCTTGGGAGGCTCCTCGTCGCCAGCCGCCTCCTTAGCCGCTTCTACGATGTTGGCCGTGCTCTCACTCGGTCTGGGAGCGGGCCTGCGAGGCTTGAGGGCGTCGGAGATCTTCTCCTCGTCAGACTTGAGGAGCACCTTGACACCCTCGGCCAGATCCTTGGTGGCGGTGACGAGCTCTTCCTGGCGGGCCAGGATCTCTCCCACCTGTTCCTCCAACTTGGAGATCCTCGCCACCGCCGTCGGCTCCTCCGGCTCGGGTTCCGGTTCCCCACCTTCTGGCTCAGGCTCGCCGTCGCCATTAGGCTTCGGCTCGGGATCCGGATCCGCCACCGCCTCGGCCAGATCCTTGAAGGCCACTTTGCCCTCGAGCTCCTTCCCGAGCGTCGCCAGACCGCTCTCGATGCGGCTCACTCTCTCCTCGTCGCCAAAGACTTCGAGGAGGTAGTCCCGCTTCTCCTTTGTGAATGGCATAGCTTCCTCCTTACTTGCTACGTGGATACCTGCCCCCCACTGATTGGCGGCCCTGGCGGGAGGCAGGACACTGAGCTCCCAGGTTCGATACCAGTTGTAAACTCCCTTCTCTTTCTCGCCCCGCCGATAGTAGTAGCCCTGGCTCACCCCCTGCGGCCCCATGGCCGCCAGACGGGCAGCAGCCTTCTCCTCACTGGGATAGAAGCGGCCTGCGTAGACCACAAAGCCGTCGGTGTAGTCTGCCCACTCCGCCTGGCCCAGATCGGCCTCGCCGCCAGGCGTGTGCCAGACTCGCAATACGGGATAGTCCTTGGTAGCCTCCAGATAGTCAAGAAACTCCTTGTGGGAGGCGTCGGTGAAGATTTCGCCTTCCAGATCCTTGAACTTGTTGGTGGCGGTGAGGAACCAGCGCCAGCCGCCCGCCGAGTCCTTGAAGGCCGTCAGCACTCCGTCAGTCAAGACCCCTTCGGGGTCTTGGCCTGAGATCTCCTTCATGTGACGGGGCATGTCCTTCTCAGGATCCATGTCCGGATGCACTTTCTTCCAGGCGGCGCGGATCTTGGCCTTGGTGGCTGCCATCGCCTCTTCAGGTATCTCTACCTTGTTGCCTCGAAAACCGCCTGGCGAGAAGGCTGCCATAGCCGCGCCAACGATGCCAGCATCCGGCCCGCCGCCAGGAGTAGCCGCCAACCGCAGCTTCCAAGTGCTGGGCTTCTCGGCATCGGGCACATAGGCGTAGTCACCGGCGGGGAAGTCCTTGCCGTCCTCTGTCTTGGTCTTGGCTTTCTCTTTGAAGCCTCGGAGCTTGTTGACTTCTTGGGTAAGCCGGTAAGCCTTGCTCGTGTGGCCCTTCTTGCGGGCTTGCCGGATCTCCCCCCGTAGGGCTGAGACTGCAACATTCTTGCCGGCATGAACTTTCTGGTTGCCATGCCCGCCGTGCTTGTAACCCTCCTCTACTGCGAGAGCTGCCTCCACAGCGGCCAGCCCCTCCTCAAGTTCCTCCTCAGCATCGGTATCCGAGGCCACCGCCTCTCTCACCAGAAAGAGAGCGTCATCCAGAGCATTCTCTTCCTCGTCCTCCCCGAAATTCTGAACCTTCGGTTCAGAATTTTGCCCCCGCACCAGCGCCTTGATGCGAGCCAGCAGCCCGCCGCCCTCCTTGTACTCCGGCGGATTCTCTATCCGGCCACTGAGCTCCTCAATCAAACCCTGGGTAGCATCCATCTTCTGGCGAAGGCTGAGCTCCTCGTCGGCCCAGATATTGGACTCTAGAGCGTGGAACATGCCGATCTGCTCCGACACCTTGCCCTCGTCACGATTGTAGACTATCAGAGCGTCGGCCTCGGCGAAGGTCTTGGCACCCTGGTAGGGGCGAGACGGCATGCCAGGAGGGCCATGCTCGCTCTCTTCACACTTCTCACCTGAACCCCCTAAAGGGGGTTCAGAATCGAGATCCTTGGTAGCCTCCTCCAGCTGGCCGAGGATCCGCTCCACCGCCGCCAGATCCTCCTCCTTGATAGCGGCCTCGAGCTGGGTTGTGAGCTCATCGATGTTGGGCATAGCCAGTCTCCCTACTTAACCTCGATCACTCTGCTCAAGAGCAAAAGTCACATTCCCACTGGCAGGCGAGGCCGAGGGTGGGTTCTCCCGATAACCGCTCACGCCGCCATCGCCATCCGCTGCTTTGTGATCTTCATCAGCACTTTGTCCACACGGCCTGCCAGCTTGCGGTGGCCATTGGCGGTGAGCCAGGTGCGAGCATACTCAAGCCGCACCGCCGCCTTGTTGAGACCCGCTACACCGGACAATCCACCCTTGCGGTGAGGACCACTACCTGGCCCGCCCTTGCTGCCTTCCATCTCGAAACCCGCCCGCCGCATCACCTCGAGCATGGCCTTCATGGCTGAGATCAGAGCAGCCATGTTGGCAGCGGAGAGGACTCGGCCTTCCTTTTCCCAATTGGAAATACCGAAACCACCCTCATCTGCCCTACCCCCCCATAGGGGGTCTTGTATTGGAGAGCGGACAGCTGCCAATTGGAGGCTCGGATGGTTATATATAGGAGAGTACTCTGGGGGGGTTTGCTCCTTAGCAGCCTTGGCGATCACGCCGTTTGCCATCCTGAAGGCCACTCCTTCGCAGTCCTTGGGGCTACCTGGCCCGCCGCCCTTCTTTGGAGATCGGCAATTGGCATAGGCCGCATTCCATACCGCCGCCCACTGGCGTCGGCGATCGGCAGGTAGAGACTGCACATTGGAAGGCAACGAGGAGACATCTGCCGCCGAGTATGGCATTGTACTACTCGACCATATGATAAAGCCTGGCGGATGGCAGAAGTAAAGTGGACAGCGGCGCTATTTTTGGGAAAGTGGGATATTCAAAAGCTTCTGGGAGAGTGCGAGAAAAATTTTGAATTGAAAATTCACTCCATCTCCCAAAGAACACCTGTCGGCTCGGAAGGACGATGGTAGCCTGAGGGATCGGGTAGTAGTGGTAGCATCGCAAGAATCCGCCAGAGCGTCGTGCAATCCGGGAAGACATACGGGGCCAATATACTCTCGATCGAAAAGCTGTCGATCTGGTGGCCAACAATTGAATCTGTGGGCTGAACGAGTTCAATTCCCCCACCAATACCTAGACCCGCCTTCCCTGCTATCGCGATGTCCGTGACAATGGCAGAAGCGAGCAGCGCCCCATCCTCATAGAACTCAAGATCGCTACCCACGATCGATAACTCGATAATAGAACCATTAGCAGGAGAATCGAAGGCCGATCCTAGAGCCGTCCAGACACCTGCCATCTTCTTGTACAGACGGCACAAGGTCGAACCAGGCACGTTGCACAACCGAACGGCATAGAGATTATCAACATCCTGAACGCGGACGAACAGATACATGGGCCGATCATCAATTGAATTGTCCACTAGCGCCAGCAACGTAGTGGCGATACTGTAGTTAGCCGATTGGTAGACAACATCAGCAGTGTAGATTGCACCGGCAGCAGGAGCCCCTACCCCGTGGCCTACAGCGGTATCAAATTTGGATTCGACATCCCAGCCTACTCCGGGTGTCGTTGCCCAGAGCTCCGTCCAGGATGTGCCGATGTCAGGGACATGATCCTCCAGATCTTTGTCCGGAGGAGTCTCGGTGAAGGTGTCCCTGAATATACGCATCATCGCCCTTCCAGAGCCCTCTCCACCATAGGCCGCGCGATGGCCCACTCCTGTTTGGCGACCTCTTCTACCGAGATCCATCCGTAGGGCGCGGCCCAGCGTACCTGAAGCGGCGGGTGGGTCTTGAAGCCTTGGACATGCTCGGCGTACTCTATGGCATTACCGATTATGACCTCGAGCTCGGTACCGCGCATCTGCGGACCACGAGTTGTCCAACCCTGTCCGAGCTTGCCTGTACGACGATAGTGGACAGCAGCCGAAGGAGTCTGTACTGGGTAGGTTGCGAGGCGGCTGTGAGCACGGGCTGCGAAGTCTCGAAGGGCCGCGTAGATACGAGGCAGCTTCACATTGGTGATCGGCCCCTTGGGCAGGATGGGTTCGAAATCAGGTCTGGCAGGCACTAGAATAACGCCATTCCCAAAATGAAACCTCTAGTCTCAAAGGCACTCAACTGCCCAGGCTATCAATCCGAACATTGCTACAACGCCTGAATACAGAATCAGTTCGCCAGAACTGATCTTACGACCTCTTCTCTTCACCTAGGGCATCCTTTCTGCCAACGCAACCCATAATCGTAGAGATCGTAGTCGCCAGTCGTCTCGAAGAAGTGCCAGAGTTGACGCACGACGACACCACCGTAGGGGCCTGGGGAGGCTTTGCCCGTCCGGTCGTAGGCTACGCAGTCGCCGCGATCGTACTTCGGCAGAGCCGCTTTAGCCACGGCCAGCCCCTTCTCGTACAGCCTCTTCGCCGTCAGGTTTCCGGTCTGTTCGTAGTACCACTGCAACCCTTCCACGGCGAACAGGTGGCCGTTGAGGATGCGCGTGGACGGCCCGCCTGGGCGGGCGTACTCCTCGTACCAGCCCGAAGGCCAGGCTACGCCACCCTCACTGACGGGAAGTGTGAACGCCTTGAGCGCGTCAGCGGCCAGGTCGCGGAACCTTTCGTTGCCAGTCCAGCCGTAGGCTTCCGTGAGGACGACTAAGGCGTTCCCTTGGGCGATGCCCGAAATCCAGGGGACAGTCATGTTGTAGGGGAGGTACGGGAAGGTGTACTCCCAGACAGCGGCGTCACCGTGATACTTGACGTTCGCCTCCAGCCAGCGGACCTGCCGCATGAACGAGAGAAAGTCCTTCTTCGCGTAGTCCGCAATCGCTCGGCCCGTGATCTGTGTGGGGTTGTACTCCTTGCCCCACTCGTACTGAGTTTGCTGAACGCCTTGGGCATCCACAATCGGGAAGGCGGTCGGGGCATAGCGCGGGATGTGGTAGGCTGGCGGCGGGAGGGGGTGCCACGCGGGGCCGGAGCCCAAGAATAGTAGGCTGGTCAGGGCCAGTAGGGCCAGTTTCACCGGCTGCACCAGGTGCAGCGCCGGTAGCCTCTGGCTTCCAAAGCGAAGATCTCCGCAGCATCGGCGTCGCGCCGCGCCTTGATCTGATCGGTGTTGCAGCGCTCGGTAAGGTGCTCACGATCGTGAATTCGACGAGCCCAAACATTGACTATGTAGCGCTTCATTTTTAGTACTCCAAAACTGAGACTCCCTCAGAAGGGATACCTCCAATAATGGCCACTGCTTCTTGATTTCCCAGAGCTTCCAGTCCCTTGGACACATCCAAATCAACGTCCTCATCCGGAATGACCCGCCGGAGAGCTTCCGACGTCACCGGCAATCTTGCCACTACAATAGAAGCATCCGCTCCTATCTCTCTAGCTTGGTCCACATTGGCCTTCGCAGCATCGAGGCTCGGGTGAAAATAGGTAGCATAATCAGAATGCAGAGCTTTCCAGGGCTGTCCAGGGGCAGAACGAGCATGCGGTACCAGACCTCTCTCTAGAATCTCTGCTATGTTGTCTGGAACCGTCACATGGTACAAGAGAGTCACAATTTCAGAACTTCCCCGAGGCCCTTCTACTCTCAGGGCTTTTCTATTAGCCAATTGAGCTTTCAATTTCCCCACCTCAGAAGCAGTTAAAAGAGGACGCTTTGGGGCACCCTTAAACATTTTCCAAGGATTATCTTCCCAACCGAGTCCTACCCGAGACTCTTCTTGAGAGCGGGCATTCAGAGTTTCCCCGCTTTCTACCACTGGTACCAGTCTACATCTACATCTCGGGTGTCTGGGCGGCACATAGTCCTCACGTCCGAGCTGCCAGCGCTGGCCATTGAGACTATCGCAGAGAGGATCTACGCGGCTGTCTCGTACTGTTCTCCACTCCACCTGCTGGATTCCCACCGAGGCATAGGCGAAGCGGTTGCCCTCGGCGTAGAGGCGAGTGACCTCGGTAGCGGCTATGGCACTGGCTCGCCCCTTACCGAAGAGAGGCTCGATGTCCTTGATGAGCCCACGCAGCGGAGCGCCGGTCTCTATGTTGGTCTGTATAGCCTTGCGCAGACCGTCTCGGGTAGACCCTTCCAGAGCCTGCCACCACTCGTTGGTGTATTTGGCGGCTGTCTCAAGGGCCTGCTCGTTGACGAGGCTGAAGTCTACCGCCAGCCCGAGGCTCGCGGCCTCCGCCGCGCCGCGCTGCATGAGGCGGGCTGCGCTTACCGGCGGGTCGGCCTTAGCGATGTCGGCCAGGAAATCCTCCTTGACGGTAGCCCAGAACTCAGGATCGTCGGAGAGGTTGAGGAGGCCGAGCGATAGCTGTTTCTGGGCAAAAAGCGCTTTTTGCCCAGACCGGCTCCAGAAGGTTTGAAGATCAGAGGGGAGAGATTTCTTCTGGTGAAACCGAGCATATGATTCCGCAAAGGCCTCCGCATCTCTCTTTTCGCCCTTGGGATAGTTGGACAAAAACTCCGGTTTGATGAGGCTCTCTACATGTTTGCCAAGCCCTGCTTTTCTGAACTCAGAGAAACTCTTCGGGGAGATTCTGGTTTGATAACGATGACCGATCTCGTGAACAATGCCCTGGACTCTATCTGTTCGACCCTTAGCGGACCAGGCATCGGACAACCAGATAGCATCATCACTCCCAATATAGGCCTCACTCCCAAACAAACGAGGATCCCCCATCTCGGCCAGGACTTTATTCAGCCCTTGAATATGTTCTTTAGGCACTATACCTAACGCCTCGTTTATGTCCCTCAGATTGGCTTCGGCAACTCCCCTGTCTGTCCCTCTCGTAAGGAGAATGTGTCCCCCACCAGGCAAGCCTTCCCTAAGAAACAAGCCCTCCCGTTCCTGAGTGATAGAACCTGGATCCAGACCTATTCCTCCCCGACCGTGCGTCCTCTGGTCATGCTTTCCTGGAAGATGCTTCTGGCCTTCTGCCTCGTGCTCTCGCAGCCAGCGCTCCACTCGCCGCCGCACCGCCGCCAGGGCCTTCTCCAGTACCGCCGCGTAGTGCTCCTCTTCAACCTCGCGGTCGGGCGGCGGCGGTGCCTCCTTCATACCCTGACCGAGCGTGAGCTCTTGCGCCAGGGCCAGGGCCGCAGCCTCGTCTATCAGCACCGCATCGTGCTCTCCCAGCAGCGGATACTTGACGAGGCTCGCGTCGAACACCCAGTTGCCTTGGCCGTCCAGATACTCGAGAGCCAGCTCTTCGGCATCGCGAACCTCGCGCATAAGGCCGCTGGGTGCGGGCTCTATGCCGATCAGCGCGAAATATCGAGTAGACATTCTAGCAGCCTTCGAAGCTAACAGCCTTGTCCGTCGGCCTGCTGCCACACAGGGTCTCGACCACTCGCTACCCACCCTCGAAGGCTGCTAGAATGCATCCTCAGCTCCTTCTGGAGCCCTTATCGCCGCCCACATTCGTTCCTGTTCCATTACCAGATCCAACAGCTTCCGCTTGCCCGAGCGCGTGTTGGGCAGCGTGCGAGCCACCTGGTAGATCTCGTGATTGGACATCTTGGTGCGGAAGGACTGGGGCGTATGAAACTGGAGCTCGAAGCGTGCGCCGCTGGGATCTTGGAAGACCGTATTCACGCCTCGGTAGCCGCCGCCAGACTCCTTCCAGTAGTTTCGAGCCTTAACAACCCGCGCCCCGCTTGACTCAAGCCTGGCTCGCGTAGCTTGTACGCCGGTACGGTAGCGACTGGCGGAGAATACCGCCGTGTAGCGAACAGCGTCCGTGATGTCGGCGGCAGCAACGTCCTCTAGAGACCACTGCGGATGCTGGCGGAACTCATCTTTCAGCTTGCGTTCCAGAGAGGGCTTGCTCTTCACCCGAAACTCCAACCCCTCCAACCTGCCCCCTACTTCCGATACCACAGAATCCAGACTGGCGGTGAGGCGCGGCTCGACTCCGCTGGCCCTATCCAGTAGCGAATCTGCCAGAGCCCCTGCGCCGCCCGTACCCGAGTGCCGTTTCTGGTTGTGCTTCCCTTGCAGGTGCTTGTAGGCCAGAACCTGTCGCCACTCCTGCTGGATGAGGCCAGGCAGTGCTGCCAGATCTACTTCCTCCGAGATCAGCAGCGTGCCATCTTTGAAGGCTACGGCCTGGCCGTTCTGCGGGACTATCGCCAGATCTATCCGAGAGTTAGGCGGCGGCAGCCGCCACAGCGCGTTCAGAGCGGCGAGAACGACGGTTTCAGCTCTAAACGGTGATACGCCCAATCCACCAGGGTTTGACACTCTTCTCGCCCTCCTCGAGCGTCTCGGCGGGCTGTCCGCCGCCAGTCTCCGGCGGCTTCTCCTCATCCGGTATTGTCACCTTCTTAGTCACATCCAACCCGCCCGCCGCCTCGAAAAGCTCCTCGGCCAGATCGCCTGCGTCGACGGCCATCTGGCGGGCCTCGCCTACACTGATCTCGCCGGACTGGAGGCGGGCCGAGCGCTCATCCGCCCGTAGCTTCTTGATCTCCGCCTCCGTCTTCTCGGCCTCCTGATCCTGCTCGAGGAACTTGAACTCCACCGTCTTAGGTAGCCCCTTGAAGTTGAACATATGACTTACCATCTTCATGAAGAGAGCTGGTCCCTTACCCTTGGTCTTCAGATGGAGAATCTGGGACTGAGCAGAGGAACCGAGATTGCCTCCTGGCAGCGGAGCGAACTCCTGGTAGTCGGTGTTGAAAGCCATAGCGATTACCGCCACGTACAGCTTGAACATCTTCTCCTCGTCCCAACCCGCAGGAAGGCTGGCGAGCTCGAGAGTGTCGTGGCCTACGTCGGCCTTGGGATCAATGCTGCCTATAATGAGAGGCTGGAGATAGCGCAAGAGACCCTTGGAGCTGGCGATCTCCTGAGCCGCTTTGATAGCATCTTGAACCTGCTGGGCCGTGATGCCTTTAACTAGATGGACAGCACGGTGAAAGCGCCCGCCGGTCTTCTCGTACTGGTAGATGGAAACGTTCTTGATGATCTGAGCGGCTCCCAACATCCTGCTCAATGAGCATAGCTGGAGGCCAGGCCTAGTCTCTATGGGAGCAGGCATCTCGGTAAGGGTTGATATTTGATACCATTTCAGCTCGTGATAACGGTTCTGGCGATCTAGATAGACCACCGGCGTCTCAGGATTGCCGGTTGGATAACAGCGAGAGGCGTCCAGGTGGTTGACGCCAATAAGCGGGCTCTCGGGCGAGTCGCCCTCCCTCACCCACTCCACAAATGCACCGCTGTCTTGGGTGTAGAGATCGAAACTCAATTTGTTGATGAGGTCTTCCCAACCTTCACCTAGGTTGGCATTGTGGAGGATTTCCTGCATGCGGGCCGCTACCCGAGGAGGCCCTTCTACTGTCCAGGAGAAACCGCAGTTTCGAGCGCATACAGTCCCGAGCGCCGAAGCGAAGGTCGACTCGGTAGGCGTGAAAACACGCAGCTGACGGTCGCGCAGCTTCACATTTCGACCCCAGGGCTCCATTTCATCCGCCGCCTGCGCCACCATGTAGAAGAGAGCTTCCATTGGCGAGGTGGTGGTTGGGATCCCGCCGCCAGGCGGTGGGGGACTATCGATGACGGAGCGCCGGAGCGCCAGCGGCGTAACCTGTTTCTCGCCAAGCAGACTTTCCTCTACCATGGTTTCAATCTCCTGCTGAACTTATCGCGCTACTGGCGACCGCTGCGATTGGGAGGGGCAGCGGTACCAGAGTGCCGGTAGTCGCGGGGGTGCGGCGGGCACCAGTAGCTCGATAAGTAGTAGCTAGCACACGTTGCACGTGACGATCGGAGAGTTTGAATCTGGAAGCAATGTTGTTCAGGGACTGCCCCGCGATATGGAGATCCCAGATCTCGGCATCGCGAGAAATGCGGATAGCATTGCCCAAACCGCCAGCATCATGGCGACAGACCACCAGAGGACAAGTGAGACAATGAGGATGGTAATCGCAGCCGTCTTCCTCGAAGTCTCTAGACATCGACGACGCCCCTCCTGATTTACCTAGAATTATGGCGGATTGCGACAGAAAAGTAAAGCCCACTAGCACAGATCTGCCTCCGTCAGATGAATAACGGCCACTACGCCTCGAGCAATCAGGACTTAGAGAGCGTCCGGCGGGCCAACCCATTTTTCCCTAATCTTAACCGAGTCTGAGATATAAGCACCTGGCTGCTCCCATACTGGCACACACTACGAGATCTATCTTACGATTGGCACTTTTCTTAATGATGCGGAGAGTTGAATCTTGATCCTTCTGGTGCTTGGCCTTAGCATTCATAATGTGCTCGCGGAGCTCGAGATTTCCATCATGAGCCAAACGACGATTCAATATGAGATCGTAGAGAAGGCGGTCTGCCTTGAGCCTCTCCTGAGTCTGTGGGAAAGGTTCGCACCAGGCGATATTCTCGCGACGTAGAGTCTGCATAAGAGACTCTAACTGGTAGGGGTCGTAGGCTATCTGGACAACTTTGTAGGGCGGACGGTAGGGGCCTTCGCGGCAGAAAGCGCAGTCAATATCCTGCCAACCCTCTTGGCGAGGGTGACCTGCTGCGCAAGAGCCGAGACAGAGAGCACGGAGAAAGCGCTCCGGCTCCTCGTAGTTGATCTGACCACCAGACTCCTTGGGATCCCACTTCTTGACACGACGAATTGCTACATCCTCGTGGCGCAGAGGATGACGAGTCACCGCTACGATACCGAAGCAGTCGCCGGTCACCGCCGCATCACAAGCTATGATGGTAGACTCGTTCTCCGGATCATAGGGCAAATCCTCACGACAGGCATCCCAGACCTCGATTGGCACGAACTCCGATTCGCCACCCGTCCACTTGTTGCGATGAAGACGATCGAACTGTACCGGCGGCAGCTCCAAAGCCTTCTCTTTGTAGTAAGCCTCTCCGATCGGCCCGCGCTGCCAGGGCATACGGCGGGCCAGTTCGTCTTCATCCCAGTACATGAATAAGCTGGCAGCCTCATTAACATAGACCGGTACGGGAGCGTTGGGATCTCCACCGGTCTCCTCAAAGGCATCAAGCGGGGTATCAGTAGCCTCCGCCAGTTCGCCCGCCGTGAGCTGACGCCCCGCCATACCCTGATCGTAGAGATCTTTCAGAAGCTCGGACTCGCCGTCGAAACCGGCGTAGGTGTCTATGAGACGAAGGCTGTCCGGCTTGGTGGGCACCGGCGTCATCTCTACCCAGAAACGCCGCGCCTCCTCAGTCTCCAATCCCCACAATTCTGTCCAGCTAGTAAGGTCAGGATTGCCGCCAGCCTCTCCACGAGCATCTACAGAAACGGGTTTCATAACCGAACCCGAAATGAGACACTCTATCTTAGTCTTCTGAACAATGTAACGGCCAGGCACTATCCAATCCGAACCTCGCTGGCGACAGCCTGGTGTTAGACGGATCGAAACTGACACCATTTTGAAGACACGTTCCGTCGCCTGCTCCATGTCGTTCCCGCAACCATAGAGCTCGCCGAAGCGGGTTTGGGTCTCCAGAATGAATTGAGAGACCAGAGAGGACAGAGTCGTCTTGCCGCCCTTCTTTATCGTACTCAACAGCACCGTAGTAAAAGGGAAGTGGCCCAAACGAACTGCGAGGGTGGGAAAGGTAACGATTCGCGGATCTCCCTCCCGCAACCGACGGAAAGGGTACCGCAGAATGGCCTGTTGATGGGGCAGTAGAACGATAGGAGCCGTTGTACTCTCGATGAAGAAATTGGCTTGGCCGTAATCCACTATGTCAAGATTCCGAAAGTGCTCATCTTCCGCCTGGCGACGATGAATCTCGGCATCCGCAGCTGTGGAAAGACGAGTAAGATCCAAACTCATCACTCCTCCTCCAGCCGCTCGTTGAGGCGGGCGAGAAGGGCTCTCTCGCGGGCAGCCTTACAATTGGCTACTCCACCTCTTGGCAGAATGTGGCTCCACCCTTCACCAACTGGCTTGACCATTAGGTCATCGCCTTTAACGGGCTCATAAGAAGCAGGCACATACGCTATGTTCAACTCACATAACTCGCACAACCGCCAGATCACCTGCCTTAGATTTTCCCGACAGACCTCCAACAGCGCAATGTCGCCAGTCGCTTCAGCCATCACTCCTCCTCAAGCCGCTTCCGCATCTGCGCTTCGGTGAGGGTGAGGGCGTCCTTCGCGGTCTTGGCGATGCCCATCAATGCGTCAGCGGCGAAAACATCCTGTTTCACAGCGGCATCAGCGATTCGCACGCGGTCTATTGCCAATTGCTTGCAGGCGTCCAGCGCTTTATCCTTCTCCTCCACCAGCGCCCGCAAGGCGGCGATGGTGTGGACAGCCTTTCGCAATCGTATTCCCTGCGGGCTATCCTGATTGAGCCAATCCCGCTCCTCCTCCGTCAGCCGCTCCGTCCAGTCAGACATCTTACCGTTTCCTTCCGGCCAACCAAGCGGCCAGCAAAAGCGGGCCTCCGAACAAGGGGATGTTGATAAGCAAAGCCGTCTCTAGTTCACTCCAGGAACTCACGAACTCTATGAGGCTAGGCATCATATCGCTCCTTCATCTCGGCGAGAAGAGCGTGCAAAGAAAAAGGTTCATGAGCAACACCAGTAAAAGAACCCAGCGCCGCCACCAGCCGCCGGATGTCCTCGCGCTGCTGGTCACGCTCAGCCTGAACTCTGCGCGCCTCGGAACGACTCAGGTCTAGCAGCGACCACGACCGATCGGCCCTAAACTTGTCCTCAATAGCCCGCATCAAGCCTCGTACTTCATCAGGCTCAACTGCGTATTCCTTGCCGTCCAGCACCGCGATAAACATTGCTGGCATCCCTACGCCGATGCTCAACTCTTCAAGACTGCCCAGCAAGCGTGATGCCACCCGCTCCTCAATTTCGCCACGCTCCTCCGTGAGCCGTGCGACCTCAGCCTCCAGTGCCCGCGCCTTATATATTGCCTCCCAGCACATCATTTTACGCTCGTCAGCAATGGCGCAAACCGCTTCCCAGTCTGTCTTGAGCCGTGCGATAGCTCTGTCGGCA
>Ga0209431_10003040_pt1 | contig 13437 bp, 8 predicted proteins | sample RifCSP13_3_FD_184021 | JGI IMG/M metagenome (GOLD analysis project Ga0209431, IMG submission 184021) | Soil microbial communities from Rifle, Colorado - Rifle CSP2_sed 13_3 (SPAdes) (version 2) | ecosystem: Environmental > Terrestrial > Deep subsurface > Rock core/Sediment | place: Rifle...
CGGACGAAACAATGGCCGTACTGACCCCGCCCTCCAGTTTGCCTTATGTACTTTCCTTCCCCTTGAGCTTCAAGCTTTATCGTTTCTTTATAGGCAACTTGAGGTGAACCTGTCATTGCATTAACACTGAATTCCCTCTTCATTCTGTCAACCAAAACTTCAAGCTGGAGCTCTCCCATTCCCGAAATTATCGTTTGCCCTGTTTCGAAGTCGGACTTAATTCTAAAAGTCGGATCCTCGTCGGAAAGCTTCTGCAAGGCAAGCCCCATCTTTTCCTGATCGGACTTTGTCGAAGGTTCAATCGCAAGAGAAATTACCGGCTCGGGGAAAGAAATCGATTCAAGCAGAATGGGGGAGTTCGGTTGCGACAAAGAGTCGCCCGTTGAAGTATCTTTTATGCCGACTGCAGCCACAATTTCTCCGCAAAAAGCTTCTTCTATAAGCTCTCTTTGGTCAGCGTGAAGAAGAACTAATTTTCCGATTCTTTCCTGTTTTTGCTTTGTTACATTATAAATCACATCCCCGGCTTTTATTTTTCCCGAATAAATTCTTATATATACAAGTCTCCCGACATGAGGATCCGTTACAACTTTAAAAGAAAGTGCACTAAATGGTTCTTCATTTTTGGGTTCCCTTTTCGCAACCTCTCCCGTTTGCGGATTTACTCCTTCAATCGGAGGCAAATCGACGGGCGCCGGAAGATACTCAACCACAGCGTCAAGAAGTAGCTGCACACTCGCCATCCGATTATCACCCCCGAGTATCGGGAAAAATTTGCCCGAAATAACGCCCTTTCTTATTGCCCGCTTTAGTTCCGCTTCGGTTGGCTCCTTTCCTTCAAGATATTTTTTAAGCGCTTCGTCATCGTATTCCGACACGGATTCAACAAGTTCGGATCTTAATTTCTTTGCTGTTTCCAAAAGGTCGCCGGGAACCTCTTCTTCTTTCAGCATGTTGTCTTCAGCTCCTTTATACGTGTAGGCTTTCATTTTTATAAGGTCGACCACTCCGTGGAGATCGTGTTCAAGCCCGATAGGGTACTGGATAGGGGAGGCGTTGGCACCAAGCCTTTGCCTTATCGACTTAATACTTCCTTCAAAATCAGCTCCAATTAGATTAAGTTTATTGAGGATGCAAATTCGGGGGACGCCGTAGCGGTCCGCCTGGCGCCAGACGGTCTCGGACTGGGACTCAACTCCGGTTCTTCCATCAAATACCATGACGGCGCCGTCCAAGACTCGAAGCGATCTTTCAACTTCAGCCGTAAAGTCAATATGACCCGGAGTATCAATAATATTAATTCTATAGTGGCCATTGGCAACAGATGAGTCCGTCTGTAAATCCCAAAAAGTAGTAATTGCCGCGGATACTATCGTAATTCCGCGCTCTCTCTCCTGCGCCATCCAGTCGGTGACCGTTGTTCCTTCGTCAACACTTCCGAGTTTGTAGGTCTTTCCGGTTTCGAAAAGAATGCGCTCGGTCGTTGTCGTTTTTCCGGCATCAATATGAGCAATAATTCCGATATTTCGGATCTTATCCATTGGAACTACCCGGTCTTTGGTAACCGTTAAAACCATCGATGCTTTTTTCTTTTGTTGTTGACCAGCCATATAATAAGGTAATAGGGTGAAAAGGTGAAAGAGTGAAAGAGTAAAGTCTTATATTTTTTTACCTTTTTACCCTCTTGCCCTTTTACCCTAGCATAAAAAACCGCCCCCCTCGGGGACAGTTATAAATTTTACCAACCTAAATATTTATAATCAACAAATTGACTTCAATATTTTTACCACCTAGTTAAAAATCCTCTTATCAACTGAAACCCATTTCCGAAATTAATTGTATTGCTATCAATTTTCTCAGCTTGCGTAAGTAGATATGGAATTCCAGATTTTTTTAACTTATTAAATTTAACAATTATATTTGCGTAACCCGGTATTCTCATCTCACTTAAACAATCACCGCAGCTTAAATCAAAAGGACATTCTCTTTTACAATTTAATTCTGCTTTCATAGTTATCACCTCACCATCTGAAATGTGCGAAAGCCCTGTTCGCTTCGGCCATGCGCTCGACATCGGTTCTTTTTTTGACCGCCAAGCCTTCTCCTTTCGCCGCATCGGAAATCTCAACCGCCAATTTTTCAGCAAAAGTCTTAAATTCGCTATTCGGACGTGACCTAGCGGCTTGAATAAGCCATCTCACGGCAAGTGAGTCTTTCCTGCTCCCTCGAACCGGCATCGGAACCTGATAGGCCGCTCCTCCGACTCTTCGCGGGCGAACTTCCATGCTGGGACGAATGTTGTTAAGTGCCTGGGAAAAGACTTTTATCGGATCTTCGTCTTCTTTCTTTATTAAATCAAAGGCTCCGTAGACCTCCTTTTGGGCAACGGACTTTTTACCGTCGCGCATACATCGGTTCACCAGTTTTTCAACCAGAATGTTTTTATAAACGGGATCCGGTTTTGCTTTTATTGCTTTATATCCACTTCTTCTTGGCATATTTTTTCTTCGCCCTTGGCGAAGCTGAAAACTGAAAATAGCTTTTTAGAAATTAGAAAATTGTAATAGAAAATGGAAGTAGGAAAATCGAATTACTAAAATCCAATTTCAACTTTCAAATCTCCATTACCACTTTCCAATTTCAATAAACAAATTTCTGGCTTCAATAAACTTTCAAACCGCTGCTGCGGCTGGTTCAGCTACCGGTGCCGAGACAGACTCATCAGCTTTTGCCGTTGCCTGCTGCGCCTGACCTGACTTTTTTGCTCCGTATTTGCTTCTTGAGGATTGTCTTCCGACAACTCCGCCGGTATCGAATTTACTTCTCACCACTTTATATTTAATTCCCGGTAAATCTTTAACAGTCCCCCCGCGTACAAGCACTATCCCGTGCTCGGCTAAGTTATGGCCTTCTCCGGGAATATATGCCGTTACCTCCTGTTTATTGGAGAGCCTAACTCTTGCAACTTTTCTTAAAGCAGAATTTGGTTTTCTCGGTGTCATCGTACGAACCTGAATGACTACGCCTCTTTTAAAAGGCGATGAATAATCCGAAAATCTCCTATCTTTTGCATTAAACCAACGTCTCAAGGCCGCTTTCTTGGTTTTTTTGACCACCTTTTTCCTTCCTTTTCTGACTAGTTGTGATGTTGTTGGCATATTAAATTATAGAAAATGGTTATTTAGAAAATAGAGATTAGAAATTAGAAAAACCAAATCCAATATCTAATTTCCAATATCCATAACCAATTTCAAATTTCCACTAACCATTTTCCAACCTGGATATTTTAACTCAAAATCATTCCTGAGGCAAGGCAGCACGCTCAGCGGTAACAGGAATAAGTCTTCCGATTATGACATTTTCTTTAAGACCAATAAGTTTATCTTCCTTTCCGAGCAAAGAAGCATTGGTTAAAACGTCGGTTGTTTGCTCAAAAGAAGCGGCCGATAGCCACGACTCTGTAAAAAGAGACCTTCTTGTAATACCCAAAATCACCTGCTGTGCCGATGCCGGCTCTCCCCCCGAAGCCAAAATATTTTCATTTTCTTCCTCAAAATATGCCTTATCCACAAGCTCTCCCGGCAAAAGACCCGTATCGCCAGAAGTTATGACTCTTACCTCATCGCTCATTTTTCTTACTATCACTTCAAAATGCTTGTCGTGTATGGGAATCCCCTGGGATTCATAAACTGCCTGCATTTCATTTACTAAGTAATCCTGTGCCTCTCTCAAACCCCTTATCGATAAAATTTCTTTTATATCTAAAGATCCGACCGCAAGCGGAAATCCCGCATCTATAAGCTGTCCATCCTCAACGGCAAGTTTTATCGTTTTTGGAATAATATATTCCCGCTCTTCCTTGGGTTTTACTCTCATAGATGTCACGATTACTTTCCAACCGCCTTCAGTTTCCCCAATTCGAACTTTTCCGGATATTTCGGTTAGAGGAGCCAGCACCTTTGGCGTTCTTGCCTCGAAAAGCTCTTCAACCCGGGGTAAACCTTGGGTAACATCAAGCCCGACTATGCCGCCCGAGTGTTTGGTTTTCAAAGTAAGCTGTGTTCCCGGTTCACCGATTGATTGAGCAGCTATTACCCCGACAGGTGTCCCGATATCTACAGCTTTCTTATTCGATAAATCCAATCCATAGCAGGCGGCACAAATTCCGTACCGTAAAGTGCAAGTAAGCGGAGATCTGACATGAACTTTGTCAATGCCATTATTTTCTATTGCCAAAGCTTTTTCTTCGTCTATAAGGTCCCCTTTTGCAACAATTACCTTTCCCTTTTTATCCGAAACCTCCTCGGCACTAATTCTTCCTATCAAGCGCGGGATAAAGACTTTCGATCTGGTGGATCGTAAAATTGCCTTACTTTCTTTAGTTTTGCAATCTTCGGCCCTGACAATTACATCGTGTGCAACATCAACCAATCTTCGGGTTAAGTACCCAGCGTCGGCAGTTTTTAAAGCTGTATCGGTTAAGCCCTTTCTTGATCCCCGGGAAGAAGTAACATATTCAAAAACCCCAAGCCCCTCCCTGAAGTTTGACTTTATTGGAAGCTCCACAATTTTACCCAATGGATCTACAATAAGACCGCGTATTGCCGCTAGCTGTTTAAGCTGGTCGCGGGAAGTTCTACCTACTTTGGCATCAATAACTACCCGAATCGGATTTGTATCGTCCAACATCTCCCAAGTCCTGTCAGCTAATTCTTCCGTAGTATCAATCCAAACTTCTTGAATCAGTCTTTTCTTCTCCTCGGAAGTTATCAATCCCTGAGCAAAATTTCTTTCGTGCTCGGCAGCTTTTTTATCTGCCATGCTAATAAGTTTATCTTTTTCGGAATACAATTTAGCATCGTAAATACCGAATGAAAGCCCTGAAAAAGTTCCACCCATGAAACCGAAGTCCTTTACTGCATCAATCATCTTGACAACTTCAGATTTATCGGAATTGGCATAAGCTCTTGTGAATAATTCCTTGATAACACTCGAAGAAACCGGCTGGTTAATAAATTCAAACCCTTCTGGTAAAGTTTCATTGAAAAGAATTCTCCCGCAAGTAGTTTCTACAACACCCAAGCTTCCGATCCTGACATCAACAAGTTGCCTTACATTGATATAGCCAGATTGGTATGCCGAAATGGCTTCGATTTCGTCGGAAAATACCCCCTCATATTTTTCAATCCTTGGGTCGGCGCTCGTTAAATAATAAACTCCTAATGCCATTTCTTTGCTTGCCGGGGTTGAGATGGGCGATCCGTCCGCCGGACGAAGGAGATTATTTTCCGGCAGCATCAAGTCCAATGCTTCTTTAATTGCTTTTTTGGACAAAGGGACATGAACCGCCATCTGGTCCCCGTCAAAATCCGCATTAAAACCGGAGCAGATAGCCGGGTGTATCCTTATTGCTGAGCCTTCAATTAGAAGTGGATAAAATGCCTGTATAGAGAGCTTGTGAAGAGTCGGGGCTCTGTTTAAAAGTACCGGGTGTTCTTTTGTAATTTCCTCCAAAATGTCATAAACCTCCGAGGGAGCCCGTTCAAGCAAATTTTTGGCGCTTTTGACATTCGGGGCAATTCCCCTTGAAATCATCTCCCTCAAAACGAAAGGTTTAAACATCTCAAGTGCCATTTCTTTAGGGATTCCGCATTGGTTCAACTTCAAATCAGGTCCGACAATAATTACCGATCTACCCGAATAATCAACTCTTTTACCAAGTAGGTTTTGTCTGAACCTTCCCTGTTTGCCTTTAAGCATATCGGATAAAGAACGCAACGGTTGTCTTCCCCGACCTCTTCTTGTTGCTTTCCTTTGTGAAGCATCAATCAAAGAATCAACAGACTCCTGAAGCATTCTTTTTTCGTTTCTTAATATTATTTCCGGTGCCCCAAGAGAAATTAAGTGCTTTAAGCGGTTATTTCGGTTAATAACCCTTCTGTAAAGATCGTTAAGATCGCTTGTTGCAAACCTTCCACCCGAAAGCTGAACCATCGGGCGCAAGTCGGGGGGTAAAACCGGCAAAACTTTAATTATCATCGACGAGGGGTTAATCTTGGCCTTCCTCATTCCGTCAACTATTTTTATCCTCTTAGCCAGTTTTATATATTTGGAACCGGATCCTTTTATCTCTTGAATTTGTTTTCTTAAGCTTGCCGCCTCTTCTTCCAAATTCACTTTGGAGACGGCAGACAAAACCGCTTCCGCACCCATCTTTGCTTCAAAAAAATCAACAGCTGCGTGTGTTGCCAATTCGTCATACTCTTCCTCAGTTAGAATGGAGAGCGGTTTCATGCTCTTAACCAAAGTCTTCAGGTTCCCAAAAAGCTCAAGAGTACGGTCAATCGAAGAGTTCATCTCTTCACTGAGGGCGGTTTCTTTCTTTCTTAAATTTAACTCTATTTCGGATATTGCAAGAGCAAGCTGTTCTTTATGTTTAATTTTTTTCTCAATTTTTTCCTTTTCTTCTTGAGCTTTTACTTTTTGTTCCTTCTTTTTCTCCTCATAAACGCCTTTAAGCTCTTTTACTCTATCACTGCTTACCTTTTCGAGGTTTTTTAATGCTTCTTTTCTTTTTGTATTATCAACTTCCAAAACAAGATACCGGGCAAAATAAATAACCTGCTCAATTGCACGGGGGGGGACATCCAAAACAAGTGAAATCTTTGAAGGCGCACCTTTAAAATACCAAACATGAACAACGGGAGTGGCAAGGCTAATATGCCCCATCCGTTCACGCCTGACTCTTGATTGGGTAACCTCAACTCCGCATTTATCGCAAACAACACCTTTATATCTAATCCTTTTATATTTCCCGCAGTAACATTCCCAATCCTTCGACGGACCGAAAATTCTCTCATCAAAAAGCCCGTCTTTTTCGGGTTTTAGAGTTCTGTAATTAATTGTTTCGGGTTTAACAACCTCACCACGCGACCACTTTCTGATATCTTCATCAGAAGCCAGTTTAATTACAAGACTTTTAAAATCACTTAAATTTTTTAATCCAGATAACGGTTCCATTTGTACAAAATTCAAAATCCAAATTCCAAATTACAAATAGTTTAATTGATATTTGAAATTTGATATTTGACAATTATATTGCCTCTTCTACCTCCATCGGCCCTTCATCTTTAACCAATTCCTCGGTGGCAACAACCTCCGACCCCAAACTTTTGGCCAGTTCTTCGCCTTCTTTTACGCTTTCAAATTCACTTTCTTGTGTATAAACTGCGCCAACCGCGTCGATTGAAAGTCCTAAGGAATTGAGTTCTTTGACCAAAACTTTAAAGCTTTCCGGAATTGTCGCCTCTGGTATGTCAGTTCCTTTAACTATTGCCTCAAAAGCGCGTGCTCTGCCGACAATATCATCGGATTTTAGTGTTAACATTTCCTGCAGGTTGTATGCGGCACGATGCGCTTCCAGTCCCCAAACCTCCATCTCACCAAGCCTTTGACCTCCCATTTGAGCTTTACCCCCAAGCGGTTGTTGAGTAACGAGCGAATATGGACCAGTTGACCTTGCGTGAGTTTTATCCTCAACCATGTGAGTAAGTTTGAGGAAATACCCCATGCCGACTACTGTCTTTTCAGCAAAAGGCTCCCCCGTCCTTCCGTCAAAAAGCTGGGCTTTCCCGTTCTCAGGTAATCCTGCAGATATCAACTCCTTGGTTATAATGACTTCATCAATAGGATCAAAAACGGGGAGAGCCGCTTTCTCACCCTTTTTCGACATAGCCCACCCCAAATGACACTCCAGAAGCTGTCCCAAATTCATTCTTGCCAAGACCGACAATGGTGAAATTATAATATCAACCGGTGTTCCGTCAGAAAGATAAGGCATATCCGCAATAGGCATAATTTTTGAAATTACCCCCTTATTACCATGTCTGCCGGCAACTTTATCCCCGACCATTACTTTTCTTATTTGGGCAACTTTAACAATTACTCTTTTCAAAACACCCGGTCCAAGCTCATCTCCTTTGCCCCTGTCAAGAATGTTTACATCAACAACAATTCCCCGCTCACCATGAGGAACCCTTAAAGAAGTATCCCTGACTTCCCTCGCTTTTTCCCCAAAAATCGCCCTAAGAAGTCTTTCTTCGGCCGTAAGTTCGGTCTCACCCTTCGGTGCAATTTTCCCGACCAGAATGTCATTCGGCCCGACTTCGGCTCCGATAACCACAATTCCGTCTTCCGCCAAATTTGCCAGATCCGCCTCGGCGACGTTTGGAATATCGCGAGTCAACTCCTCCGGTCCCAATTTGGTATCAACAACATCGGCATCATATTCCTCAATGTGGATAGAGGTCATTAAATCCTGCGTTACTAATCTATCCGAAATAAGGATTGCATCTTCAAACCCATATCCTTCCAAAGACATATAAGCAATGACTAAATTTTTACCAAGTGCAATTTCGCCGTTGTCAATCGCGGGTCCGTCAGCCAGTAAATCTCCGGTTTTTACGGTTTCCCCGGGGTCAATTCTTGTTCTTTGATTGTACGAAGTCGAATGAGCCGTCCTTTTGAATTTCGTCAAGTGGTAAATTTCTCCTCTTCCGTCCGGTGAAATTTCGATATTTTCGGTCCCCTCATCAACACCGACTTTTTTTTCAAGCCTAACCTCTACCCTCTCGGAATCGGCGTAAATGACTTTTCCGGGATGCCTGGCCCTAACAACCCATCCCATACCTTCGGCAATTTCGCTTTCCATCCCGGTTCCGACAATCGGGGCTTCAGGCAATATAAGGGGCACTCCCTGGCACTGCATATTAGAACCCATCAAAGCCCGGTTTCCTTCGTCGTGGGACAAAAAGGGGATAAGCGAGGCCGAAGTACCCACCACTTGTCTTGGGGATATATCAATCAAATCAACAAGATCCGAAGTCCCTTCGGAAACAACCCCACCGTACCTTAGAGGAACCCTTTTTGAAGTAATATAACCCCTTGAGTCCATGTTGACACCGGAGTGGGTTATATTATACTCTTCCTCGTCGTCAGCCGATAAATAAAGAATTTCGTCCGTAAGTTTGACATTAGTCTTTCCGGCTCTTTTTACTTTTTCGACTTTTCTATACGGCGTTTCAAGAAATCCGTACTCATTAACTCTGGCATAAAGCGCAAGGTAGGTCACAAGTCCGATATTTGGTCCTTCCGGTGTACGAACAGGATCTATCCTTCCGTATTGAGAGGAGTTAACATCCCTAATCGAAAACGAGGCTCTTTCCCTGTTAATTCCCCCCGGACCCAACACCGAAACTCTTCTTAGGTTGTCAACCTCGCTTAAGGGATTTGTGTCATCAAGTATTGTTGAAAGCTGGTTTGATCGGAAAAATTCATTAAGTGAGGCAATCAAGGGCCTCGCGTTTATCAAATTTGCAGGTAGCGGTTTATCGTCAGGAGATATAAGACTCATCTTTTCTTTCACCGAGCGTTCAAGCCTTAAAAGCCCGACGCGAAAAGCATTTGTTGAAACAAGCTCCCCGACTCTTCTTAACCTCCTATTGGCAAGATGATCTATGTCATCAACTTTACCTTTTCCGTTTTGAAGGTTTATCAAATACTTTATGGTCGCCACAACGTCCTGTTTATTCAAAACCCAATTTTCCTTCTCATTCGGAATAGTTAGCCCCAATCTTTTATTTATCTTAAACCTGCCGACGTTGCTTAAATCGTACCTTCTTGGATCAAAAAATAACCCCTCAAATAGAGCCTCCGCATTATCCAAAAGCACCGGTTCTCCCGGCCTCATTTTCCGATAAATTTCCAAAAAAGAATCTTCTTTTGAGTTGGTAGGATCTTTTTCCAGTGTTGCTTCAATAAACCTGTGCTGATCGTCTTTGTCCACTTCCTTGAATAGCGATTTGATTTCTTCTTCGCCTCCCACTCCTAAAGCCCTTAAAAATACCGTCGCAACGACTTTTCTTCTTCTGTCGATTCTTGCCGCAATTATGTCATTTTTTCCGACTTCGAATTCAAGCCACGAACCACGCATCGGTCTTACTTCTGCTTTGTAAAGCATTCTCCCCGAGGACACGTCCAAGTCGCCGGAAAAATAGATTCCCGGGGACCTTACAACTTGGTTAATTACGCAGCGCTCGACTCCATTTATAATAAACGTACCCCTTTCGGTCATCTGGGGTAAATCTCCCAAAAAGACTTCCTGGGTAATTTCTTTATTGTTCTTTTTGTTAATGAGGGTGGCGGTAATTTTTAAGGGGGATGAGTAGGTTAGTCCTTTTTCCTGGCATGCCCTGGGGGTAATCTTTGGGAATCCGAGTTCAGGCTCCGAAATCACAATTCTCCAATTCTTGCCGGTAAAGTCATCAATCGGAGAAATTTCTGCAAGTTCTCGGGAAATACCTTCTTCAACAAACCACTGCCATGATTCCTTTTGCACGAGGGTCAAATCCAACTTTGGAAGATTCTTTTCTTCTATGCCAAAATTAATGCGGGTTGGTTTTTTCCGAGCCATTTAATTTATATTAAAAAAAGGAGCACTTTGAAAGCTTGATTTTTGACGGTAAACTAGTTTGACTCTTCGTGTTCGCTTCATCCCCGATCTACATCGGGGTTTTCGCGAATACTTGAATAAACACCGAAAAAACCTAAGAAATCTTGGGATAAAAATTTGGCTATGCAAAAACTGACTATAGGAAAAAGAATCGGACGATAAAAAACAAGCCTACAAAGTACGCCTAACTTGTGTTTTTATCACATTCAAGGAAGCTTGTCAACCCCGCTTAAGTTTTCTCGCCTCACGAATATCACCCGCATATATTTTATCTTATAATTTTCATTTGATACCTTTGGTACTTTTGATACCCTTGATACCCTTGATACTTCTGGTACTTCGAGTATTTTCGATACTCTTCTACTTTATTTTCCCAGGTATATCCTCACATTTTCATTATGCTCTGATAAAGTCTCGGCATAGTGAATTATTCCTTCCGCGTCATGAATATAAAACCAATAGGACGAATCTACCGGAGAAAATGCGGCTTTGAGCGATGATAAGCCAGGATTGGCAATTGGGGTCGGGGGCAATGCTTTAAACTTATAAGAATTGTAAGGAGAATTAATCTCCAAATTCTCCTTTGTCAAAATAGGCCACCAATTGCACGAAGTATCAATTGTCCTGAGCATGGTCGAAGGACTTTTACAATTAGTTGTTCCAATCGCGTATTGGAGGGTCGCATCGGCTTGGAGAAGCCACCCGGTAGAAGCGAGCCTCTTCCATAAAATTCCAGCAACAACCGGCCGCTCATCTGCCGTTTTCGTCTCGCGCTCAAGAATCGAGGCCATTACTACCACTTGATTAACGCTGTAACCTTCGTCAAGAATTTCTTTGTTAGAAATTGAAGCAATTTTATTTTCAAAGTTGGCGTCCATTTTCGCAATTACCGCAGACGGACTTGCATCCCTGGGAAATAAATAAGTATCGGGAAAAAGTTTTCCTTCCAATCCGTCCGATTGTGTAAAAAACTGACTGCGAAAAGAGGTAGCATACTCTCCATCCATCTCAAGACCCTTGACAAAGCGCTCGACAACTTCTTCGCGCCTCAAGCCTTCGGGAATCGTTACCCATAGCTCCAAAGGTCCTTGGGAAAATCGCTCAACTATTTCAACAAGAGACAAATTTGGAGACAATAAAAACTCTCCTGCCTGAATTTTATCGGAACTTCCGGTGAGTTGTACATAAAACTTAAAAGCCAATGGACTTCGTATAAGACCTTTTTCATAAAGACTTTCTCCGACCTGCGAAGCCGATCGGCCGCGGGGAATTATAAAAGCCACCTTTTTTTCTTCGGATGAAACCGGTTTTGTATTCTCTCGGAACCAGAGAATACCCGCAAGAAAGATTACTATTAGTACTATCAGTATGGTTAGAGGAATTAAAAAACGTCTCTTCATAGGAAGATATTATAGAATCTCCGGACTCCAGTTGCCAGTCTCCAATTAATTATCAAATTAATTAATTCCCTTTCTTTTCTAAAGTAATTATCGATGAGGTTAAAATTTTTATAATTTCCCTTCCTTCATTTTTCAAACCCCCACACTCATCGACTATTTCTTTCAATTTCGAATTTGAAAATTCAATTAACCTCAACCAATGCAAAGATTCTCTGGTTTCTTTCCTGCAAATTCTTAGTTTATGTATAAAATCTTTCTTACCGAGAGCTTCCAACGCCTCAATGTAATTAGACCCGGGTGAAGCTGAGGATCTGATTAATTGTCCGCCATACTCCCAGTTATATTGAGTCTTTGGCAATATTAATACTAGCTGTTGACACTTTTTCCCAAAATTCAAAAGTCTCTCATAAAAAGCTTCTGAATTAAATTTTTCCATTCTGGCAATTACCATTAACATCAATATTACCAATAAATCTACAAATTGATAATTCGAGATTAACTGGAGACTGGAATTTGGAAACTGGAAACTTGTATTTAGACTTCTTCAAGAAGCGCACGTCTGTAGGTTTTTTTCTTCGGGTCGTAGATGTAGATCCTCCCGCACTCGTGGGTTACTTTTTCCGTCCCGTCTTTTCGCGACTCTCTTTTTCCCTCGGACAAGGGCTTGCCGTCAGCAACACACCTTCCTTGGGAAATAAGCCATGCCTGAATCGGTGCAATAACATTTTTCAGCATACTTGTAAATTTAGTATAACATAAAACAATCTCCAAGGTGTCAAGTATCAAGAAAACTTTATCACTTAAATTTCTACCATCATTGTGCGACGGATTTTAAAAATTATACTTTAAGTTATCTTAACAACCCCACTTGTTTGAGTGATGCTTTCAAAAGACTTATTATTAAGAAAGTTATAAATTAAACTTATATGGTCTATTTCGAAATAATAAAATTTCATTTTTTAAGGTTTCTCACCTATCCACTCGAAATACTTACATCTGTCTTGAAAAGAGTAGTCGATACGCTCTTTTTCATTATCCTCTGGTCTATTGTTATTAAAAGTATAAATAGTCCAATTACTCTGACAGAAATCATCTCCTACTTTTTGATTGCTGCAGGAATTGAAGAGATTGTCGGTGCTCACTGGGGATTTCTCGGCCAATATATAGGCTGGAGGATAAAACTCGGAAAATTCAGCAATCATTTAATCAAACCTCTCGCGATAATCCCTTCTATGTATGCGACTGCTGCAGGCAGAAACGGAATGCGAATAATCGTAGCGATTTTAAGTATAATTGCCGGGATCTCCATCTCTCTCCCAACCAACCTTTTCTCTTTTATCTTATTTTTATTGTTTTTTACAATCGCGTTCTTTTTGGGAATATTTTTCAATGTTATTTTGGGTACTATGTACTTTCATATTATCGAGGGTAAAGTATAAAAATAGCCACTAAGGATGTTAAACTTAGGGCTATGTTACGGATAAAATGCAGAAAGTGTTCCGAAAAGAAGTTTTGGAAGGTCAGAAG
>Ga0209431_10003044_pt1 | contig 13424 bp, 12 predicted proteins | sample RifCSP13_3_FD_184021 | JGI IMG/M metagenome (GOLD analysis project Ga0209431, IMG submission 184021) | Soil microbial communities from Rifle, Colorado - Rifle CSP2_sed 13_3 (SPAdes) (version 2) | ecosystem: Environmental > Terrestrial > Deep subsurface > Rock core/Sediment | place: Rifle...
ATAAAGCAGGTTTTTTCCGAAGGAGAATATGAAACCCTGTTCACGGAATACCCCGGCCATGCTTTTGAATTGACCAGGCAAAAGTTAAAGGAAGGATTTACCAACATTGTGGCTGTAGGTGGTGACGGAACCGTAAATGAAGTGGCTTCCGCCCTGGTTGGTGAACCCTGTAAGGTGGGCATTATCCCGGCAGGTTCGGGAAACGGACTGGCCAGGCATTTGCATATCCCGGTGCAGGTTTCAGCAGCACTGGCAGTAATAAAGCAACATAAGATACAGGTTATTGATGCCGGTAAGGTAAACGGCAGGTACTTTTTTTGCACCTGCGGAACCGGTTTTGATGCAACAGTAGGCAAAAAATTTGCCGATAATGCCAGGCGCGGCATGGCCAGTTATGTAAGAGCTACCATCCATCAGTATATTTCTTACTCGCCAAAGACATACGTTTTAAAAACAAGTCATAAAAAGGTAAAGCTTAAAGCTTTCCTAGTGACCTTTGCCAATTCGGGCCAATATGGCAATAATGCCTATATAGCACCCAATGCAATAATCGATGACGGCATGCTGGACTTATGCGTACTGAGACCGTTTCCAAAGACCTCAACACTTGAAATCGGCCTCCGGCTTTTTTTTAAGAATATTGACCAGAGTCCTTATCTGGAACTCATGCGTGTTAAAAAAGCAACCTTAAAACGCAGGGGCAAAAGAAAAATTACGATCCACCTTGACGGGGAACCTGTTACTATGAAGAATAAGCTGAAAGTCAGGGTAATACCCGGTGCGGTGCAGGTGATGATACCGGCAGTTCCCCGGAATAAAATGCCCAGGTTCCTGATCGAAGGGATCAGGCCAATTGGAATCCGAACTGACTGGAAAGTTTTTTAAGAAGAGTTTGTTTGACCTCCTGCATGGATTGCAGGGTGCCCAGTTCCTTTTCCATCGAAGTCACTCCTTTATCGGTAAATCCGCACGGATTTATATGGCGGAAATATTCCAGGGTGGTATTTACATTCAGGGCAAAGCCATGCATGGTAATTCCGCGGCTTACTTTCACCCCAATGGCGCAGATTTTCCTGGAGCGGGCCGGGATCCTGGTGTCGATCCAGACACCCGTGGCGCCTTCAAACCGCTCCGCGGTTATTCCAAATGCTGCAAGGGTCAGGATAATGGATTCCTCAAGATTCCAAATATACTTTTTGACGCCAATCCCGAACATGTCAAGGTCAAAGATGGGATAACCCACTATCTGACCGGGCCCGTGGTAGGTGATGTCGCCGCCGCGGTCGGTTTTATAATAGGTGGCATTTATGGATGCCAAAAATTGCGGGTTGATGAGCAGGTTGTTTTCTTTACCGCTTTTACCCAGGGTATAAACATGGGGATGTTCAACAAAAAGCAGACAGGGCAAAGGGTCCGGAACGTTTCCGGAAGTCTTTGCCCTGATGAGCCTGTCCTGAATGTCCTGCTGAAGATCCCAGGCTTCTTTATAGTCACGGAGACCAAGATCAATAAATTTTACCCGGGTCATGAACAGGAAATTGTGTGTACGGTTTTATGCAAGAGAGGCAAAAACTTTCTCCAGCAATCGTTTGGTGGCCAAAATCCCTTCGGGTTCGCTCAGTTTTGTTCCTTCATATTCAATACCGACCCAGCCTTTGTAGCCTGCATCCTTCACGATCTTCATGATGCGCATGTAGTCCGACTTTGTTTCGTTTCCATCTGCATCGAATTCGTGTGATTTTGCGCTTACTCCTTTGGCAAAAGGCATCAATTCCTGTATACCCAGATATCGGTCGTATTCTTCGTTGGCATTTACCCTGAAATTGCCAAAATCGGGCAGGGTACCACAATTTTTCATATTCACTCGTTTCATCACGCCGGAAAGCCATTTGCCATTTGAGGAAAAGCCGCCGTGATTTTCAACAATCACATTAATTTTCATGGTAGCTGCGAATGTGGCGAGTTTGCCAAGTGATTCAACAACTGCATCTGCAACTTCGGTTTCGGTACCTTTGCCGGCTGCATTTACCCGGATGGAATGACATCCCAGGAATTTGGCTGCTTCAACCCAGCGATGATGGTTCTCAACGGCCTTGTTCCTGTTTGCCGGGTCACCATCGCCCAAAGAGCCCTGGCCGTCCACCATGATAAGCACATTGGTGACGCCGTTGTCCCTGGTGATCTTCAGCAGTTCGTTCAGATATTCCGTACCGGTGTCCTTGAAGAAAGTGCTGACATATTCCACGCCGCTGATTCCAAAATCTTTCACAGCCTTAACCGGAAAGTCGAGGTTAGTCATTTTCTTTTCCCACAGCGCTTTATGAAGTGACCACTCGGCCAGCGAAATTTCGAAAGGTGATTTCGCCAGGTATTCCCTCCCGAAGGAGGCGTTGGATAACAGGGGAATACCTGCTGCTGCAAGGGCGGCTGTCTGTAAAAATTCTCGCCTGGTTCTTTTCATAACAATATAATTTTTAATAAAGGTACATTAAAATCCCAAATGAAAAAGGTTGTCAGATAAACAGACAACCTTTCTCAAAGTTTAACCATTAAAGATTACATACCTTTAATTTTAATGTTACGGTACCAGACATCGTTGCCATGATCCTGCAGGGCAATGTAACCTTCAAGGTATTTTCCGAATTCGGGAAAATCCTTGAATTTACTTTCCTTGATCATCTTATCCCAGTCGGGTGTGCCAATGTGGTATTCCAGCACTTTTTCACCATTCTGGAAATGAACAACGGTTCCCTGGTAGATCAGGATCTCAACCTGGTTCCATTCGCCAACAGGTTTTGCATTCTGGGGGCCTGCCGGGATCAGGTCATACAATGACCCTGCCATGCGGTTACCGTCTTTTCCCAGGAGTGCATCGGGATGGTTGACATTATCAAGCACCTGCATTTCGGGAGCAGATTTCCATACGGGTTCTTCGGGGATTTCCTGACCGAGGTAGAAAATACCGCTGTTACCACCCGATGAGATCTTCCATTCGAGTTTCAGCCTGAAATCCTTGAATTTCCGGTCATAAATGATGTCGCCACCTTTACCACCGGCCTCGCCCATACCGGAACCGATGCAACGTATGGCACCACTGTCAACAGCCCAACCTGAATCGGGGAAAGCAGGTAAACTATAACCACGCCATCCCGTGAAGGTTTTGCCGTCGAACATGAGAATCCAGCCTTCTGCCTGTTCCTGTGCAGTAAGCATATTGTTTGAATCAACTACTACCATGGATGTGGAGTCGGCTCCTTTGCCGCCTGGTTTGCATGAATAAAATACCTGACTTCCTGCTACAAACAGCGTAATCAGGAAAAGGGAAATTACTAATCGTTTCATACAGAATATTTATCAAATTAAGTAAATAATATTGCTTGCGTCAATTATGCAGGCATAGCAGGTAATGACCAGCCGTTCCTGTAAGTATGCTGGATCAGTTCTTTTGCAAAGGCCTTGGCCGGCATCGGGTCGGTCCACTTCTTGTTGAAGGTGGGGTGACCGTCTTTGATGGCAAAGGCGTCCTCGATGCAGATCCTAACCTTTTCTTCATCGTTAAGGTTGGTGAACTGCATGTTTGGTCCGTCCCAGTTGAGTTCCTTGTTCAGGCCCTGTAAACGTACTGCCAGTACACCCATTACAACCATTTCGTTGAATGGTCCTGCTTCCTTGAAATCGGATGAAAGCTCGATCCGGGATTCGGGAGTTTGCTTGCAGGCAGTTACCCAGTCCATTTCATGACTTACTTCAACACGGCGAAGGGTCTTCGGAGTGGTGGGTACTCTTCCGGAGAGCAGCCATGGATCTTTACCGTAACAACCACAAATCAGGGTGTCCTTGGTGCCATGGAAAATTACACCGCCACCGCCATCATTCATGTCTTTACCGGCAGGCCAGCCTTTTGGGAACATAGGTTTAACGCCACCGTCGGACCAGGTTACTTCCACTTCGGGGAATTTGATCTTGTCGGATTTCAGACCCTTGCGTTCGGGGTAAATGAATTTAACATACTCGGCATTGGGAGCGCAATCGGTCAACAGCAATGTTGAGTTGGCCTGTGCCTTGATGGGGTATTCCAAACGCAAGCCCTTGAATACGGGATGGAGGATATGGCAAGCCATATCGCCCAGTGCGCCGGTGCCAAAATCCCACCAGCCACGCCAGTTCCAGGGGTGATAAATTTCGTTAAACGGTCTCATGGGTGCAGGGCCAATAAAAAGATCCCAGTTAAGGGTTTCCGGAACCCAATGACCCACCGCTGGACGGTTGAGTCCCTGCGGCCAGATTGGACGGTCAGTAAATGATTCTACTTTTTTAACTTCGCCGATTTCACCTGCCCATATCCATTCGCAGGTCTGGCGAACACCCTCTCCTGAACTTCCCTGGTTGCCCATTTGGGTTGCAACCTTGTGTTTTGCAGCCAGTCTGGTCAGGAGGCGGGATTCATAAACCGAGTGGGTAAGCGGTTTCTGAACGTACACATGTTTTCCAAGGGTCATGGCAGTGGCAGCAATGATGGCATGGGTATGGTCAGCAGTGGCCACGATAACAGCATCGATGGAATCCTTCATTTCATCGAGCATCACACGCCAGTCCCAATATTTTTTTGCATCGGGGTAGGCCTTAAATACATTGGCAGAATATTTCCAGTCAACATCGCACAAGGCAACGACATTCTCGGTTGCTTTTACTGCGTTGAGGTTGGAATTACCCATACCGCCGATCCCGACACAAGCAATGTTAAGCTTGTCGCTGGGTGCTTTGTAGCCAAGTCCGCTGACCACCTGGCTGGGAACAATGGTAAATACGGCAGCAGCTTTGGCCGTATTTCCAAGAAATTCCCTGCGGCTGATTCCTGATTTTTTTTCGTCGTTCATATAATGAAGTTTTTAAGGTTAAAGAGAGTATATATAATAATTAAAGCTTTCTTATCAGATTGTCATTGAACATGTAAGTACTAAAAACCTCTCAGACAATTTCCAGTTTATCCGGATCCCAGAAAACCTTTCTGTTTTCGAGAAGGGCCTTTGTGGACATATGGGCGCTGATACCTTCTTCAAAGGCTTTGTCGATATTGCAGCTGGGCTGAATTCCTGCACGTATGCAATTGAGCCATTCCTTGATGTGAAGATGTGTGGTATCAACGCGTTTGCCATTGCGATAGGTGTAAAGCAAACCGCGGCTGGCAAAATATTGTTCGGTAGCAGTGGCAAAACCGTCGGCTCCTTTTTTGCCCGGGGTGAAAGAATAAATCGGGGTATTTGGATCTATAAGCCCTTCCTCGATTTTCGTTTTATACTGTGTCGATTCGGGATCAGCTTTAATTACAAGTCTGTCGCTGATTTCCATATTGGCATCATGCCCCATGATAACTTTGCCGCGTGACCGGTTGCTGGCCAGTGTGGCGCTGTAAAGGAACGAAAGCTCTTGTTTCGGGAACTCCATAACCACCTGCAGAACATCAGGTACAGTGCGTCCGTCCTTGAAGAAATAAATTCCACCGGAGGAAGCAACGGAACCGGGTATGCCCAGTTCCAATATCTGGTTGATGGCATCGTATTCATGAGTAAGCAGATCACCGTTCAGCCCTGTACTGTAATCCCACCAGCAACGCCAGCGGAAGAACCGTTCAAGGGAAAACTCATGGAAAGGGGCCGGTCCTATGAACTGTGCCCAGTCAATGGTGCTGGGGTTAGCTTCGGGATGTATGTCATAAACCCAGGCGCCATTGGGATCATTTCGGTTTGTGCAGACTTCAATGAGATTGATCTTTCCAAGCACATTCTTCTGGATTGCCTCCCTGGCCTTTGTATAGCTTTCGGTTTGTCTCCCCTGGTGTCCCAGCTGGAAAACGATTCCTTTTTCCTTGACAGTTTTCACCAGTTCAAAGGTTTCAGGCACCATCCAGCTTACCGGTTTTTCACAATACACATGCTTGCCTCTTTTAGCGGCTTCGATGGCCATGGTGGCATGCCAGTGGTCGGGGGCTGCAATAATAACGGCATCGATATCAGGAGCATCGAGCAGTTCGGTATAGGTCTTATATTGTTTTGGCTCTTTGCCCATTTTTCCACTTGTTCCTTCACGGTTCACATTGGAAGCAGTGAGTGCAGCTTCCCTGGAATAAACGGAGAAAATATCGCACACACCATTTACAACTATGTTCAGCTGCTCCTGTTCCATGTAGCTCTCATAGTTGGTATTTTGCTTGTTTTCGGCATGCGCCTTTATCTGTTCATCAATCCAGGAAGGTTCCGGGAAACCGGCAGCCCGCATCAGTTGTTTTCCACGAATGCCAAAACCAATGATGCCAACCCGGATCGGATCCCCGGAGGCAGCAGGAGCAAGCTCCACAGGCTGGGAAGTGAGACTTACCACTTCCCGCATCTGACTTCTTATGGATTCATCAATTTTGTTTTTTTTCAGCCAGGCATAAGAAAAGGCTCCCAGTACGGGAACTGTTGCCAGGCCTTTAATAATATCACGACGGCCGATGGTATGGGGATTGGTGTTGGAAGAGGCAGGAATATCGTTTTTTGAATTATCGTTCTTCATAATAGTATTTCACTTTTTTTTGATCATTTTTGAAAAATACCTGTCCAGGCCGGCAATATGACCCGTGGGAAAAACCAGCAGGACAGCCATGGCGAATATCTCAATCAGGGTTTTGTTTACTATGAGATAAGTTCCTTCCTGTGGCATGACATAGGTCAATGAAGCCAGCGGAGGGTGTGAAAGGTAATAGAACACCAGAAGCAATATCCCAAAGAAAGCCGCCAGCCGGGAAAATATCCCCAGCATCAGACCAATGCCAATCAGCGCAAGGCCCCACATGTTGAGCCAGTCGGCTGCAACAACAACGTTGGCGTTAGCCGCCATGGCATGAAACATTCCGGCAACAGGGCCCTTTGAATCCATCAGATAACCAAAGGAAGACCAATCGGGATTTGCAATTTTCACAATGCCTTCATACAAAAAATACCACCCCATGAGCACCCGTAAGGTTACCAGAATAAATGTCTGAACGTTCGTGTAATTGATTTTATTTTCTTTTTGAAACATGATTATTGGTTTATAGACATCAAATCTAAAGAAATCTTTTCGAAAATACGCAAATATCCGCAATAAGCAGTAACTTTTTTCGATGATGAATAAGAGCGAAAGCAGCGCAGGCAATTGGCATAACATGGCAGGCGATAGTTTTACGGCTGCCTGTTGCGACTATTATTACCTGATCAACCGTAACTTCCCCGAACGGGGTTCCCTGAAGCTGGTGGGGGATCGTTACAGGTTGAGCGGAGATCAGCGTACGGTGTTGTACAGGGGAATATCTTCGCGGGAACGGTCGGAATACAGGAATTCATTGCTGGTCAACGAGATAAAGAACGAATTCTTGGTCATCGACGGGTACAATGTACTGTTTACCCTGTTAAATTACCGTCTTGGCCGGAACCTGTTTATCAGCACGGACAACATCCTGCGCGATGCCGGTTCGCTGCATGGCAAATTGCGGGACGAGATGACTTTTTCAGGTTGTATTAACCTGCTTCTGGAATATTTGGCGGCCGGATCAAACTGCAGGATCGATGTTTACCTGGATTCACCCGTGTCGCACAGCGAGAAACATGCGCAATTGATAAGGGACAGGATGCAGGAACTTGATTTACAAGGCGGTTGTACGGTCATCCGGTCGGCTGACTGGGCACTGAAACAGGTTAAACAGGGAACATTATCCACCTCCGATACGGCAATAATTGAAAAGGCCGGGATGCCGGTGATCGATCTTCCCAGGCTGGTCCTTGAAACCAGTTATGCAGCTGGATTTCCCGAATTAAAAAAACTGCTGGGGAACTGCTGGTAATTCATTTGCTTTTTTTGGATCTGATCAGATCCAGTACCCCATTGATGAACGTCAGGGGGTGCACCGGATTTCCGGGTATGTAAAGATCAACCGGATATTTACTGAGAAACGACCTGTCAAGGGCCTCACTGCCGGAAAAGATCCCGCCGCTTATGGCATCGGTACCGGCGAGAATTATTATTTTAGGCAGCGGAACCGCATCATAACATATCTGCAGGGGTTCAGCCATATTCCTGGTAATGGGTCCCGTTATTACAATACCGTCGGCATGCCGGGGAGATGCAACAAATTCGATTCCAAACCGGCCGATGTCGAAATTCACGTTCCCTGCAGCATTCAGTTCCCACTCACAGCTGTTGTCGCCTCCGGCTGATACCTGGCGCAACTTCAGGGATCCCCCGAAATACTTCCTGATCTCTTTCCTGATCTTTTCGGGATATATCCGTACAGGTTCGTCCCTGTCTTCCTGAATAATTAGTCCCTCACGCAGATTGGATGAGATCTTATAATCTTTGGTGAACCTTATTGTTGAAGGGTATGCTCTTTCGCATTCCCCGCAAAAGACACATTTGCCCAGGTCGATCCTTACCGGGGAAACTGATATTGCACCCGTAGGACATAACCCGGCAAGTTTATCGCCAGCTGCATTACCAACTGAAATAACCGGCCGGCCGCGGAAAATCCCGGGGACCTCCACAGTGGTTACATCGGGAATATATTGTTTTCCCTGATGAAATACTATCTTAATTTCTGAGATCATAGTGCCGTTTTTTAAGACAAACAAAACCAACCAATACCTGATTTACAGGTCGTGTCCGCAATAACTGAGATTAAAGCTCTTGTTACAAACCGGGAAATCCGAAATATCATTGTTCCTCACGGCCAATGCCAGCGCAAGCCAGTTGTGCAGCGAGGGGTCCTTGATCTTATACAAAGCCAGATTACCCGCATCATCGGTGATTGCACAGTGACAAATCTCACCCCGCCAGCCTTCCGTAAGGGATATAACAAAGGAATTGGCAACGGGTGCCAGGGGAACCGCCTCAACGGCCGTTACTTCCGGTATTTCCTTTATAAAATTCAGGATATACCTGATCGACTGGGTAATTTCCTGTTTGCGGATCTGAATTCTTGAGTATACATCCCCATGGTGTTTAACAATGGGCTGATGAGGGATCTGTCCGTACAGGAGATACGGGTGTGTCCAGCGAATATCACGGATCAGGCCGGTGGTTCTGGCCGAAGGCCCCACTGCCCCGATACGTTCTGCCTGATCGCGGGTAACGGTGCCGGTTCTTTCGAGCCGTGCCAGCACGCTGGGCAGGGTCTTCATCCGCTGGTACATCTCGTTCAGATCGGGTTCATAGTTTTTGAACAGGGTGGTGAGTGCACCGGCAAGGGCGGGCGTTACGGGATACTGGTTTTTCCCGGCCCTGATCAGGCTTTTTGCCAGCCGGTTCCCGCACCAGGTTTGAAAGGTATTGATGACCGGCGTCCGGAGACGGCCAAAAACCGAGCTCCCCAGCTGATAGGCAATATCTGTGCAGATGGCGCTCAGGTCGCCGGTATGTATTGCTATCCGCTCAAGTTCTGATGCAATGGTGCGGGCATACAGGATATCATAGCCGGGTTTAAAATCGCACAGGCTTTCCCATGCACCGGCAAAGGCCGTAGTATGACCGATCACCGTGTCACCTGCAATGTTCTCAGCCAGGATAGTCCGCTGCAGTAGCGTTTTAGGCCCAAGCATCAGTTTCTCAATCCCCCTGTGCTGAAAACCAAGCTGAATTTCGAGATGCAATATCTGTTCACCATTGCAGATGAACCTGAAATGACCGGGTTCAATAATTCCGGCATGAATTGGACCTACACCCACTTCGTGCAGTTCTTCACTTTCGATCTTGTAAAAGGGATAGTTTTCGATACCTGAAAGCTGGTTGGCCCGGCCGGCAGCAAACCGCAACGGTTTGAGCCAGGGATGATCGGAATATTTAATGCCCAGGTTTTCGTGGATCTCACGTTCAAATACATGAAACGAAAGGTGTTTTGTAGTAAAGGAGCTGTAACGGAGATAATCCTTGTTCCTGATTTCTGCCGAAGAAATAAAAATATTTCCGTTGGAATCATCGGCCATGCAACAGTACAACTTAACCACATCATCCTGCGTCCACCCAAAGTAGTTCACACAATGGAAAGAAACATCAAGGGCGAGGCCGGTATTCAATTCCAGGAAATCTTCATAGGTTAGCACCGGGATTTCCGATAGGAAGATACGCTGGTTATTTTTTACGGTTACGGCGTTTTTCATGGCAAACAGATTAACAGGTAATCCCTTACCGGGGTAAGGTACTGATGGCTGAATTTATAAGCTGCACAAGCTCTGCGGGCGGATTAAGACCCACATAGATCACCAGTGCGAGCAGGATGAACTGGCTTAGCGATTCGGAAAACGGAACAGGCTCAACATGCGAATCATCAAAGTTAACAGGTTTGATGAACAACATCTTGAAAACGTTTTTCCCAAATGCCCAGATAATAACGGTAAGCAACAGCATCACAAGGATAAGCACCCACAGCAGGCCTGATTCGAAAAGCGACCGGAAGATCAGGAATTCACTGACGAACATCCCGGAAGGCGGCATGGCAGTGATAATGAAGTAAGAAATCATCAGGACTACCGCACCGGTGATGTTGTATTTAAAGTATTGCCCCACATCATAAACGCTTTTGCTTCCATAAGTCCTGTAAATTTGTCCGAACTGAAAGAACAGGGCAGGTTTGGCAAAAGAGTGCAGTATCAGATGCAGGATGGCGGCGTAGTATCCGATCCCCCCTGAAGCCAGGCCAAGCATTACGATCCCCATGTGCTCGAGGCCGGAATAGGCCATCATCCGCTTGATGTTTTTGACCCGCAGCATGTACACGGTTGCAACAAAGACAGAAAGGACAGCAGAGATCAGTACAATTTTATTTGTCCAGGCATAAATGACAGTGTGGCTGGTGATTTCATAAAATCTGAAAATCCCGATGAACCCGACATTCATCAGTACACTGGCCAGCAATGCACCTGCCGGATAGGGTGCCTTGTCCTTGGCATCGATACCTGCCGTGTACATGGGAACCAGTCCAGCCTTGGCTGTAAACCCGGTGAAAATAAAAAGGAAAGCAAGTTTCAGCCAGAAAGGGCTGAGATCAGGAGCATGAAGCGACAGATTCCGGTAAAAAAGATTGTCGATTCCCTGTTGCTGAACGGTGACTGTCACGAACAGAATACCGATAAAAACAAGGGTTATGCTGATGGAACAAATGAATATGTACTTCCAGGTTCCTTCGAGTGTGAGCTTGTTGCGCCGGTGATAGATAAGGGTTGAGGCACTTAATGTGGTAAGCTCCACGAACACCCAGGTGATCCCCAGGTGGTTCGACAGGTATGCAGCACTTATGGAAGCCGTAAGTATTACCATGGCAGCGTAAAACAGTCCCTGTTCACGGGGTTTATACGGATGCTTGGTGAAATAAATGAACGTATGATAAAAGGCGGGTATGCAAACAATGCTGATCACTCCCAGGAATATAACCGCCAGGGCATCGGGTGTGAAATATTCGAGTTGGGTGATATCGGGGTGGTTATATTCATAAACAGCCAGAGCGGTCTGCAAAATGATAAAGGCCCAGGCCAGTATCACGTTGATGAGATGGTTCCTGGCAAAATAGAAGCACAGGCTGATGATAAGTGAACCGGATAAGTAAATTCCAATCATAATGTTGAAGGTATAGTTCAGTCTTTAAGATTCTTAAGTTGTTCCACATCCTGTTCTTCGAACACATCTCCGATCTTATCGGCAAAAATGCCCAACAGTATCACACTCACAAAGATATCAAGCAGGATACCGGTATTCACCAGCATTGGCATTTCGCTGCCTACTGCCAGTGACAGAACGAAAACGCCATTTTCAATGATCATAAAACCCATTACATGGGTCAGGATCTTTCTACGGGTAATGATGATGTATAACCCGGTGAACAAGGCAGACAACGCAACAATAAAAAATATCTTTCTGACGGAAGTGTCCTGGACGGAATTAGCCAGGAAGAAAGATCCCAGAACAATAAGGGTTACAACCACCACCGAAACAAAATTGGAAACATAGGGCTCTGCTTCCCGGGTTATGCGGTTGCGGTCGAGAATATATTTAAGAAAATAGGGTATTGCCACGGCCTTGATAATGATGGTTTCCAGCAGTACAAATACCAGGTTTAGCAGGTTGATCTCTATAAGTTCCACGAAGGCAATGCCAAAAAGCAACAGGCCCTGGAAGGCAATGATGCGGATATAGGTCAGCATCCTGTTGGCCATGGCAATGTAAATGAGACTAATTGTATAGGTGATCAGCAAAATGTTTGTCATTGTTGGCAGTATTAAATTATTTTACCCATCATCAGCAGCACGCCCAGGAAAATAAGCAGGGATATGGAAGTGAACATCAGTATGAATTGGGGATTATGATTCATCCGGAACCTGGCAGAAAACGATTCTATTATTCCCACAATCATGGCAAAAACCATTTGCACGACCACGAAAATGGGGATTGAATAATACCATTCATAGCCGGGGGTAAGGAAGAAGTTGGCGATAATGGCACCGTACATGGCAAACTTGAGGTTTGTGGCATACAGGATCAGTCCCAGGTCGAAACCGCTGTTATCCAGTATCATCACTTCGTGGATCATGGTAAGTTCCAGGTGGGTTTTGGGATCGTCCACGGGTACCCGGCTGTTTTCGATGAGTGCGATGGTTACAAATACAAAGGAGGCAAGCGCACCAATGCCGTAAGAGATATAGGATCCGAAATGAAGCGATCCGAAAATACCTGCAAAAGAAGTATACCCGGTAAGAAGCGAAAACGATCCCATCAGGATAAAAAAAGCAGGTTCAACCAGCATGGAGTACAGCGCTTCACGGCTGGCTCCCATACCCTCAAAGCTGCTGCCTGTGTCAAGTGCGGCAATGATCATAAAAAATTTTCCGAGAGCCAGTGCGTAAGCAAAAAACACAAAATCGCCGTTAAACGACAGCACTCCCGCGTGGTTTCCGAAAGGTATGAAAAGGATTGCCATCAGGACTGTTGAAAAATATACCGTTGGGGCAAGCTGGAAAATAAAGCTGCTGGTTGAGCTGTATACCGATCCCTTCCTTAGTGACCGGATGATGTCTTTCATGGGCTGCATGATCCCGGGTCCTTTACGTCCGGAGAAAATGCTCTTTGTACGTATGACGATCCCCGTGAAGAACCAGCTGGCGATTATGATCAATATCAGGCTAAGAACATGCATTTTACAATTGTTTTAGTAATTGGGCAAAGAACTTTATTGCGTTAAATAGAAGCGGAATAGCAATACTTATACCGATGAATACCACACCATACAGCACATAGAACTGCACACTACCGTTTTGCAGGAATTTAAATTTTCCCAGAAATCCTTTCAGGTTTCGTACCGGCCAGTCAACCATGCCTGTTTCGATTTTATCGTGAAAGTGCGTTTCAGTTTCCAGCTGGTGGGG
>Ga0209431_10003046_pt1 | contig 13420 bp, 11 predicted proteins | sample RifCSP13_3_FD_184021 | JGI IMG/M metagenome (GOLD analysis project Ga0209431, IMG submission 184021) | Soil microbial communities from Rifle, Colorado - Rifle CSP2_sed 13_3 (SPAdes) (version 2) | ecosystem: Environmental > Terrestrial > Deep subsurface > Rock core/Sediment | place: Rifle...
CGAGTCGGCTACGTCGCCGGCCGCAAAGACGCCGTCGACAGATGTGGCGGTCGAGCCGTCGCCTCGCAGAATGAGATAGCCCACCTCATCCATGTCGAGTTGACCTTGGAAGATCTCGGTGTTGGGAGTGTGGCCGATGGCTACGAACAAACCGTCGGTCGCCATCTCGGAGACCATGTCCGTTTTGACGTTGCGCATCCTTATGCCGGTGAGCTCATCGCCTCCATACATCTCCTCGACGACGGTGTCCCACACCACTTCGATCTTCGGGTGTTCGAGGGCACGTCTTGCCATGATGGCTGAGGCGCGGAACTGATCTCGACGGTGGATGATCGTAACCTTGGAGGCAAATTTGGTGAGGAACATCGCCTCTTCCATCGCCGAGTCGCCTCCCCCAACCACCACGATTTCTCGATCCCGGAAAAAGAAACCATCGCAGGTGGCACAGGCCGAAACACCGCGACCGCGTAGCCGCTCCTCTCCGGGGAGGTCCAACCAACGTGCGGACGCTCCTGTAGAGATGATGACCGCCTCAGCGTGGTGTTCATCGGCGCCGACCCACACCTTGAACGGCCGGGAGCTGAAGTCGACCCTGGTGACATCAACGGTCTCAATGCGCGTATCGAACCGTTCGGCCTGCTTTCGCATCTGATCCATCAGATCGGGGCCGAGGATTCCATCCGGGAACCCCGGGTAGTTCTCGACTTCGGTGGTCAGCATCAGCTGTCCACCTGCCTGGCTTCCTTCGAACATGAGTGGGCTCATGTTGGCTCGGGCGGCGTAAATGGCCGCGGTCAGTCCGGCTGGACCGGAGCCGATGATGATTACTTTCTCAGCCATGGTCTTCTTTCGAATGGCGCTTTCGCATTGCCCATACCAACGCACCACCAACCACGAATAGTCCTCCAAAGAGGGCGTACGCGCTGAGGACGCCGAGCGGAACGGCCACCGCCTGGAAAATGGCACGGATCAGGTAAACGATGGCCACGAACGCCAGGGTCACAGCGATGATCCCTAGAGCTGTGATCCTTATGGCTCGATCGAGACGATCAACCGTCAGCGATCGGACCTTGAGGGCAGTGTTCTCGAGCAGATCGGCGAAGCGGGTCGCAAATTCCTCCATGGCATGAAGATTAGCCAGATCGTCGGTCGGATCTTCCGTTGGTCACTCGAACGAAGCGACCAGGCTGCATTCGGCAATGGAGTACACCTTGACGAGGTCATCGATCTGGTAGATCTCAACCTCATCACCATCGACGGTGGCCCGCCCGATCGCCGTGATCGTGCCTTCGTCGAGGGCGACGTCGGAACATATCAGAGCAGGGTCGAGCGAAAGCGATCGCAACCTGTCCGCCGAGTAATCATCGGCGGCGTCCGATTCCTCGAAGCTGCCCATCCGGCCGGCGATGTTTGCCAGTTCAGCGCTGGTAATGGAGCCATACTCCTCGATAATCGACTGGGGAGCGCCCAGAGCAGCCATCGTCGTCGGGGCCTCGGCAGTATCGTCGTTTGGGGCTCCACTCCTAGCCTCGGCCTTCCCTTCATCGGCAGCCGGGTACGGGCTTTGGCCGGCGGCGGTTGTGGTTTCGGCTACCAGGTCGGCATCACCTGCTCGGTTGACGAAAACGGTTCCGACCCCGACGACGACCAGTACGGCTGCTGCTGCCGCCATAGCCGGCAGCAATCGCTGGAACCATGGAACGGTGGGCTTCCAGCCTGATCTCTTGTCAACCGCGGTGCGTTGGGCGGCGACGTACCTGTGCAGCGCGGCCCGTTCGAAATCGGTCATGATGACGGCGGGAGCGGTATGGAGTGCGGCCAGTGCTTCCCGCTGCAGTTGCAGATCTGTGTTGCACGACTCACAGGAGGCCAGCGAGGCTTCCGCAACCGCCTGCTCGTGAGGTTTCATCGCACCTTCCGCGATGGCGGCAATCAAATCGAAGTCGTGCTCATGCATCATGGTCACCCCTTTGATGAGCAGACGAGCCCGAAAGGTTCCTGAGATGTTCGGCCAGGAGCCGTCTCCCTCGAAAGACCCTCGACTTGACCGTGCCTATTGGAACGTCGAGTGCCTCCGCAACAGCCTGCAAAGGGAGGCCTTCCAGGTCACTCAGCACAACTGCCACCCGGAACTCGGGGGCCAGATTCGCCAGAGCTCGGTCGAGGTCCGGGCGGAGCTCGACCGACCCCAGTGCGTCCTCGCTGCGGTCGTCGGCCGGGTCGCTTGTCTCCGGTAGTGGCTGAACTCGGTGGCGCCTGCTCCGGCGGAGCTGGTCGTAACAGGTATTGACGGCAATGCGGTACAGCCAGGTGCTGAACGCCGATGCTCCCGAAAACTGCTGCGCCTTCCGGTAGACCGTGATGAACGTCTCCTGGACGGCATCGAGGGCAGCTTCTCGATCGGTGAGGATCCTCAGGCAGACGGCGAACACACGGTCTTCATGAGCCCGCATGAGCTCGTCGAACGCCCGACGATCGCCTTCTAAGAACGACGAGACCAACTGAGCGTCCTCGGCGGAGCGGAAACTCATGGAAGAAAGCGTACTTCTGCCAGGGACGCGTAGAAGCCATCATCCTGGGCGGGGAGATCGGTGAACCACAGCAGCCAGAAACCGTCTTCCCGCTCCGGGATCTGAGTTGTCACCTGTTCGCCCGACACGCTGCCACTGGCGAGCCGCTCCCATCCGTCGATTCCTTCGGCGGGGAGGCCGGCCGCCCACATGAGGGTGTAGGCGGCTCCGTTGCTGAGGCCGGTGGCGACGAATTGGGCAGGTCGGCCGCTCAATTCAAATGCTATTCCTACACCCCGCTTGATGTGTGCCAACGGGTCGAAGTACCGCTCGGTTCGCCAACTTGTGGCGGGGTCACCGTCGATGACGTTGGGGACGCTCGCGTCGTGTTCACTGCCGTCTCCTTCCGGGTCGTAAGAGAAAGCTCTGACGATGTTGGTCGGCGCGCCTTCAATAGGGGGGGCGACCACCGTTGAGGTGGTCGCCGGCGTGAGTGTTGTGGTACTGGCGTCCGGCGCGGCGGGGAAGAGGATGGGAGATCCGGCTCCGGGCGGGAGGACCAATCCAATCGCCACGATCCCCACTGCCAGAATGGACAAAAGTGCCGCGGGAGCCAGCCAGCGCCACGACCAACCCGGCTCGGTCGGCGTGGTCGTTGGGGTCTGGGTCGTGGCATGCAGCGCCTGGGCAAGGCCGGCGGCGTCGAGGTCTCCCCGCCGGGCGGCTTGCAGCGCCTTGTCGACGGCAGAGGGGATGCCGTCGACCACCTGCGAGGGTGAGGCTGTGCCGGCCGGCCGGCCCGTTATGCACGTCTCCAGGGTCTCCGCCAGGGCCCGGGTGTCCTCGGCAACCGAAGCGCCTGCGTGAGGGCGTCCGAATGAACCGAGCTTGGCCGGATGAGAACCGGAGAAGTAGATCGCCCGCGCATCGATCGCTCCGTGGATCCCTCCGGTTCGATGGAAGGCGGCCAGCCCTTCTGCCAGACCGGCGGCGTTAGGCAGGAATTCTTCGACCGGGATCGTCTCCCCGGCGGCTAACCGGTCGGACATCGACACACCGCCCGCCCATTCAGTGACCGAGTAGGCACCTTCGTCGAGCAACCCGGCGGCAAAGACGGATACCAGGTGGACATGAGTAGTCGCGGCCCCCGAGCGGGTGTCTTCCACGAATGCTTGTCGTCGATCGGTCGATGTCTCCGGTCCCAGTACTCGAATGAGAACCGGCCGATCGAGGGCCGTATCGGTAGCGAGCCACTCTTCAACATCGTGATCACGGCCCAGCCGCACTTCTAGGCTGAAGCGATCTGGAAGCGGTGGCGGCACGTGCATCTCCCGGGAGGCTGTTTCATCTTCACCTTAAAGGCGCCGCGGGCTCAGCTGAGGCGATAGGCGATTCCGAGCACTTCCGGCCCGGTATGGGTACCAACAACGGGACCTATTTCGGAGATCAGGTGGGTAGGAATCACGGTGGAGAGTTGCTGTCGAAAGTCTTCGACATCCGGAGAATCGCCCGTCAGGATGGCAAGTTCCTGGACATCCGATCCCAACATCCCTGCCCGTTCCACGAGTGTTGCACGTGCCTTGGATCGGGTTCTGACACGGCCGACGGCTGCGACGACTCCGTTCTCCATGGTGAGCAACGGCTTGATGTTGAGTAAGCCACCCAGGAAAGCACGGGTCGTTCCGATGCGACCACCTCGCTGCAAGTACTCGAGGGTATCGAGTGCCGCCACGAAATTGGTGCGATCGCGAGCAGCGAGGGCGGCTGCCGCCACCTGCTCCAGGTTGTCGCCCCGGGCGGCCGCCCGAGCTGCTTCGAGTACCTGGAATCCGAGAGCCATAGACACGTTGCGCGAATCCACCACCTTGACCGGAATCGGCCTGGTCTGCTCGGCGGCGATGGCAGCTGCCTGATAGGTGGCGCTGAGACTCGAACTCAGGCATACGGCAACGATGCCATCCGCTCCCTCATCCGCCAGCCTCGCAAACCTCTCCCGAAAGTCCCCAGCACTCGGTGCCGATGTCTCAGGGAGATCGGAGGACGTCTTCAGTTCGGCCCAGAACCGAGCCGTGGTCAGGTCGGTGCGGTCGGCGTACTCTCGATCGCCGAACCTGATGGTCAGCGGGACGATCTCGATGCCGTGTGTCGCGACCAGCTCACCGGGTAGGTCACACGATGAGTCAGTTACAACCCGGATCACCTGCGCTCCCTTCGCCTCATTCGACGATCCGTTGACAGGGACTGTCACCGACGCGACAGGCGTAGCACTATCAACTGGTCGAGCATTTTCTCAAATCCCTCAGAGACGTATAAGCGTGCCGCGGACTCATTGCCGGATTGTGTATTCAGCATCATCGAACCCGCCCCGCGGTGCCTGGCCCATTTGTTGGCGGCCCGAACGAGCGATCGGCCGAGACCCTGTCGGGCGTAGTCGGGGTGGACCGCTACCCGTTGGAGGTAGCCGGCAATCGAGCCGGCTCCGACGATGGCGAAACCGGTGGGACGACCGCCGTCGCGAGTGACCAGCAAACTGGAATGGGGTGTAGCACCCATCGCTTCCCGGAGTCCGTCCAGATCGAGCCTCCAGACGGGTGCGAACGCCGCGCGATCGATTTCCCGGGCCGGCCCCCAGTCGGACGCCCCTCCGGTGGAGACCTCGTGGGAAGGCTCTGGCTGCGAGGCCACCAGTTGGCGGGAGTACAGGTCTAGAGCCAGGTAAGGCTCATAGCCTGCGGAGAGCCAGATACCGGACGAGACCTCGGGTAGAGGGGGAGAAGCCACGCCGGCGACTCCGATACCCAGAAGATGGTCGCCGCAGGCCGCGAGAAACTCGGAGCTTCCACGGACGAGGCGAAGATGGGCGTCCGGGATGTCGGCGTTCCAGGGCCGGGCCTCAGCCTTTGCCCAGCCGTGTCGAAGCACCAGCCGGCCCGGCCAGCTTCCCATTACCCGCATGCCGGTTTCTCTTGGATCGTTCGAGTCAGGCGGTGGTTGCCCATGCGCCCATATCGTAGAGCAGCCCGGGAGACCTGTCGCGGGTGTTGGACGCAACCCGGTGAATGGTGTGCCACCATGCGGGCATGAAGGTACTGGTGGCCACTCATTCGGCATTTGCGGCACACGCAACCAGCCCCTGGCATCCGGAACGCCCGGACCGTTTGTCGGCGGCCAGAGCGGGAGTGGCCGACGCACCTGTCGATACCGTGGAATTCTCACCTTCTCGAGTAGATCTCGATCTCCTGGCAGGGGTGCATTTGCCCGAATATGTTCAGTCGATCAAGCGTTTCTGTGCGGCCGGCGGAGGGAGGCTCGATTCCGACACGGTGGTCGGCGTCGATTCTTGGGAGGCGGCGCTGCGAGCGGCCGGTGCCGGTCCCGCGGCTGTCGATCTCCTGCGGCAGGGAGTCGCTGAGGTTGCCTTCCTTCCAATCCGACCTCCCGGCCATCATGCGCTGGAGGATCGAGCGATGGGGTTTTGCATCTTCAACAATGTGGCGATCACGGCCCACTGCCTGGCGGAGATGGGAAACAGGGTGGCCATCGTCGATTGGGATGTGCACCATGGGAACGGAACCCAGGAGAGGTTCCTCATGGACCCCGACGTCCTCTATATCTCCCTTCACGAGTTCCCCGCCTACCCGGGTTCAGGATGGGTCGACGAGGTGGGCCTCGGTCGGGCGGCCGGGACGGCGGTCAACTTCCCGATGCCGACCGGTACAGGAGGAGATGTGTATCGGGCGTCGTTCGACCGGGTGGTCGTCCCGATTCTCTCGGCCTTCAATCCGGATTGGCTTCTGGTCAGCGCCGGGTACGATGCCCACCACTCTGATCCTTTGGGCGGCCTTTCCTTGCTCGAGAGTGACTACGGAGCGATGGGGTCGGCGCTGGGCGGGGTGGTGCAGGCCGGGAGAACCATCCTCTTCCTCGAGGGGGGATACAACTTGAGGGCCATCCAGGGGTGCGTCACGGCCACCCTGAGTGGTCTCGCCGGAGTACCCGTGCCGGATGAGGCGTCGCGCCCCGTTTCCGGGCTGCGCTCCTGGAGAACGCTCGAGTTCGTTGTCGAAGCGCAACGACGCCACTGGCGATATATCTGCGGCAGCACCCACGCGCCTGACGGAGGAGAGATGACGGTTCCGCTCGACGAGTTATTGAGGAAAATGATGGACGTTGAAGCATCCGACGTTCATCTCAAGGTTGGCTCACCACCGGTGATGCGCATTGATGGTGACCTGCACCCGACCAGCCTGCCAACCCTTACTCCTCAGGACACAGAGTCGTATGCGCAAGGCATCTTGACCCCGCGTGCCGCGGCCGAGTTTGCCGAGAACAGCGAGGCCGATTTCGCCTACGGCAAGTCGGATCTCGGAAGGTTCCGCGTCAACGTTTTTCGTCAGCGTGGATCGGTGAGCCTGGTGCTCCGCCAGGTGTTGCCCTCGACCAGGAGTTTCGAAAACCTAGGCCTGCCACCCATTCTCAACAAGCTTTCCAACGAACCCCGCGGCCTGGTGCTGGTGACGGGGCCAACCGGGTCCGGCAAGACAACGACGCTCGCCTCCATGGTCGATTTCATCAACAGCACCAAGCGGGTCAACATCCTCACGATCGAAGATCCGATTGAGGTCCTGCATTCGGACAAGATGGCGATCGTCGCCCAACGCGAGGTGGGGTCTGATACGAAGGACTTCTCGGAAGCGTTGAAGCGGGTGCTCCGGCAGGACCCGGATGTGATAATGATCGGGGAGATGCGGGACGCCGAGACCGTCAAGGCCGCTTTGAAGGCGGCTGAGACCGGGCATCTAGTCCTGTCGTCACTCCATACCATCGATGCGACCGAGACGATCAACCGGATCGTCGACTTCTTTCCCCCGTACCAGCAGAGGCAGATCCGGTTGCTGCTGGCCGGCACGTTGCGCGGCGTGATCAGCCAGCGTCTGCTCGAACGGGCCGACGGCCACGGACGGGTTCCGGCCATCGAAGTGATGACCATGAACGCCAGAGTGTTCGACCGCATCGTCGAAGAGGGGCAAACTCACACCTTGGCCGACGTGATCGGGGAGAGCGAGTTCTACGGCATGCAGACGTTCGACAGTTCGATTCTCCAACTGTTCAAGAAGGGCTTGATCTCATTCCAGGAAGCGCAGTCCAATGCGAGCAACCCTCATGACATGCGGGTCCGGGCCGAACAAGCAGGACTGGTTGGAGTCTGATTCTCTGCCAAAGCGGGCGAAGTAGGGTAGAGGGCAGAAGGGTCGCAAGGGCGGCCCTTCTGCCTATCCTGACCGGCAGATGATTCCTCAGAGACTGTCCTGGCTGCTCGAACCGGACGGCGTCCCCATGCAACTCGCCCGACTCTTCAACGAGGCGGGCCACCGGCTCTACCTGGTCGGCGGGTCGATGCGTGACGCTTTGTTGGATCGTCCTCATTTCGATCTCGATTTCACGACCGATGCGAGGCCGGATCAGATCAAAGAGGCGGTGGCCGGTTGGGCGGATGGGGTGTTCACGATTGGCGAGGCGTTTGGAACCATCGGGGTCGTCAAGGACGGGCATACCCACGAGGTGACAACCTTCCGAAGCGAGGTGTACCGCAACGACAGCCGCAAACCGCATGTCGTCTTCTCCGATGATCTCGAGATCGACTTGTCGCGGCGGGACTTCACGGTCAACTCCATTGCCGTACAACTCCCTGATCCGGAGGTCATCGACCCGTACGGAGGACTCGAGGATTTGAATGCCGGGGTCTTGCGAACGCCGCTGGCGCCTGAGATCTCGTTCTCGGATGACCCGCTGCGGATGCTCCGATTGTTCAGGTTCATGGCCACGCTGGGATTCGATCCCGATCCGGTCACGCTGGCAGCGGTGGTCGGGATGGCCGATCGCTTGGCCATCGTCAGCGCCGAACGCATCCGCGACGAGTTCTCAAAACTGCTGGTGGCCCCACAACCGGGATCGGCGCTACGGGGCATGGTGCGGACCGGCTTGGCCGCTCACATCATCCCCGAGCTTGTCGAGCTGGAGATGGCCCAGGACCCCATCCACCGCCACAAGGATGTCCTGGCACATACCATCGCCGTCGTCGATAAGACCGAACCGAAGTTGGAGCTACGATTAGCGGCGTTGCTGCACGACATCGGGAAACCGGCCACCCGGCAATTTTCCGATTCCGGCGCCGCGTTTCATCACCACGAAGTGGTGGGCGCCCGAATAGCTCGGCAGCGTCTGCGAGAGCTCCGGTACCCGAAACACATCATCGCTGATGTGAGTCAATTGGTCTTTCTGCACTTACGACCTCATACCTTCAAGATGGGATGGACCGACTCTGCCGTCCGGCGGTACGTGCGGGACGCCGGCCACTTGCTCGGAGATCTCAACCAGTTGGTCCGCTGTGATGTGACCACCCGCAACCGGGAGCGCGCCCGAGAGATACAGGACCATATCGACGATCTCGAGGAACGGATCACATCGCTGAGAGAGAGGGAACACCTGGAGTCGCTCCGGCCCCCCATCGACGGGAATGAGGTCATGGCATATCTCGGCATTCCACCGGGGCCACGGATCGGCGAAGTGTTGGACCTGCTGACCGAACAACGGATCGAGCAAGGACCCTACGAGCGCGCAGAGGCCTACCGTTTGGTGAGGGAGTGGGCTCTCGACCAGGGGATGGAGGATCCCGGTGGGAGGACTCAGTAGGCGACGGTGGCCGGGGGTCGTTTCGGCTGTCTCGATCCTGGCCCTGGCGGGTTGCCGGTTGACAACCGGCGACACGACAACATCCATTGCCACGACCACCACGACGGTCGTCACTGTCGATCCGATTGATTCGAGACTCAGGAGGCCGGGAGCGGCCGGCCTGGGTGATCCCTACAACCCGTCGGCCGGCAACGGTGGTTACAACGTCACTCACTACGACCTCGATCTCGACCTGGATGTGGCTACCGGCGCCCTGACAGGTGTTGCATCTATAGAGGCGGTAGCTCTCGATGCGCTCTCCTCCTTCAACCTCGATCTGTACGAGCTGGGCGTAACGGCAGTCGCGGTCAACGATGACCAGGCCGACTTCACGTACCAGGATGGCGAGTTGACGGTGCTGGCAGATCTGGATCGCGCCGGTACCTTCAGCGTTACGATCGGATATTCCGGGGTGGCCGGTCAGGTTGGGTCGGGCTCGGTTCTCATCCCGAATGGATGGATCAGGAGCAGTGACGGGTTGTTCACGGTCAATGAGCCCGACGGGGCACCCAGTTGGTATCCGGTGAACAACCACCCTTCGGACAAAGCGACGTACTCGATCAGGGTGACCGTGGACGACCCTTACGTTGCCGTCTCCAATGGAATGCTCGAAGAGAAGCGATCGGCGGGCGGTGTCACGACGTTCGTGTATTCATCGGATGATCCGATCGCGAGCTATTTGACGGTGATTGCAGTTGGGCTGTTCGAAGAGGAAGCCGAGGCGGGTCCGCAAGGCCTGCCGATCCGCAACTACTTCTCTCCCGACATCACAGATCTCGAGCGAGGCTATTTCGCCCGGCAGGCGGAGATGATTGATTTCTTCGCCGGGTTATTTGGGCCGTACCCGTTTGACTCGTACGGGTCGGTGGTGGTCGGCGCCGATTTGGCCACCGCCCTGGAGACCCAGACGATGTCAACGTTCGGACGGGGGGTGCTGAGGTTGGGGGAGCCGGTAGTTGCCCACGAACTGGCCCATCAGTGGTTCGGGGACAGCGTGACCCCGGCGTTTTGGAAAGACATCTGGCTGAACGAGGGGTTTGCCACCTATGCGCAGTGGCTCTGGACCGAGCACACGGGTGGGCCTCAGGTCCTCGACGACTACGTCAGAGCCGTCTACCGGACCGTGAGCGGTTTGAACCTCGTCACGGAGGGCGCCTCGCCGGAGCTGGCAGCAGCTCTAGCCGCCCGCCGATTTCCTGCTCCGGGCTCTCCACCCACCGACAATCTCTTCAACCCATCGGTGTACCAGCGGGGGGCGTTGACGTTGCACGCGCTCCGTCTGCAGGTCGGGGACGCCAACTTCTTCGAACTGCTTCGTTCCTATGCAATGGCCTACCGGCATCAGAACGCATCCACGGAGGACCTCATCGCGGTGGCCGAGGAAATCAGCGGGCGAGACCTCGATGGCCTGTTCGAGACGTGGTTGTATGCGGCCGTTGTCCCACCGATTCCCGAGCTCGACCTCTTTCCACCCGGATAGGATGCGACCGCCGGGCCATTTGCCCTACTATACGAATATGCGTATAATCGAGGGCTCTTCGAGTGAGGTGAGATATGGGTCACAGCGTGGCGGTGCTGGGCGCGTCGGGATATGCCGGGGGTGAGCTGGTCCGACTCCTCGACGCCCATCCCGCTTTCGACCTCACGTATCTGGGCGCCAACACGAGCGCGGGAAAGGCACTGGCGGAAGTGCACCCCCAGCTGGCGGGTGGCACGCGTGTGCTGGGGTCCGCCGACCCTGCCGCGGTTCCGCCGGTGGATCTCGCATTCCTGGCTCTCCCGCATGGCGCATCGGCGCAGGTGGCCGGCGAGTTGCTCGAGCGGGGCACCAGAGTCATCGATCTTGGGAGCGACCACCGCCTCGACACCGAGCAGAGGTACCAGGCTGCCTACGGCGACTCGCACCCTTTCCCCAATCGTCTGGGGAACTGGCTGTACGGGCTTCCTGAGCTCTTCGGTAGTTCGCTGCCGGGCGCCGACCGGGTGGCTGCACCCGGGTGCTATCCAACGGCGACGGTTCTCGCTCTGGCGCCGCTGCTGGCACAGGGATTGATCGAGCCGGAAGGGATCGTTGTCAACGCCCTCTCTGGCGTGTCGGGTGCGGGCAGATCCGCTCGGGACGAGCTGCAGTTTGGAGCCATCGACGAAAGCGTCGCAGCGTACGCGGTGGGCCGTCATCGTCACAGACCCGAAATCGAAATGGCGGCCGAGATGGCATCGGGAATCGGTCGAGTATCCGTGACCTTCACTCCTCATCTCGTGCCCATGCAACGAGGAATCCTCGTCACCAGCACAGCTCCGCTCGCCAAGCCGGCCGACCGGGCCACCCTGCAGGGCGCTCTGGAGGCTGCCTATCGAGACGCCCCATTCGCGGAGGTCATTGATGGCCCTCCCCAAACCCGCTGGGTGGTGGGTTCCAACCGGGCGTTGATCTCCGCCTTCACCGACGATACGACGGACTGCGCCATCGTGCTTGCCGCGATCGACAACCTGGTGAAGGGAGCAGCCGGACAAGCCATCCAGATTGCCAACCTGATGCTGGGGTTGGACGAGAGCGCCGGTCTGCCGTTGGCAGGGTGGATGCCGTGAGCTGCCCACCGAATACGCATACCCGATGGGGTCGGTAGTGTCGCTCGGTCATTCGGCTCCCAATCCTGCCAAATCACGCATCGCAACCACGATGGGCAAAGCTCGGATCCTGATGGAGGCAATGCCCTATATCCAGGCCTTTCGCGGTAAGACGGTGGTCATCAAGTACGGCGGATCCGCCATGGTGGACGAGAAATTGCGGCATAGCTTCGCCGGCGACGTCACGCTGCTCTCTCTGGTAGGTATCAAACCGGTGGTCGTCCACGGCGGCGGCCCTCAGATCAACGAGTCCCTCCGGAGGTTCGGGATCGAGTCACAATGGGTGGACGGCCTGCGCGTTTCGGATGCCCGGACCGTGAAGGTTGTGCAATCGGTGCTGGCCGGTGAGGTGAACCCCGATATCGTGCGACTCCTCATCGGCCATGAGGCGCGCGCGGCGGGTATCACCGGGATCGATGGAGGCCTGTTGGGTGCCCGTCAGAAGGACCCGCGACTGGGCTTTGTTGGCGAGGTGGCTCAGGTCGACCCGGAGATCATATTCGGCATGTTTGAACACGGTCTGGTGCCCGTGATTGCGCCCCTGGCACGGGGTATCGATGACGGGCAGGTCTACAACCTCAATGCCGACACCGCAGCCGGTGTGCTGGCCTCGGCGCTGAAGGCGGAGAAGTTGGTTTACCTGACCGACGTCGAGGGTCTCTATCGCAGCGTCGACGACGACGAGAGTCTGATCCAGAAGATGAATCTGACCGAAGCCAGGGAACTGCTGACCAGCGGCGTGATCGCCGGCGGGATGCTGCCCAAGCTCGAGTCGTGTGTTGTGGCGATGGAGGCAGGCGTCCGTCGAGCCCACATTCTCGACGGGAGGGTGCAGCACGCGCTGCTGCTGGAGATCTTCACGCCGGAAGGGATCGGGACCATGATCCGGCAGGACGGAGAGGATTGAACCGCCCGCCCTCCTGTAGCGCGGGTGGACGGCCCCGCTAACCTCATGAGATGACCTTCACGAGCTTCGAACTGCATGCTGCTCGGCTGTTGTCGGCGCATCGGTGCGCGGCTCTGGCAACCCTTGGGCGAGGATGGCCCATCTGCCTCGATGGCTCCTGCGCGCCGGAGCCTGATCCGGGCAGCCTGGTGCTGTTTCTCAGCAGCCTGTCCGAACGCACGCGCAACCTCATCAATTCGCGGCGAGTCTCTCTCGTGACCTCGGAAACCGATCCCGTAACGGCGATCCGTAGACACTGGCCCGTCTCGGTATCAAGGGGACGGCCGAGGTGGTCGAGCGGACCTCACCGAGAGGGGGTTTGGCGTCGGTATATAGCTCGCTGGCCGGACGCCGGGTCGCGGCTCCTCCTCGGCGATTTCTCGCTGTTCAGGGTCGTCGTCGGTGAGACGCGCTAGGTGGGAGAGTTGCGCAGGCGCGCACCATTCCTGCGGCGCGGCTCTCGGCGGCGGCGCTCGAGCTGGTGCCGTGATCTCACATTTCAGCCGTTGCCAACGTTGTATCTGATGTGAAGCTGCCACCGTTCCAATCGTTGCTGGAGGCCCATGGCGAGGAGATCTACCGGTTTCTGATGGCCTCGGTCGGT
>Ga0209431_10003049_pt1 | contig 13415 bp, 12 predicted proteins | sample RifCSP13_3_FD_184021 | JGI IMG/M metagenome (GOLD analysis project Ga0209431, IMG submission 184021) | Soil microbial communities from Rifle, Colorado - Rifle CSP2_sed 13_3 (SPAdes) (version 2) | ecosystem: Environmental > Terrestrial > Deep subsurface > Rock core/Sediment | place: Rifle...
AATTTCAATCGTATCGCAAAGCGGTTTTTATTCTCCGATATATATATGACTTGTTTTATAATTTGACATCGTCTTCTCAGGTAAAAACCTTTCATTTTATCGACGGCAAAAAATTCAAATATTTCGGGATACATAAAAACTTACTCCTGGATCACATCTACAATCATCTCAAATATTATTCCAAGTATTACACCTGGGCTGAAGTGGTTGTTGACGTGGGAGCCAGTTTTGGGACATTTTCAACCATGGTTCACTATCTCAATCCAAATTGCGACATTTACTCAGTAGAAATGGATAGGACCAGCTTTGATTTATTGAAGGACAATTGCACGGGAATAGACAAAATTCACCTTTTTCATAACGCGGTTGGAGATAAGAATATCCAAATTGGATATTACTTCAATAGCTCATATCCTGAGGGCTCACAGATTGGCGGCCGAAAAGACGGGCAATACAAAAAAGTCAATCAAGTAACCTTGGATCATTTGGTGGAATTAAACCACATCCGAAACATATCCTTATTGAAGATAGACACCGAAGGTTATGAAATGCATGTGTTAAAAGGCGCGCATCAGACACTCCTTATCTCGGACTGTGTTATCATAGAAACCGATATTTCCCCCCCTAATTTCACGAGTGTCTTGCGGGTCATGATCATGCATGGCTTTAATCTCATTAATTTTGGAGTCATAAATTACGATAGAGATCGTATTGGCTCATTGGATCTAATTTTTAAGAAAAAAACCAATGCCACTAACTAAGGTTATTTCCGATATCAGTCTGTATTACGAGAAAAGTTGGCAACAGATAGAAGGCTTGCAGATGTCAAAAGAATTGGCAAACCTGGGCTATTCCTGGGTACACGAAGTAGGGGCAAAAAAGTGCCTCGATTTGGGTTGTGGTGACGGCTCGAACTGTATAAGTCTGAAAAAAATAGTATCAGAGGTACAGGGGTGTGATATTTCTCCAAATGCTGTTATAAAGGCGTCAAGAAAAGGAATAAAAGCCAAAGTCGTTGATCTTAACCATAAAAAACTCCCATACCAAAAGAGCAGCTTTGATCTGATCTGGCTCACTGATGTGATAGAACATGTTTTTTGGCCGGATAGCCTGTTATCTAACATTCATGAAACCCTAGCTCAGGGTGGACATTTATTTCTTACCACCCCAAACGTATCCTGGTTTATTAATAGACTTCAAATATTGAGAGGTAAAACCCTATATGATATCCACCCTCAGCATGTTCACTGGTTTAACCAGAAAAGATTATTAGAAATATTATCCAACCACGGCCTTAAAATCGCAAAATTTTCCTCTTATAAAAGAATCGTTCCCTACCCGTTGTCTCTAAAGTTTCCATCATTAGACAAACTGAATTTCATCGGCCCCCCAGATAATGTTTTCAGTCACACTTATGCGGTTCTTGCACGCAAGTAACCATTGATCATGTTGCGCAAATTAGTCTCACTCCGGGTTTTATTCCTATTTGTAATCACCCCCACAGTGCTGATCGCCGTAGGTGTGTTTCTATCTCTAGCCAAAATCTATCACGAGGACGTGAGTTTTCTTACCTTGACCTTCGACCACTCCCTATCCCAACTAGTCAACTGGAAGATAGGGGAACTTCTCTCCGGTGAAAAAATAATCGGACAATTTACGGCCCAGGAAAACTATCTGGGGATTGTTGCCGTCAGGTTCGACAATCTCTTAAGAATAAACGACGACTGGGTGATTTTTAGAATAAGAGAAAAAAGCGTGCCACAATGGTACTACCAAAACAAATACAAAGTAGATCAATTTCAACCCCATCAACTTTTCCCCTTTGGGTTTCCTATAATCACGGACTCTTCTCGGAAAGAATATGTTTTTGAAGTCGAATCGACATTTGGAGTTCCCGGAAACGCTATCAGCCTCGATCCAAATTACCCCGTGTTTTCAACTAGATACAAATTTCCCAGGGATCAGATAATGGGCGGGCTGGAAGAACTTGATGCATTTCTACCCCAAAAGCTAGCTAGTCTCAAAACTGATAAGCGAGACCTCACCACCCAAATCAAAACCCTAGCAAATTTCTTGCAAAAAAAGGTCATAAATTTTAGCCAAGCACAATCGCAACAATCATTATTCGTCAAATACTTCCTGAAAAAGGTGGAAAACATCTTCATTAATGTTAAGCTTTCACGGTCGGTTGGTTTTTATTTTTTACCGCTATTTGTCTACCAATATTGGTTGTGGGTTCACTCTCGCGTCAAAAAGAAAATTTACTATCCGGTTTTATTTCCGCCTTTAGTGACCATTCTGGAAATATTTTTTCTGCCCACTTTCGACGACTTCATCACCTTAGAGACAATCATCTTTTGGATTTTGACAGTCAGATATTATCAGCTAAAAACATCCATACTCTTCGGTTTAGCTTTGATTTTTTTGATTGCCAGCCCCATTCTACTGGAATTAAATAAGGTAATTTATGCCGAAAAAACCGGAGCCTGGGCATTTCTCCTCCTATTTATCGGGATATTATTTGTCATCATTAAATACAAAAACAATCTTCAGCAAGGAACGAACATGAGTGAACTAAGGCTTCACTTGACAAGTGAAACAAAAAAGGTATCTCGGTATTTTTTCAGGACATTTTCTTCCCTACTCGCTCGAAGGTGATCCACGATCCAATCCACTCACGCATTTTACTAAATATCTTATCGGTAAAAACCAAAAAGGTATCCCAACCTCGTTAACGATATTCCAAGATCCGCCCAAATCCCGCCTGAAGCTTTTCAGATCGTATGCCCGCAAGTGCCATTCCTCCGTCATGTCTCTGGGAATATTGGGAAAAAAGTAGTTGAACAAATGTAGTTTGATTAAAACGTTCTTGAAAAAATTGATCAATGGCTCATTTGGAAAGGTTATTACCAACGTCCCGTTCGGTTTTAATACTCGTTGTAACTCTTTAAGCATTCTTTTTGGACTCATTACATGTTCGATCACCTCAGAGCACTCGACTTTATCAAAATAATTGTCTCTAACCGGTATTTTTTCCAAGTCTCCAACTATAAATTTATGATTATTTTGTGGTCCCAAACCATCCTTGGCCCTCCGGATAGCCTCTTTTGAAATATCGATCAATGTAATCTCACCGTTTTTTAAGTACTTTTCTATATGTCCTTCTCCACAACCGGCAGCCAAAATCTTGTCAGAGTCTTTTATTGGTAACAGATGATTCAGAAGCTGCTTGACCCGAGTACTTTCTACGAATCGGATTATCAAATTGGGATGATTATAGACCCGTTCATTGTTGTACTTGCAGAACATTTCTTCATTCCATCTAGTGAAATTTCTTGCAGTTACTTTGGGGTAAGTGGGAAACTTTGGCATAATATGGGTAATTGTACATCTCATGACTAAAAATAACCTCTCCCAATTCTGGCCGCTGATTCCAATTGGGCTAACTCAAATTTTCGTTCTTTCCAAAATTCAGTTTACCCCCTGGCCGGAAATGCTTCTTTGGCCATGGTTGGTAAGTCACGGATGGATACCGTTTTCTGACATCATCGTCGCCCATGCCCCCTTACTATATATGTCTTTGGCTCTTTGGTATCGAGTCATGGGCACAGGGTTGGTGTCCCTAAAAATTTTCACCTGGAGCTATATTTTTCTCACGGCCATTATCCTTTGGGTGATTGCGGCTAAGCAATCAGGAAAAAAAACAGCCACGATATCAATCGCCTTCTATGCACTGCTTCAAACCGTTTATCAAGGAAACGGTATGTGGTTTGACTTAGGCCTGGCCCCCCTAGTTCTTTTGGCGTATTACTTCTTAAAATCACATCAACCGGTCTTCGCAGGCGTTTTTTTTGCAGTCGCCCTCTTTACCAAACAAACCGCTTTCTGGCTTATTATCCCCGTTCTTTGGGAGATACATATCGGCAAGTCTGCCAAACATTTTTTCATATCGTTGACTGCTATGTCACTGGCTATTCTTACAAGCATAGCAATCACAGGTTCCTTAGACGATTTTTACCGTTGGGCAGTTCAAGCGGGAGTATTTAATCTGTCTCGTTCCCAGTGGCAGTCTCAATGGCCCGCAATTTCGACAGCAACAGTTTTTTTGACTTTGCCAGTGGCGGCCGCTGTTCTTAGTCCACAATTAACACCTTGGATTCTCTTTGCTTCCATGGGTGTGTTGCCTAGGTGGGAACTGTTTCATTTTCAACCGGCCATCCCGTTTGTGGCTCTAGGGCTAGCCCAAGCCTCAATTAGAAACAAGAAGCTGTTTATTGTCTTACTTATTTTTGCGTGTCTTTTGTATTTCAAGGTCATAATCCGGGATTGGAACCACCCGGATAGATTTTTCGATACCGACACTCTCCTCGCTGCTCAGTTCATTCAAGCCAATTCCCGTCCCCAAGATACACTGTATGTGTTCAACTATTGGGATAATCTTTATCTTCTCTCTGGTCGGCTGCCGGCGATTAAGCCGTTCGTTCCGGGCTTTCCGATTTTTTTGGACGCACAGGGTATCCAGGAAGCTATAGTTAGCGACCTTCAAGATAAAAAGCCGCCATATGTAGTCTTCCATCCTCTCGAGGCTTCTGGTTACGGATCATATCGACCTCAAATCGTTTGGAGATTTCTCACCCAAAACTACACCTTATATACTAAAATCTCCGACCAGGTATGGATACTCAAAAGAAACAATTAAAAGTATGTATTATCGGCGCTGGTTTTACCGGCTTGGCCGCAGCATACTACCTGTCAAAAGCCGGACACTTAGTTGAAGTGTTTGAAAAAGAATCCCAACCCGGCGGCTTGGCTATCGGGTTTCAAGAACCGGACTGGAATTGGCCTTTGGAAAAGCACTACCACCACATTTTTACTTCGGACACGGCCTTGCAAAATCTGGGTGCCGAGGTCGGACACCGGTTTATTTGGACTCGCCCGATTACCTCCACCCACATCCATAACCAGATTTTTCAGCTTGACTCACCCATATCCCTGCTCAAATTTCCGCAGTTGTCTTTTCCCGATCGTCTGCGCACGGCTTTAGGACTTGCCTTCCTAAGATTTAACCCCTTCTGGCAACCATTCGAGTATTTCACTGCCAAAAGTTACATTCAAGCGGTCATGGGGAAAACTTCCTGGAAAGTTTTATGGGAACCACTATTTATTGGTAAGTTTGATAAGTTTGGCGGCGATATCGCGGCCAGCTGGTTCTGGGGCCGGATCTACAAACGAAGTGCCAGGCTTGGTTACCCCGAAGGCGGCTTTCAATCCCTGGCAGATTCGATCGAGTCTGCCGCCAAAAGCCACGGAGCCAAATTCAACTACAACGTCACTCTTACTAATATCAAAGCCTTGACGGATAAATATGACAAAGTGATTTGTACTTTGCCAACTCCCTTATTCGAAAAAATTTCCGGTCTATCATACCCCAAACTTACCGGTATCGGTGCCGTCAACCTGGTTTTGTCCCTCAAACACTCATTTCTCAATGGCGGATCTTACTGGCTGAATGTAACCGACCGGTCAATGCCTTTTATCGCTGTTGTCGATCATACCAATTTTATGTCGCGGGATAATTACGGGGGTTCTCACCTTGTTTACGTCGGTAACTATTTACCCCCAAACCACGACTTTTTTCAAAAGTCTGAGACGGAATTGCTAAAAATTTTCTCTCCCCACCTGAAAAAGATCAACCCAGTTTTCCAGCCCAGCTGGGTCAAAAAGGTTTGGGTCTGGAAAGCTCCGTTTGCCCAACCCATAATTACCAAAAACTATTCCAGACTTATTCCATCAATGACCACATCTATCCCCAATGTTTACTTGGCCAATATCCAGCAGGTTTACCCTTGGGACAGAGGCACTAATTATGCCGTAGAATTAGGGGGTAAAGTCGCCCAATTATGCGTAAACGAATAATTTCAATTATATCTACCCATACGTTCCGCAGCTCTGCTGTTACTTCTATCTCCACTTTTTTGACAGCCGGACTAGGAGCGGTATTTTATCTTCTTGTAGCCAAAGCCTTGGGTGCTAAGGAATACGGACTGTTTTCTCTAGTCATGACTTTTTTCACCTTGGGCGTAACTATCGGTGACGTGGGCATGGGTCAAAGTCTGATCAGATTTGTGGGTGCCTCCGTGGGCTCAACCAGTTACTACCCATATGCCAAACTAGCTCTCATTGTGAAGCTGTTTTTGGGATCGGTTTTATTTCTATTGTTCTGGTCTTTAACTGGCCCTATCGTCGGTTTTTTTCATCACCCGGAGATTTCACAACTGCTTCCAGTAATTGGAATAGCCATTCCTCTCCAGCTGTTGCTGTTTCTGGCCCTGGTTATTTTTCAGGGACAGCAAAGATTCTTCCTTTGGGGAGGTATTCAGGTCGGGTCAAATATGATTCGTCTTCTTATTCTAGGAATTATTATCATGGCTTTGCCGGCTACATCCGGATCTATGCTTTCAGGCTTCAGTCTGGCAATTTTTTTAGCAACAGTGATCTCCTGGGCCAAACTGGATAAGCGGTTTATTTTCTCGAAAGTAAATGGCCAGCATATCAAAGAATTTTTTGACTTTAGCAAATGGACAGCCGCCTTTATGGCTTTGTCCTCCTTAGTCAGTCGGATGGATATTTTCCTGTTAGCTAAATGGGGTGGAGACCTGAAAGAGGTTGGAATCTATTCTTTGGGAGTTTCTATGGCATCTTTTCTTCCTCAGCTGGGGGGAGCATTGGGGGCTGTCACCTCGCCTAAATTTGCCGGCTTCCAAGATGTGGCTTCTGCCTCCCGCTACCTAAAAAAATCCACCCTCTTTGTTAGCTTGTCTGCCATTGCTGTTACTTTAGTCATGATTCCAGCCGCTCTACTTGTAGTTTGGTTCACCGGCCGGGATTTTCAGGCTTCTTTCAAGCCGTTTCTTATCCTGTTAAGTTCGTTCACCATATTTCTGTTCACCAATCCCCTAAGAGACTGCCTGCTTTATTATTACCGGCGCCCGGATTTTTTTTGGTGGCTCAACTTAGGGCAGGGGACAGTCCTGGTATTAACGAGCTTCTTTCTCATTCCCACATACGGAGTGGTTGGTGCGGCGTTTTCCGTATTTGTTAGTCACATTTTTACACTCCTTGCCAGCATTTGGTTTTATAAAAAAATTTCATGAAACTGGTTGCACACTCGCTTGTTAAAAACGAAGACCAATGGATCTGGTATGCCATAAATTCAGTTTTAGACGCTGTGGACGAAATAATGGTCTGGGACACCGGTTCCACGGACAACACTGTACCCATCATCAAGTCTATTTCTTCTCCCAAAATTAAATTCAAGCTTCGTCTCGCACCCACTCCGCAAGAAATGACTCAAGCCCGTCAAGACATGCTTGATCAAACAAATGCCGATTGGCTGATGATTTTAGACGGCGACGAGATCTGGACTCCGCCAGCGCTCAAGGGGTCGCTGGACACTATTCATTCCCAAAACCCCTACTATTTAGTAAGTTCCTTCATAAACCTCATCGGCGACGTCTATCATTGTCAAGAAAACCTTGCCGGTAAATACCACATCGGTTCCCACCGTGGTTTTGTCACTATTAGATTTTTCAACCTCAGTAAGCTTGGTAGACTGAAATATCAAAGAGGTTACCCAGATGAAATGGCGACATTGTCGACTGGTGAATCCATCCAAAATTTTCATTCCGAACAAGCGCCCAAGATTTCCCATCCCTATCTTCACGCTTCCAACTTACTACGCACCTCATCACCTCACCCCGAAACTATCAACCGATCGCACATATTTAAATACGAACTCGGACAATCAATGCCCCGCGAATTTCCCTATCCTAAGGCATTTTATTACTCACATCCCGAAATAGTACCCTCACCCTGGAGCCATCGCACGTGGGCCTATACTCTCAATGCCGCCTGGCAAACCCCCCTTAAATATCTAAAACGCCGTATTTGATCAAACTCCAGATAGCCCACACACCGTCTCTCCAACCAATTTTTTTCCCTTCCTCGTAACTGCGCCCCGAGTAGGACACTCCCACCTCGTACACTGGAACTTTCATTTTAGCGATTTTGACTGTAAATTCCGGCTCAAATCCAAATCTGGTTTCTTTGATATCCAACTTCCTTGCCACCTGGGCTGTAAAGGCTTTATAACAAGTTTCCATGTCAGTCAGATTCAGATTCGTTATAGCATCAGTCAAGAGTGTCAAAAACGCGTTTCCAACCCAATGCCAAAAGTACAGAGCACGCCTCGGGGCCGATGTAATAAATCGTGACCCAAACACCACCTGCGCTTTACCATCCAAAATGGGTTTAAGGAGTAACTTGTAGTCATTCGGGTCGTACTCCAAATCCGCGTCCTGGATTATCACCACGTCACCAGTAACGACTTTTAACGCGTCTCTTATCGCCGCGCCCTTCCCCTCATTAATTTTCTTGTTTATCAGTTTTATTTGTTTGTATCTTGTATCCAGTATCTTGTATCTTGTTTTATCAGTGGATCCATCATTCACGACAATTATCTCCTTCTTATATTTGAGTTTGGCTACTCGCCCGATCACGGCCGCGATAGTCGCTTCCTCATTGTACGCTGGTATAATAATTGACAACTTCATATGGCTAAAATCGCTTTTTTAAGCTATTATTCCGGCCAAGTATATCGCGGCGCCGAGACTTTTGTCCATGAGCTTTCCATTCATCTTAAAAATTATGGCCATCAAGTATCGATTCATAAAAATATTTTTGACCGAATAAGCCCGGATGCCCAAATAGTCGTTTCCACTAACGGCCGCCTTGATGCCATCCTGGCTAAGCTCTGGTGCCTGGTACACACAGCCAAGCTGCTTATTTCTGGCCAGTCCGGTATCGGCTGGGACGACAAATTAAATCTCTGGGTCTTCCCGGACGTTTTTGTTGGCCTGACCGACTACCAGTGCCGATGGGCAAGGCGAGTCAATCCGTTTGTAAATATCGTTAAAATCCCCAATGGAGTAGACCTGAAAATGTTCAATCCCAACGTTAAGCCCCTAAAAATAAGTCTTAGAAAACCGGTTATTCTTAATGTTGCGGCTCTCGAGCCAAATAAACGCCAGAATTTATTACTGAAAGCGGCGGTCAATTTTTCGGTATTGCTGGTCGGAAAGGGAACAGGTAAATATTTCACCCATGCCCAGATGCCGCACGTGTACACCGCCTGCGATCTCTTTTCCTATCCCACTTCTCCCGCCGAGTCTTTCGGCATAGTCTTGCTTGAAGCCATGGCCTCTGGTTTGCCTGTTGTAACTACAGACGACCCTATTCGTCGGGAAATAGTAGGTGACGCTGGACTATTTGTCGACCCCACGAACACTCAAGCCTTCGCCAGCGCCCTTAACCAGTCTTTGATGATCGATTGGGGCGACAAACCCCGTCAGCAAGCATCCAAATTTTCGTGGGACAGCATAGCTCTTAAATATCATCAGCTATGTCAAAAAATCATCTCCTAGTCATTTCTATACTGACTATAGTCTCTCTTTCGCCTTTATTTCGAGACGGCTTCTATACTTCTTCAGACGGCGAAAATCATCTTATTCGTATCGCCAGGTTCAGTTCCCTTCTGGCTGGGGGCAATTTATATCCGCGTTGGGATCCAGTCCTCAATCATGGCCGCGGATATCCACTATTTAATTTCACCTACCCCTTGCCCTACTACGTTTCGTCTCTTTTTCATTTTACCAATCTATCTGTCGTGGATTCACTTAAAGCAACGTTCGTTCTTTTCACTGGGGCATCGGTTCTCTTCTTTTATCTCTGGACCAGACACTTGCCGGCAACTATACTTTTTTTGTTTACTCCATACCGTTTTGTCAATCTTTACGTTCGAGCGGCTCTGGGCGAGGTGGCTTTCCTGGGGATCTTACCATTATGTTTCTTGTGCATAGACAAAAAAAATCATCTCCTTTTAGTCATATCCTTAAGCCTCCTTATCTTTTCCCATCTTCAGCTCTCTCTCATCTTTATTCCGATTATGTTTTTGTACGCTTTAGTAAATCGTTTTGAGAAGGGCTATATAGCAAGTTTATTTCTATCTCTGCTGGTCAGTTCTATTTTTTGGCTCCCGGCCACCTATTTAACTGGGTTCACCAAATATTTTTCATTTCATCAATTTATCCCTTCACAACACCTCCCCACTTTTCGACAGCTAGTCTACTCGCCCTGGGGGTTTGGGTTTTCTCGTCCCGGGTTGGCCGATGATATTTCGTTTCAACTGGGTTTGGCCGCATGGGCAGTCTTAATTATTTCTAGTCTGAATATTTCTCATCTTAAATCCAGTCGTAAATTGGCATTGGTAACAGTTTGGTCTTCGTTGATCTTCATGTCCACTAATTTATTTGGACTTTGGGATTGGCCAATTATTCAATCCGTCCAGTTTTCTTGGAGATTACTGATGATCTCCTTAGTTTTTACACCCTATGTTTTTTCCGGCTTAAACACCCCTAAATTATTTTCAGTTTTCGTTATCGCTCTTGCCATTTATGCCAATCGCAACCATATTCGCACCAATCTTCCTCAATTTGTCTCCACCCCAGACTCATTCTTTATAACATCTCAACAAACTGCCACCAGTACCCCAGATGAATTTATGCCCCAGGCGTTCAATGCGTCCACTTCGTATCTCTTTTCTTCTTCCCCAGTTATAATTATCTCCCAGTCACTTTCACTACTGGCAGTCGTCTTGTATGGAATCATTTTCAGTAACTATTATCGCCACCAATAGGTCAGTCATTTTGCCCCAATGTCTGGACACGGCCAAAAAAATTTCAGATGACGTAGTTATTGTCACCAACGCCGACCACGAATTCACCAACTTCGCCGATCAAAAAAATTACGCCATATCAAGGTGTCTTCACAACTGGGTCTTATCCCTTGACGCCGATGAGTCTCTCTCCCCCGAATTGATCCTGGAGATTAAAAATCTAGACTTGTCTGATGATGCCTACACCATTCCCAGAGTTAATTACATTTTTGGTAAATCCATAAGTCACACCAACTGGTCGCCAGAAAATGACCGCCATGTCTGGCTATTTGACAAAACAAAATGTTATTGGGAGGGAGCAGTCCACGAACACGTCAGAGTCAATGGGACTATCGGCCATCTTCGTGGGCCAAAAGTTCACTATAACTACCAAACAGTTGAGCAATTCGTAGACAAAATGAATCACTACACCACTTTTGAAGCCCAAAATCGAAAATTTAGTTATTTATCCCTGATAACTTATCCAATCTGGAAGTTTGTCCGCCACTATTTCATCTACCTTGGGTTTTTGGACGGCTGGCACGGTCTATTTCTTAGCTACTTGCAGGCAGTTTACGGTTTGTCGGTCTATGTCAAAGCCTGGTTTAGGACAGTCTCGCCAAGTCTGACCTCACCATCATCTCCATTAGTTGAGAAAAACTAGTTTTTGGTCTCCACCCCAAAGCTTTCTTGATTTTAGAATAATCACCCGTCAACGGGCCGGTTTCCGTGGGCCGAATCCACTTTTTATTGATTACTACATGGTTTTTCCATTTCAAGCCGGCCACAGTGAAAGCTTCTTCACACAGCTCCTTGACCGTATGAGTTTCACCCGTCGCTACCACAAAATCATCCGGCCTGTCGTGACGTAATATCATCCACATCGCTTCCACGTAATCCCCCGCAAAACCCCAGTCCCTCTTTGCTTCCAAATTTCCCAGTTCCAGTTTTCTGTCCTTGTTAATAACCGGGGTCCCTCCTTGTCCTAAAGGAATTCTGGTTCCTTTCAATCCCAGCTTAATGGAAGCGACAGCCAAACTTACTTTTCTGGTTACAAAATCTGGACTCCGCCTCGGACTTTCATGGTTAAACAAAATCCCGCAAGAGATAAACAAGTCAAACGATTTTCGATAGATTTGAGCATCAAAATGAGCCAATGCTTTAGCCGCGGCGTATGGGTTGGCGGGATGAATGGGAGTTTCCTCATTCTGGGGAACTATTTTGGTTTCCCCAAACAGTTCACTGGTGCTGGCCTGATAAACTCGGGCCCTGGGTAATATGTTTCTTACCGCCTCAAAAACCCGTAAAGCTCCCAATCCAGTTTGGTCAGCTGTTGCCATCGGTTGCATCCACGATTCATGAATATGAGATTGAGCTCCCAGATTATAGATCTCGTCAGGTTTAATTTCCGCCAAATACATTGACAGACAGGCCGGATCAGCAAGATCACCGAAATAAAAATCGATTTCATTCCGCAAATGAGCCACATTTCCAAAACTAGGGTTGCTGTTCCTGCGCAGCAGCCCGCAAACCCGGTAATTCTTTTTCAACAGCAACTCTGCTAAGTAAGACCCGTCCTGTCCAGTGATCCCAGTAACAAAAGCCGTCCTCCTCCTCTTCTTCTTCTTCATCCCCGCCATGTTAGAGGACGAAGATGTAAAATACAAGAGGTGACAGTGGCCATTCTCATTCTCGGGTTTTTTTTACGAGTAGTTAACTTAAATCAAAGCTTTTGGTTAGACGAGGCCTCCCAAGCCGTTCAGTCTTCACGTTCCATCGGGTATATTTGGTTCCAACGCAGCGCCGATTTTCATCCTCCCTTATTTTATTTCCTGGCTCATGTTTGGATGCAGTTTGGTCGTTCGGAAATCTGGCTGCGCCTACTTCCCATATCCTTCGCAGTCGCCAATATCTACGTTATTTACATCCTAGCCGAAAAATTATTCCCGAACCAATCATTAAAAATTTCTGAAATAGCGGCATTTTTTATAGCCATTTCCCCATTTCATATTTATTATTCCCAAGAATTCCGCTCTTACTCGCTCCTGTGCCTGCTGGCAACCCTAGCCATTTATTTTATTTATCAAAAGCGATTTTTTTGGTTGGCCGTCATCAACGCCCTCCTCTTTTACACTCACTATTCCGCCTTTTTTCTCTATATTGCTCAATTAGCGTACCTGCTTTTCTACGACCGGAACAATTTTAAAAAATTTATGATTCATAATTTATTATTCATAATTCTTATTCTCCCCTGGCTTCCCCAATTTTTAAAACAGTTGCAATCTGGAACGAACATTGACACCTACTTTCCCGGCTGGCAGGAAGTCTTGAGCATTTCACCCCTCAAAGCCTTTCCTACCGTGATTTTTAAATTAGTCGCCGGCCGAATCAGCTTTCTTTCTCGCTGGCTCTACGGCGCCTATATTATTTTTGTCTTTACAGTTACCTTTTTTGGTCTATTTATCGCTCGTCATCGCCATGCCAATTTATATCTTTGGGTATTTGTCCCCATATTTTCTATGCTGGCCATTTCATTTTGGTTACCCCAAACCCAACCTTTCCGCGTTATTTACGTCTTGCCCCCTCTCTTACTTCTATTCTCCTCGGCGGCACTTCGTTTCCCCAAATTAATCATCACTCTTTT
>Ga0209431_10003057_pt1 | contig 13390 bp, 16 predicted proteins | sample RifCSP13_3_FD_184021 | JGI IMG/M metagenome (GOLD analysis project Ga0209431, IMG submission 184021) | Soil microbial communities from Rifle, Colorado - Rifle CSP2_sed 13_3 (SPAdes) (version 2) | ecosystem: Environmental > Terrestrial > Deep subsurface > Rock core/Sediment | place: Rifle...
AGTCACCAAGTCTTGCATAGGAATATCGTCCGCATTGTTTCTAACAACACAGTGTATCCGGTAATTGACTACCGTAATCCTGTCTAACCTTGGTGTATCTAATTCCTGCACAGCCACCCAGCTATTAACGCTTGGTGCAGCTAACTGATTAGTAGCATATACAACTGTAAGTAATGGCAAAGCCTCATAGAAATACTTACGCAAACTCCAATAGACGTTTGAGGCTGTATTTATGTCGCCCATGTGCGCCTCACTGCAATCTTTAGCGCATCAACAAAGTATCTATAAACCCCGTTACCAGAAGAGTATTCTTCTTTCATAGCATTAGCTACTGGCATAAATAGAGGTCTCGCTGGAACCCTTTTGTTTAACCATAGGGTACCGAATTCATTATTTATAGCCCTATCATAGGCTTCCGGGTCTTGAACTGCATTTATGCCTGAGAACACTGACATAGGCAATGCGTGAACCCTAGTTGACCTATATATCCCGCCAGTCTCAGACCAAATCTCCATACTCCCACCACGAGATGCCTTAGTTTGTATCCATGCATCAGATAATCTTTTCCAAAAAGTACCGTAGACTGAAGTATCTACAAATGGGTCATGTGTGCCTATGTGTTCCCTTACTTTGTTAGCATAGTCACGTCCAGCGGCAGACAAGGCATCATCAGCATCACGTTTCAGATTCTCAGAGAACAGCTTCAAGGAATCCTTAAATATAGATAAATCCCTGTCTGATAATTTCATTCTTATCAACTTCTGTCATCCTCTACGACACGGCAAACATATGCATTACTGGTGTATTTAGTCTCATCTATCAGGTCTACTTTATAATTATTTCCATTGAGCACTAACCTGTCGCCCGTAACTATTTTATAAAGTATCTCTGTGGTTCGACTAATCGTTATATTGTAAACACCATCAGGCATTGTCACTGCCGCCAACTGGTCTACATCAAGCAACCCTGAGAAGAAATTACAATAAGTATTTAGTTTTGTAGTCCATGTCTTTGTGCTGAACCCGAAAGAGTCAGGCGAACCAGAAACTAAGGTTTGTACAACACATGGCATATTGGCCGCAAACGCTATACCCGAAATAAATCTCTCCCTACCCTTTATGAATATCGGTGTCCGCGATACAAGGAAGTAATATCTATCTATATCTTTATAATAGAATATTTCTCCATCTTTTAAGTCAGTGCCACCTAATGCCCAGAATCTGTAAATATGACTAACAATTTCTGGCCTGCTATTCCAATCAAGGACTGAAACTCTGCCATAAAATGTCTTGTCACCAGTAATTCTCTTGGCTGTTAAGGTCTGTGCAACCTGCCTTAAGCCCATTAGATGTATCCCCAATCAGGGATATTCTCTACTGTTGTAGGTGTAGCTAAGACAACCTGAACGCCATCATGACTTACTGTATAGGTAGATATATTCGTTACCGCAGATGCCATCAAACTATCGAATCTTTGAGCCATTTCAGTCCAATCAGTATCCGATAGAACATATTCGTAATCACCTATGACTTCCTCGTTTGGCTGAAGTATTCTGAATCTGTCACACAAGATAGAACATATTCTGTAAATAACAGCAGTTCTAAGTTGAGCAGCATCATCGTTAGCAAGTGTTGACCAATCGGTAACGGCTTTCTTTAACTCCCTTTCTGCCTGCCCCTTTACTACATCCCTATCTATAGCATCATCCGACACAATAGTATCATCAATGCCAAGAATCTCCCTTATTTCGGTATAGTAGTCAAGGTCACTCAGTGGTAAGTTCGCCATTTACTTTAGGTCTCCCACGTTTCTTGCGTTCAGTTACCTGTTCTCTTAATGCTTCAATTTCTTTAATGGGCACTTCGTCAAACACTTCTTCTATGTATCCACCTTCAAGCATAAGTTTAATGAATTCAGTAGGCTCCGAGTATTCATGTATAATTGAACCATTGAATACCTTGCCGGTATCGAAATCCTGTGGGGCTACAGAACCATCCCTGTAGCCCCATTTAAGTTGATACTTATGCATCGCAGGTAAGTTTCCTTCTTGCACTATTGAAGAGGTTCGCGAAACCAACGGTGTTAGACATTACAATCTCGTCCCACTGGCCATTGATTATCTTGTTTGTCTCTGTCAAATCAGTACCAGACTCCCTATACCCAATCAATGCAGCCCTACTATCAATACCGATTATGTCATCATCTGCCACATCATCATGGACAAGAATCCTTACGGTATCTGCAATCCTTGGGTTAATTACTACTGGAACTCCACCAAGAATTGATTTGTCAAGCAGTGCATACATCCAAATCGGGTCAGTGCTTGGTCTAGGCATATTCATAAAATTGGCATATGTAAAGCTGTTCATTACAGCAACATTACACCTACCAGGGAAGAATAGCATCAACCAGCGAAGCCAAGCCAGATATGTAAGGCTTTCTATACCTGCCGGGCTTGATACAAATGCTGAAAGATTGCTGTTTGTAGCAGCCGCACCTTCCTTAGCGTTACCATCACCATTGGTGATAACTGTAAGCGCCTCAGATACCTCGTCAAGCCTGTTCTGAAGCATGATCCTGCCAATCAACGTCTCGATAACAGGAAGTGATGCCCTTCTTACAAACTCGTAGGTCATCTCTATTGAGACACCATACTTAGCTAGGGTTGTTGCCTTTTCAGACCAACTAATCTTAACTACCGGGAACGCACCCCTTTCACCAACACGGGATTTAGTCCTCTGTGCCTGCGTATCGTCTATATAAATAGACCTGTAGGTTCCGTTGCCAGAAATGTTCTCGAACGATGCAACCAATGCGTTAATATTGTCTTCCTCGTTCATCATGTAGGTTCTTGCTACACGAGATATGTACTCAGGGAACAGCACGGTTGATGCTGGCTGATTTGAATTGAAGAAGTATTCTCCGCTTGATGCATACATGCCCCTTTTATGGTCATGTTTTGTACGAATGCCGTATCTCTGAAGCTGTCTCTCAAATGCATCGAGCTTATCGTCAGGCCCGGATGGGTCTATTGACTCAAGGAACTGAGAAAAGTTCATACCCTTATCGAATGCCTGCTCATACAGGTTCCTGCTAAGAGTGATTGAATTAGCATTTGGCGTAACTGTCACTGAAGAAGCACTTCCAACCACTGCTCCTTTGTCGTCTTTAACTATTTCCATTCTAAGCTACCTCCTTTTTATTTAGATTTTTACAACTTAATTACTGCCGTTGATGAAGCATCTACACTTACACAATAGTAAACTTTCTTACCAGCTGCCGCTGAAACCACATTAACTTTACCAGCACCATCAGCTTCAAGTGTAAGTGGGCCTACAGCGAATGTACCAGTACCTTGAGTCACGGTACAGAACCCTTTATCCTGTACCATTACATCGCCATTGGCATCAATTATCCTTGCTATACCCAAAAACTGATTTCCACTAGCAGCAATACTAACTGCCCCATTAGCCGATACCTTAGCTGGCCAATTCTCGTGGGTTCCCTTTGTGAATCCGGTAGCACCCTGTGAGAACGTAAGGTATGCGCCCATATCTATCCCGTCAAATCCTGCTGTTCTTGCCATTGTTAACTCCTCCTTTTCATAATAAATTCGCCCAGTTATGAACCGTATTCTCTATGGAATACTCTTTTCGTATACGTTCCTGAGCATTACGAACGATACGTTCCCTTTCTGACTCATCATTCATTAGATGCTCTATTAACTCATCCCAATTCCTATTAGCCAGATAACCGTCTTCACCATTCCTGATACATTGATACGGGCCAAAGTCTTCCGCTATCGTAGCTATCCCAGACAGGCTATATTCAAGCCATTTTATGTTCGAGTTATGACTAATAAACCCATTAGCAATGTAACTGTGTTTATTTTCTACCTCTATATCATAAACATCGTTCCTACTAAAACATATACTAACTATATTATCATTCCACTCCCATTTCTTAATGTTCCCCCTTTTCTTATCAACTGCATTCATTAATCGTTTCTTTTTTTTGTCAGATACAAAACCGATGTCTGTTGCAAATAAATCAATACCTTCCCTACCTAAAGAAATAATGTAATAATCTCTGTTGTAAATCTTATTATGCATAGAACCTGATTTTGATTTTATGCCGAAACCCAACAATAATATTGCTATGTCTTCTGCAAAACGCTTATTTTTAGTACAAAATGTAAGTCTAACATGTCCTTTTGTGGCGTCCGCTATACACCCATCAGACTCAAATAGTCCCTTAAGGAATTCCCTAATAACAGACTTCGGTGAATTAAATATAATTTGGGGCACCCTAAACACTTTACCGTTACGCCCGACAAATCCCATACTTTCAAATAGTAATCTCAATATTCTACTATTAGCGATAACATCAACTCCTTTAGCTAATCTATTAGTGCCATCCTTTAATCTTTTATCATATCTCTTCGCACTGTTTACCCTCATTCCACAACCCTTAAATAATTTTTCGACTAATTCAATAATATCTGGATAATCAGTAGAACACGAGATTGCAACCCTATTAAAACCATGCATGTGTCCATCACCAAACAAAAAACCTAATAATAAACCCCATTTTTCATTAATAATTATCTGTGGCAACATATCATCATCAGCTTCATTAAAAATATCACTACCGAGCCCCTTGGTTAGCAATAAGGGGAATTTCATGCTTTGATATTTTATTTGCTTAATGCCAAACTTAGTAATAGCAACACATGAGCCGATTAATAAATCCGACAGCATAACCCAATTACCACAAGAATCCAATATCTTATGATTGGGTGTACCTTCTACTGTATATCCATTGCTTGTTGTTATTTTTATTGTATCCTGGTTATTATATTTAGTTACTCCAATAATTTTATTTACTGATTTATCTGATTGGATAACCAAGTCGCCAATCTTCAAACTATTAATTTTCTTGATACCATTAACACTAACAACTAATGTATCCCCTACCAAACATTTTTTATCAGAAAAATCATCCCTTATCAGTGGAGCTACACCAACACTAAATGCCCCTGACAGCTTATCAGGGTAGTCACCTATTTTAGTAGACCCCATATACTCAGCCTTTATATCATCTGGTTTATATCCCATAAACTTAACTGCGTACTTCCTCGCTAACTTAGTCAGTGTGTAAGAAATGTACTTAAAGTCCCGTTTGTGCCCAGGTGATCCCGCGTAACCGATAGACAAATCTGCCCTGCCGTCTCTGTACTGCGTACAGTCAATGCTATTTGGCAACACAAGTATATTGGAATTAAGCCTACGAAATTCATTTCCTAGCACCTCGTTAGTTACTATAACCCCTGTGGCCTCTTCACACATCTGCGTGTAAAGTTTCACCTTTTCAGGCGATTGCCAGTGTTTGGCTGTAGCCTTTATCGGATGCCCTGTTAGACTATCATCGAATTCACAGTAAACTCTCTTGCCATGAGCCTTCATAAACCTTAGATGGCTTAATGCTATTTCTCTTTCCTGTCTCTGACAAACAACAACATCTACACCAGCATATTCAGCAAACAATTCCTCTTCAGATACAAAATATCCGTTACCTATCAAGCCAGCTTGGTTTTCGAGCCCTTGATTAAACAATAAAGAATAGTCAGTTGGCTTCATGCCTATCCTTGCCCCGTGAAAAGAGCAATACGCATCAGCCAAACCTAACTTATTCATCCACAGGGCAGGCATATAACATCTATATAACCCACACGCCCATGCATCTGCCATTAAAAAGACTATTTTCTTCATCGTCCACTCAGCGGACATTAAACCTTGTATAAGTGAGAATCATCTACTTTCTTTGTTTCTACAACAGTCACATCATTGACATCAAGAACGCCAGTCTTAACATTTAAACTAAGCCTCTTAGTAAGAGAATCCTTAATCTTTTCTTTATCTTCTATACTGAGGCCAGATAACTGCTTTGACATTAACTCTTTATTGAAATCGTTACCATCAAGTGCCACACCAAGCCTGTTTATCTCAAATTCAACTGAAGTATTGTAATGCCTACCAATCTTGGCATAGAATTCAGATCCTAATACCTGAGATTTAAGGTTCAGATTAACACCTTCAAGTTCCTGATTTGTGCCCTGAAGCCCTGCATAATCAGATGCAAACTTCTCGTTAGATTCCTGCAATGCCTCATTTGATAGCTTAAGTTCGTCATTTTCAGCACTAAGCTGTACATTAACAGCTGTAAGTCTTTCTACCTCAGCCGAAAGGCGTGCCATTTCATTCTTTTCATCTTCTGTCATCCCTTCATCCTCCTTTCCTATATCATTAGTAGAATATACCGCATAGTCCATATTGGTATCATTCTGTAAGGTCTTGCTAATCCATTCACCCTTAGTAGAATAAGAATGTATCTCTGCCCCAGGTAAAGCACCAGCCATGCAAATACTTACCTCGTGAAGAGTCGCATTCTCGTCATCTATGTTTGCGAAACACTTTTTGCCATCGTAGGTCCGCCCCGGCATATGCTCGCAGTCCATTGACATAATAGGCTTTTTGCAAATATTGCATCCATAAGACTCCCTGCTTGCCTCAAATCCTACAGAAACGTCAAATAACGTCCCGGCATCTATCATCTTTTCTATATCGTTAGTATTGTAAGTAGACGATGCACCACCGAATCCAACAGGTAAACTTACAGTTACACTCATGTCTTTCAATGCGTAAAATTTAGCATCAATAGAATTACCAGAAACCTTCCCATCATACACCCTACCAACAGGAAGACTCTTGGCGTGCAGGATACCCATTGCTACACCAGTTGTAGCAATACTCTTCTCGAAAGCCTCAATAGTCCTTTTACTTAGCCTTGTATGGTAAGAAGTCGTCTTATCAGAACGGGCTATGGTAGCATTAAAACCAAAGACATCTTCGTCACTAAGTTCGGACTTAGCAAACCTTTTATTAATAAAAGACAAATCCTTGCTTGATATCTTAGCCATATAACCCCCTATTTAACGTCCATACGGTACTTATTGTGAAACACTTCCTGCAACTTCTTTAATTTATCTTTCATGTCGGCAAGTTCTTTAAGGTGTTTCACCTGCACGGCGTCTTTGTCTTCTTCCTTCATTCCTGTTTCCTTCTTTAGCTGGCTCGCTTGTGGCTGGCCTACTGACATCTGGCGCCCCCTTACTGCTCATCAATTGTCGAGGCGTCCCAGTAGGTTCATGCCCGACCAATCGAATACTAGCCTCTTCATCTGAAATATACCCTTCGCTGACCAACCGAAGAGTATTGTCTATATGCACCTGCTCGAACTGAGCCATTTCTTTCTGAGACCTAAGCTCTATAGGGTTCCATATCCAGTCAACATAACCCTGTATACCCTTCATGTGAATAGCAAGGGTAAAAAGCCTATCGTAGAAGGTTTTAACCACATTCTGAAAACCTTGCAGAGACTTTACATACATAGTCATCTCTGCTGAAGTATATCCTTCAGAGGAACCCGGCCCTAAAGCCTTACCTATAGCTGTCTTTGTGGTTTTTAAAGCATTTAGAATCAAAGAGTTCAATACTTCTATCAAAACACTGACATCTAAAGTGTTTGAGTTCTTTAATTCTAAATACGATACTTCAGAAGAATCTAAGTGAATAATAGACGAATCCGGCTTCAACTGCTCATACTGGCCTTTAATCTCAGACATCCTTGCCTTGATGTAGGCATTTAGCTGAGCAGGGTCTCTTTTGATAGTAGGAGGAGCATTATTTATTAACACTTCCTCCAAGACCTTAACTGTAATCCTCGGCCAGCCCTGATTTCTTATAACCTTCTGTAAGTCTTTAATAACCCCTATACGAAAGAATATCACCGACAGGAACGAAAGTATCGGATTCCTACCATACGGGTCGCCAATCTCTGGGTCTATAGGGACATAGATAAAGTTAGCGAAATCTAACTTTACTTCCTTCGGCCCAAGTTGCTGATAAGGTACGTACTGCAACCCCTCTTTCTTGAACAACACTGTGTTAGGGTCAATTACCTGTATGCCTATAGGATTAAACTTTTTATCTAAAATCAGCATCCCACACAAAGCACCGCGGGTGTATGCCGACAGCATTAACTCGTTTGTAACGCTGTATATATTCGTATTCTCTGTAAAGCCATCATAGATGCCGATGTTATTAAGTGTCTGCTTTAACTCATCTAATGCCTTCTGTGCTTCCTTTGATGGCTTGCCGTTAGTCTTTCTACCAACCAACTGATACCCAGTATTGCCCACACGAAGCAACATCCATATCGCACTAGATAGGTCTGGGTCTATATCCTCAAGTATTCTTAACAGTACAGACGACGGATACGACTGATACTCTGTAAAATCTATATTATGGTATTCTCTGTTCTGCCTACCAAGAAAGGACGGCTTGTCAGTCCAGTAACTAGCATCTGATGCTGTGGAATTAGCTATAGCTCCTATACCAACATTACTCTTGACTGCGTAGTTTTTAGTGAAAAGTCCTGAAAAGAATGAGCGTATCCTGTTAAACAATTATACCCCTCTGTTATAGCCAATTTCATATAAGAACCACCTTGGAACGGAGACCATCTCCATCCAGATAGATTTACCCCTACGCTCACCCGTCTTACGCTCAGTCCTTACCTTTACTTCAGGTCGCAGACATTCATTAGTGCCATCAGATTTACCTAACACCTGCATAGCTCCAGTAACACTTTCAAATTGCTTAGATATACGATATTCGTCCCAGAGGTCTTTAACAGTCATAATTTTATCTTGCTGTTATCAGTTGTTTGTTCAGCTTATTTTGTAAGTTGTTGATTTTATTACATTCTATATTGTAAGTATTATTTCATACCTATAGAAGGAGTCCTCGTTGTTTCTTAGCGGGGCTGTGTGAGTGTGTAGTAGCTAATGATTTATATTATATTACTATAATATCAAGTAAGGTATGGATGCTTTATTACTCGGCGTTGCATTTTAACGTGTGCCTTCACGTAAAGCGGAAAACAACGATTTGGTTTACGCCTCATATCCCTATTGGGTAGCTATCCCTTTCGGGGGGTCGTCCTTCATCTGAATATGTCTATTCAGGTAGAAGCGGTGTCAATTCACCACTCAAACCCCGACCACACAGTTAAGTGTGACCATGCTATAGTCGTATTTAGTCTGCCACTCTCCAAACATGTTCAGGTCGCCTTTCGGCTCGCGCTATAGCCCCTTGCATCTATTGACCTTAATTGGTTCGTCCCTATCTACCAAAATTTCCTTTTTCATACTTGGCAAGTTGGCGCATAAGAAGGACTGTATGCACTTATGCTTTGTGTTTCAATGGCAACTTTAGATAATTCATCAGCATCTTCATTCTGATGCCTAGGTATCCAAATAAAAGATATATTCTTAAATTGTTTAAGTAAGAAACATGCTTGTAGGTAATATTGCTTATATAAACCTTTTCTACACCGCCACCGCTTATTCATCTGCATTACGGTTAATTTACTGTCTCCATAACATACAATTTTATCATTATGTTTATATATTGATAGAAGGTAGGTTAATGCTCTAATTACACCAAGATATTCCGCTACATTATTAGACATAGTTTCACCATATCCAAGATAGTAGGATTCTTGATATATTATTTGATTGTTTTCTTTTATAGAAATGCCGCTACCAGTGTGACCACCAGGATTGTTAGGGCCACAAGCCCCATCGTACCAGACTTGTATCATTGGCCACCAATAAAAAAAGCCCCGACAGGTAATAAACCTATCGAGGCTTCGTATTCTATAATGGGATTTGTGCTGGTAGTTAAGACCATCCACTGCGTTACCACAGTGGAAATCCCATATATAGTCAATTTTAATTTCAACTTATACACATAATAACCTTACACCCTATTAATCATTTTGTCAAGCATTCATAATCACCTTAACAAATTCCTGAATTATAACCGCGATAGCAAATATAACTAAGCCTATTAACACCTTGTATTCAAAGGGATATTTTTCGGGGCGTTGATGTGTATGTAAGCATGTTTGGCAAGCCCCATAAACACTATATTGACATGGTTCCTTTGGTGTTTTCATCTGTAATCCTCCTTAATTGTATATAAGTTGATTTCCTTAGTCTGTGAACCTTTAATCTGCTGATGTTGAAAAAGAAGGCTATCTTAGCGTCTGTAAGCCCCGCTACGTGGTATAAATACAAGATGACATGCTGACGTAGCTTTAACTTATTTAACGTCTCTATACCCACTTTAAATAGGTCTGGGCTGATATCCCTCTCTATCGTCTCGCCGCTGTTGTCATCTATATAGTGCTGGATTAAATTCTCCATCTCGCCTGCACCACCCATAGGTATCTCTTCAAACCGCATCTCTTTGGGGAGAAACTTCTCCATGTCTTCACAGAGTTCTGTACACGTAGTGGTCTTCTTGCAGGTGTCACACATCACGTCTTCATCTCCAGACTTTGGATGCTGGGTTCAGCAACCCTCGGAACAGTTGGTAAATAGTATGTCAACTCCATAGCTTCTATTAAGAATTTCAGTGCGTGCAAGAAATGTTCCGGGCCTATTTTATTATAGATAACCTCGATGTTACCTGTTGGCCGACCCATGCTATCTACTTTCTCTCTGGTAATCTTTATCATGTTGCAACAGTGTTTCTTAAACTCTACCGCTTCAGGGGTATCCTCTTTAGGGAGAACTACGTTCCCATCCATTACAAACTTAACTGTTTTGTCTAAAGCCTTAACTTTAGACTCCGTAGCTGACATTGATTCCTCGTCAAAGGTAATGTCGGCTTTTAAAGCGCCACTTGAACTTATTCTCCATACCTTGCCGGGATGTAAGTCCTGAAACTGCTTGCTGGCTGTCTCGTTAGGTAAGTTGTCTATAGCTGAGATAGAGACATTAAATAAATTCATCTCCCTTGTCAGATGTCCATTATCCCTAATAGCCCCATCTTCTACACTTGGGAATGCATCGTTGTTGTGAGAATACCCAATCTTCACAATTTGAATCTTGCCTAATTTGTTAACCTCTGTCTCTGTATATGGGATTCTCTTGGCTATTACGTAGTAAACTCCCTGGTCAGCCCCTAAGACATACTCACTAACGCCATCCCCACAGTCTTCATAAGCAACTCCATTCTTGTTGAGTCGGTGCATAATCGGTAAGGTCAATGCGTCGTTAGCATCTAGGGACGCATCCCCCAAGAAGAAGTTGTCTCTTCGTGACTTTAACTTGTATCCGTGATACTCCAACATCAAGTCTCTAGCCTTCTTGTGGAAAGCACCGGAATACCAAGGTATCTTATACCCTCTCCATTCCCTCCCAGTCTCCCTTGGAACCCAAGCAACATGCTCATACGACATTGGTGAATCTCTTGTCCAATTACCTATCTCTTCAAAGTCGAATTCCCGTCCACAACCTCTACATTTGTAGAATTTAGCTCCTGCGGGTTCTTGTGTCCCATATTCCCAGAAACCTTCTATGGATTCGCTATTGAAGACTGGTTTCTGCCAAGTGCCGCATTTAGGGTGACGCACCCAAAGCTCCATCTGGTCAGAGCCGTCATCTAAGTCTGTGCCATAGTATATTCTCGATACGCCGAATCCGGGTATAGTAGGAGTTGAGAACCTTGTCTCAAGTCCACCTTCAATCACGTAATATTCGCCAATCTTTTCAGCGGAAATTAGAGGGAAGTAGACACCCGGCTTTATAGGCTGTGCTTTCTTGTTAACGTAGTCTTCAAATTTCTTTATTGCGTCGTATTGTTCAGGGAGTAGTTTCAATTTAGCGGCACCAAGCCTTGACCTGAATGTTTCCATTATATCCTGGTCAGAGAAGTCTGATTCGTCATGAGTTATTCTATTAGCCGGTATGGAGATAGCTGCCCTTTCAGTAGACCTGCCCCTAAAGATTACCGAACTCTTGTCGAACTTCTTGATAGACACAGAATCCGGGTTTCCTATCAACGCACTCTTTAGCATCGGGGATTCTCTAATTAAGTCATCAAATCTGTCCCTTACATACATCTTCATGTCGAATTCCGTAGGGAAGGTATAGACTACCTTGATTCCCGGAAACTGCATACAGAACATGGCATCTCTTCGTGCTATAGCATCCGTAGCGCCTATCTGTGCCCTTTTAATAACTACAATCTTATTCCACATATCGTTAAATGGCTGGACAAGATATTCGTACCCCTTAAAGCCGTATAAGTCTCCATACATGGTAGGATTTAATTGATAAGTATTCTGGCAGGCTATCTCGACAATAGTATTCGCAGCCCTTACTTCTTCGTGTGTGGCACAGAATGTAGTAACAGTCATGTCTATAAAGTCGTCAACTTGCAGACTCAAGTTTAACTCCTTTTGTCCGCTCGGTGGACACTTCCACAACTTTGTTAGCTGTCAGAGATTCCCTAACCCCAAGAAGTTCAGGGTCTTTTTCAATAGCCCGACGTATCTCCCGCACAATAGACGTATAGTCCAGCTGTTCACATCCATTGTCAACCAAGTGTCTATTAGCCCTATTGATGGAATCTCTAAGATTGTAGTCAGCCTTGACAACCTTTGCTTCCATCAAAGCCATAAACTTCCTTAATTTATCAATCTGCAACATCCTGTCTCTTTCCGAGTTAATCATTGCCTCTACTTCAATCTGCAACTTTATAGCCTTAAGTTGAATCTCTTCATCAGGGGACGACCGCATCTCGCTTAGTTGTGCCCACTTTGACTGTAGAGACCTCAACGTATCCCCTGCCCCTATAGCCACAACCTTTTCAAGTAGTTCTTTCTTGTCCTCTACTACCTTCGCAACTTCAGAGAATCTCTTCTTAATTTCGGTAACTCTAGTGTTTAACAAGTCAGCTATTTCATCCATAGAAAGCCCGCATTGTTTAAGGAAAACGAGTATTTCCGTAGGAGTATCCGCAAGTCTTACCAAGTTATCTACGTACTTTAAGTATCTTAATTTAGGGACTACCTCTAAGGAAAACAGCTTGCAGTATCTCTCCGACGCCTCAACGTCCATAGAGAATTCGTTAATGACAAGGGAACAACCCTTTTCTACATCTTCGCACCATTCAAATCTCTTTCTAAGTTGGCAATCAGGCAATTTTCTTTCTCTTAGCCTCCTTGACGAAATCTTCGTAGACTACAGCCCACTTAGACGCTTCCTCCATAAACCTCATCTTGTGCATAGTCTCAAGTCCACGAAGAACCTGGCTAATTTCCGTACCAACCTGCACCAGAACAGCCTTAATAGCCCTTGTACTCATAAAATGTCCCTTAACCGCCATATCCACTATATCCCCATCCATGTCAGCATAATACCTTGCGGCGTTAACCTGATGCCCTTCTATACATGTCTTGATAATGTACTTCA
>Ga0209431_10003058_pt1 | contig 13388 bp, 11 predicted proteins | sample RifCSP13_3_FD_184021 | JGI IMG/M metagenome (GOLD analysis project Ga0209431, IMG submission 184021) | Soil microbial communities from Rifle, Colorado - Rifle CSP2_sed 13_3 (SPAdes) (version 2) | ecosystem: Environmental > Terrestrial > Deep subsurface > Rock core/Sediment | place: Rifle...
TCGTTTTCTTGCTGAGGGTTTATAGGTTTCACAAATTTAAATCATTATGCGTTACGTGGCTGCCGTAATCCTCAAAGATTTATTTTTCGTCGTAACGTAAATAAGCAGTTTTTTTCATTCTACAATCACCTTGAAATTTGAAAATGTCGTATTTCCCGATTCTGTAGGCTTTCGATGCAAAAACTGTGGGGTTTGCTGTCGAATTCAGCCACCTGATGCAAGTGTAGAGGAACAAAAGCTGATAGAAGCTAAAGGCTTTACAGATTTCTTAGATCTACCTGATGAAACAGGAACCAGGTGGATTCGCAGGAAAAAGGATGGCAGTTGCTTCTTTCTTTCGAAAGATAACAAATGCATAATTTACAGTGTGAGGCCAGCAATTTGCAGGCTCGACCCATTCACTATTGTGGATTATGATTACGAAAAAAATACGGTTGAATTGGAGCTAAATTTTCCAGCGGCATGTAGTTGCGAAGGTATCTTTGATGGAGAGACACTGCCTATAGAGGCAATCGGAAAAGCTGCTCAAATAATTGTGCAGAAAATTCTAGCGCTGACTGCAGAAGACTTAGGATTACCGGCAACTGACAAGAGGGTTGCTGCTGAAACACGGTCAAGAATACTGCGTACAAGAATAAAAATGGCAAACCTGTCATTTTAGTCCACCTGTTCTTGAAGACCTTTTAACAACGCAACGTTTTTAGTTCATGTCTCAGGTTAATCGTAGAACATTCGGCGTCCTAATAATTTCACTAACGCACAAACTAGGGGGAAGCTTTAGAATGCCAATTCTCATTCAGTTTTGCTGCTGCTTTGCCATGTTTTTCCATGCCGTAACGCGTAAGCGGCTTTGTCAAATGTCTCTGCGACCGCGTCGAAGTCACGTAAAGCTCAAGTTTCAACGCGCGTTTAGTTGGAACCTCAATCTTGGGAAGGTTGTTGAAGCGTTTTCCGCATTTTTCACATCTAAAACCTTGGTTTCTGCCCATGGACTTCAAGCGTTTGCCACATTCTAAGCACACTGGATTGCGCTGCTGATTCTGCTGTGCCAACTGTAACACGTTGATTTTTTCCAGGTTTATTGTCAAGGGTTTGCCTTGGGAAGGCTTGCGTGCTGCGCCGTAAACTTCTACTTTGTCGCCTATGGTTAGTTCTCTCGCGATTTTACGGAGGCTACCTGTGGGTTCGTATGCCGCACAATCTACTTCTGCGGTCTCGTCTTTAACGGTGAAGATTACATGTCGCAGAGGGATTACTCTTGGGTTCTTGGAGACAGTGCCCTTGGCTATGACTGAGCTGTAAGGCTGTATTTGGCTTAGCGCGGTAACTTTCGCTAAGTGTGCGTCTGTGCCTTGGTTGCTGCGGAAGATCACCCATCTTTCAATTCTTTCCAGCGGCTTAACCATGGCGTAAGCTTTCTTCACGATTTCGGGGGTTTCACCTCTGATGCCGAAAAGGATTGGGTCTAGACCTCTTGGCGTGATGATGACTCTGTGCTTTTCCTTGTCCACGTTGTTAAAAGTGTAAGGCTGCAAGGCTTCATCCATTTTGAAGATTGATTCTTCATTCACTTGACGTTTCTTGCCGAAGTTATCTGGAGCACGGTAAGCGATTAGTTCGAAGGTGTGGTCTTTTGTAAGGGTTTCGCCGATTGCTGCTAACGCGCCGATTATTCCACGCCGGGTGTTGTAGCCTATTGCTTCAGCGTGGAATTTGCGGATTAGCTGCATTGCTTCTTTAAGAGTTACTATGCCTGTGATGGCTTTTTTGGCGAAGGCAGTGACTTCTTGGGGTATTTCGGGTGTTTTGAGGAAAACGATTCCTGGGTCTGTGCCTTTCCATTCGAGGTCTGATTGAGCTTCCACCAGGTTCACTGTACATTCTTTAATTTTCTCTTCCAGCGCTCCATCATATTCTATCCTGAGGCAGAGTGCGCCGTTGCCTCTGGTTTTCCACGGAACATTTGGGTTGAGTCTGATTAAGCTGGGATAATCTAGAAAACTTGCTTTTAGCTTTTCCAGTTCCTCCACTAACAGGGCAGCAACGTATGTGGTGCAGCCTTTCCGAGTTGAATCAGTATCATCGAAGCCTATGTGCATTCGCTGTCTGCTAGCTTGTGGCAACTTGCTTTCTCCAACAGGTTAGGTTAGACTGCGCACGCTAAAAACATTATTTTAGGAGAAGGACTCTTTCAGTTGATAACTTCCAACTTCCCAACAGAAAACCCAAAACAACCCAAACCCAAAACAGAACTAGAATCACAACGAACAAGAGAAGGTGATACACACCACAAGTCATCATCAACAACTTGACAGACAAAACGAAAAAGTTTGTTCAGCTTTTATTGTGCATGCAGCAACCAGCAGCAAACGGCTAATTTTAGAAGCACTAAATTGAAAAAAGCACATGGATCACAAAGTGGACCTGCAGAAAAAAACCTCCATCCTAACCATAAGCAAGAGCGTCGCTAGATAAAGGTTTACGCACAAGCCAATTCGCTTTGGAACTAAGCCATCACGAGTGCTGGTTCAAGTTCTTCGTTGCTGCGTTTGTCCGCTTCGGTGACGACAACCGTTAGTTTCGAATGAACCTTGCTAATCTTTAATTTTTCACTAATGATTTCCGCGAGATTGTCCATCGTATCTGCGTTGACACGCGCGATTATGTCATATATCCCCATGAGGTGAAACGCTTCTTGGACGCCCTCGGTTTCCCTCAGCACTTTCATGACGTCGGCTTGCGCGCCGATCTCAGTGTTTAAGAAGACGTAGGCCACGGGCAAAACAGAAACCTCCATTTTTGTCAATTGGTTGAATTTGGAGGTTCGAGAGTTGCTGATGCAAGTCTGAAGGAATAAAACGACTCCTTGGGTTCCAAACCTCCGCCTCCAACCCAGAAAGAACTTTCATGCACCCGCCAAGCAAACCACTTGCTGCCGTAAGCCGCGCATTCGAGCTCAAAGGTTCGACTACGAGGAACGCTCCTTGCATTTTCCATTGACTCCGGATGCACAGTAACCCTGTAGCTCCGAAGAAATTTAAAATTATGTGACTGTAGCTAAACAATCACACTTCTACATTGCTTTCCGCTTGAGCGTTTCCATGTAAGCACCCAAGCCTTCAATACACTGGATATCTCTCGCCAGCAACGCAGAAAGGCTCCGCCAAAACACAGTATTAGGCTTCACCTGTGCCCGCTCCAGGTTCTGCTTGAGCCGCCTTGTTCCTTCCCTACCACGTCTGTCAAAATCCAGCAGAAGAATGACTTCCTGAGCACCTGTTTGCTCAACCTCGTACAATGCGTCGCAAAAAGATTTACCCCCAGTTTTCAAACACAACACCGGACCTGAGACTCCGAATTGCCGAAGCACATCAACATCATTCTTTCCCTCAACAATGACTGGTATTTTCCTTGCAGATTCCTCGGCTAGTGCTTCCAAGACGTGCTGAATTTTTTCTTCCTTCTCTTTTAGACGAGTTGACAAAAGGGTTACCTTGTGATTTTGGCTTTACGAATGATTTCCAAGCATTCCCTCGCTTCGCTGTTGCAGTCAAAATATCTTCTCACAGGCTCCAATATGCTGGCAAGTTGCTCGGCAACTCCGTTCTTCAAGTCTTGAGGATGCAGTTTCCCCTCGCTGTAAGCTGCCGCAAGTTCTTCGAAGCTACCGTAATTAATCGAACCGCCAAACTTTGCCGGGCGCTCAATTGTGAAAACGGAGTTCTCCCGGAAAACAATATGTTTGCAGATGTCTACGATTGGGTTGAACTCAACGGTGCGTTCGGGGCAGAAAGCTTTTGTCATCTTCTGCTTAATCTCCGCTGGAGAGTCATAAATGAAGATGCATGTTTCAGGTTTACTCTTGCTCATCTTCGCGCTGGCTACAGCTTCTTTCTCCTGCCCTTGAGGGATAGGCCAAACCTTTGGCTTCTCCAAACCTTGCAGAAGATGATGGTGAACGCAGACGGGTTTCCAGTAGCCGATTTTCTCCCCGATTTCCCGTGCCACCACGTTCGCTTTGCGTTGGTCCATGCCGAGTTGGCAGATTTTGACGCCCAAGTGGAATATGTCTGCTACCTGCATCGGCGTGTAGAGGAAATCGCTGACGTAGTGGGCTTCTGCTTCTTTTCTGCCTGCAATCTCCAAGGTTCGAGTTGTTCGGGCGATGGTGAGGTTTTTGGCGATTTTCACAGTTTTCTCCCAGAACTCTATGTCGTTGTAAAGCTTGTCAGAGTAGATGAATTCGACTTTGTCAGCTGGCACCCCGAGCGCGATCCAACTGTGGCGAAACAGGTCTGCAGCCTTGCAGATAAGCGCCATATCGCCGCCGAGTTTATTGTTCAGCCACGCGTGCCACGTGGACAGGTAAGCTTTGAAGTGTATTCCTGCTTCGATGAAGTCTTTCATTTTATATGCACAGATTACGCCTGTTCCTAGGTGCACAAGACCTGAAGGCTCAAAACCGTTATACGCTATTGGATGCTCATCTGTCTCCAGCAAGTGCCTTAGGTCTTCAGGTGTCAGAACCTCTTCAGTAGGTGGCCTGCAGATTAATTCGATTCTTTTTTCTATGTCCAAATTTACCCAGCCTCGTTAGTTTCCTAGCCTCTAATGTTAGGTAATTAACTTAAAGATTTAGCCGCGAATTTCCCATCGTGTTTAGATTCCATTTTGTGCGTCCCGCGAAACTTGAGGTGTTTATCCATTAGGTTTGCTGTGAACTTGAAGGCTTTGCTGGACATCTTTCGTTTACGAGATATTGGCTTCAAAGTCTTTGGACGATGCCTCAACGAAGTCACTAAATAGCAATATCAACACTAAAAAGACACTTTTCCATCTACGGGTATTATAGATATGTCTATATTTCTCTTTGAAGGAGATTCATAACAGAAAAGGCTGTACAAGCCCAAAGGATTAGATTTGACAATGCAGGTTCAGGAGCAAGTTGTGAAAGCCTTACTGAAGTCTGAAGCTTATGAGGAAGAACCAGACCACGTTGAAATGGTCCAGACCCATATATCCTACGTCTTCCTAACGCGTAATTTCGTTTACAAGGTAAAGAAGTCGGTGAACTTCGGATTTCTTGACTTCACAAGTCTTGAAAAGCGGCGTTTTTTTTGTGAAAAAGAGTTGGAGCTCAACAGGCGGCTTTGCGGAGACATGTACCTCAGTGTCGTGCCCATTAATAAATCAAAGACAATTCAGATAGAAGGCCAAGGCGAAACGGTTGAATACGCCTTAAAAATGAAACGTATGCCTCAAGAAAAAATAATGACCAAACTTCTTGAGGAAAAGAAAGTAGACGATGCACTCATCGGTCAAATAGCAAAGATTATAGCAGAATTTCATGCAAAGGCAGAAACCAACAAAAGAATAAGTGATATTGGCTCTTTGTCGACCGTGAAAACCAATTGGGACGAGAATTTTGAGCAGACTAAAGAGTTCATTGGCAGGACGGTATTCGCGTCGGATTTTGATTTAATTCGAGAAAAAATCGGATCATTCATGGACAAGAATAAAACACTTTTTGATAAGAGAGTGTTTGAAGGTCGAGTTAGAGATTGCCATGGAGATATTCATTCAGGCAACATTTTCGTAACTGATCGTATATATATTTTCGACGCCATAGAGTTTAACGAAAGGTTTAGGTATTCTGACGTTGCTGCAGACATGGCTTTCTTGGCGATGGATCTAGACTTCAAGAACAGAACTGACCTTTCCGACTTCTTTGTCAAGAAGTATGTTGAATACTCAGAAGATCAAGAGTTAATGAAACTTCTGGTTTTCTACAAATGTTATAGAGCATATGTGCGAGGAAAAGTTGTTGGTTTCAAAATCAAGGATCCTTGTGTATGCGACAAAGAAAAGAACGAAGCAACCGAACAAGCAAAAAAATACCTAAAACTTGCAGCCGACTATGCCAAAAAACTATGACAACGAATTTTGTTCACTGAAAAAAGGTTAACTACAAAGTCGGGGATCTGAACTGTGCCCATGAGGATTGGCTTTTGATGACAATCGCTTCCTCCAGTCATCAGTAGCCCTTGCTTTTTTGCAAACTTTACGTAATGTCTTGTTGTTTGGGCGTCGTTTCTTGAGTGCCAGCACTCTACGCCATCAATGTACGATAACATAGCTTCCTGAACTATCTGGGTTTGCTCCTGTAACAACTTGGTTAAAGAGCCAAGAGAAGTTCCGTGGGGGTCATTAGGATGAGCAAGTACCAGTTTTCCTCCAGCATTTCTTATGAGTCTAGACACCTCTTCAAGGTAAAGCGGATACTTGGGGGCATCACATTTTACTAGGTACTTGTCGAAAGCTTCTTGCCTATTTCCCACTATTCTCTTTTTCACTAAATAGTCTGCTATGTGAGGTCTCCCAAGGACTCCGTCAACTGAGCCTTCAATCTCTTTGAAATCGTTTGTCGTTAGTTTTTCAAGACCTTCCTTTTCAAACTCTGCGTTAAGATTATTCAGGATTCTTGCTGCCCTTTCCTCTCGATACTTCGCAACAACATCTAGCTTATCCCTTAGTGCCTCATTTGTTAAGTCAAATTGGTAACCTAAGAAATCCAGCGAAATCTGTTTACCTTCGTGATATTCAGGGTGAGAGAAAGTAACGTTTAATTCAACCCCGGGAACATAACGAATTCCTGCTTTTTTTGTCAGCAAAACGGCTTGTTCTTGACTATCAATCGAGTCGTGGTCCGTAATAGACATAAACCCGATATTTCTGTGGGCAGCTTCTTTAACGAGTTCTTCAACAGGAAATTTTCCATCAGAGCTTTTTGAGTGAATATGCATATCTGTTATCATTACGGGACTGGTCCAGCTATCTTTTTTCAATTCCGACTATGTACCAATCATTCGAGTTATCATGACAAGTGTCTACCGTTAAGTGCATAACTTTAAGCTGTGGATAACGCTTCTTTAGGTCATCAATATCTACGGGTTCAAATTTGCTTTTGTTAGCAAGATAAGCCTCCTCAGTTAAAGCGTTCGACTCGTACTTCTCTTTAGTCCTGCGTTTAATTCGAGTAAGAGATACTTCTTGGGGACAACTTGTCTGGAGAATTACAAAAGTCAAATCGTGCTTGGCTGCAATTTCAGCAGCCCGTCTTCGCAAATCCTGCGTGACAAAAGTAGCATCCAAAATTACTCCGTTTTTGCTTTTTCCAGCGGTTTCGTCTGCCCTGCGAAATACCTCATCATAAACGGACAAACGCTTATTCATGTTTCCAGCGACTTTTACATCAAATACATCTTCATTCTTGAGCACTTCCAATCGAATTAAATCGCTTCGAAGAATATGATAACCCTTGATCTTTGACACTTCCTCAGAAGTTTCAGTCTTATAACTAGCAGGTAACCCGCATGTTATGAGAAGAGTTCTTGGTCCTAACTCAGTTTTAACGAACGTTGCAAAGGGTTCCTTCAACTTGATAACCTCTCTCGATTAGGTTCGGGTAAGGCATAATTAAGCTTTTCCAGCACTCAGGCTTAAAAGTTTAAAACTTCTTTTCAACCTATTATTGCAGGGCGGTTGCTTGTGAAGGTTACATTTTGGCTTTTAGACATTAATTTCGAGAAGAAAGAAGAAGTGCCTGAAGTGTGGATGTGGGGACTTGATGCACACGGCAACAGAGTGCTTGTTATTGACAGAAATTTTGTTGGCTACTTCTACGCCGTGATTGAAGACGACTTTAACCCAGATAAAGCTGCTAACGAAATCAGGAAAGCCCATGGCGACGCAATAGTGAAGCTGGAAATTGTCTCCCGCAACTATTTCGGAAAACCCGTGCAAACAGTGAAAATTCACTGCCATGATCCGGCTAAGCTTGCTAAAGCTCTTCGAAACCTCGAAGGGGTAAAAGAATGCCTCGAAGACGATATTCGCTTGTCCATGAAATACCTAATAGCCAACAATGTAGTCCCGTGCAGGTGGCATGAAACAGAAGCAACCGAGGAGAAAAATGATAGTGCAGTCCGCGTGGACAAAATCTATTTCACGAAGGCTACACCGAAATTGCTGAACAAAAGTGAAACTCCTCCCCTGCGCGTTCTTAGCTTTTTCATGATGTGTTACAGCAGAGAAGGCTCACCTAAACCAGACAGAAATCCAGTAATCATAATTTCCACCGCCACAAACAAAGGCGAGCAAAAACAGTTCCTCGCCGGCAAGAACGAAAACGATAAACCCGCCATAGAGGAGTTTGTCAAGTTCGTTCAGACATTTGACCCTGACATCATAGCTGGATACGGCACAAATACGCTGGACTGGACTTACCTGCGGGAAAGATGCCGAATCCTCAAACTGAAACTAAATCTTGGCAGGGCATCCGGTGAGCCGCACACAAGCGCATATGGGCACATCTCGCTGACGAGCATAGCCAACGTAGACCTCGCCGACTTCAACGAACAATTTCCCGATGTCAAAGTCAAGACTCTGGGGAATCTGGCAGACCATTTGGGCGTTATGAAGCTGAAAGGTCACGCTATAGTGGAGGACGCGGAATTCGCTTCCTATTGGGATGACCCAAAAAAACGCAGTGAACTGAAAACCTTCGCTTATGAGAACGCTTTCCGCGTTAAAGGCATCGCAGATGCACTGCTGGATTTTGCCATGCAACTCTCAGCTTTGGTGAGTTTACCTTTGGATCAGGTTATGACTGCGGCGGTTGGCTTCCGCATCGAATGGTTCCTCATGAAGCGTGCCCAGAAAATTGGAGAACTCACCCCTAAACGTGTTGAGCAACCGTACAGACCTTACGCTGGCGGGCTAGTGCTTAAGCCGAAGCCAGGGCTCCATGAGAACATCGCTGTCTTAGACTTCAAGTCTATGTACCCAAACCTGATGATAGCGTATAATCTCTCTCCAGACACGTATGTTGCGCCTAACGATAAAGCACCGCCAAGCGGCATTTTTGAAGCACCAGAAGTGAAGCATCGATTCCGCAGAGAACCTCCAGGTTTCTTCAAAGAAGCGCTAGCATACCTTATTGGCGTAAGGGGTGAAATTCGGGCCAATATGAAGAAACTCAGCCGCGAAAGCATGGAGTATCAGGTTTTGGACGCTCGACAGAAAGCGGTTAAAGTAATAACTAACGCGGCTTACGGCTACGCGGGATGGATCGGCGCCAGATGGTACAACAAACCCGTGGCTGAAGCTGCAAGCGCATGGGGAAGATACACCATCCTAACTGCCGTCAAAATGGCCGAGAAGGCAGGGTTAAAAGTGATATACGGAGACACGGACAGCCTCTTCACCTCTTACGACAAGAAGAAAATGCCACAGCTAGAACGCGAGATTGAAAAGGAATTAGGGTTAGAGGTTGAATCGAACAAGATATACGTGCGCATTTTCTTCACCGAGGCCAAGAAACGCTACGCCGGTCTATTGCCTGATGGAACCTTGGATATAGTGGGTTTAGAAGTGATTCGTGGTGACTGGGCTGAGGTTGCCAAAAAAGTCCAAGAGCACGTGCTAGAAATCGTTTTGAAAGAACAGTCTCCGGCGAAGGCAACTGAATACGTGCATGGTGTCATCGCTGAGCTTAATGCCGCTAAGGTGCCTTTTCAAGAACTCATTATTTGGAAAACGCTGACTAAGCCCATTGAAGAATACGCCAATAAGGCTTCTCATGTAGAAGCCGCCAGAATGCTGCGGGAGAAAGGGTGGAAAATGACTGTGGGCGACAAAGTAGGTTATGTGATTCTGAAGGGAAAAGGACATCTCTACGAGAGAGTGAAACCTTACGTTTACGCATCAATTAACGAAGTAGATGTCAACTACTATGTTTCCAAGCAGGTGGTGCCTGCAGCAGCAAGGGTCCTGGAGTTCTTTGGCATAACTGAAGAAAATTTGCTTACAATTGAGAAGAAAGGGGAAAAATTAAAAAGTCTGATGGATTATGTTGGCAATTAGCTTTTAATTACTTCTTGGAATGTTACGAGGTCAACGTTCAATGCTGGTTTCACTGCTTCCGAGACGCGAGATGCAATTATCCGTTTGATGTTCTTTTCGCTTGCTATGTCAACTATGCGCTGCGTAATTATTCCGTCAAATATCAAAGTGTCAACACCAGTTGTCTGCTGTAGTCTCTCTGCGAGTTGACTAACGGGCAACCTTTCCATCTGCTCAAGCTTCTCGCTTAGAAGAACGGCTTCAAGTGAACCTAGAAGTGCTTTGGCTGCATCACCTATTTGGCTAGGCAACTCCACTTTTTGTTTTTCAGCTTTCGTGGGTTTAGGTTTGAACAGATCTTGGATAGCTATGCGGTTTTCTAGGGCTTCGGCGATTTCTTTGCAGTTGCATTCTTCAATTTCTTTGCCTCTTGGTGCTCGTCCAACGAATCTTATGCTCGTGACTTGCAGGAGTTCTTTGAGAATTAAATCTCCACCTCTGTCGCCGTCTAGCAATGCGGTGGCTTCTTTTTCTTTGGTAAGGCGTTTTATTGACTCTGGGACTTTTGCGCCTTCAAGTGCGACAGTGTTGGAAAATCCGCAGCGCATGAGGTTAATGATGTCTGCACGTCCTTCTACAATGATTATTTCTTTGCTACTTTCAAGTGCTGGTCCTGCTGGAAGGTCTTCGGAACCGTATTTTTCGACCTTGCCAAGTTTCATGGTGTCGCTGATTTCCTTGTAGACTTCATCAACGCTTGGCATAGATTCAATGTTCCACTTGTGGAGGATTTCTTTGGCGCGGTCGATAATTATTTTTCGTCTGGCTTCGCGGATATCTTCTATTTTGTCTAGGAATACTTTGGCGCTGCATGGTCCTACGCGGTTTATGCTTTCTACACTTGCGGCGATCAATGCAGTGCTTACTCGGTCTAGGCTTGTGGGTATAGTAATTGTACCCGTGGTTCGGTCGTTTTTGCTGTGCAAGTCGATTTCAATTCTTCCGATCCGACCTGTTTTCTGGAGTTCGCGTAAATCAAGTTCGGGTCCGAATAAACCTTCGGTTTGTCCAAAAACTGCGCCGATTACGTCTGGTTTTTCTACGACTCCTTCGATTTCAAATCTAGCGTGTATAACGTACTTTATCGTAAATGTTTGGGATGTTCCCGTAATTGTTAGCCTCCTGATTTATGATGTTGAATTTTGTTAGGTTGACTTGCATGGCGGGAGTTTGCTCTCGGTTCATGCGTTGTTAACTGTTACTTTATTGCGTTACGTAGTATTAGTCTGTGTTTAATAATATTTGTGGTGCCCAACTAAGCTTTTCAGGTTGCACTTATATTCGTCTTTTTTACTCGGGGCAGACTAATGCAAATGTAGAGTGAACTTGGAGGAGAACTTACTTTTTCGTGTTTAGTCTGGCATCGGTTGCTCTGGAACCCCTATCCCATCCATGTTCATGAGTGGGCACAATGTTTTTCTATTGCTTGTCAGCTTCGTTGACGGAAAGCCCAGCAACCCAGGCGTCTATAACACGACAATACATTATTCACGGGTTCCATCATCCAACCCGAATTTCCAAATCATTTACCCCTACCGTAATCAAAAACAACTTACGCAGCAATCGGTCTGCAACGGTTTTTTCACTTCTCACTTCCCATCACTTCAACCCACTTGTCCCTTCTTACTACCCAAACACAAAACGCATTGTAGCCTAGCAGCCAATCAGAACTGGCAACTCAAACCAAGAAGAAGAAGTAGCGTATAGCAGACATTCCCTTCTTCTAATTGATCAAATAATTTCGTATATTCATTCTATTGATGAGAATGTAACACTAAGCAAAAGCACCAGCTAGGAGGAGCAGTTTTTCCTTAACGGTCGTACATCCAGTTTAGGAAATCCTCTGTGTTGTCAAAGTACTTGTCCATATAATCGCTGAAAACACGGTAAACGTGTACATCGTTGCCCAACGATGGGCGCCAAATATTCATCCAGTTGTAAATCTCTGTTGAAGCACTGTTAAGAGCAATGTCACCTAAAGTGTCGTGACTGTAGTAATCTCGCACCGGATCCAGAATTGCTATTTTGTCACCCGAGAAAGGAATCATAACTCCAACGTGCCCAGCGTTTTCTCCTGTTATCCAAATAGCCTCTACCGTAAACCGGTTGTTAAAATAAGCTCGCAACATGGATACAAGCAGTGCTGCCGTATCTTCGCAGTCGCCCTGTTTTAGGGCTAAAGTTTCATTTGGTAGTTGCGCCATTTGGTCAGTTTGCTCCAAGCCTTTAGTCTCAACGTTAATTGGACTTTCTGGAAGAATTGGATATAAGCCATCTTCCCTGTATTTTATGTTGTTATTAACCCAGTCATAGATGGCTTTGATATCTCCCCAGTTAATGTCTGAATCATTACCGCTCAAAGTCTTTCCAACGACGCTGCGAGTGAGATTGACCACTTCAGGATCAGAAGGCGTAATTAAAACTTTAAGGTCACCTCGCATGAGCCTCAAGTCAGTCGTGCTTCGGAGCTTCTGATAGTCTGCCACGTACTGGTCATATGTGGTTTTTAGATTGCGATATAGCTCCTGCAAAGCTTGTAGGCGAGATTGATACGTCTCATTTCCCATTCCGGAATCGCCTGGATTTGGCACTGAAGAAGGACTCTGCATTAGAAAGTTCGTATAATTCCATTCTAAGTAACTGTAATTTCCCATTAGATAGTAGTACTTCAATTGCAGCTGGTCATACCCATCCTGAAGAGTCACTAAGTCGCTGGTTAACTCTGAATTTTTTCTGTTGGCATCGTTTAAGTTCAAGAAAGCCACTGTGGCGAGAACACCTACTATTGCGAGTACAGAAAAAGTTAAGACTAACTTGTTCATGCCAAATTCCTCGCTTCAATAGGAATAACAAGAGTTTTTATATCTTCTGAATTAAAACGTGTCAACCTGAAAAACGCAGAGCAACCAGACTCAACATGCGCTCACCCTGATGGAAATCTTCATGTATCTGTGGCTGAAATTCTCCCCTTAGTATAAGGCACAAATTCCCTGACTCTTTCAACAGAAGCCTTGCTTATGGTTTCACGCTGCTCTTTCAACAACTTCAACGTCAAAGATCTAAGAACCTGCTTTAGAAAGTCCTTGCCCTCTACGTCACCGGGAACGAGAACTACGAGAACCCTTGTCTTGGCTTTCACAGCCTCGACAGGACCCCCAATAAACTCTGCATCCCCATTTAGAACCACACCCACAGCAGTCTTCAAAGGCACACTACGAGTCCAGTTTCGTTTGCCACTTATCGCAAATGCACCGTGAGGCACAGACTCGCCTGAAGGACCACTTTTGCTCAGCTGTTCAGGCTTAACCCAATAAACGTCGGCTGACCCCATGCCCTCCCGCCAGGCTCTAGAGAACGAGGCGGCAAATTCTCCAGCCTCCCGCAACGTCTGCTCGCCGACTTCTCTGCGTTCAGTTTTAACTACA
>Ga0209431_10003060_pt1 | contig 13386 bp, 13 predicted proteins | sample RifCSP13_3_FD_184021 | JGI IMG/M metagenome (GOLD analysis project Ga0209431, IMG submission 184021) | Soil microbial communities from Rifle, Colorado - Rifle CSP2_sed 13_3 (SPAdes) (version 2) | ecosystem: Environmental > Terrestrial > Deep subsurface > Rock core/Sediment | place: Rifle...
TAACCCATAGTATCATACTATAATATACGATCATGAAAGCAGTAATTTTAGCAGGAGGGTATGGAACCCGAATAAGTGAAGAAACTGGTATTCGTCCTAAACCTATGGTTGAAATTGGTGGTAAACCAATTCTCTGGCATATAATGAAAGTCTATTCCCATTATGGGATCAACGACTTTATTATTTGCTGTGGTTATAAAGGAGAACTTATTAAAGATTATTTTGCAAATTATCACATGAGAAATGCAGATATTACTTTAGATTTAGCTAAACACTCTGTCGAAGTTCACAAAAATGGCGCAGAAGATTGGAAAGTAACATTAGTCGATACAGGAGAAAAGACTAGCAAAAGTGGCAGACTACTGAAAGTGAAAGAGTATATTGGGAACGAGACGTTTTGTTTAACCTACGGTGACGGCGTAAGCGATGTTAACATTCAAAAATTAATTGATTTTCATAATAAAAAGAAAGTTTTGGCAACAGTTACTGCCGTTAAATCTCCTGGACGCTTTGGTGCTTTTAGTCTTCAAGGACGGGAGACTCAAATTAAAAGTTTCAGAGAAAAACCCATTGAAGAAGGTGTTTGGATTAATGGTGGATTTTTCGTTTTGGAACCTGAAGTTTTTGGTTATATAAAAGACGGATCATCCGATTTAGAGGAAGCACCAATGAGAAATCTTGCGAAGAAAAGACAACTTGTTGGATATAAACATCTAGGATTTTGGCACCCCATGGATACTCTTCGAGATAAAAATGTCTTAGAACAAATGTGGAATGACGGCAATGCGCCATGGAAAGTGTGGAAATAATATGAAAGTTTTAGTTACGGGAAGCGATGGATATATTGGAACAGTACTAGTTCAAGAGCTTTTAAAAAAAGGCTTTGATGTAATTGGGCTGGATACTGGTTTTTACCGTTCGGGTTGGTTGTATAACGGGGTAAATACACCCCCCATTGTTATCAATAAAGATGTTCGTGAAATTACTAAGGAAGACTTACTTAGTTTCGATGCTGTCGTACATCTGGCTGAACTATCCAATGATCCGCTTGGTCAATTAAATGAAGCATTGACATACGAGATAAACCACAGGGGAACCGTTAACTTGGCTAAGGAGGCCAAAAAAGCCGGTGTCAAAAGATTTATATACTCTTCTTCTTGTAGTGTCTATGGTGCAAGTGACGCGGTATCTGATGAAAATTCAAAACCAAACCCCCTAACAGCATATGCTAAATGTAAATTATTAAATGAGAAATCACTAATAAGTTTGGCAAGCGATGATTTTACTCCGGTGATTCTCCGTAACGCTACAGTTTATGGTCCGTCTCCGAGAATGCGCTTTGATTTGGTAGTTAACAGTCTCTGCGGATTTGCTTATACAACCGGGAAGATAAAAATGCAAAGTGACGGAAGCGCCTGGAGACCTTTCGTTTATATAAAGGACGTGGCAGGTGCTATGATAGCAGTCCTAGATGCTCCAAAAGACTCTATTCATAAGCAGACTTTTAATATCGGCAACACAAACTCCAATTACCAAATAAAAGAAATTGCAGAAATTATTTCGAAACAAATGCCGGATTGTAAAATTACAAAAAATAAAAAGAATGTTGATACTCGAAATTACAAAGTTACTTTTGAAAAAGCTTTAATAAATCTCCCCGGATATGAACCTAAAGGAGACGTCTCTATGGGCGTACAAGAATTACTAAAGATCTTTAAGAAAATAAGTTTAGATGAAGATGACTTTCATTCTAAGAACTATACCCGCTTGAGTCAGATCAAACACTTACTGGACGAAAAACTTATTGATGACCAACTTTGTTGGAAAAAAATATGAAATTCATAAAAACAAGATTAGGAGCCTACATAATAGAACTTGAACCCAGAAAAGACGATAGGGGTCAGTTAGTGCGGACGTGGAGCAAGGACGAGTTTGACCAAAACGGAATAAACCTTGATTTATTGCAAGGTTATATTTCTTATACAAAAAAGAAAGGAACAATGCGAGGTATTCACTATCGAACTGACCAGCCCTATGTCGCGCAACTGACTAAATGCATAACTGGTTCATATTACGAGGTGATTGTTGATCTTAGACCTGAATCTAAGAATTTCAAAAAGTGGGAAGGCTTTGAAATTCACGCGGAAGATGAAAAGTTGCTTTATATTCCCGAGGGATTCGGACATGCGGTTTTGACATTGGAAGACGACACTATTTATATGGACTACTATAACGGATTTTATAGACCCGAAATTGAATCCGGAATTAGATATAACGATCCCGCGTTTAATATCAGCTGGCCAATTGACGTAAAAGTAGTATCCGATAAAGATAAATCTAGGGAGAATTACAAATGATAACCGTAGATAAATATCTTGAAAAACTGGAAAAAAGCGGAAAACCCGTTCGGGTTGGTTTGGTCGGAGCAGGTTTTGCCGGACGAGGATTTGCTATGCAGGTAATTACCTCAATGGTGGGTATGAGATTGGTTGCTATTTCCAATAGAACTAAATCCTATGGAGAGCAAGCATATAAAGAATCAGGAATTAAAGACTTTGTGTATACTAACGATCCATCTAAATTTAAATCGGCAGTAAAAAGTGGAAAATATGTGCTTACAAACGATCCGATGCTTTTATGCAAATCTAAAGATATAGACATCATTGTTGACGCAACATACGACACTGAATTCGGGGCACAAGTTGCATTAGAGGCATTTAAGAACAAAAAACATCTGGCGATTATTAATGCGGAAATGGATTCGACGATCGGCCCAATACTCAAGGTTTATGCAGATAAAGCGGGAGTAATTTACACACAGGCCAACGGAGATCAGCCGGGAGTATTAATGAATTTATACAGAGAAGTAAAAGGTATGGGTTTTACTCCTGTGATGGCGGGAAATATAAAAAGTTTGATCGACGTCAGACGAACTCCGGAGACCCAAAAGGCTTTTGCCGAGGCCCACTTCCAAAGGCCAACAATGATAACTTCTTTCGCTGACGGAACAAAAATATGCGTAGAAATGGCAACTGTCGCAAATGCGACCGGATTTAAAATCGGTAAACGCGGAATGTATGGCCCGAAATGCTCGCGTGTTGAAGAAGCGCCCAATCTTTTTTCTAAAGACGAATTAATGAATGGGGGATTGGTCGATTATATTTTGGGGGCAGAGCCTTCTTTCGGAGTGTTTATTCTGGGCTATACGGAAAATCCCATAAGGCGTCGTTACATGAGTTGTTACAAAATGGGAGAGGGCCCTTTGTATACATTTTATAGACCATATCATTTGAGTCCACTTGAAGCCCCAATGAGTGTTGCACGGACGGTAATTTTCAAAGATGCAACCCTTGCTCCATGGTACGGTCCGGTTGCTGACGTTGTCTCTATAGCAAAGAAAGATATAAGGAAGGGAGAAATTTTAGACGGGGTTGGGGGGTTTACGGTTTATGGCGTAATTGATAACTACGTAAAGACTCGTGCTGAAAATTTATTACCGATCGGTTTGTCAAACGGCAGCGTCCTTAAAAAGGATGTTCCTATGGATACTGCTATTACTTTCGACGACGTTGAATTACCTAAAGGGAGACTCTGCGACAGATTATGGAACGAACAATTAAAGCTTTTTTCGGAGAAAGGTAAAAATGGCAAAAAGTAATCCTACGCTTACTGTTGGTATAACGACTTGTTATGGTGACGAATCAATTATTGAAACCGTCAGGTTCATTCGTGGACAAAGAAGGATTGGAGACTTCAGATTTATTATTGTAGCCGATAGAGTACCAATTAAAGACCACATAAAAAGTCAGCTTAAAAAATATAATGTTGAACTGATTGAAAATAAAATTGAAGGTAGTCAAATCAAAAAGCAAAAACAGATTCTAGCATTAACTAATTCGGATATTATTATCCTCACTCAAGACGACGTTGTCTACCGACCATACGATTTTTCAAAAATAATTAAAGCTTTTGAGAAAGAGGATGGCCTAACCATGGCGAGCGTAAGAAACCAGCATTTAGAACCAATTTCATTTTTTGAAGACGTATTAAACGTTGGAACTCGAATTGCCAACAATATTGCCGGATATTGGAGACAGGGAGATAACTATTTGGCTAATGTTGGCCGTTGTATGGCTTTCCGTACTAAATTTTTAAAGGAACACTTTTCTGTTCAGGAGTCAGTTGCTACAACCGATGCATGCTACTATTTTTCGAATAAATACGCAGGTGGAAAATTCAAGTATCTTTACAAACTTGCAGTTTATTTTAGGAATCCCCAAAACATGACTGAGCACCTTCGAAAAAGCAGCCGTTTTCAGTACTCAATGCTGGAGATGGCAAGATATTTTGATAAAGAGAATTTAGAAAGGGAATACCGCATTCCTTTGAGAGTAAAGGTTGTTGCGACTTTAGAGGAGTTTTTTAAAAACCCCATAAAAACTGCGTTATATTTTGGAATCAGGATTTACACAACAATTAACAGGTTGAAACCAACAAAAGTCCTCAATCCGATATGGGAGGTTGACGTATCGACTAAGAAAATAAGTTAAATATTATGACTAGTGTTGAAAATAATTTTAGGAAGATAAGAATTTTGGGTTTAACGATATCGTTCCTGAATATTCGGGAATTTTTAGAAATATTCAAAGATATTTTTATATTGAAAGAGTACGATTTTGTTTCGCGAGAAGAAAACCCCAAAATTATAGATTGCGGCAGTCATGTCGGCTTGAGCGTGTTGTTTTTTAAGAAAAAATACCCCGGAGCAAGGATAACTGCTATCGAGCCAAACCCAAAAAATTTTCGCATTCTTAAACGGAACATTAATGAAAACAATCTTAAAGAAATAAAACTTGTAAACGCTGCCGTTACAGGAGCGGGAGGTAGGGTTATTTTTTATAGGAGTAAAAAAGCCAATAACATCTTTACTAGAGATATGAACATATGGTCTTGGGGGGATTTTGTGAAAGGTGCTATGAATAAGAATTTAACTAATTATGAGGCCTTAGAAATACCGTCTTTACGGCTTTCTTCATTAATAACTCAGAAGATTGATTTTTTGAAAATTGATATTGAGGGATCTGAGAGCGAAGTGCTTAATGAAATAAAGGATGAATTATATCTTGTTAGACAATTAGTAATAGAATTTCACAGTGATACAAAAGAGGATTTTAAGAAACTCAAGAAAATGCTTATGGTTTTGGAAAATGAATCCTTTAATTTTTACCTCGCGCAAAAAAAGAAAATATTAGATATAAATCTTGTACAAGAAACTCTGCCGTCAAGACTTTTAATAAAAGCTACAAATTCAAATTTTTAATTAACTATTTATGAAAAAGAAACCAACAGTAACAATCGGAATACCCGCATACAACGAAGAAGCAAATATTGGAAAGTTGCTCAAGGCGTTAATTAAACAAAAAGTAAAAACCTCTCAATTAGAAAGAATACTTATAATTTCCGATGGAAGTTCCGATGACACTGTTAAGTGTGCAAGTTTGATTAAAGATGGGAGAATCGAAGTTGTAGATCGGAAAAAAAGACTAGGAGGGAGACAAACAAAGAATGAAATTTTGCAAAGGTCAACTAGTGATATTTTAGTAATTTTAGACGCCGATGTTTTACCTAGCAATACTAATTTCGTAGAGGAGATTAGTAAACCAATAATAGAGAAAAGAGCATCCCTTGTAGGGGCAGACACAATTCCTTTACCAGCGAAAGGATTTGTCGAGAGAACCATGGCGGAAGGACATCTAATTAAAAAAAGGATGTATCGCCGGATTAACCAGGCAGACAACGTGTATTTATGTCATGGAAGAGCGCGCGCATTCTCCAAAGATTTATATAAAAAGATTTGCTTTCCCGATGACTGTCCTGAAGACGCATATTCTTATCTTTATGCTAAATATTATGGTCATAAGTTTATTTATTCAATTAAAGCTAATGTGTTTTTTAGAACAGCCTCAAGTTTAGAAGACAAAGGATCACAGAGTAAGAGGTTTCTAACTGAAATAATTAACCTAAAGAGATATTTTCCCGAAAACTTTATAAGAGGGGAATTTAAACTGCCTTTAAATGTTATCTTTACGACTTTTCTATTTTTTTTCCTACGCAAACCTGCAACTACTTTCTTTTATCTAATCTGGATTATATACCTACACCTTAATAGAGATAAGACAAAGAAAATTTCTGGGAAATGGCAGATAGCTACAAGTTCAAAAAGCTTACAATGAAAAATTATTTAACGACAGTAACAGTCGGTTTAGCTGCATACAACGAAGAGGCAAATATTGCCAACCTACTAAATTCCGTATTATCCCAAAAAGAGGACGGATTTATCTTAAAACAGATTATTATAAATTCCGACGGCTCATCTGACGACACAGTAAAGATTATTAGGTCTTTTAAGAACAGGAAAGTCAAGGTAATTGTCAATGAAGATAGGCGTGGTCAACCTTATCGGATGAACCAGATTTACCAAATTTTTGATAGCGATTATTTAATTCAAACAGATGCGGATACGTTGTTTGGTCATGAGAGTGTTATTAAAAATCTTGTCGAAGCTTTTAAGTCTAATAAAAAAGTTGCGATGTGTGGCGGAAATGTTATCCCGCTTACGCCAAAAAATTTTATTCAAAAAGGAGTATATTATTCTACACATATTTATAAAACATTCGCAGACAATATTAGAGACGGAAATAACATTTTTACAGTTCATGGTCCTTTAATGGCTTTTAAAAAGGGCTTCATTAAAAGCATCGACTTACCTACAGATGTTATCGCAAACGATAAATATTTGTACTTAACCTGTGTTTCGAAGGGTTACAACTTTCAATATGTAAAGAAGGCTATAGTTTACTATGGATTACCCTTAACATTAAAAGATCAAATTAAACAAAATACCAGATTTAAGGTGGCAAAGAAACTTCTTGCAAGATATTTTTCAAGCGAGTTTCTAGAAAAGGAATATAAGAGACCTCAAAAAACTGTACTTAAATTATTTATAAAAGAATTCATTAAACACCCCACATCAATTGTTTATGTTTTCTTTATAAACCGCTATTGCAAGATTCTTGCAGTCAGACAAGAACGAAAAATGGCAAACATACTTTGGGATAAATTAGAAAGAACAAAAGTTGTAATTAATTAAATGAAAAAAAATACAATTTCAGTGGCGATCTCTGTGAAGGAGTACAGCGCTATAACTATAGAAGTAATCAATAGTTTTCAAAGACAGACTTTGTTACCCTCGGATATTGTTGTCGTTGGTGAACAAGTAGTTCTAGAGAAATTAAAGAAAAAGATAAAACGAAGCACGTTAATTAGCTATTATAATTTTTTTGGTGACAAAAACGAAGCAAGAAATACGGCAATATTGAAAACGAAAGGTGATTATGTAATTTTTTGCGATCACGATATGGTTGCCGCATCAAATTTATTAGAGGAATGCTCAAAACTTCTCGGCAAGTACAATGCGCTGAATGTTCTCGAGGTGGGTGAAAAATCTAGAAAGTTATTTAAGAGAATTTTTAAATTGGAAAAAGAAATTGTTCAGACAGATTCCGATGCATTAACTCCTAGAGTTTTCAAAAAAAATTTATTTGATTTTGGAGAAAAACCCTTTGATAAAAAGTTTGGTGTTTTAGATGAATGGGGTTTCTTCACAAAATTAAAAAATAAAAATCCTAAAATTGGTTTAGTAAGAAATTCGCACTTTAAAGTAAAAGACGAATTTTCAATTTTTGAGAGAATTGCTAGAAGTTACAAAAAGGGACATTCCTTCAAAAGTTTACTTGAGGAAAATAAGATTGGCGCTAAAAGGAGAGTTAATCCTTTCCGAAGGGGAATCATTGTCTACTCTAAGAACATCAATGTTTTACTCAAGGATCCGTTGGCAGGGGTTATGCTTATTTGTATTAAGAGTATAGAGTTAATTGCATTTTTAGTAGGTTTATTATCTAGTACTTATTTAATAGAGAAGAATGGAGCTTATGAAAAAAATCTTTAGTACATTTTTATTTGTACTCTTTACATTTTTGATACTCGTGTTGGGATTGCGTGGTTTACCTGGCAATCCGACCGGCGAAGAGATTAATCAAAATACATGGAAAGATGATGGTCCGTTTGAATTATCTCCGGAACGAGGCAGATATGCCTTAACAATGTCAATGGTGGAAAATAAAACTTTCCACTTCTCTCTGCCGATAGCCCGCTTTACGACACCTGATTTAGGTTATAAAAACGGAAACTATGTATCTTTGTTTGCGCCGGCAGTTTCATTTATTGTTGCTCCCGGATATATCATAGGAAAGTACTTTGGACTTTCCCAAGTTGGTGCTTTTTCGATAATACTTTTATTTGCAATTATTAATGCACTATTAATTCGAGCGATTGCAAAACTTTTGGGCGCAAATCCTTTAGCTTCGTCAATAGCAGCCTTAGTGTTCTTATTCGCATCCCCCTCCTTCGCATATGCGGTTACGCTCTATCAGCATCACGTTACGACTTTTCTGATACTTTTTTCGGTTTGGATATTACTTAAATGGAAAAATTTCTTATCTTTCGCGCTCGTTTGGTTTCTTTGTGCAATTTCGATTCCTGTTGATTATCCCAACCTTTTCTTTATGTTACCAATTGGTATATACGCTTTTGCTAGATTATTTGATCTTGAAAAAACAGGAAAGGTCTTAAGATTAAAATTTAGACCACTAATTTTATTATCTTTAATAACAGTATTAGTACCTCTGGTGTTTTTCCTTTGGTTTAATAAAGAATCGTACGGTAGCCCGCTGCAATTTTCTGGAACCGTGGCAAGTGTAAAAGCAATCGATGAACAAGGTAAACCTACTGTGCCGGGAAGTGCTGGTCAGGATAGGGCTGAACAATTTATTAACCCTGATTTGCAGAAGAAGTCATCCATCCTGTTTTTTAGTACAAGAGAATTGCCCAGTTTACTTTATAGTCACTTATTCAGCCCCGACAGGGGGATTCTGTTTTACACCCCCATCATGTTTATCGGAATCATAGGTGTGTTCATGTTCTATAAAAAGAACGGAAAAATGACTTCCCTATTACTCGCAATCGTAGGTTTTAATATTTTTCTTTATGCAATGTTTGGTCGGGGAGGATGGGCCTTCGGATCTCGTTACTTAATACCGAGTTACGCAATTATTTCCATATTTACCGCTATGGCTTTGACTCACTTTAGTAAGAAATTTTTATTTGTATTATTCTTTTTGTTGCTTACAATTTATTCGGTTTCTGTTAATACACTGGGAGCTGTAACGACAAATAGAAACCCTCCGAAAGTTGAAGCGGTGGCGTTGGAAAAGATTTCGAACCGTAAAGAATATTATACATTTCAGAGAAATTGGGAATTTTTAAACTCGAACCAGTCTAAATCTTATGTATATCGGACTTTTGCTAAGGATTACCTGACGGCTCCCCAATATTTTTATATGGTTGCGAGTTTAATAATCTTAATTATGAGCGGACAGATAATTCTACTGTATTTGCAGGCTAGAAAGGGAAAGATATGAAAATTCCCAACCTAACTTTTAATTTTACTTTTAAAAAGGACACTCTAGAAAAGATTCAAGAGTGGTTTGAAAAGCACGCGTTGTCTTTTGTCATTTTCATTTTAACCACAATTTCCGTTTATACTTTTCTTCATTATTATTTAAACGGTCTTGGTCTAGCGTATAACGATGCACGCTCTCATTTGGATATTGGAAGACGGGTTGTTGAAGGACTAAAGCCGGGACTTGCTCAGCTTGGATCCGTGTGGCTTCCGCTGCCTCATGTTTTAATGATCCCGACGATTTGGATTGATTTTTTCTGGCATTCGGGATTGTCCGGCGCACTTATATCAATGATTTCATTTGTTGCTACAGGAGTGATTATATATATGTTTTTGAAGAAGCTTGGAGTCGGACTTTTGGGGCGATTCTTTGGCATTTTAGTCTTTCTTACAAATATTAATATTTTGTACTTGCAATCAACCGCGATGACAGAACTTTTGCTTTTGGCAACCATGACGGCCGGGTCATATTATCTTATGCTTTGGGCGAAAACCGACGAAGTTTTAAATCTCATAAAGAGCGCTTTTTTTGTTATGCTTTCAACTTTAACCCGTTATGACGGATGGTTCTTATTTTTATTCGCAGGTTTGCTGGTAGCTATAAATATTTTTGTGAAACACGGGTTAAGAAAAAGTTTTGGCCAGTTGAAAGAAGTGTATCAGGAAACCGAAGGTAAACTGATTCTCTTCGCCACCCTGGCAGGTTTTGGTATAGCCTTGTGGTTTTTATGGAACTTGATGATTTTTAAAGATCCACTTTACTTTGCTTTTGGTCCTTTTTCCGCCCGAGCCCAGCAAGTACAACTTGAGTCGGCCGGAGAATTAGTTACTAAGGGGAATATCTTACTTTCAACAAAGCTTTATCTGTATGCACTTGTCTATAATTCTTATGCCTATCCAGTTTTTTTGGGTTTGTCCGGGTTAATAATACTTTTTGTTTCAAGATTAATAAGAGAGATTAAAATTGCTTCTCTAGCACTTTTGGCACCTCTTTTTTTCAATATTTTGGCGTTGTTTTTTGGCCATTCGGTTTTATTTGTTCAGGGAATTTCGGGAAATACCTTGTTTAATATTCGTTACGGAATAATGTTACTACCCGCGATTGCTATTTTTACAGGAATCGCAGTTGATAGGTTAAAAGCGCTACGTTGGACCTTAGTCGGACTATTTCTTTTTACTGCTTTTTTTACTTTTACAAGCGGTGATGCGGTAACAATTGACGACGCCCGGGTCGGCTCGAGTCAAAAAAATGTCACTGAAGTATCGGGGTGGCTTAAAGAAAATGCGATAGATCGGAAAGGGTTTATACTTATCTCAGCAGCCTCTCATGACGCAATAATATTTTCTTCGGGGTTACCTATGAAAAAATTCATTCACGAAGGAACCGGAGCTTATTGGCAGTCGGCAACTACTTCACCCGATCGTTGGGCTCGCTGGATTGTTATGAGAACACATGACGACAATGACCTGGTTTGGAAGGATGTCAGTCGATCTGAAGGATTTGCCAAATATGACCTTGTCGACAGCTATCCTTTTGCGGATATTTACGAACTTAAAGATGAATACTTAGGTGAGTTAAATACAAAACCGGTTTTTTCTAATCAAAAATGAATAATTTAATAAAATTCTTACTCTTTTCCTCAGTATTGGTTTTTATTGTTGGGGTGATTAGCATTTTCCTTAGACCGTCATATACGCAAAAATCTCAAGTTACCGAAACTTCTTGGTGGGACATCCAGTCGATCGATACTGTCAAATACTCCCGTGATTTGGCTCGAGAGAAGGCGAATGATGTTAAGTTTGATGATGTAATTGATAAACAGGTTGGACTTATTGGGGAAACCGGAGCAACCCATATTGCAATAGGGACTCCATACAATGAAGAGTTTGTTCCTATCTTGACTCGTTGGGTTTCGGCAGCAAGAAAATATGGACTAAAAGTTTGGTTTAGAGGTAACTTATCGGGTTGGGAAGGATGGTTCGGATACTCAAAAATTGGAAGAAATGAGCATACAAATAAAATCCGGGATTTCATATTGGCAAATGGAGCACTTTTTGAAGAGGGAGATATTTTTTCTTCTTGCCCCGAGTGCGAAAACGGAGGACCTGGTGATCCACGAATAACCGGAGATGTTGTAGGACATAGGACCTTTTTAATTGAGGAATACAAGGCAACCAATGAAGCGTTCAGAAAAATTGGTAAAAATGTCCGTTCGAATTTTATTCCAATGAATGGAGATGTTGCGAATCTGATTATGGACAAAACAACCGCAGATGCACTTGGTCGGATTGTTGTAATTGATCACTATGTCGGGACTCCAGAGAAACTTGCGGTGGATATAAAGAAAATTGCCGAGAAGTCTGGCGGAAAGGTAATATTGGGGGAATTCGGGGCCCCGATCCCGGATATCCATGGTAATTTAGATGATGCCGAACAAGCCTTGTGGATAGAAGATGCACTGTATGCAATTTCCAATATTCCCGAGCTAGTCGGGGTCAATTATTGGACTGGTTTTGGGGGGAGCACTAAGCTTTGGTATCCAAATTATTCCGAAACGACATCTGTCGAAGTTATAAAAAGGTTTTTCAAACCACAAATTTTAACAGGTCAAGTAAAGGACGAGCGGGGTAGAGCTATTGAAGGTGCGATTGTTTATGTCGGATCAAAGAAAGTCCTAACTTCAAAAGGTGGAAAATTTAGTCTTCCTTTTCTTTCAGACAGGGCTACGTTAACTGTGCAAGCAGTTGGTTATATTACTCAACAAACAGAAAGTAATGGTGAAAATAGCTTAGAGATACTTCTAATAAAAGGTGAAAAAAGTCTGCTTTTCAGAATTCAAAAGTTCTTATACAATCTTGTAAAGAAATAACTTGCGTTTCCAGTCCTATAGCGTTAAAATACAGCCAACAACTTCTGCCTGACTCTGCCGTTTGTAATGAAAAAAGTTAAAAAACTATTACCTAGTTTTATCTTCTGTCTAGTAACCATCATATCGGCGGGACCAGCCAGTGCACAACGGGTTGAACCCGATTTTCCTGCATGCTCCAATCCTTCAGGTAGTCTTAAAATTTCTTACGCTGATGGTCAGCATGCAATAGTTGGAGAAACAGGCCTAAGAAGTGGTAGCGATGCTGTCTATGACCTCGCTGATGGAAATGTTCTCCAATGTTTTTGTTCGGTTGACAGCTCGGGTATACAAACAAATTGGTGGAGAGCCGGCTCTCTCACACAAGAAGAAATCGATACCTTGTTTAATCTTGGCTGGACATTTGTTCCTGACGGATCACTTTGGGGCTCACTTCCGAAGCCTATTTAGCAAAAAATAGCCTATATGCCCTGTGGAGGCGGAAGCTCGAGTTCTTCGTCAAACTCAAGCAGTTCGACAGGATCTGTATTAGCGACTGCCGCAAGTACTCAGGGAGCGGTTCTGGGGTTAGCCGCAACAGGAGACGCGATAGTAATATTTGGATTTGCTCTCTTAGGACTGATCTTTCTTCTTCTTGGATTCTATCTACGGCACAAATACAGGGAATGAAATGCGTGGCTTTTCAAAATTCTTGATATTTTTTGGAATAATTTGCTTAAGCTTGGCAGGATTTTTATATTGGAGGAGAGTAACTCCGAAAAGACTTCAATTTGATGAAGTACCAAAAGTTTTGAGTGGAAATCAGCTCTCTGGGGTCATTGAGCCAAAGTTATTAGTGATAAAAGACCTGGGAATAAAACTTGATATTTATCCAGCCGAGATTAAAAACGCCAGATGGGAAGCAACAGCTAAAGGAGCTTCATACCTAACTTCGACTCC
>Ga0209431_10003061_pt1 | contig 13386 bp, 17 predicted proteins | sample RifCSP13_3_FD_184021 | JGI IMG/M metagenome (GOLD analysis project Ga0209431, IMG submission 184021) | Soil microbial communities from Rifle, Colorado - Rifle CSP2_sed 13_3 (SPAdes) (version 2) | ecosystem: Environmental > Terrestrial > Deep subsurface > Rock core/Sediment | place: Rifle...
GCCGGTAGCAGCGCTGAACTCCTGTGGAGCAATCCGGATACCTCACCCATTGGTCCAATATTTTCTCCGTCCGGCACCCCGGTGGCTGTGAAATAACCTCTATTTGAAAAGCAATAATTTTTCGTGTTACACTTTTAGTATGAGTGAAAATGTTTCGGAAAGATTCGGAACAATAATGACACGCCGCGCATTTCTAAAGGGGGCTCTTAAAAGCGTTGCTGTCGGCGCATTTCTAGCCGCAGGAGGGAGAACCGCATCTGACATTTTAAGAGGCGGCTCCTCCAATAAAACATCCCCCGCAGCTCGCTCCACGTTAAATCCGCCACTGACCGAAGAACCCCAATCCTCTCTTCCGTCCCAAAAGCAGGAAGGTTATGATGTCTTTCATGATCTGACACCGGGAGCAAAAGAACAAGCGGAAAATACTGTAAAACAAATGGAAGAGGTTATAAAGAAAAATGGAAGCTACAAAGAAATGGTCGCGGTTGTCTTAAAGCATGAAAATACAATCAGAAAATTTGCTCAAGAATATAATGTCCCTGCGGAGGTTGCTTTGGGGATTGCTCTTATAGAAAATGGAGGAGGAGAAGATCAGATTTCTCCGGGTGCAGGCGCAAGAGGAATTATGCAACTTATGCCTGAGACTGCGAAAGAGCACATAAAGGTTGACATTAAGAAAGGGGTAGATGAAAGAACAGATCCGGTCAAAAATATTTATGCCGGAGTTCGATATCTTGCGGATCTATACAAATTATTTCCTGATTGGGGTATTGTAACCTGGGGGTACCACGCGGGCCAAGGAAATATTTGGTGGGCTATAGAAACCTACTTTAAGGATACGCGAGGGGTTGACTTGGGAGCAATAACCTTTGCGAAGGAAGATATGGAGGCATTAAAAATGAAGCAAGATTATCATAATGCGGTACTAAAAAATAGGTTGAATGCGCACCAGATACTTTCAAATGAAGCAGTTAAAGAACAAGTGATCACTCACCTCGTGGATGAATCAGAGCTTTATTTTTACAAGGCAGTTGCCGGTGCAAGATTGTTTCAGGAAGAAAAAGCAAAAGCTTCAATTGCCGTAGTGCCTCAATCGGCGCGTTAAGAAAGAGTTTTCCCAAGAAAAAAGGCACCGGGGGTGGTAGGGAAAGAGAGAAGCGACGAAAGTCGCGCGCAATCGAGCTTTGTGCTCAACGCATCTCTTTCTTGAGTCCTATCACCTTATCGGTGCCTTCTGTCCTGTACCGAATGGTACGGGATCTTGCACTATTTAATTGTCGCGGATTACTCCAGCCATTATCTCAGTGGAAAACGGGTCTATTAGCAAGCGGTAGGCGCGTGTTAACGCCATTTCCCTCGATTTCTCTCAGGACTTGCCACCAATCGAAGAGACTATTCAGCTCTATGGTCCTTTCAGCATATTCAGGTCAGTGAGGCTCCCTCCGGGGTGTTTTAGTTCTCTGAGCGCTTTCAAAACGCTACTCGCGTCGTCTCCATAGGTGTTGATGAACACGAATGCTTCCACACGTCCTCCTTTTATTTAACTCCCTATTTTGGTGGTTGGATTAAAAAAAGACCCAGCGCAAAGACCAGCATACCGAATACGAACAGTCCAACACCAGCATAGTCGCCGTAGTAGTGAGTGACAGGTACCGGTGCGAGAAACGCAGTGGCGGCTCCACCCACAAACATTCCTGTTCCCATGACTATCTTAATCATGTTTTCCTCCTTTTATTGCTACCACTAAGGCTAATAAAATCCACCATCCGGGGGCTAACGCACTTGAAGGGCGATGTAGAAGAGGAAAGCCGTTCCAACCGCCATCGTGAAGCTCACCACGAGAATACCCAGAACCGTATCTAATCTTCTCTGCCCTGGATCATCCATCCGAAACAACCTCCTTAGACTCTTCGTTTGTATTGGACATTAATGTAGCGGCAACCGCAGTAAATAGTATTTCGATTGTTTTTCACGCGGCCAGTTCCAGCGCAAAACCCACAACGAGGATGAGCCGGAAGCCTTAGTTCTCCGCGGTCGGACTGAAGCTTTTTCTCCTCTTCAGGATCGTCTCCGGTTTGATATCCGAAAGACACAGGCACCTCCTCCTAAAATTAATTTTCCGCAACATTATCAAAGTGCAAACACTAAATCGCTCGATCGCGCGACCTGCCGATTGCGGCAATTGCAAAAGGAGATCAGTCAAGAGCAACAAAGTGATTAATCTTCAAAAAAGGTAGTTCGACAGATTGTCGAATTCACGGCATGCAATTATCCGCTTACGCCTTTTATGCTTTAAAAAGGATTGTATCAAAAAGAGCAGGAGTTTATCAAACTATGAGTTATGGAAAAGTGCTTTTTTATTTGATATACTGCTTTTTATGGTAGGAAGAGCAGAGAGAGAGCGTCGGGAACCGATTTCATTGGATGCGCGAAGATCCAAAGGGATAGCTTCTGAGGATCTTGGTCTTCCGGAGCCCGCAGGAGACCTCCCCGGAGTACTAGATATTAGATCGGGTCAGCCAATGCACACAAGAGACGATGCCAAGCGAATTAAGAGAAACCTCTTTAATTCTGAATGGGGACAGAGGGTGCGGGAAAGAGGTTATAAAATTCGTTTTGGCCCACATGATGTGTCAAACCTCAAGGTTTATTTAATACCATTAGCTCTTTTAGGGGCGGGTTATGGTATACATCGCCTAAGAAGAAGCAGACAGGAAAAACGAGAGGAGCAGACAGAAGGAAAAAACTAGTTATTATCGGAAATGGCAAGAAGTTCTTCGATTTTTTTTGGAGTTTTTCAAGATGGCAAACTAGCTCAAAGTTTTGCGGCCTAGCGCGCCTTAGGCTTCCACCGCCCGAACAAAGGGATTAACAATTCTTCTGAGTTCCTCATCTTGTACGGAGGATTTTTCGACCAGTCGTCTTATTTCTTGATCCAGTTCCCCAAAGTTACTTGAGGCAAAATGAAGCCCGGCGACAATATTAATTTGGTGAAAATACTCTTGAGTTACATATGGCGATGGCCCTCTTCTTTGCGTAGAATTCGATACATATGAATATGCCAATTCGGCAGAGAATGGTTGGCTTGAGTCATTAATGCTAGTATTCGGAAACAAAGGGTAGAGTCCTTTTTTGAGGTCAATTTTGAATAAAATATTTGATCCGGACTTTAAGAATAATCCCGCATTCTGAGCAATAATGCATTTTGGAAATTGACTTTTTATCTTCTCAATTTTTTCTCTCCTTTCTTGAAGGGCAAAATCTTCAAAGAATCCCGAGAGAAGACTGCGTGTTGCATGGTCGACCCGAGAGGAGAGCGTGAGATGATATTGAAAATTTCCCCCTCTCCTTAAAGTGTTCAACCTAAAATTTACATCCGGTTCAAACTCATTCGTGGCAAAAAATGGGGCATCCACCAGTGTTTCCATAACGCTACCATCCTTCGCGTGAGTTAAGTAGCGAGACCTTGCCGTATTGCTTGAAACTACTATAAATTCAGGACCATCATCAAAGCGTACTGTTTCTTCCATGGAAGGATTATAAATCCTAATCAAGCAAATGGCAACTAATGCTTGCTCTTGATTATAGCTTCGGGGACGGTCCTGAAATAGACTGATTTAACTATTCAAAAAACCATTCGATGTACTACTTCAGCCACAAATGCGTAGCGATGTGCAGGCCCTGGCTTGCCCCGAGCGAAGTCAAGGGGTGATCTTTGCTCGCCCTGAGTCCGATCGAAGGGTTGGAACTTACTTTCTAAGTTTTGTTCTTGACATCAGTACATTATAAGTATATACTATGTATATATGAATACGGCTGTAATAAATATTAAAACGGAAGTATCCACCAAAAAACAGGCTCAAAGAATAGCTTCTGAACTGGGAGTGAGTCTTTCTTCCATTATAAACGCATATCTTAAACAGTTTGTGAGAACAAGAAGGATAGAGTTCGATTTAAGAGAAGAACCAAGTGATTATTTACTTCAATCTCTTAAAGAATCTCAGGAGGATATTAAAGCAGGAAGGGTGTCTCCAAAATTCACCAATGCAGAAGATGCAATTAAGTGGTTGAACAACCCCAAAGCAAAGTATCAAAATGGAGATACGGTTTAGCGCAAAATTTCAAAAGCAATACAGTAAAACAAGCGCTAAAATTAAAAAAGCTTTCGATAAGCGATTGGTTCTATTTAGGAAAGATCCCGCAAACCCCCTTCTAAGAGATCACAGGCTTTCTGGCACCCATAGAAATTATAAGAGTATAAATATTACAGGAGATTGGAGAGCTCTTTATTCTCAAGAGGAAGATACTATTACATTTGAAATGATAGGAACTCATAGCCAACTTTATAAGTAACTAAACAAAATGTGCAGGCCCTAGTGAACTTTGTTGGAACGTGCTATTATCAAAATGCTTAAATAATTCTTCTCAGTGCCCCCATTTTTACAAGCATCGCAGTAAATTGAACAACTTTCGGCTGAGGAGGCTGAAGATTCCTCCATAGATTCTCGCTATGGTAGTCAAAAAGTGTGTGAGTCGATTGCGTAAGTTTAAAGTCTACTTGCTCCCGCAATCCCTTTGCAAGCATCTTTTTCCGTATTGCTTCTAACTTCGCCATTTCCAAAGCTACAACATCTATCTGCTCGCGTTTATCTCGGGACTCATAAATTAGTAGCACCACAGTGTTTTCCAATTGGGCAAGTATTGCAAAACCCATCCGCTGATAAATCAAGCTGTACTATTGCGTCATTTGGCATATCCTTTAGTTCTTGCAGGAATAATTTTCTCAACCGTTCTCTTCTTGCTCCTTCTGGTGTTCCAAATTCTCCAAATGCATCACGATAATAATAATCATCATCTCTGGTGTATCTAGAGGTTGCAATAAGGCTTGAAAAAAAATTTATTGGAGAGGATAGTTTTAATCTTTTTATACCTCTACGAGGCATAAACCTTACGTGATGAGGGCGTAGAGTAATGGATGGGATCCAATCAAGATTTTCAGATGAATATCCTAACTCTTTTGAACTCATGAATAAGATTATACCAAAGATTCGAATCCCTGTGCGGTGTATAAAATTTGAGGCTAATGAAAATAAATTTTGAGACTAAAAAATGCAGCAGGCCTGGAGGGAATCGGACCCCCGTTGATGGTTTTGGAGACCATCGTCCTACCACTGAACGACAGGCCTAAGCTTCACAATTATATTCGAACAGAGCTTAACTTTCAATGAAGTGAACTTGTAATGATCGAATGATCGATCATCATCTTTTGCTTGGATAGTCGTTGGGAGGTTTAATTCGCCAGTTAAAAAATAAGTCAGCCGACTCTTTAGCGAGCCCAAGAAGGATTCTATTAATTTCCTTAGCCATTTTGTCTCGGTTTACTTTTTTAATAGCCAGGTCAAACCCCTGATTCTTAATTTGTTTTATCATGGATAATCTTAATACTGTTTGTTTTGTCAATCTTAATCTTTTGGATATCTCAGAAATACTTAGTCCCTGATTAAGAAGAAGAACTGCAGCAAACCGTTTGGAAAGCATAATTCTTTCATTTTTACCGAGCAAAGAGAGGAGGAAATATCTGACTTCTTCTTTCTTTAGTTTCCCAAGTACCAAATCGAAGGTGTCAAGCACCTGTCTATACATAGCGCCTTCTAATGGAATTCTAGAAATCCTAGCCATATAATAATCGAATGATCGATCATACATATTAAATACTCATTGCCTATATTTGTCAATTGGCATCTTGCAAGCTGGTTTTAAAGCAATTATGTTATAATTAGCTTCTATGAAAACAGGAACTGTGGCGTTGGTTGGGAGGCCGAATGTTGGCAAGAGCACGCTTGTCAATAATCTGGTTGGGCAAGCAGGACAAATCCGCTCAGGGCCTTCGGCATCGTACATTAGGCACGCTACTACCGTAAAGTTTCTTATGAACAATTAACTTTAGCAAATTTTGCTTAAATTTTTTAATTAATCTTAAATCATGTATAATCTATTTTAACAATGACAACAATTATGCTATATAGCCTCTTGGATAAATATTTTTCCTAATAAATGGTTGCAGACTTTTTAATTATATTAACGCTACTTATTACATTAGGTCTTGGTTTAATATATCTTCCATGGTTAGTATTGGCTCTACTAATTTTTATTTTTGTTATTGTGCTTTTGCAAGGATCAGTAGAACTTATTGCTTCATTTCTACCTTTTCCCCCACTTAAATTTTCAAACCCTGCTTTTGATAGGTTTGTATCAATCCATATTCCCGCTTTTAACGAACCGGCGGATCTTTTAAAAAATACACTAAAACATTTATCGTTGTTAAAATATAAAAATTATGAGGTAATTGTTGTAGACAATAACACAGTCGATGAAGTAGTTTGGAAACCAGTCGAAAAGTACTGTAACGAACTAGGCAATAATTTTAAATTTTTCCATATAGATAAACTTGAGGGCTTCAAGGCAGGCGCGTTAAATTTTGCACTAAATGAGACCAGCTCTGAGGCGGAATTTGTTGTTGTTGTTGATGCTGACTATGAAGTAAAACCCCAGTTTTTAAAAGAAGCACTCAGTTACTTTGTTGATGATGTCGCTTTTGTTCAGTTCCCGCAAGCCTACCGGAATATAACAGGCGAAAATAAAGGCGTTGCTATTGAATATGAGCATTTTTTTAAGATTCATATGAAAATGGCAAACCATTTTAATTGCGTGTCATCAACCGGAACTTTGGTAATATTTCGAAGAAATGTACTAAATGAGATAGGTTTTTATGATAGAAAGTGTTTAACTGAAGATGCGGAAATAGCGGCAAGATTAATTGAGGCAGGCCGCAAAGGTATTTATGTTGATAAGGTTATGGGTAGAGGATTGATGCCTTACGATATCGAAGCTTACAAGAAACAAAAATCACGATGGGCCTATGGTAATGGTCAAATATTAAAGAAAGACTTTTTAGGAATTTTATTTGGTAAAAAGCTTAATTTTAAACAAAAAATTAGTTTTTTTTCTGAAATGACGGCATGGTTTAACTTTATTCTCATACCAATTCTGGTCATTTTTTTAGGATCAATTGGATACAATAATAATTTTATTTGGAAAATGTCAGTTTTAATTTCTGTATTTACGATTTATTTATTTTTTGCCATGAAACTTATTTCATTTGTTGCAACTTTCATAAAAGAATATCCCACTAAAAATATTCTTAGGGCTTTATTTGTGCACTTTGGAATGGTAGCGGTATATTCAACAATGTTTATTAAATCATTTTTAGATATGAATATTTCTTTTGAACGCACGAATAAATTTATTCTTCCCCAAAAGCCTAGCATTTTGAAAAATACCAGAATTGAGATTTTTATGATTATCATTAGCCTTATGGTTGGTATAAATTATTTTGCTAATAGTAATTCCATCCTGGCTTTTACGGCTTTTTTGATAGCGATAAATTATTTACTTATTTTTTACGTATACTGGGAAATCTCACCAACAAAAAAGTATTCAGCTAAATTAATTAACGAAATGAAAAAATCTATTGCAGAAAATAAAATATAAGATAACAATACCTATTTTAAGACAGTCTTTTTTAGCATATGGATTACTAATAATTAGCATAATTAGCAAAAAACATGAAGCAATTTCCGAAAGATTTTTTGTGGGGAGCTGGAGCTTCTTCACATCAAGTCGAAGGCAATACAAACAATAACTGGACAGCTTGGGAAAGAGATAATTCTGAAAGATTATCTCGCGAAGCCAAGATCAGATGGGACAAATGGCAACAAGAAAAATTCCCCGAAATGTTTGATGTCCGGAATTATATTTCGGGCGCAACATGCGATCATTACAACCGGTTCATAGAAGATTTCAATTTGGCCAAAGCAGGAGGACACACCGCTCATCGTTTCTCCATAGAATGGTCACGCGTAGAGCCAGAAGAGGGAAGATTTGATGAGAGAGAAATCGAACATTACAGAAAAGTCTTGACGGCTTTGCGAGAACGAGGAATAGAGTCGTTCGTTACTCTTTGGCATTGGACGGAACCCATTTGGTTTGAACAAAATGGGGGCTGGGAATCAAAAAAATCAGCGGATTATTTTTGCAGATATGTCGAGAAAATGGCGAATTCTCTTGGCGACTTGGTTATTTTTTGGATCGTAATAAATGAACCAAATGTAGTTGTAAAATTTGGTTATCTTATAGGTACCCAACCACCTGGGAAAAAAAGTTTAGTTTCTTTTTTAAAAACATACTTTAATTTACTAAAGTCCTATAAAAAAAGCTATGAACTAATCCATAGTTTGAATAAAGACGCAAAAGTCGGGTTTGCGAATAGCTTCGTGTGTTACGAATCAGATATTTTTAAACCGCTAGATAAAATTATAGTTAGCATTGCCAAGTATTTTAGCCGTTATTTTTTCAAACAAACAAAAGGATTTAATGATTTTATAGGTTGTAATTATTATTCTCGCAGTTTAATTTCTCTGAAAAAAAAGGGTTTTTCTTCGGATCAGCGTACGGATTTAGGGTGGGAAATTTATCCGAAGGGAATATATGAGGTGTTGAAAGAAATCAAAAAATACAATCTTCCTATTTATATAACCGAAAACGGACTGGCAGACGCGGATGATTCCAAGCGGGAGAGGTTTATAAAAGATCATTTATTTTGGGTGCGTAGTGCGATTGAAGAAGGGGTAAATGTGCGAGGCTATTTCCACTGGTCGCTTATGGATAATTTTGAATTTCCCGAAGACCGTGGCTTTTGGCCGCGGTTTGGGTTGATTGAAATTGATTTTCAGACACTGAAAAGAAAACCGCGCAAAAGTTTTTATGTTTATAGGGAAATAATTTCCACCCGAGGTAGATGAATTTTAAACTGAAAAATGATAAAATTATTAATATATCTCTAATTATTTAAATCATTAACAATTATGAAAATAGCGTTGCTCGCCCCTCTTTGGAAAACCATTCCTCCCAAAAAATATGGAGGCTCGGAACTTGTAGTGGCTAATCTAGCTAAAGGATTGACCAATCTCGGACATGAAGTCACTACTTTTGCTTGCGGAGGATCGAAAGTTTCCGGCAAATTATTTCCAGTAATTTCAAAACCGATGTATGACCTTGTCGGAGGATTCGATTGGAATGGAATTAAACCATATGAATTCCTGTCCTATTTCGAACTGGGAAAGCGTATCCGAGATTTTGATGTGGTGCATAATCACATGGGCTTTCATCCGATTGCTTTCGCGCCCCTTATGCCTATCCCCATGGTGACGACATTGCATAGCAGTGTACCCCCTGATTTTCCCTATTTGGCCGAAGCTTTCTGCGAATATCCTTTCGTTTCAATCAGTGATGCTCAGCGAAAACTTGCGCCAAAATTGAATTATGTTGCCACAGTGTATCATGGCATTGATGTGAAAACTTTTCGGCCTCGCTTGGAAGGAACTGGAAACGGCTTTGTGTTTATGGGGACTCTTTCGCATAATAAAGGTGTCGATATTGCAGTTAAAGCCGCCCACAAACTCGGAGTAAGATTGACAATTGCCGGAGAAATCAGAGAAAGTGATCGGGAATTTTTAGACAAGGAGTTCTTTCCTTATGTTGACGGCGAACGAATAAAGTTTATTGGTGAGGTCGGGCACGAAGAAAAAAACCGTTTATTTTCCGAGGCTGACGGTGTTCTTTTCCCATCTCGTTGGAATGAGGCTTTTGGGCTGGTAATGGTTGAGTCTATGGCTTGCGGAACGCCAGTTATTGCTTATAGGCGCGGATCGGTCCCCGAAATAGTAGCGGATAAAAAAACGGGTTTTATAGTTGACAATTTTGAAGAATTTAAAAAAAGAATCGAGATAATAGATACAATTTCTCGCGAAAAATGCCGCCAAGAAGCAATTGCAAGATTTGATCTAAGTTTGATGACTCAAAATTATGTAGAATTATATAAAGATATTCGAGGGAAAAATTAAATGAGTAAAAGAATAGGTGAGGTTATTCCTTTGATGAATACAATTCCACCCAAAAAGTATGGCGGTATTGAAGTAATAGTCCAAGAGTTATCATTAGGTTTTGCCAAAAAAGGGTACAAATCGGTGTCTTTTGTGCTAAGGGATCACAATTGAAAGAAACGAACATTCATCTGATAGAAAGTTCACCATATCCTACTATTGAAGATCTTTCTCAAAACAGGAAATTTGAGATAAATGAATTCTTAAAGGTATTATCCAATCAATCAAATTTTGATCTTTTTCATTTTCATTACGAACCTATTGTTTTAAATTGCACAATAGATAGTATTGAATTTAATTTTTTGAATTTTATCAAAAAGCCCATTTTAATTACATTTCACAATACGACTCATATTCAGGAACATATAGATTTTTACAAAGAGCACAAAAATTTATGGCAGTACGATTATGTTTTTATCAGTAAAAATCAAAAAGATCCTTTGAAGTTTTTTCCAAATTCTACGATTATTTATAACGGCATTGACATCAAAAAACTTCCTTTTAAAAATGAGCCGGGTGATTATTTACTTTTTTTGGGTAGGATCACAGACTTTAAGGGTATTTTGGAAGCTATTCAAATTGCAAACCTTGTTAACATAAAATTAGTGATTGCAGCAAAAGTTGATCCTACAGACGAAGATTTTTATAACCAAAAGGTTAAACCTCTTATAGACGGAGTAAAAATTGTTTATGTAGGGGAAGTTGATTTTAATCAAAAAATAGAATATCTAAAAAATGCCCTTTGTCTTCTTTTCCCAATTAAGTGGGAAGAGCCTTTTGGATTGGTCCTAGTAGAGGCTATGGCTTGCGGAACACCGGTTGTTGCTTTTGATAGGGGATCGGTGAGTGAAATTGTTGAAGATGGCGTGACGGGTTTTGTGGTAACTAATGTTGATCAAGCCGCAGAGGCAATTAGCAAGATTGGCCAAATTGACAGAGCGAGGTGTCGAGAAAGAGTGGAGAAACATTTTTCGCAAGAGACAATGCTAAATGCCTATGAACAACTTTATAAAAAATTATTAGCTTGATTACTTCAGCTTCTCCAGGTTAGTCTTTTTTATCATTTACGCATCCGTTCCACGGCTGGTCGTAAGGAATATATTTCCACTGGACTTCAAAGGAGGAGAGTAAGTATCAACGAACGATAAATGTAGCATTTGGTATTCTCCTTGAAAAAGTGCTAAAAACTCGCGATAGAGGGGAATCCCGTCTGTGCTCTCCGCCAGTCCAAATCTTGATACTTTATCCATTCTTCCCTTCGCGCGGTAAAGAAGAAGTATCTTGCCATCACTTGCAACGGCGCCCGGATTAAAAACGAGCATATCCTCCCACGGAAGATCTGATGGAGTAATAATAGGATTCTCCTCAGCCCTCGTAAGCTTAACCATAACAAAATTATACAGGAAAATGTGATAAAATTGCCAAATACTATGAAAGTAGGAACCGTTGCTTTAGTTGGTCGGCCGAATTCGGGCAAATCAACGCTTGTCAATAATTTGGTGGGACAAAAAGTAGCAATTACCTCCCCAAAACCGCAGACCACTCAATTTCCTATTTATGCTGTTTATGAGTCGGAAGATACTCAAATAATTTTTGTTGATACGCCGGGAATTTTTGCCCGCCTGCCGGGCGGGCAGGCAAAAGCGCAGAATAAAAAAGTGAATCTTATGGCAGAGCGGGTACTTCGTGAAGAAATCGATGCCATATTATATATAGTGGATCACACAAGAAAGCGCGGGATAGAGGAGAATAGAGTGCTTGGAATTCTTCGAAAAATTAATATTCCCAAGATTCTTGTTATCAATAAAATTGACAAAAAGGAACCTTCCTATCGAGAGGAATATCGATTTATGGAAGATGAATTTGATTCGGTGGTTGAGATTTCGGCAATTAAAGCTAAAAATTTACCTCTTTTGGTTAAGGCGATTCTGAAATATCTAAAAGAAGGGGAGAGAACAGTTGCCAAAGAGGAACTTGCCTATCCGGCATTGAATATTGATTCCAAACTTTACATTGAGGAAAATATCCGCGAGAAAGCATTTCTTGTTTTGCGGGATGAGTTGCCGTACAATGTTCGGATCACAGTGGATCAGGTAGCAGAAAGAGAAAACGGAATGTTTTATATCAAGGCTCGGCTTATTACAGCCGCCGATCGTTATAAAAAAATGATAATCGGCGCCGGAGGCAAGAGAATAAAAATAATAGGCAGTATGGCGCGCCGCGAACTTGAGCTTGCAACGAGCCAAAAAATATTTCTAGATTTAACAGTGGAGGTAGAGGAATAAAAATGAGAGCAGAAAAAAAAGATCAGGACTATACAATATATTTAAGCCGGGAAGAAATTATGAAACTTGGCGAAAGAAACGGCACTTATCCGTTGGGAAATAATGGTTTTGAGCCTCTATCGGTGCTAGTTGAAAAGTCGGGGTCAGAGCCAAATCAGGAACGCATGAATGTCATGTGCACGCGAAGCGCAACTGTACTGTGGGACGCACGAACCCATGATAATATATACTTTAAAAAAGACGGCCTAGAAATACTGGTAATGATATACCCGCCGGTTTTGTCACAAGTTCTTGATCGAGGTTTTGCTGTAACAAGGTATGATGGACACGAAAACAAAATTTGGATAAGAAGGGACGATTCAGAAAAAATCTTAAAGGAAAATCAACCTGAAAGTTTAAAACCCTAAGACTTCTTTGACGATTATGTCGGAGTAAACTTGACCCCGTTAGATAGATACTTATCTAACGGGGTTGATTTTTGTGTTCAAATTCGGCTTAATATAATTAATGCCCGATTTTAAATTTGCCCACATTCCTTCACTTGAGAATTGGATAATCCTGGCGCCCCGGCGTGCCAAGCGCCCCGATATCCATGAGAAACGGGGAGCGTTTTGTCCCTTTGATCCGGGAAATGAAAAAAGAGAGCCGGAGGTTTACAGGATCGGAGGAGAGCCGGGGGATGCCAATTGGTCCGTTCGGGTAATCAAAAATAAATATCCGTTCGCGCCAATTCATGAAGTAATAATCCACACATCAGACCATCTGCGGAGCCTGTCGGATCTTTCCGTTGAGCAGGTGAAGCTTGTAATCGAATCGTTCGTGAACAGGTTTAACACGCACTTGAGGCAGGGGACCGTGTGTATTTTCTCCAATTCGGGACACGACGCGGGAGAAAGCATCAGCCATTCCCATTCCCAGCTCGCGGTTGTTCCAAAAGAAGTGCCAATTGTGGTCCCCTCACTTGAGGAATTCCTGGATTACAGGGGAGAGCATTTGCTTGTTAAGGATTTTAAAATTGTTTGTCCTCCATATTCCCAGTGGCCCGATGAGGTTTGGATAGTGCCTGAAGATCGGGGAAAATTATTCGGCGAAATAACCTA